>Ga0187862_10005787_pt1 | contig 11341 bp, 8 predicted proteins | sample June2016WEW_10_1_FD_133003 | JGI IMG/M metagenome (GOLD analysis project Ga0187862, IMG submission 133003) | Peatland microbial communities from SPRUCE experiment site at the Marcell Experimental Forest, Minnesota, USA - June2016WEW_10_150 | ecosystem: Environmental > Terrestrial > Soil >...
GCAGTGGTGCCATGGAGGAATGCCGGGCGGCGCTGGATTCCAAGTAAAGGTCCTATGCCGCCTGGGGGATGGAAGGCCCGACCGCGAATGGGGCATTTGCGGAGACGGTGCGCGATCGTTGCATTATCGGCGATAAGGTATAACGGAAGAAATCGCCCGTTGGCATGAGCCTCTTGGCGCCAATCATTTTGTCATGCGTGTGCAGTGGCCCGGGTTGGAGCAGGAGCGGATGCCCCGTTCGATCCGGAGGCTGGATGAGATCTTCGCATGAAGCGCGGCGACTGACGGCATGACGGACTCTGCACTGAGCCGAAAACCAGGTTTGGATAATTGCGACTCGCGACAACCGTTGGCATGGTCATGCAGGGCAAGGTTTCGCCGAGTCGGGCGATTTTCCTGGATCCCGGTTTGCCGAAGGGGGGCGACGACATGGCAGACACCATTACGAATGACGCGGTTCGACAGAATTACGCCTATCCCGTTGGACGGCTGCTGACGGTCGGTGATGCGCAGGTCTTTACGCAGGTCGAATGGCCAGATTATTGCGAAAAGTATGAACTCAGGGGCGAACATATTCCCGAGCTTATTCGGATGGCATGTGATCTGGCCTTGCAGGAGAATGATTCGGACGGCCCGGAAATCTGGGCGCCCGTGCATGCCTGGCGTGCGCTTGCCCAAATGCGGGCCGCTGAAGCGGTTGAACCCCTGTTGCAATTAACCAGAATTGATATTGATGATGACGCGGTCGCGCAGGAGTTCGCGACTGTCTTTGGCATGATCGGACCTTCCGCTATCGCGCCAATTGCAGGCTTCCTGCAGGAACGATCCCTTCCCTGGCTGGCCGTGAGCCTGGCCACGGAAGGGCTAACGGAAATCACTAACCGTTTTCCCGAATACCATAACGAATGTGTAGGGATTCTGATCCGGCTTCTGGAACACTGTGCTGATTTGGACTCGATAGCCGTTGGCTGCGCGATCAGCGGCCTGCTCGATCTGAAGGCGGTAGAGTCCATCGACGCAATTCGTGAAGCATTTCGGGTGGATGCAGTCGACATCTCGATTGCCGGCGATTTGGAGGATGTGGAGATCGCACTGGGTCTCAGAAAGCATCGTAGCACGCCCAGGCCCTATTATCCGTTTGCGTCGAAACAGTTACCGTCGGCGGTGGAAGCCTTCGAAACCGGGTTCGCCGATTTTCCTTCTGAGATCGATAACTGGCCCAGACCGGTAAAGGTTGGCCGTAACGCGCCGTGTCCGTGCGGTAGCGGAAAGAAATACAAGAAGTGCTGCCTGGTATAGGCGCGTCTTTGCGCGGCAGACCCGAGCGACATGAGGGCTGTGTCACTGCACGCAACGACGCGACGGCAGGTGCAGCTACCCTCGATGCAGCCGCCCGACATTCACAAATCAGCGCTGCCGTTGCAGTCATCGGCCTGTGGCGGTGCCTCGCGAGGGGATATGTTCCAATCTCCGGTCGTGTCCCAGTGCGAGGACGATCCCGGCAGACATTATTGGCCCCAGAGCGATCACCATCAGCGCGAACATGAAGCTGCCGCCTGTGGCATCCTTGACCAACCCAAACAGGTACGGGCCAAAGAAGCCCCCCAGATTGCCCAGAGCGTTGATCAGAGCGATGCCGCCGGCCGCCGCTGTCCCGGACAGCATCGCCGTCGGCAGGCTCCAGAAAGTCGGGCCGGTGGAGGCCTGGCCCATAGCGGCAATAACCAAAGTGAACATGGTCAGAACCGGATCGGTCATCAGCGCGGTGGCGATCAAGCCGATCGCGCCCACCGAGTAAGCGATGGCGACGTGACGCGGCCGCTCCCCGGTGCGGTCGGAATGGTGGCCCCACAGAATCATCGCAACAGCGGCGAACGCATAGGGAATGGCGTTGATGATGCCGGTCATGCCGAAACCCTCGGCCAGCCGATGTACGATCTGTGGCTGGAACAATACGATCCCGTAGCCGGCAAACGTGCCACCGAAATACACCAAACTGAGCCGCAGTACGCGCTTGTCCAGCAACGCCTGCATCAGGCTGTATTGCCGAATGGCCTCGCGCCGGGCCCGTTCTGAATCCAGACGGGCGATCAGCCAATCGCGTTGCGCCGGCTCCAACCAATGTGCCTCCGAGGGCCAGTCCGTCATATAGATCCAGAACGCAACGCCCAGTACGACGGCCGGCACAGCCTCCAGGATGAACAGCCATTGCCAGCCGGCAATCCCAAGCCAGCCGTCGAGATCGAGCAGAACACCGGACACCAGCGAGCCCAGGATGTTGGAAAGAGGGATGGCGGCCATGAATATGCCGACGATGCGGGAGCGGTAGTAGGACGGAAACCACCACGTCAAATACAAGATAATGCCGGGAAAGAAGCCCGCCTCGGCGATGCCGAGTGCGAAGCGGATCGAATAAAATGATAGCGGGCCGACAATGAAAGCCGTGCAGGCAGCGATGATGCCCCAGGTAATCAGGATCCTCGCGATCCACACACGGGCACCGACCTTGCTCAGCAACACGTTACTGGGCACCTCGAAAATAAAATAGCCAATGAAGAAGATGCCACCGCCGAAGCCGTAAACCGCAGAGGAAAAACCCAGCGCCTTGTTCATCGTGAGCGACGCGAAGCCGACATTCACGCGATCGAGATAAGCGATGAAGTAGCACGCAATCAGCATCGGCAAAAGTCGGCGCGCAACGCGGGCCATGGTCTGGCGTTCGAGATCGGTGATCTCGTGAGTCAACTCGGCCCCGGTTGGTGCCTCTGGCATGGTCGTCACTCCCTTGAATGGGAGGAACGTGCGGCCTCCCCGGTGGTTGCCTGGATGCTCGCATGCCGGTGGCGGAGAGCAAGGGGGTCGGTTCGGGAGGATGACGTGGCCGCTGCGCCGTGGTATTCGGCCATGGCTGATAACAGGTGTTGGCACAGCGGTCGTGCATCGCTTTCGCCAGCCAATGTCTTGCGCTTGAATTCCAACTTCGTAGCCAGTAACAGGAGCCGATCATGCAACCAATTGTCGCCGTCATCGCACCGGGCATGATGGGCAGCGCAGTGGCCAAACGCCTCACTGCCAACGGGCTCGAGGTTCGGACTCTCCTCGAAGGCCGTGGCACCGATACGCTGGCCCGCGCCAAAGACGCCGGTATGACTGGCGTGTCCGACGCACAAATTGCCGACTGCGACATCATTCTTTCGATCCTGCCGCCGGGCAATGCGCTGGAACTGGCCGAGAAACTCGCGCCTGCGTTACGCGGCGCCACCAGGAAGCCGATCTACGTCGATTGCAATGCGCTCGACCCCGCCTCCGTCCTGCGCATCGCCCGAGTGGTCGAAGAAACCGGTGCGACGTTCGTCGATGGTGGCATCATCGGCGGGCCGCCGACGGCCGACTCGAAGGCGACGCGCATCTATCTGTCCGGTCCCGACGCTGCGAAGGTCACGGTGTTGGAACAATACGGCCTGACCATGCCGGTGCAGCCGGGCCCGATCGGCGCCGCCTCGGCGATGAAGATGTCGTATGCTGGTATCACCAAAGGGTTCACTGCTTTGGGTGCCGCGATGATGCTTGCCGCCACTCGCGCCGGCACCGCCGAGGCATTGCAGGCGGAACTCTCCAGCAGTCAGCCGGCCCTGTTCAACTGGCTCACCCGGCAGATGCCGAGAATGTATTCCAAAGCGTATCGTTGGGTTGCGGAAATGGAAGAAATCGCCGCCTTCGTCGGCGAGGATCCGGCCGCTGCCAAATTCTACCAGGGTGCAGCGCAACTTTATGAGCGCATTGCCGCCGACTTCGAGGGTCCAAACAAAGAAACCGCCATGCTCGACGCGTTTTGCGCCAAGAAGGGCTGACACCGCATGGCTCAGGGCATGCCACGCGGTACGCATCGCTTCCCGCCGATGGACCGCGTCGTCTACGGCGTGGCGCTGGCTGAAGCGTTGGTCGAGGAAATCCGCGTCCGCGACTCGCGTGCCGTTTACGTGATGGCGAGTGGCACGCTCGCGCGTCAAACCGATGTCATTGATACCGTGCGCGATGTCTTGGGCAACCGCCTGGCGGGTGTGTGCGCCAAAATCGGTGCCCACACGCCGCGGGGCGATGTTGTCGCGGCGGCGAACGAGGCGCGTGCGGCGAAAGCCGATCTCGTGTTGACGGTTGGCGGTGGCTCGGTCACCGATGCGGCCAAGATGGTCGGGCTGTGTCTGGGCAATGACGTTACGGTGCCAGAGCAACTCGACGCGTTCCGCGCCTGGATCACGCCCGACAGCAAGAATGAGCGGCCCCCGACGAAGCCACCGGGGGTGCGGTTCGTTGCTGTCCCGACCACGCTGTCGGCCGGCGAGTTCACCTCGTTCGCCGGTTGCACCGATACCGCGAGGCACGTGAAGGAAAGTTTCGGAACGGCATTGATGATGCCGTCCGCAGTGATCCTGGATCCGGCGGTCACGCTGCACACGCCGGAGTGGCTGTTCCTGTCGACCGGCATCCGAGCCGTGGATCACGCTGTGGAAGATATTTGCTCGATCAATCCGACGCCGTTTTCCGACGGCGCCTCGCTGCACGCGCTGCGCCTGTTGTCGCGCGGCCTGCAGGCGGTGAAGCGCAATCCAGCGGATCTGGCGGCGAGACTGGACTGCCAGTTGGGAGCGTGGATGTCGATCATGGGCTCGCAAAACGGCGTGACCAAAGGTGCGAGCCACGGCATTGGGCATGTGCTTGGCGGCACCGCGGATGTGCCGCATGGCTACACGTCGTGCGTCATGTTGCCGCACGTGCTGCGGTTCAACGAACCGGTCAATGGCGCCCGTCAGGCATGGGTGTCCGAGGCCCTGGGTGCGCCCGAGATGACCGCGGCCGACGCCGTGGCGGCCCTGATCTCCAGCCTTGGCTTGCCGGCAACGTTGCGCGATGTCGGGGTGAGGCCGGAGCAACTGGATGCGATCGCCCGGCAGTCGATGCATGACCGGTGGGTGCATACCAACCCGCGCAAGATCGATGGGCCACCGATGGTGCGGGAGCTGCTTGACGCGGCGTGGTAGGCGGATCGGGTTCACCGGTCTTTTTCTCGGGTCCAAATCTCCGCCCGATTTGATCGGGTTCATCGGGATGCCAGTGCGCGCCCGCGCAAGCGGTTCATTGCAACTTTGTGACGGCAGAACTGCATTTTCTTGCAGAAACGGGGTTGCCACCCAAATCAAACCAGTGCATTCGTTGACCGTCCTGCCGCGCGTTGAAGCAAAGGTGTGGCAATAATGCCGATACAGTGTGGCAAACGAGAGGATATCGTGGGTCGTTACGGGAACGATCAATCCATCGGGGACTTCACAATGACCGAGAACGGTTCGCGAGAAGTGACTGTTACTAAAACTCTTCCTGCCCGATTGGGCGATAAGCTCCGGCAGTACTTGCGGCCGGCCATTATCCTGGGTGTGGCGGTTTTCTCGAGTCTTTTGGGCCAGGCACGCGCTTGCTCCGTATCGGACGGGCAAACCGGCGTCGCGTCATGGTACGGCCCAGGGCTGCAGGGTAACCGGACGGCAAGTGGTGGAACATTCGATATGTGGGCGATGACTGCGGCGCACCCATGCCTGCCGATGGGCACAAAGATCCTCGTCACCGTACTGGGCACTGGCCGCAGCCTGATCGTCACTGTGAACGACCGCTTGCCGTCGCGCCGGCGGGTGCTCGATTTGTCGGTCGGCGCCGCGCGCGCCCTCGGCATCGCTGGCCAGGGTTTGGCAATGGTGCAACTTACGCCCGCCTCGCCCAGAGCGCTCGTCGACTGGTAACTGCCGCTACGCCTGGCGTTCCCTTCCGGCGGTGGGTTGCCTGCGTCAGTTCCGAACTCAGGCTGCGCCGGTACCGTAATCCCGTGTCGCGGCCTCGGGCGAGACGTAACCGTCAGCCAAATCCTCGGCCAGCCGTTTGGGATCTCGGCCGCCAGGTGGCCCATAACCACCGGACCCTGGCGCTTCCACCTCCAGCAGCGATCCGGCCGGCGCAGTAAACCCGCCTTTGCTGGTCAGCTTCCGAGCGCTTCCATCCGGCAACCGCAAGGTCAACTTCGCCTTTGCCCCCGCCGACCCGCCTGCCAGTCCGAACGGTGGCGTCACCGTCCGCTCGCAGCATACCGCAGCGTGAGCGTCCCGCTCCAACACACGCCAGACCCGCCGCACACCCAGTCCGCCGCGCCAGGTGCCGGCGCCGCCGCTGTCGGGGATCAGGGCGTATTCCTCGACCCGCAGCGGAAAACTCATCTCCAGGATTTCGATCGGCGTGTTCATCATGTTGCTGATGGTGCTCGCCACCGCGTTGATGCCGTCCTTGACGGGTCGCGCACCGAACCCACCCTTGACCGATTCGTAACTCACGTAGCGTTCGCCGTTGCGATAATCGGTGCCGCCAAATGTCACGACTGCCGAGGTCCCCTGCGATCCCGCCATCACCGTCCGCGGCGTGATCTGGAACATCGCCGCCATCACCATGTCCGCTATCCGGTGCGACATCTCGTGATTGGCATAGACCACCGGCGCGGGCAGCTTTGCATTCACCACGCAGCCCTCCGGCGCAGTGACCGACACCGGCCGCCAGCATCCTGAATTGGGCGGGATGAGGCTGCCAGGGTCGACAATCATTTTCAATGCGCAATACACACCGGACGCCGTCACCGTCAGTGGCGCGTTCATTGGTCCGGCGACCTGGGGATCGGAGCCGGTGAAATCCACGCTGATCGAATCGCCCAATTTCCGCACGGACAGCCGAACCGAAAACGTCCGGTCTTCGCTGTCACCCGCCGCGATGACGCCGTCGCCGTCGAACACATCCTCGAACGATGCCTCGCCATCGGGCAGCCGCCGCAGTGCCGCACGCATCATCGTTTCGGAGTAGTCTTGCACCTCCGCCATGATGCCGAGCAGCACGTCCGCGCCATACTTCTCCGACAATGCCGCCAGTCTGGCCTCCGCCCGTCGGTTCGCCGCCACCTGGGCTCGCAGATCGCCCAGTCGTTCCGCCGGCGTGCGGACATTGGCGAAGATGATGGCCTCGATGCCCGGGTCGGGCTTGCCGGCGCGATACAGTCGCACCGGCGGCAGGCGCAGTCCTTCGCCGTAGATTTCCGTCACGGCGCCGTAACTGCCAGGCGTGGCGCTGCCGATATCCGGCCAGTGCGCCCGCACGCAACCAAACCCGAGCAGCCGCGTGCCAAAATACGCCGGTGCCACCACGTTCACATCCGGCAGATGCGAACCGCCCTGATACGGATCGTTGTGAATGAATACATCACCCGGCACGACATCGGGAAATGCCTGCACGACGGCTCGAACCGCGTCCGGCATCGAGCCGAGGTGGATCGGCAAATCCGGCCCTTGCGCCACCATATTGCCTGCCACGTCGAATATTCCGCAGGAATAATCTCCGGCGACTTTCAGCAGCGGCGAATAGGCGGTTTTCGCCAGGACGATCTTCATTTCCTCGGCCGCTGAGGTCAGCGCGTTTTTCACCACCTCGAACCGCGCCGGATCGGTCTTGAATGCCCGCACGTTTGCATCGTCCATCAGTCAGCTCCTGGTCAGCCGAATGAAGCCCATGTCGTCTACGCGAGCCGTCCAGCCTGGCGGCACCACCGTTGTCGAGTCGACCGCCTCGACAACCGCCGGCCCGCTAACGACCGCGCCCGCCGCGAGACCAGGCCGCCAATGCACCGGCGTTGCGGTGAACCCGGTGCCGGCGAACCAAACGTCACGCGTCCGGGTCCGCGCCGCTGCTGCATCGCCCCGCTGCGCCAGCATCATTGCAGGTAACCGGCCAATCGCAGACAGCCGCAAATTCACCAGTTGCACCGGCTCGCCTCGGTTGGCATGGCCGTAGGTCAGTTCATGTTTGGCATGAAACGCGGCCATCGCCGCGTCCAGGCTGGCGCGAGTGACCGGGCCGTCCTCGATTGGCACGGTCAGTTCATAAGCCTGGCGGCGGTAACGCAAATCGGCCTGCCGTGGCATGGCCCGACGTTCCAGCGGGACGTGTGCAGCGTCCAGCATCGCCGCGCCGGATACCTCCATCGCGGCGAAGACCGCGGCGACGCGGGACGGCTCGACCGAACCGAGATCGGCATACAAAGTTCGCACGTAGTCGCGTTTCAGATCGCTGGCCACCAGGCCCAGCGCCGAGAACGCGCCGGGGACCGGCGGCACAATGACCTCGGGGATTTGCAATTCCTCCGCCAGAGCAGCGGCGTGTACCGGGCCGGCGCCGCCGAATGCGATCAGGCTAAATCCGCGTGCGTCATGGCCGCGTTCGATGGAGACGATGCGCAGCGCCTCAGCCATGTTGGCATTGACGATTTCGGCGATACGTGCGGCGGCCTCCGGCACGGTCAGTCCCAATGGCCGAGCAACGGCCTGATCGATGGCTCGCTCGGCGGCAGGTAGATCGACGACCAGAGCGCCACCAAGTAACGCCTGGCGATCCAGATAGCCCAATACCAGGTCTGCGTCGGTCACCGTCGGCGAGGTGCCGCCCGCGCCGTATCCGGCCGGACCAGGATCGGCGCCGGCACTGTGCGGGCCAACTCGAAGGGAACCGCCGGGGTCGATCCAGGCGATACTGCCGCCTCCGGCGCTGACCTCGGCCAAATCGATCACCGGGACCCGGATCGGGTGGCCGGTGCCGTTCATCCAGCGGCTGGCGCTGCCCGAGCCTCCGACCTCGTACTCGGCGGTCACCGCGATCTCGCCCCCGGCGATGACGCTGGCCTTCGCCGTGGTGCCGCCCATGTCGAACGAGATCACATCGGTAAGGTCAAGTTGCCGCCTGGCCAGAGCGGCGGCGATGACCCCGGCGGCGGGTCCGGATTCGACAACGGCGGCGGGCATGCGCAACGCCTCGGCGATGTCGATGACGCCGCCGCTGGAGCCCATCACGTGCAGTTCCGGCAAGCCAAGCGATTCCGTCGCCCGCCGCAACCGATCCAGATATCCCGCCAGCAGCGGCCCAACGTAGGCACAGACCGCGGTCGTACTGGCGCGTTCGAATTCGCGGATTTCCGGCAGCACGTCGCAGGACAGAAACACCGCGACATCGGGCAGCGCTTCTCGCAACAACGCGCCGAGACGGCGTTCGTGGGTATCGTTGAGAAAGGAGAACATCAGCGAAATGGCAACCGTCTGCAAACCGGCGTCACGGATTGCTGCGGCAATCTCGAAAACCTCTTGCTCCGCCAACGGTGTCACCACCTCGCCCTGGGCGTCGATCCGTTCGGTGATCTCGTAGCGCCAACGGCGAGGCACCAACACGGAAGGCGCGTCCTGGAACAGATCGTACAGGTCGATGCGCGACGAACGGCGCAGCTCCAACAGGTCGCGAAAGCCACGCGTGGCGATGAAGCCGGCCCGCGCACCCTTGTGCTCGAGCAGCGCGTTGGTCACGACGGTGGTGGCGTGGGACAGCAGCGAGACGTCACCCGGGTCAATGCCGTGTTGTGTCAGGCCCTGGCTTATGCCCTCGATCACCGCCTGGCCGAAATCGTGCGGTGTCGTCAACACTTTGGCAATGCCGATGCGCCCGCCGGTTTCCTCGACCATGGCCACGTCGGTGAAAGTGCCGCCAATGTCGATGCCGATCCGCCAGGCCATGCAGTTGCCCCTCTGGTGTTCCGACCGGCGTTCCTGACCCTTCGCCGTTTGTGCGCGTGCCTCTCGGCAGACTTTCGTCCATAGAACCGTTTGCGGCGACGCCGCGCAAGCGCCGTGCCCGCGTAGATTGTCGTGCGGCCAAATCGGTCCGGCCATCCGTTGCGCAGACAGAGGTTGACCGCACTTGCTGCCGATGTTCGTCGGGTCGTGGATCGGTCTGAATGCCCACGGGGAGGAACTTCAGCAGGCGGGCCAGGGACACCAATTGGGACAAATGTCGAACTCCGCCGCTTCGATTGAATGTGCTGTTTGGCAAAAGTTTGCTTGCCCAAAAAAGTAAGCTGGTTCATAAGTCGATTGGTCGATAGAGTAATGCAGACCTGGGAAAACGACGATGGCAATTGACGAATTCGCAGATCCCACTCCAGCCGGCTCAAATGCAGAACAAGGCGACATCCTGGCGGTCAAACCAAACGGTTCCGGCAACAGAACGTCGGACCCTGGGGGAATGATCAACGGTCCAAATGCCCTGGCAGTACAGCAAAAAATCGGTGGCCAACCTACAGCCACAGCGAATGCAGTATTCAACGCTGAAAGCACGGCCGCGGACCCGCGGCCAGGCGACGAACCAGCGGTTGGCCCACTCAACACGCGAATCAATGATGAACGCTTCATGCAGGATCTTGGACGGCTGAAGGAGTTACGATCGTTCCTCATCCAGAAAGCCGTAGGCGTAGGCATGTCGGATGCGAGCGCGCTGGAATTTGGCCGGCTGAACTTGCTCCGACGCAATCATTTGCCGGACAACATGGGCCGGGATCCCTCAGCGGAAGAGTGGCAGCAGGTCGAACGTCACACTCGGATGCTGTTCAGTTTGCTTACACCCACGTTGCGACGACGGTTCGTGCTCGGCGCTGTCCCGGCTATGCTCGCGTGGTTGCCTTTGATTCTGGCATTGATCGCCCTGGTCGCTTTGATCCTGGCAATCGTATCTCCCAACCTTGACCTGCTTCGAATGGGTAGTCTTGGTGCAAATGTGTTACCATTCTACCTCGTATGGCTGATGTCGTTGGGGGCAATTGGGGCAATAGCGTTCATCGGCATGAATGCTCTCTCAGTCCAGGAAGATATCTCGTTTGATTTAACCAACAAACGGCTGATCGTTATGCGGATTGCTCTTGGCGCTTTGTTTGGGCTGGTACTCACGCTGCCGTTCGGATTCCAGGAGTTTCTCGACTTTTGCAAGGCTATTGTGAATGGGAACCAGATTCTGCTTCCCGGGACGCAGCCGCCTGCCGTTACGATTCAGGCGACGATGCTCGTGCTGCCATTCATACTCGGGTTCAGCACATCGTTGGTGATTCTGATCCTCAACCGTTTCGTTGATGCCGTCCAAGGTTTCTTTGGCCGAAGAAACTACGCGGTCGGCGGGAGCCCAACCACCCCTCCCGCTCGGGCCTGACGGCGCCGGCGACACCTATCGCTCGGCTTTGTTCGCTTGCGGGCCGCCATGATGGAACCTGGAGTGGGGCTTCCAGGTTTCTGGCCGATATCGGGTATGACAGGGACAGGCCAGGTGGGCCGTCTCACGGTGGGATGGTATGACTGGCCAACGACTGACACGAATGCGAGATCAGGCCAGCATGGCTGACGAGACCCCAAAGGCCGTTCAATCGATCCCAGACCGGGAGATCCGCATTGCGCAGGAC
>Ga0187862_10005788_pt1 | contig 11341 bp, 10 predicted proteins | sample June2016WEW_10_1_FD_133003 | JGI IMG/M metagenome (GOLD analysis project Ga0187862, IMG submission 133003) | Peatland microbial communities from SPRUCE experiment site at the Marcell Experimental Forest, Minnesota, USA - June2016WEW_10_150 | ecosystem: Environmental > Terrestrial > Soil >...
CAAATGCTGGACGATGACAAAGGCCATGCCGTTGTTCTTCGGCACGCGCGACAAAAAGTGTTCCAAAGCCTCCAATCCCCCGGCAGAGGCGCCGATGCCGACAACGGGGAACGAAATACCCGCGGGCGGAGCGGGGGTATCCAGGGAAGCAACTGCGGTCGGCTTTTCCCGTCGGCGGCTCGGTGAAGATTTCTCTTTCATGCGCTCATGTCCTGCATTTGTCTTCGTCGTCTGTTTCATTCGTTGCCAGGATCCGGTACCAAAGGCGCGATCCACTGGATCCGAATTCAAAGCCAACACCCCAAAGGCTCAGTGCAACTGGACAGGTATCCAATCGCCGAGGCGGGAATCATAACAGGCTGGAGAGATTGTCTCAACTGAAAAGCGTCCGGCCTGAGCCTCCAGCCACTCCATCGTGCAACCCCTGATTATCGAGAATTCCGCGGCCCAGTCCGCTCATAAGTTGCATGCGGATGGAACCTAGCATCGCCGTATTGTGCATGCCAACACGGAATCTGTATATGGGGTGAATACCCTATGGCACCCGCATCGCATTTTTGACATAGTCCTGCCCAGCATGCCAAACGTATGAAAGCCACCGAGCTACTTTCGGACGAGATGACCGTTGCTTCGCCCAAATCGGGGTATGAGCTGAACATTGTTGGAGTTTATCAAGACCCGCTGACCCAAAGCTGGGGTCTGCCCATGTACCGCCTCGCCAAGCAACTGGTCGGCGAGGATCTCGTCCGTAACACCTGGTATGACGTTCATTCCTTAAGCGATCTCGGAATGCTGCTGGCGGCCGTTCGTGCCGCCCTCGTGGCCGATGTGATTGTGGTCTCGGTTTATGCCGCCGATGTGCTGCCACTTGACCTTTACGTCTGGATTAACGCGTGGTTGCCACGTCGCAACGCGCGCGAGGGGGCCTTCACCGCGTTGATCGGCGCCGACAACCCGCAAGATTCTCAATCTGTCCGCACCCATGATTATCTGCACGCCGTGGCGCGCAAGGGCCGATTGGACTTTATCCCGCTGTTGAAGCCCGTCTCCATGGGGAGAGTCTGAACAGCGAGGTGTAAAAACCTTTCTCCGCTCGCGCGTTTGCGCCTACATTCCATTTATTCGCTGATGGCACTGCGACGGCCAGCCGCCAAACGGCATGGGGTGAATACCCCATACCAATCACCCAGCCAAATTCGTATTTTACCCAGGCGACTGCGCGTAAGAACAACTATGAGATCGGACTACAATTATGGCTAAGGCCGAGCCTCAGCCTGAAGGCAAGGCTGGGGTTCAACCTGAAGGCCAAGCCAAGACCCCGTCTGATTCCACGCCGCAGATCGCCAAGCGGGCCTACGAAATCCACGAGGAGCGCGGCCAACAGAGCAATCCGGCAATTCAGGACTGGGAACAGGCGGAGAAGGAAATCCGAAGAGATCAAACCAAAGGGGAGCCTGCGCCTGGAGCCAAAGCTGAACCAAAACCTGAAACAAAAGCCGAACCAAAGCCTGAAACCAAAACCGCGCCCTCTTCACCCAAGAAGAAAACAGCCCTTTTCGCGGGAGTAATAGTTATGGCACTTTTGGCGGCCCTCGCGATCGGTTTCGGCCTGGGGCATTTGTGGGGAAACTCAAAGAAGGACCAAAACCGCCTGGTTCTTTACGGGAATGTTGATCTGCGCCAAGTCGAACTCGCCTTCAATGATAGCGAGCGCATCGCCGAGGTGCTGGTCCAGGAAGGGGACAAGGTCAAATGCGGACAAATCCTGGCACGATTGGATACCGGCCGTCTCAAACCGCAGACGGCTGAGGCGGAAGCCGAGGTGGAATCGCAGCAGGCAGTGGTGCAAAAACTGCATCACGGCAGCCGCCCCGAGGAAATCGCGCAAGCCAGAGCCAAGGTCGCGTCAGCCAAAGCGGATCAAGTCAATGCCGATCAGCAATGGACGCGGCTCACGGCATTGTCAGGGCTGACGACTGGCCGGGCCATCAGCCAGCAGGACCTGGACAGCGCCAAAGCCGCCCTGGATTCGGCTCAGGCGCACTTGGTGGTGGCTGAAAAGGGGCTGGATCTATCCTTGATTGGACCTCGGGCGGAAGACATCGCCGAAGGGGAGGCACAACTGCGTGTCAATCAAGCCCAACTCGCTCTCCTGCGACAGAAGTTGGCTGACTCCGAACTGGTTTCCCCGTGCGACGCCGTGGTGCGCTCCCGGCTCTTGGAGCCTGGCGAGATGATAACCCCACAAAGGCCGGTTTTTAATCTGGCCATCACTAACCCAAAGTGGGTGAGGGCCTATGTTTCCGATCCCGATTTGGGAAAGATTCATTCAGGGATGAAGGCGTCGGTCAGTGCGGACAGTTTTCCTGGCCGGGCCTTTTCCGGTTGGGTCGGTTTCATTTCTTCCGTCGCCGAATTCACGCCCAAGGCCGTCGAGACGGTGGAGCTGCGCTCCAGCCTGGTCTATGAAATTCGGGTTTTCGTGGAAGACGCGCAGGACGAGCTGCGTCTGGGCATGCCGGCGACCGTGGCCTTTGAATTAAGTCCGCCAGCCCGAAACAAGCCGTAGGAAAGGTATCGAGCAAATGTCCTGGACAAAAATCCTGATGGGCATCGCCGCGGCGGGCATGGCCAGTGTCGTCGGCTGCACGGTTGGCCCGGACTATCACCCCGCTGCCGCGCGCGCCCCAGCCGCCTGGAGTTCTCCGGTGGCAGACGGGCTGACCAATAGCGCGTCCGCAGCTTCGACCTGGTGGAAGTCGTTCAACGATGCCGAACTTGACTCCCTTATCCAGAGGGCAGTGCGATCCAATCTGGATTTGCGGGTGTCTGAAGCCCGGCTGCGACAAGCCCGGGCCATTCGGGAAAGGAGCGCGGCCGACTTTATGCCGGCAGTTGATGCGTCCGCTTCGTATGCCAGACAACTTCAGAGCGAGAATCAACCTCTTATAGGCGCACTGCCGCTGCCGTCGGACTTCCCCTTCGAATACAATGTTTATCAAGCCGGCTTCGACGCCTCGTGGGAAATTGACCTATTCGGCGGCAAGCGCCGCGCACTCCAAGCGGCCACTGCGGAATGGCAAGGAACGATGGAGGCTCGCAACGATGCGATGTTGAGCTTGCTGGCCGAGGTGGCGAGGAATTATGTCGAATTGCGGGGCGGCCAGCACCGATTGGAAATCGCGCGCAAGGACCTCAAACTGCAGGAGGAAGCTCTGGAACTCACGCGCGCCCGCTTTCAAACCGGTGTCGCGAACGAACTGGACGTAACCCGGTCGGCCGCGTTGCTGGCGAGCCAGCGGGCGGTGATTCCGCCCCTCGAAACGGCCGTGCGCGGGGCCATGTATGGAATAGCGGTCCTGCTCGGCCAGGAACCGGGCGCGCTGGTGGACGAACTTTCTCCTCCCAAGCCGGTGCCACCGGCTCCTCCGGAAGTTCCGATCGGGCTTCCGTCCGATCTGCTCCGCCGCCGTCCTGACGTTCGCCAAGCCGAACGGCAACTGGCGGCCGAGACCGCCCGCATTGGAGTGGCAAGATCGGACTGGTTTCCCAAACTCTCCCTCACTGGGGACGTAGGGAGTGAAAGTGTCACCCTGGCCCAAGCATTCAAGCCCGGCAGCCTCTTCTGGTCGCTTGGCCCGAGTCTGCAATGGCGGGCGCTCGATTTCGGTCGGGTGCGCGCGGAGGTTCGGACCCAGACCGCCGTCCAAGAGGCCGCGTTGGCCACATACGAAAAAACCGTTTTGACTTCGCTGCAAGAGGCGGAGAACGCCCTCGTAACCTATGCACAGGAGCAGAACCGCCACGGAGACCTCGCCGACGAAGTGGTCCAAAACCAGCGCTCGCTGGATATGGCCAACAGTCTTTACACTGCAGGGCGCGTCAATTTTCTCGACGTTCTCGATGTTCGGCGATCTCTCTATCAATCCGATGATCAATTGGCAGCAAGCGACCAGGCTGTTTCGGTTGATCTCATCGCCCTCTACAAGGCGTTGGGCGGTGGATGGGAGACGCTGACGCGGGCGTCGCCAAAGGCGCTCTCCACCGTTCCATCACCATGACAACGCCCGCAGCTGCTCCCGCACCGTGTTTGGACGGCGTCTGCAAGTCCTTTCACCGCGAGACTAGAACAACGCCCGCTGCCTCTCCCGCACTGTGTTTGGATGGCGTCCGCAAGTCCTTTCGCCGTGCGACAGGGGAATCGGTGCTGGCGCTCAACAACATTTCTTTTTCCGTCGTCAAGGGCGGACTTGCCGCCTTGGTCGGACCGGACGGAGCTGGCAAGACAACTTTGATCCGCCTCTTGGCTGGGCTGATGAAGGCCGATGGCGGCACTGTCAAGGTGCTGGGGATCGACGCAACCAAGGATCCGCAAGCGATCCAGTCGCGGATTTCGTATATGCCGCAGAAATTTGGACTCTATGACGATTTGACAGTCCGGGAAAACCTGGACCTCTATGCTGACTTGCACGGGGTCAAGGCCGACGAGAAGAGAACGCAGTATGCCCGCTTGATGGAGATGACCGGTCTGGATCCGTTTCAAAAACGTCTGGCAGGTCAACTTTCGGGAGGGATGAAGCAAAAGCTCGGTCTGGCCTGCACTCTCGTCAGGTCTCCCGAATTGCTGCTCTTGGACGAGCCGACCGTCGGGGTCGATCCGCTCTCCCGCCGGGAGCTGTGGGAGATCATCCGCAGACTGGTCAAAGAGGGTATGACGGTTTTAGTCAGCAGCAGTTTTCTTGACGAAGCGGACATGTGTGCAAGCGTCCTGGTCTTGAATGAGGGGAAAAAGTTGGCGGACGGCCAGCCTGCGGAGGTCAGCAGTTTGGCGTTGGGCCGCACCTTTCTCTCGCAACCGCCGGAAAGAATGAAACCGCGGGATTTCCAAGCTCGGCTCCTCGATGAGCCCGACATCGTAGATGCCGTGCCAGAGGGCGGGAATATCCGTCTCGTCAGCCATGCTAAATCGGGCCGATCCGAGCCTCGCATGTTCGCCGGTGTGGCAGCCCGCCCAACGCCTGCCCGGTTCGAGGATGGATTCATGGTGCTTTTGCAAGGGGCGGGACGAGCAAAAGCCAATCCGACCGACGCCGAAGAGAGCCGCCCGGAAAAACCTGCCGCCGATAGTGTCCGGGACGGCACCGTGGTTGAAGTCCATGATCTCAAACGGAGTTTCGGGAATTTTATTGCCGTGGACCACGTAAGTTTCAGCGTGGAGCGAGGAGAGATTTTCGGTCTGCTGGGACCAAACGGAGCCGGTAAGACCACGACATTTCGCATGCTCTGCGGGCTCTTACCCCCCTCGGGAGGCACCTTGACGATTGCGGGAATTGATGTGCGCCAGGCCAGCGCTTCGGCCCGGCAGCATCTGGGCTACGTGGCGCAAAAGTTTTCGCTCTATGGGCAACTGACGGTGGGTGAGAACCTGGATTTTTTCGCGCGCGCCTACGGCCTTGGCGGCGGGAAAAAACGCGAGCGCATCGCGTGGGCCATGAGCCAATTCAATCTCGAACCCTTCGTCCACCTGCCCAGCGAGCAATTGCCGGGAGGATTCAAGCAACGTCTGGCCATGGCGGCTGCCCTCCTGCATCGGCCCGAGATTCTTTTCCTGGACGAACCGACCAGCGGCGCCGACCCCTTCGCCCGCCGCGAATTTTGGCAGCGCATCACGGCGCTGGCCACCAACGGGGTCACGGTGATCGTAACCACCCATCTCATGGCGGAGGCCGAGTATTGCGATCGGGCCGCCATCCTCGACAAGGGAAAAGTTCTGGCTCAAGGCACCCCGGCGGAACTCCGCGCCCACGCCCCAGACGAGGCAGGCCATAAAGCGACGATGGAGGACGCTTTCATCGCCATTGTCCTGAAGGCGCGTGGCCAGCCTGCGGGCAAATCCGGGGGGAAACCGTCATGAACGGCTGGTCCGCAAAATGGCGGCGAATCCGGGCCCTGACACTCAAGGAATCGCGGCAGGTCATTCGCGATCCGAGCAGCATTGCCATTGGCTGCGTCGTGCCGTTGCTGATGATTTTACTCTTCGGTTACGGGCTTTCGCTGGATATCAACCACGTTTCCATCGCCGTGGTTGACGAAGACGACTCCGCAGACAGCGCGGCACTCATTGGCGCGTTCCGGCTTTCGCCGTATTTCCGGGTGACGGTGCTTCACTCGATGCCCCAGGCGAAGACGCAGATGCTCAATCGAACGGTGGATGGAGTGCTGCGCATCCAGTCCGATTTCGCCCGGCGCTTGCATGCGGGCGGGGCCGAGGTCCAGATTCTGGTCAATGGCTCGGACGCGAACCAGGCGCGCATCATGCAAGGTTATGCCCAGGGGGGGGTCGCCCTCTGGAGCGCGGCGCAGGCTGGATCAGTGGGCGCCTCGTCCGCCGGCCCGGTAATTGCTGTTGACAGGATCTGGTTCAACGAAAACAACGACAGCCATTATTTCCTGGTCCCGGGCCTGATTGTCCTGGTGATGACGATCATCGGCGCGTTCCTCACCGCCATGGTGGTCGCCCGGGAATGGGAACGGGGAACGATCGAGGCTCTTTTCGTCACACCGATGCGACCGGGAGAGTTTCTCATCAGCAAGCTTGTTCCCTACTTCGGATTAGGAATGTTCGGCTTCGTGCTCTGCCTCCTGGCCGGCCAATTTCTTTTCCATGTTCCTCTCCGCGGCTCCCTTTTCCTGCTTTGCCTCGCCTCGATGATTTACCTGCTGGTCGCCTTGGGAGTAGGCCTGCTCGTGTCCACCCTGGTCAAGAGCCAGTTCCTGGCCAGCCAGTTGGCTATGACACTCACTCTGATGCCGGCGATGATGCTCTCGGGTTTTCTCTACGATCTGCGCAGCATGCCGGTTTTCGTTCGGGGAATCACTTACGCCATGCCAGCTCGATACGCGGTGACGCTGATGCAAACTTCGTATCTTGCCGGCGACGTCGGAAGCGTGGTCTGGCCGAATCTGGGGGTTCTGGCGGCAATAGCCGCGACGCTGTTGGTCTTAACCCGGTTGGCCACCCGGAAGCAGCTTTCCTGAGGCAACCGCATGCGCTCCTCCCTTCTTCGCATCCTGGCCTTGATCCAAAAGGAATTCCTCGCCGTCCTCAAGGATCCTCGCAGCCGTTTCATCATCTTTCTGCCGCCAATGCTGCAGTGCCTGATTTTTGGTTACGCCGCCAGCTTTGACCTCAACTCCGTCCCTTATGCCGTCATTGACCAAGACCATACTGCCGCCTCGGCTGCCTTTCTCGCACGCCTGGATGGATCCGGCATCTTTCGGCGGCAGGCCGATCTCGCGCGGATTGCGGACATTTCCACTTGGATAGACAGCCGCCGCGCGCTTCTCGTCATCCGCATTGACCAGGATTTCGAACGGCGCCTGCGCGCCGGCAAACCCGCACAGGTCCAGGTGACCGCCGATGGCCGCAATTCCAACACCGCGGGCACGGCAATGGGCTATGTCGAGAGCGTGGTCGAAGATTTCAACGCCGAGTGGCGATCCAGCCACGGTCAGCCCGGTCCGGCCATTCAAATCGTCACCCGCTCATGGTATAATCCCAACTTGGATTCGCGCTGGAGCATGGTCCCGAGCCTGATTGGCACGCTGACGATGATGGGGACGTTGATGCTCACGGCCATGTCCGTGGCCCGCGAGCGCGAGCAGGGAACATTCGATCAACTGCTCGTCACGCCGTTTCGCCCATTCGAGATCATGATCGGAAAGGCCGTTCCCAACTTGGTCATCGGCCTGGCTCAAGCGACCACCATTTTGCTGATCGCACAGTTTTGGTTTCACATTCCCTTCATCGGTTCCTTTGTCGTTCTGTATGCCGGCCTCACGCTGTTCCTGACGGCCGCGGTCGGCCTCGGCCTTTTTGTCTCCTCCATCGCGGCAACCATGCAGCAGGCCATGCTCTTCGCTTTCATCCTGATATTGCCGTTTGCCCTTCTTTCCGGCCTGACCACACCGGTCAACAGTATGCCGCCATTCCTTCAATCCGTCATGGTCATCAATCCTCTTCTCTACTCCCTTGACCTCACCAAACGGGTTTATCTGGAGGGCGCCGGCTTCGCCCAACTCCTCCCTGACTTTTTGCCGCTCGCCGTCATCGGCTTGGTAACCCTTTCCGGCGCCGCGTGGCTGTTCCGGCGACGGTTGACCTAACAGAATTATGATTCCATTGAGGTCAGAGAGTACTGCAAGCCATTTTTTGAGGTGATGCATTTACCAAAATCCTTGATTTCAATGGGTTTTCTAGCTGGTGCATGCAATAGATCAACAACCTGTTCCAAGGCTTTTTTCCCCCAGATTTCCATTCCAGCAGGAATCTGATAAATCCCGCAGCATCCCAAAATCCACGACCATCATCTCACTCAGGGGATGACAACCGGAGGCATTCCTCCGATAATGCCTGGGCCCTTTTCCAGGTGTTTTGCTTTCCCCGGCGGATAACCTTCTCAGGACGCCGGGTAAACAAGGGTTTTTGCCCCCAGAGATTTTTTCATAGACGACATCATTTTGAGTTTGATCTCACACAGCATCCAAGCTCGAAAGGCAATCCCAAAGCCGGGACTAAATTGGGCCAGCTGGCGTGTGCAAATCTGCTGCGTGCGCGACGGGGTTGCCCGTCCATTGCGACTCTCACAGGTTCAACTTGCTGAAGAACTGCTCGACCATGCCGAAGTGTTTCGCCATGTCCACCGAGATGCCGCATTCCCTGGCCATCTCCGCAAATGGTGCGGACCATGAGGAGGGCGGTGAAGCCAGGACAGCCGGAATTTCGTGGGTCTTTCGACGTCGAAAGGTTTCGCGGATTGCCATTGGCAACCGGGCGGCATTGAGTTTGGATTGCTCAATCAGAAGAACCAAGTCCACCAAGTCCTTCACGCGAGAGTTTTCCCGGCCCACTCTCGGCAAGGTGTAAGCGTGCAACTTTTCGGCGAATTGTTCTTCGGGTGAAATTGCCGTGAACTTCGACATGGCAATGCCCGCAAACCCCAGCCAATCCCGGCCTGAAAGCAATTCGTAAGGCTCGCGCAAGACATCACCGGTGCTCACGTCGAGATGAAAATTCACGAATGTGCGTCCGGCCAGCCGCGCTTCCACCGGAAAACGGGCGCCGCCATAAGGTGCGGCATCCAAGTCTTGTGTTGCTTCACCGACCACAAAGGTGAAGAAATCCTGCAAATCGAGTTGGCCCGCCTCGCGCAGCATTTCCAGAACCATCGCCGCGTTGGCGTCCCACCCACCCGACGCCGCAGGGAGCCGTTTCAAGGCCAGATCAATGTCGCGCGTGGTCCGGGCTGTCTTCAGCCGCAATTCCATCGCGTAACCACCCTTGAGCAACCACGGGGCATCCGGGTCTGCAAACAGGCGGCAGAGCAGGCGGTCGAACGCGGCTTGCCGGCGCAGTCGTTGGAGATCGAGGCTTTCCTCCTGCGCGATTTTTTTCAGCCGGTCTTCAAGTGCGACGCGAAATGCGACGGCGGAGGCATACTTTCGGGGAGGCTTCATCTTTTGTTCGCGACGAGCAATTCATCAAACCATTTCGGGAATTGCCCGTCACGGTTCAATTCCGATATTTCTCGAGCCGTAATCAGTCCGCGTTGGCGCCCTTCGGCGAGCGCCTGTTCAACGATGTCGCGTGAGACGGATTCAGCGCCCACCAGATCCACGATGGCACGAAGCGGGCGGGTCACTGCGAAACCCTGCCGTTGTTCAACATCCTTCTCATTGAGACGTGCGCGATGCAGCACCAGTATTTTCGGTGCTTTTGCCCTTCGTCGAAATGCAACCGGAACGGTCATGTGCAGTTTGGCCGGGTTCACCTCCGAGAGTTCATGGATGCTGAGTGCGGTTTGATGGGAATACACGCCTTGCGCTCGACCCGTACGGTTGCGCGACCAGAGAGCATAAATGACCAGTTGCTCTTCAGCCGATTGAGGGAAGCGCGCCAGGCGGTAGACGCCCCGCTCGACGCGCACCCAATTTCCCGATTTGACGTGATGCGCCTGGCTGCCCAACTTGTAGCCGATATCGGCCGCCTGCTTGGCGGTGAAATAGCCCTGTTGCCCTTCAGCCAGCTCGAAGAGTGTGTCGGAAACGGATTTAGCCTGACTCCGCATTGCACGAATATACAAGAAATTTGTATAAATGTGCAAGCGTTGGTTTTCGATGCCGTGGGTCGAGCTGATGCGTCAGGCCATCATTCTTACTGGAATCCAATTACCGGGAAGCTGCATGAATTCTTTGCCCCACCTGGCTCGGGCGTAAGCTACAGGCCATGAATCAACACGCCCCTATGGACCTGACGAAGATGGGCTGGAATGCTGACCTCTACCAGCAGTTCGCACCCCGCCATGCCAAGGGTCTGGTTCCGGCTCGCATGGCGGAGGAGGATAGACATTTCTTCCGCGTCTGGACCGCCGAGGCGGAACTTCTCGCCCAAGTCACCAGCCATCGCGTCCACGAAACCCGCGGGTCCAATTCAAAACTTCCAAAGGTCGGGGGATTGGGGCACCGTAAAACTCGTTGCCAACGAGCAGAAGGCCATGATTCCGGCCATCCTTCCGCAGCGCACCCAACTCTGCCGCAAGATGACCGGCCAAGGCACCACGGAGCATATCTTCGCCACGAATATCGACAGGCGTTCATGGTGACCGCCGCAGGCGCGAGCTTCGACGCTGCGCGTCTGGAGCATATGCTGGTCATGGTCCACGAAAGCGGCGCACGTCGCGACGGCGGCGGTCGGCTGCATCACCGAACCGACGCATGCGGACGAGATCATCCGCAATGGCCGCGCGGACATTGTGTTGCTGGCGCGGGCGTTTCTGCGCGAAACCGTATTGGCCGCGCCTTGGGCTATAAGGACGCGGTTTCCGGGCCGGTTCAATACGGCAGAGCCTGGTGATCGCAATTAATTCGTGGCCGTTAGGCTTGGCTCAAATCCCCAGGCCTCATCTCAATTCCTACGCACGGCCTCGATGCGACCCAAAAACAGCTCGACTGAACACGCGAAACAGGTTGTTGAACTATTTCGTACGCCAGCCAGCCTCAGTTGCTGCTGCTCCATGCATTATTCATGGTAGGGAGAACAGCGCCAACCATTTGCGTTCGCCGCCTCATTCTAAGGCGGGACGCTTTATACCCATCCTTCTCAGATGCGCCACCAAGTTGGTCAGTTTTATCTTTAATAGTTCCGCAGCCCCATCGGCGCTCTTGATCTTCCAACGAGTCTTGTGAAGAGTCGCCAGCAGATTTTCGTGTTCGCGTCGTCGCAGTTCGGATTCGCTGAGAAGTTCCGATTCGGTGTCACATGGCGACCGGCTCCACTTGGCCC
>Ga0187862_10005789_pt1 | contig 11340 bp, 15 predicted proteins | sample June2016WEW_10_1_FD_133003 | JGI IMG/M metagenome (GOLD analysis project Ga0187862, IMG submission 133003) | Peatland microbial communities from SPRUCE experiment site at the Marcell Experimental Forest, Minnesota, USA - June2016WEW_10_150 | ecosystem: Environmental > Terrestrial > Soil >...
CTGGCAAAACCCGGCACTGATATGCCGTTCGACGAGGCTGAGGCCGTAAGATTTGCCGCCCACCATGGGGTCAACGAGCTGGCATTCCAGCGCCTGCCCGACGCCGCCAAATACGCCTGGAGTTGGCGTGCTTTCAACGAAACCGCCTGGGCTGCAGTGTCTGGGCGGAGCAATGCACTTGTGGTCGTATATGAGGCTTTGTGCGCCAGGCCGGCAGCGGAGGCGCAGGCGATCCTGGCGTTCGCCGGCCTGGCGTGGCACGGCCAGACCGAGGCATTTCTGGACCGCAGCACAAGCTACGACGGGCCCGCGGGATATTACGCTGTCGTGCGTAACTCGATCGCGGTAGCGGAAGGCTGGCGGACAGCGATGGCGGCCGAGGACCAGGAGGCGGTGAGGGCGGTGGTGCGGGGCTCCCCGTTGATTGGCTACTGGCAGGACCTGGCGGGGTGATGGTCCGGTGACTGCAGAGTCGATATTGTAATTTATTTGATATGCAAGTTTCCGGCTCAGAGCGGTGACGGGCCGAGCAACTCCCAACCGTGCCGCTGCAGGATGTCCGCCAGTTCGTGCTCATTCATCGACGCGAATTTGCGGCCGGTCCGTTGTTGCTCCTCGATCAGGCCGCCAGCCCTGGCGGGCGTGTAGAGAAACAGCACACGCCCGGTATCCGCACCGGTGCTCTTCCAGGCATGCGGCGCGCCGCGTGGCACAAACGCGCATTCCCCCGGGCCGCGCGACGAGACCGCGTCACCAATTCGGAACGTGACCTCGCCACTCACGACATAGACCACCTCGTCGCTGTCGTGATGCAGATGGAACGTGCTTTTTGTGCCGGCGGGAATGATCTCTTCGAACATCATGATGCTATCGCCGGTCGCCGCGCCGCGCAGTCGGATCGAGGTGGTCCGTCCGGTTGGGGTAATGACGGTTGGCGTTGCCATCGTTACTGCCTCCGCTTTGCCGTGCAGATCGGAACCGATCTGATCGCCGCTCAAGCCGGGTTACGCGCGACCGTCCGGGGGTCGTCGACGTCGAGCTCGATATGCTTACCCGGAGACGGCGTCACGCTTAGTTGCGTTACACCGTCGGGCGATTTCACGCGGTGCCAGGCGCCCTGCGGAATGACCGCCAACATGCCCGCGCGTAACGCGAAGGATTGCGGACCGGCCTCGGTTACGACGTCCAGCGTGGCAGAGCCGTCGAGGAGGTAAACCAGTTCGTCCCCGGTCAGATGCGATTCCCAGTGATCGATCCCCGAGGACTTGATCGCAAACAGGGCACCGTCGCGGTACGAGGCGAGGCGCGCGACGCTGCCCCTGCGATCATCCACCGTCGCCGCCGGGGTCCGACGGAACATCGTCAGCTTCGCAAGCTCCGCATTGAGATCGACAACGTCGTTTGGTGGGTCAATTCGCGCCGCATCTGGTGTCGGATCGCGCTCCACCGTCCGCGGGTCGGCGACATCGAGATCGATATGATCTCCGGGGATCGTCGCGCTGAAGACCGTCGCGCCATTAGTCGAGTGAACGCGATGCCATGCGCCTGGCGGAACGACGGCGATCATACCGGCGCCAACCGCAATGGTTTGCACCCTGTCCTGGGCGACGATGTCCACGGTCATCGCGCCGTCGAGCACGTAGAGCAGCTCATCCTCGGGATGGGTCTCCCAATGGCCTGTCCCGGCGGACTCGCTGAGCAGGAGCATCCCGTCGCGGTACGGCCCCAGTTGCGTCGCGCTACCCTTACGTTGCGCGAAGGTGGTAGTTGGCGTCCGGCCGCGGTACATCGTCAGCTTTGCAGATTCTACGTTGAGATCGATGATACGGGGCGTTCCACTCTCCATGTCTGCCTCCCTGCCTGCTGTTCTTGTCCGCGGCACAGGGCAAACGTAACGCCACGTTTTCGTTGCGGCGATCTTCGATTTTGGCGACCCCCGGAACGTTTTCGTGGCACTGTTGTTCATGCTACCAATGGCCGTCTGAAAACCGACCCATCGCCTGTCGACAAGGAGCCTGTCGACAAGGAGCCTGTCATGGATGCCTTTGACGAATTGGCAATCACCGCCGACGCAACACAGCCTGAACCGGCGCTACGTCCACCGCATGCAGGCCGCAGTGCGATGGTCTGGGACGACGTCCGGGTATTCCTCGCTGTTGCCCGCGAGGGCACCATGCGCGGCGCCGGGCGGGCGCTTGGGCTGAGCCAACCGACCATCGCCCGCCACCTCGCCGCGTTCGAAGCCAGCTTTGGCGGGCCGACCTTGTTCGATCGGTTGCCGGAGGGGCTGCGCCTCAACGCCGCCGGCGAACAGTTGCTCGCCGCGGCTGAAAGCGTCGAGGATGCCATGCTGACGCTGGAACGGCGGCACGCGGCGGCCTCCACAGTGTTGAGCGGGACGGTGCGGGTCTCGACCGGCGAATGTGCCGCCGGGTTTCTGGCGCGCGGGCTATCGGGATCGGCGACGGCGGCGCTGCCGTCCGGCATCACACTGGAGCTCGTCGAGTCTCGCCAGACGGCGAACCTGGCGCGCCGCGAAGCCGATATGGCGTTGCGCCACCAGCCGCCGGAGAGCGGGGATTTCTATGTCTCCAAGGCCGGCACCTTTGCCTGTGCGGTGTACCGGCGGCGCGGTTCGGATGCCGCTGCCTGGGTTACCTATACCGAGGAGCAGGCCCACTACGCGCCCGCGCGCTGGGTTTCGCGTCAGGTCGAGGAAACCGGCATGAAGGTGGCCCTGCGCGCCTCGTCAATGCTGATGCATGTGGAGGCGATCCGTGCCGGGACCGGCCGAGGCGTGCTGCCTTGCTATGTCGGCGATGGCCATCCTTTGCTCGAGCGGCTGACCGCGCCGATTCCGGAGATCGCGGCGGAATACTGGATCATCGTGCACCGCGATCTGCGCCGCGCCGCCTGCGTGCGCGCGGTTATCGATTGGGTCAAGGCGTTGTTTGTTGAGCAGCGGGATGTGCTGGCCGGCGTGCTGCAGGAAGCAACCTGACGGCGCATGGTTGCTTGAACGTTCCATACTCGCAGTTGCAGCGACAGATCCGAGTGCCAGCAGGGACGCCTGATCGATCGGCGTCCGCGACGATCACCGGTTACGCATCGCTTGACGCTCTTCGTGTATCGCTCACGTCAAACGGAACGCGCCGACCAGCCAGAATACCAACACAACCACCAGCACGGTGCCAAACACTCCTCCCAGTCCGGCGCCCCCGTACCGGCGCCGTGCGCGTAATAACCGCCGCCACCGCCAAACAGCAGAAGCAACACGACGATAATCACAATTGTGCTTATGGTACCGGAACTTCTCAATGTTCATGGAGTCAGGGAACGGCAGGTAAAATCCAGCCCACAGAGCATGCCAGGCCACAGAGCATGCCAGGCCACAGAGCATGCCAGGCCACAGAGCATGGCCGCCCATAGAGCATGCCACCCCATAGAGCATGCCACCCCATAGAGCATGCCACCCCATAGAGCATGAAGGAGGATTTCTCCCGGTTCGAACCCTTGGCCTACGGCGCGTGCTTCTCGGCGCTCTTTGTTAGCGCGTGTCCGCCCGCGGAAATATCTTCGCCGGCGCCTGCGGTGGTCTGACAGGCGGTCAGCAGCGGTGTTGCCGCCAATATTGCGAGAAGCGTCAGGGCAATCGAAAGATTCCTACGCATGTTGCGATCCCTCGCTTATGTTCGGTTGCGAATCTACTGCGGAGCTCGATTGAGCCCGTGAGCATTCCGGAACGATTACGGATTGTCCGGCTTCACTCTGGACGAACGGGAGCCGTAACGATTACTTCGCGCCCACGACATAGGTGCGGGTCGCCACCGCGACTGAAGGCTCGCGCATATCCGATGCCGGATAAGTCGTCGTGGTTGTCACGGTTTCGGTCGCCACGCCGTTGGCGACAGTGGTCGTCGTTTTCGTGGTCGTGATCTCGCTGTTAAGCGGATAAGACGTATTGGTGATCGTGGTGTGGGTTCTCGCGCCACTGCTGTCGCCGGAAGAAGCAGCAGCGGTCGCGGTTTGATCGCCGTCAGGCGTGGCGCCGCGTCCAATTGATGTCGATTGCGTGACGGTACTGGGCGCGCTGACGGGCGGCATGAGAGTTGTCGTTTCCTCGGTCGTTGACGAATGCGCCGACGACTGCGCCATGGCGGCACCGGTCATCAGGCTGAGGGCGGCAGCGGTGGCCAACAGAAACCTGGTCATGTGTCGTTCCTTTGCAAAATTCCGGCCACGCAGGCTCTCACCTCGTTGCCGTCGCCAGGATTTAGGGAGCATCTGGCTTTCCGTGCAGCGTCGGATTCTACCTACACAGATGCTGCGAAGGCTGTAGGCGATCGATTCAGACCGTCCTCGTGTCATCTGGCGGGACGATCCAACTCAATACCGCCGGAATATTTGATTTTGCACACCCTGGCCATTTCTTGCGATATTGGTTGGCCGGATCCAATACCTACCATAATCGGAACGTGAGTCGTGTGACGCCCCTGGTCATTGCGAACTCAGCGAGGCAATCCGGCCGTCGGTGCGCACCTTTCTGTCATCGCTTCGCCACGCTCGCGATGACAGATGATGACAGATAAGAATGTGTCGCGCTCCAATAATGTCGGGTACTGAGTAGTTTCCGGGGCTGCTGAGCCGGCCCCTGCGGCCACACCTTAAACCGAGCGATTTCAAATTCTGCCCGCGGCGCGATTTCGGTCGGTTCCACCACGCGCTCGTGGCAAAGGAGACTAAAATGACAAAGAAAATACTGGCATTACTGCTGCTTACACTCGCGCTGACCGGTTGCATCGTTGAACCGGGTGGTTACCGTAATGGCGGGCATGGCGATAATCATTGGGACCGTGGCTCCGATAGCGGTTGGCACAGATAAGGCCTCAGGCGAGATTGAGTAGATTCCGAGTCTGCCGCTAGCCCATCAATATCCCTAAATGCCGCAACGAGGCGAGCGATCCCCGCTCTCACCAGATCTCAGGAACAATCAACATGATTAAATACGTACTCGCGGCGACCATGACCGTCGCCCTGATGACCGGCAGCGCTTTCGCGCAATCCTCTTCGTCAAGCACGACGACGCAAACGACGACCCCAGCCGCGCCGCCGCCCGCCGGATCTTTTGAGAGTCACAGCGAAAAGAGCACCACCGTCAACGGCGTGGTGACCAGCTCGGCATCTACCTCCAACGGCACGACCGTTGCTCCGACGGGCGAAACGACAGCGACGCGGAATTCGACCCAGACAACGACCACGCATTGATCGCGTGGCCTGACCGATCGTGAACCGTTGCAGGGCGCGATCTCCATCCTACCGGGCCGGCCATCGCATCCGGCGGCTCGAACCTTCAAGGATAACCAAATGACCGTCACTCAATCAGTTCGCCGGCTGACCACTGCCGCGGTCCTGCTCGCCGGCACCGCGCTGTTGGCAGCTTGCAGTTCGCCGCCACCGGTCACCACGACCTCCTCGAGCCAACAGACCACGACAACGGTGCCACCGCCCCCGATGGTGTCCACAACGACAACGTCAACTGAGGACTCCGCGCAATCCGACGACGTCGCACCCGTTCACCATAGGCCTGCGCACTACGCGATGCATCATCGTGCCCCGCAAACCGAGAGCAGCGACTCGACGAGCGACGAGACCACAACCACGGACTCCATCGTGCAACCGCTGCCGACGACATCGACGACAGTGAAAAACACGGACACGATGACCCGCTAGGCAGTTCGGATCGGTCCGAAACGCCGCAGCTCATTTCTCGACTTTCAAGGATCCAGATCATGATCAAGAGCACGTCGTGCATCCGTATCGTCACCGGGATGGCGCTGATCGCCGGTATCGCGGTTCTGTCGGGTTGTGGTCCGGCGCCCTATAGCCACACCAACACGACTCAGCAGAGCACAACCACGATCCCGTCTCCTGTGATTTCCACTGAAACCATCACGACCGAACGAGACTCGCAGCATAGATAACCAGGCAATCCTCGGATATCCGCCAGAAACGCCCGAATTTCCATTCGTGCGCGTTGCACGGCGGCATCCGCGGCGTTCCATGAAACCAGACAAGGACACAACGATGACAATATTCTCTCAGCCGATTCCACTGCGTGCGCCGTTCGGCCGCTCGTTCGCATTCGCAGCGCTGATGGGTGCATCGATGCTTGCCTATCCGCTGGCCGCGGCGCATGCCGGGAACTCGGAATTCCACGTGGTCCAGGCGGCAACAGCACCGAGCCATGCCGCCGAGGCAGCGACCGCGACGAAAGGCGAGACCGTGGAGCAGCGTATCACCACCCTGCACGCGGCGCTGAAAATCACCCCTGCCGAAGATGCCAAGTGGAACGCGGTGGCACAGGCCATGCGGGAAAACGCATCCAACATGGATCAGCTCATCGCCGAAAATCGGAAGACGGCACCGCAGGACATGAGCGCCGTTGACGATCTGACTACGTATCAAAAATTCGCACAGGCGCATGTCGACGGACTGAAAAACCTCATTTCGTCGTTCACAGCGCTCTATTCGGCGATGCCCGATGCACAAAAGAAGGTCGCCGATACCGTGTTTGAAGCCGCGCATCAGACCGCCGCCGCCCGCGGCTGAACCGCCTGGCGGCCGCTTCACGCGGTCGTGCCGGGCCTTTTCATGACAGGAGATCAGCATGCCGAGTAATACTTTCATCACGGCAAAGCGCCGCCGTCCGGCGATTATCGCGATAGGGTTCATTCTCACCGCGACTTTGGCGCTCGGTAGTTTTTCGGGGTCCGCGCGTGCCGAAGGGCACGACAGGGATCGCGGCGATCATCATCGCTACGGGGACCGTGGTTACTACCGGGCTCCGCCGGTGGTGTATGGCACGCCGTACTACGCGCCGCCGGTCGTCTACGGTTCGCCGTTCGGACTGAATATCAACATCCGTTGAGGCAGACTCTCAATCATGATAGCGACAGCCGGCAGAGATGCCGGCCGCTTCGCCGAACGATTGGAACCTGACGGAACGTTTGGACCATTGATCACCGCCAGCCGCTGCAACGTTCGTCAACCCACCAGCGGTCCACCGGTGTTGAGCGGCCAGTCGTACGTCCAGATCGTCGTACGGGGCGATCCTCAATCCTACATTGCTGCCACCATGGGACGTGATCGCTCGGGAATGTCGGTGTCCTGCAAAACCTGCAGAGTTTTTTCGACGGCCTCATGCAATGTGCTTGTGTAATAATTCGCACCGACTGCCGCCCGCAGTCGTTCGTCTTGTAGAAGCTCTTCGCCTTCGGGCCAGAACCCGACCAGCACCGGAACGTTCCGCCGCAGGCGCCCACGCAGCCGCCGCATCAGATACCGCAAATGCGACGGGCTTCCGGTCATCGCCACATAGGAAATGCACACCATCGCTACGTCGCTCACGTCCAAAGCACCGATGATGGCGCGACTCGTTGCCGCGTGCGGTACGAGGCGCGATGCCAGCCCCCGCTTCCCCAGCAATTGCACAAGTATCGCGGACGCCTGCTCGTCCAGAGGTCCCCGGCCGGCAATGCATAGCACACGTGTTTTGCCATCCTCGGTGGCTCCGCTCGTTCCCCTAACTGGGCCGTCGCCATCAGCGGCCGGATCACCTTGCGATGGCGACGCGGGGTTGGCCTCGTCGGTGTCCGCGGCGGACGATGGTTGATCGTCGTGATCTTCCAGATCCTCGATCAGACTATTAATGGACACTTTGATCCGCGCGAGATCGTCCTGGCTCAGGACGCCCCGATCGACGTCGTTACCAATAAGTTGCAGGCCATTCAGCACGACGTCGTCGTAATAGGACGCCAATGACCACTCTTTCAGCAGGACCTCGGCCTGATCGTGAGCCTCGTCGGGATCACCTGCCAGTATCCTCTGATAAAAGCTTTGCACAGGCGTGAGCGGCGGACTGTCACCCAGCAGCACGTCGAGAAACTCCAGCCGGGTCACGTGCCGCCCCAGTACCATCAGGCAGAGCGTCAGCGGAGTGGACAGGATGAGCCCGATCGGCCCCCACAACCAGGTCCAGAATGTCGCCGCCACCACGACGGCAAAGGGCGAGAGCCCGGTACTGCGGCCATAGAGCAGCGGCTCCACCACCTGGCCCAGTGTCACCTCGACCACGACGTAGAGGGACGCAGTCCACAGCAGCAGCGACCAGCCAGGCTCAATGGCGGCCGCGAGTGCCAGCGGTATCAGGCCAGACAGCGGTGCGCCGACATAGGGCACAAACCGTAACAACGCACCAAGAACGCCCCACATCACCGGTGACGGGATGCCGATGAAGCTGAGTCCGACAGCGATCAAAACGCCGAACGTGGCGTTTACCGCGAGTTGGGTCAGCAGGTAGCGCGACAACCGCCGCGCCGCATCGTTCATCGCGAGGGTGGTGCGATGCAGGTCAGCGGAACCGAACAGGCGGATCATCCGATCCCGCAAGTCCTCGCGTTGGAGGAGGATGAAGATCGAGACGATCAGGACGATGGCGGTCGTGGACAACGGCTCGACAACCGGCGTGACGATACGCTGTGCGAGCTCGATCGGAGTCATATCGGGCTGATGAACCTCGACCTGGACCGGTTTTTGCGGGTCGGCGGATGGCTTTGCGGCCAGGGCGGGAGCGGGCCTCGCCTTGGCCGCCTGATCGGCGGGAGGCAGTTGGTGGCCCAGACTTTTGGTCAGTTCCGTCATGTGGGACAGCACGAGTTGCTGCAGCGTGTCGACCTTCTGCTGGATCGTGTCGGCGTACCGCGGCACCTCTTCGGCCAATGCGGCCAACTGCGTGCCGATCAGGCCGCCAAGCGCCAGGATGGCGGTCAGGGCCAGCAGCACGGAGACGAGGACCGACAGGACCCGGCCAAAATACAGACGTCGCAACAGGTTGACGAGCGGAGCCAGCAGGAAAGACAGCAGGATCGCCAGCGTGATCGGGATCAGGACCGAGCGGCCGAGGTAAAGGCCGGCGATCACGACCACGACGACGGCGATGAACAGCAGTCCGTGCGAACTCGGGGTGTCAGCCGCTATAATCCTCGCTGAGCGCCTGTCCGACGGGGTGGGCAGGTCAGACATGACAGGATTTCCTTTTCTTAGTGCATCGCGCGGGCCGGTGGGGAAACCTGACGCTTCGGATCAGTGGCCGGCTCGGGCATTGAACGACGGAACGGACCGGGCACCAATGGCCGGACGGCGGACAGTGTGGGTGAGCTTCCTGACAGCGAGGAAGCGTGGCAACGCACAGCAGCCAGGGTCCGCATCATGGCTCGCATCTGGGCGAAACTTCGTATTTCACTGGCTGAACGGGACGCTTTGCGAAGGAATTATCAGATGTTTCCAGCAATCCGGGGAGCTGCGTGGTTTCCGGCGTTACCGCCAAGACCAGTCGTGCAACATGTTCCAGAAATGGACAATTATCAAATCGTTCCGTATGGGAACTGGTTTCGGGTGGTCGGGGAACGTCCCGACGATCGAAAGCGTGTCCTGGACGGTTTCGCAACGGAGGACGATGCCATTGGTTGGTTGGACGACTTCCTGATACTGCTTGGGCCAATCGACCGTATGTCGGGAAAAACGGGTTGGGGCAGACACGAGGGCACCTCCGTTTTCCTTGGCAGTAGCCAAGTTGCGAGGCCTTTTCTCGGGGCATCCGATGTGCCAAACTGCAGATATGATAACATACCGCATCGAGCAAATCGGACGGAAATTCCAGCCTATTGAGACGTGGCACGACGGCAGCGAATACCTGGTTGGCGGTCCTCTCACAAGAGCGGCTGCTCAATCATGGGTTGAAAGCAATCTTCGGATGCTCGGTCAGGATGAGGCCGATCCGACCGATGAGTGACTGAGCGGAATGCTGTCGGGATATTATTGGTCGGTTGGCGGGCCGCCTGATCCGGTCTTGTCGGTCGCGGATAGACTGGTGCTCGACGCTTTGCCCGAAGCGTTGCGCGAAACCGCGAGGAAGCGTTGCAGTCGATCGTCGATCTGGACCTCGACGACCTGGCCGCGGTCGAACCGCCGCGCGGGTATGGCCGCGACTGACTGTCGCACGGCTTTTCCAGGATGCTGGGTGAGACCGACGGCCTCAAGGGCCGCGCTGCGCGCGCCGGCGCGCCGGTTTCAGCCCTTGACCCCGCCGCTCTCACCCGGCGGAGGGCTGTGATGCCGTTTCGCCCGATGTGAGTCCGCCGGCCGGGAGTGACATTTCTAACGGGGAGAAAAAGTGTCTTTTCAAACCGGCACCGACATCGTATGTCCGAAACGAATGCGTCCTCGCCGCTGCCACGCTTGCTCCGCCCCCTCGCGTCGACGCCGAGATATCGCGCTTGCCAGCCAGCTTTGCGCAGACCCTCAAGTATGTGCTCATGGTCTTCGGGCCGTACATAAGGTGGGCGGGTGCGAACGGTGGCGTCGAATACATCCGGCGCGACCGCCATGAATTGCCGTAGCGCTGCGGCGGCCTCATCTCGCCGTCCGAGCTGCCCCAGGGTGGCTACGAGATATCTGCGTGGCGGCGAGAAAGCCGGATAATCGGCCAAACACTTCGTCGCTGTATCAACTGCTGCGACGTAGTTGTGGTCAAAGCAATACGATATAGGGAGACCACTGGCAGCGTTGGCGCTCACCGGGTCACGTGGGTTAAGTCGGAGCGAAATTAATGTCTCGGTTCTGCCGTCGTTTGGCCGTGCAGAGTGCATCAGTGCACCGCCCATCACCTGGTGCGCAAATGGTGAGTTCCGGTTGAGTGTCAGAGCGCGATCCGCGTAATTTTGCGCCGTGCTCATCTCTCCAGTTGCGAGAAATGCCAAGGCCAATGCGGCCTGTCCTTCGGAGTCATTTGGATCAATCGCCATCGCTTTCCTGGCTTCTGGTTCGATCAGTCCGCCGGCTTCCGAGATCGGCCGTATTCCATAATGCAACGCGTCTCTCAGGTGCGTCAGCGCTATACCGACAATCGGGGGCGCAAATCCCGGATCGATCTCAGCGGCGCGCTGGAAAAGCATGCGCGCCTGTTCGTTCTCCAGGGGAGTAACCTTCGACATAAACCAAAGGCCGCGTTGATAAGTCTCCCACGCGCTCAGTGTCCGTCCTGGATCATCACGTTGATAAACAACGGCAAATCCAACCTGACAAGCTTTTCCCGGAAAGGGTCGCGCTCGAGGACCATCGGCGTTCATCGGCGTTCATCGGCGGTTGATATCTTTCTTTTGCCCCCATGGCCGCCAAGAAAAATAGAACCGCCGATGAACGCCGATGAACGCAGATGGGTTCGCGCTTCGTATCGTTCCGTCTAAGAATCCATCTTCGCGTCATCGATAACCTATTCATCTC
>Ga0187862_10005791_pt1 | contig 11337 bp, 11 predicted proteins | sample June2016WEW_10_1_FD_133003 | JGI IMG/M metagenome (GOLD analysis project Ga0187862, IMG submission 133003) | Peatland microbial communities from SPRUCE experiment site at the Marcell Experimental Forest, Minnesota, USA - June2016WEW_10_150 | ecosystem: Environmental > Terrestrial > Soil >...
ACCTCGTCGCGGTCGCGACTGTTCAGCGCCAGGGCTAATTGCGCGGTGAGCAATCCGTAGCGAGCACCGAGATCATAACGGCGTCCCGTGTCTTCCAGCGCGAGGTACTGCTCCTGGCGAGCGAGTTCGGCGAGAGCAGCGGAAAGCGTGACGGCGCCGCTTGGCTCACTCGCCAGCTTCCGTCCCAGGAGCTCCATTACGGTGGGAGTCAAAACGTGAATTCCAAAGAAACAGAGGTAGTGGCCCGCGCGGATTCCCGGCACCATGAGGCGCTGTTCGGCCTCCGTAGGCGTGGGCTTTTCGAGTACCGTCTCCACACGATAAACGCCGGGCCGGCCGGACATGCGGCGTCCCGCCACGGCTCCAAAGCGGGAGAGCAGCCTTTCGTTGGTGGGCTGGACACCGGAGGCGGAGCACGACTCGAGTTCCGCCAATTCCACCAGGCGTTGGACGCCGGGCTTCGTTGCGCTTACATACAGGTGATCTCCCACCATGTGCAGGAAGGGCTCATCGGCCACAAATTCGCGCGCGCAGTAAATGGCGTGGCCGTATCCCCGCGGCTGCTGCTGAGGAATGAATCGCACGGCACCGGCGAGGTTGCCGGCGGCTTGGGCGTAGCGACTCTCGTCGCCGGGCCACACCACGACGCAGATCTCGCCAATATTCGCGGTGAGGGCCTGTTCGATCAGGATGCTTAGAACGGATTTTTCCGCTCCGTCATGGATGAGAGTCTGGAGCGGAAGCGCCCGCTGATTCCCTCCCGCTGCTGTGATGACCGCTTTTCTTATGCGCACGGTGGACGCTCCTTTTCAGGGCTTGTGCCGCACTCCTATGGTGATTTGTGGCCCGCAGCCAATTTGCCGTTTGCGTTACGAGAATTGGCCCTCTATTTCCGATAGTGCTTCCGGCGGTTGCGGCTTGACGGCCGGGCTGATTCGATTGTGAGCATTATAGCCGACGCCGTGTGGCCCCATGCGCAAGTATCACGGATTTGCCTGCATGGGTGCAGCCTAACCCGCGGAAACCCACAGGTGTAGATATACCCTGCCTAACGCTTACAAAACACCGGTCACGGTGATGCTCTTAAGTGTCATGCGGACAGCTGAAGAGCGAATGCATCCCCCTGCGCCTGGAACCTAGGGCTCGGATACTGCGAGTCGGTTTTCCGGAACTCAGCACACCCCGGCATCAATTGCGAACAGTCCTCCTCTGCACTGCAAAGGGTGGCAGTTGGGTTCGTTCCGCAATTTGTACGCGGTAGCTCCGGTGCCCTGCAGGTAGAAGGTCTGCCAACAGCGCTGCAAAATCCGATGGCGAAGCGTTTCCACGTACGAAGACCGAAACAGATTTCGGTGCTGAGCGAGACTGGAGAAGAAAAAGTGTTTGTGGAATCGGTGGGAGAAGCGTCAGTTTTTGGCTCTGAGATTCTGTCGCGGCCGTCGGAAAGGCTCTGCACTCAAAAACCTGGCTGGAGCATTGCATGCTGACGGGGTTGGGTGTACGTTATCGGTTGGCCGGGAAGTCAGAATGGAAATTCCGGCTTATTCAAGTTCCGGCGCTAAGCTACTCCCAGCCCAAGAAGTTGTCCCGCGGCCTTTCTCTCCAGGCAATTCGCGTCAGCTCCGCCAGTTCTTGCTTTGTAGGCACCAACTGGTCTCAAATCCAATTACACTCTACCTCGGGAGCCATGCCCTATGTCGCCATCTGCTCAAAGCAAAGAATCTGCCGTTCCGGCGGCCGACCCTGCCAAGCCCGCCTTCGATTTCCTGGACCTCCGCGCGCAGTTTGCCTCCATTCGGGAAGAAGTAATGGCTGCGGTCACGCGCGTTTTTGAAAGCCAATATTTTATTCTTGGTCCAGAGGTAAAACTCCTCGAAGAGGAAGTGGCCGCGAAGCTCGGCGCAAGGTTTGCGGTTGGTTGTGCGTCGGGCACGGACGCTCTCATTCTCTCTCTGATGGCCGCGGGCATTGGTCCCGGCGACGAAGTCATCACTACGCCGTTCAGCTTTATTGCTACGGCTGGTTCCATTGCCCACGTGGGCGCAAAGCCCGTCTTCGTGGACATCGATCTTGTCACCTTCAACATCAATCCGGCCCTGATCGCCGCGGCCATAACCCCAAGAACGCGCGCCATCATGCCCGTGCACCTCTTTGGATTGCCCGCCGATCTCGATCCCATCCTGGAAGTCGCCAAGGCAAAAGGCCTCCTGGTTATTGAAGACGCCGCGCAGGCCATCGGCTCCCATTACAACGATCGCTTCATCGGTACGTTTGGCGATTTCGGGTGTTTCAGCTTCTTCCCCTCGAAAAACCTAGGCGGTGCAGGCGACGGTGGCCTGATTACCACCAACGACCCGGCCCGGGCGGAGCGCGTCCAAATGCTTCGCGGCCACGGCAGTAAGAAGAAGTACTATCACGACATCCTCGGTACCAATAGCCGGTTGGATGCCTTGCAAGCCGCCGTTCTGCGTGTAAAACTCCCCCACCTCGATTCTTGGGCTGCCGGCCGCCAAAATCGCGCCCAGCGCTACCGCAAACTCTTTGAAGAGAGGGGACTGACTTCCTTTGTCACGTCTCCACCGCAACCCCCGGCGAAGTTCCACCATGTCTACAATCAGTTCACCATCCGCGTGCTGTTGCGCGACGATTTGAGAGAGTCTCTCCGTACTGCGGGCATCCCCACCGAAATCTACTATCCGCTCTGCCTTCACCTTCAGCCGGCCTTCCGATACCTCGGCTATAAGCCTGGCGCCCTGCCTGTCGCGGAAAAAGCCAGCAAGGAAGTACTCTCTCTGCCCGTCTTCCCCGAGCTCAAGGATGCCCAGCAGGACCTTGTCGTCCAATCGATCGCGGCTTTCCGAGCGATGCGGGGAGGTGCCTGAGGCTTGCATGGTGGCCTTTAGGAACCCTCCAAAACAGTACCTCTCACATCTGCTAGGCCCCTCTTCGTCGCGGTTTCACAAACGTGCGTACAATTTTCTTGCTCGCAACTCTTCCATGAAGTCCTGAGCGCCGGACCGTGATGCAAAGTTAATCACCGTCATCTGGTTCTCTCGACTGTCCGACGGTTGGTGTCGTTCGATAATCTGTTACATGCGGGTACGGTTCAGGAGAGAGTCCGCGGCTGGCGATGTCAGGTGGATTGCTCGTCGGCACCGGGTCACCCTGAGAAAGACCGGGAGCCTCATCTTTCCCATTCGCCGGTGTCTCGACCCAACTTGGCTGTACCACTGAGTTCTACCGCCAGGGGAGGTCAATCTCTAATGAACAAAAAACCTCCAGAACCTCAAGAACCTTCACTACCTCAAAACCTTTGAAAGGTCTTCGCCCGTAAGCAACCATTCCAGTGACTTACCAAATTCTCGACTGATCGCAAGCAGGACTTCCGCTCCGACTTCGTTGCGCCCGTGCACGTCAGCGGACAAGTAACTCTGGCTAACACCAATCCGGCTAGCAAAGTCTGCCTGCGTAATACGGGATCTAAGTTGTCGGCATTTGGAACGAAGTCGGGTCCAAATGTTTCTTTGCCACCGGCGGTAAACGGTGGGCAGGCACGCACTAGGCTCGTTTAGACTTCCTTTCCGCAACGCGAATGATTAGGCGCTTGCCAAGCGCCCTGGCTGCCCGCGTGAGTGTATCCAGTGTCACGGACACATTCCGAGGTTCGAGCAAGCGATCCAGTTGTGATCTGCTCGTGCGAAGCTGCCTCGCCATCGCTCGTTTTGTCTTTTGCTGTTCCTGCATGGCCTGTTCAAGTTGCCACGCCAGCACCCGCTTAATTGCGACCGCCTCGACTTCTTCTCGGATCCCTTCTTCCTCGATAAAGCTGTCGAAGGTCGACCCACTATGGTTCGTTCTTTTGCGATTTTTCCTTACCTTCATCGGAGTCCCCTTTGATGCTTACTCTTGTTGTTCCTCGCTAGCACTAAGTCCTCGCCCGGCGTCCTTCGCGTTTTCTTGATTAATCCGTGGAGCAAAACCATCCGGTTCTTCTTGTCGATGTAGAAGAGCACCCGTGCGATTCGATTCTGCGCCAAGCTCGTCCGCACTTCGTAAATGCCATCACCCAAGGGCTTGCACACTGGCATCCCGCCTGGCCAGCCGAACTCTACTGTCTTGATATCCTCGCCGATTCGCTTTCGGTCCTCGGTTGAAGGAAGACTCTTCAGCCAATCCCGTACGGGTTCTCCGCCCGCCTCCGTGCGAAAGAAGATCACCGGAGCCCGTTTACCCTGTCTTTCGAGCGCCTGGGACGCAGCATCAATGCCTGTCGGAGATTTGGGTTTCTTACCCACTAAAGGAGTGTACCATATACGGTACATTTATGGATGAACAATTCGATACCGGAGGCTATTCTTCGCACATTGCTCCGGCGCGGCGAGCTATATCAAGGCCTGAAGCGGCTCAACACTCATGCTTCTGTCGCATCTGGCCTCGTTCGACAAGACAGATGCAGTCGCTCAGGTCAGAGTGGCTCTCGCGATCAGCCCCGCCATGCAGATGCTGAGGGTTGCCACTGGGACCAAGCATCCGCATCAGACTTTTCGCTGAGCGCTGGGTAACGTCGCTCAGTTTAGTGAAGCCAACCGTGGCGTTGATGAAATCGCGAAGCATGATCTTGCCGGTTTCAACGTCACCGGAAAGAAAGTTTTCGATTCCCTCTCGGAGAAGCGCCTTGCGGAAACCAGGATCACGTTTTACGCGTGCCCGGACTGTTTCCTTAAAATCTCGTGTCAAAGCCATCGTAGCTACCCGCAGAGATTTAGGATCAAATACCAGACTGATGCCCAGCTTTCTCAGCATCTCTGGCAGGGATGCGCCTTTGGTTTCCGGCAGGATCAGCAGAGGCGCAAGGGTAAGGGGCCAGATTGGTCAAAAAGAGTGGTAAAGCACCAGAACAAGAGGTAATACTCAACCGATGGTCGAGTGGAGGTGATGGCTGATGTCAGAGAAACATCTTGTAGGGCGTCGACAGTTCATCCTGATTTCAGCGGGAGTGGCTGCTGAAGGAATCGGGATTTCCTGCGGGAACCGTGCTTGGCCGATCGACATTCAGGAAGCTGCCAGGAAAGTGGGTCGCATACCGCGACGCACGCTTGACCGCTCGGGTCGAGAAGTGTCTGTGTTGGTTGGCGCCGCCACGTGGTCCGCACTAGCGGTCGAAGCTGGAATCCAATGCGGCGTGAATTACTGGCACAAGTCGGACAAATGGAACACATGGAACACCGAAAGCGTGCCGCAGGCCATCCTCAAGAACCGCGACGCGCACTACTGCGAAGTGTGCTGTGATCGGGTTCGCGGGAATCACGAGAGGGGCGTGATCGACGAGGAAGCGCACTACCGCTTTGTGAAAGAGGCCCTGGCGCGCACAGGGCTCGGTTACTTTGACGACATGCAGTTTCACTTTGGCTACCACAACGTGGCCGAAATTCAGAACCGTGGATTGATTCGTGCTTACGATCGCTTGAAGAAGGAAGGACTGGTGCGTCACCTCTGCCTTTCGCAGCACAGCTACCAGGGCAACAGCACGGTGAAGGACGGCGAGCCTAACTATGAGATCCTCGCGGCGGTAATGAACGACGGCTTTTATGAGCACGCGCAATTCCCCTTTACCTATGGAGATAACCAGCCAATAAACGACTTCGTGAGCAAGGCCAAAACGAAAGGCTTCGGCACCACCGCCATGAAGACGACGGGCGGCGCCGGTCGCATGCTAGACGACCGCGAATTCATGAAGAGCTTTCCCGCCGGCACGACGCCTCATCAGGCCCTGTCTCGCTGGCTGACCACGCAGACGCCCCTGAGTTGTGCCGTAATCCAGATCAACAACCTCGATGAGTTCGTGGACACATACTCCGGGGCAGGCAAGTCCTTGCGCGCGGAGGATTCACGGGCTATCGAAATGATGTGCCTGTATGCGGACCGGGAGGTCTGCCGCCTGTGCAACAACTGCATGACGCGCTGCGAGAAAGGCCTCCCGATTGCCGAGATTCTGCGCTACGAGAGGTATGCCAGGGACTACCACGAACTGGAGCGGGCCCGCGGACTCTATGCAAAGCTGTCTCTTGACGCCGGCGAGTGCTCTGCCTGCGGCGCTTGTCTGCCTCATTGTTCGCAGGGCCTGAAAATTCCCGAGAAGCTTCGCCAGGCACATCGCATTCTCAGTTGAACGACCGAGCGCGAGCCGGGGAGAGTTTTCGGAGAGGGCGAGAATCAAGGACTTAGATATTCTGCATCAATAGTACAGATAGGCATACCAGGAGAGCTCCTCCGGCGGATCGGTAACGACAGCGACAACCGTGAACTCCGGGACACGGCGCATGGTGCGGCGGTGAACCGACCAGCGGAAGCGATCAATACGAGAGACCTGGGCGCGCTAAGGAAGATCGGGGAAGTAATCGCCTGGAGGTGGTGAGTTTAACCGCTTCTGCACACGCCTCAGCGAGGCAGAGCTACGACGTGGTTCTGATCGAGGACGCAGCGCCCAACCCGAGGATGTAGTCGAGGGAGAGTGAAAGAGTTCTTACAGTTAAGCACCACACGGAGGGCCCCAGTTCGTACGGTTAACGTGCGTCACGGCACGGAGGATTGTGCCAACGCTTGTTGGGCTTGTTCCGTCTCAGTTGTGTCCGACTAATTTTAGATGGACTTTCTTGCTTGCAACGCGCAGGATATAAGCTGCGAAAATCAGAACGCCCTAATCCTCTAGCACGCTGAAAAGTTCCCATATTCTTTAGGAGAACAATTTTTTGTGCGTGCTAATTCTTTGCGCGAATCTCTACCAGCCAAAAAAAACACATTCATGTCAACCGTTCGAGGATCACAAAAATCAGACGTTTCGAAGAGTTGGGTGCCTTCTCGAGTCCGTCGAGATCTGCCTCCATTCCGTCACCGTCAAACGGATCCCATCCTTCCAACGGTTCGGGCAACGGCCAACCCCGGCTCCGGGATCAGCTCTGCCTTTTGATCCGCCAGTACAACCTCGATCCGAATCTCGTCAAGACTTACGCGGCAGATTTCTGCGGCACCGAAGTTCTCAGCGACGCCAGCCGGGAATTGGTCGAGTCCTTCGTCGCCCATCTCGCGGCCGCTGCCAAAGAGAACTTAGCTGCTCTGGTCTGCAAACTGAACTCCTACGCTCACCCGGTGGAGGCACAGCCATGAGAAGACTCATTCCCGGTCTGCATTCGGGACAGCAGGACCTAGCAAGCAATCTCGATGGGCTATTTTTGGTCCGGGTGGAACGTGTTTCCTATCGCTGGCATCCCCAGAAACCCTTCCTGGCACTACGCTTCACCATTCTGGAGCCAACCTCTTTTGAGGCACTTTCCTTCTCGGGACGCCTCTACTGCACCGACCGCGCGCTTTGGAAGCTCAATTGGTTTCTTCGCGATTTTGGCTACGATACCGAGTTGCTCAGTCGCGATCAGGTGGATGAAAAGTCCCTCTTGAATCTCCGTGGAGTCATCCGGACTACCTGCACCAACCTGAACGGTCGTTCCTACCAGAATCTCGAGGCGTTTGCGCCGGCCGCAGATTGGGAAGCACTCTCCTGCGCATCGAGCAGCCACGGCGAGCGGGGGGAGCAGCCAAGATGACCTATAGCTACACCCAAATTGCCCAGTACCTCCGCTGCCCGCGCAGCTATCGCCATCGCTACCTGGACGGCTGGCGCGAGAAAGAGACCCGGGCGGCCATGATCTTCGGCCGCTGCTTTGAAAAAGCCCTGGGGTCTTATTTCTGCGGCGACGATTGCGGCGCCACACTTTATAGCGAGTGGGGCGCCTTCCGCGATGCTTCGTTTGAGTACAAGAAGGGAGAGACCCGGGATCGGCTGGTTCACCAGGGTGTGCATCTCCTCGAACGCTTTGCCCAGGACAATCGCATTCACATTCCCCAGCCGCAACAGAATCTTCAACTTAAGGTAGTCCGGGAACTCCCGAACGCAAATCAATTTGTTGCTTACATTGACGCCATCGGTGAAGTCGATGGCCTTCGATGCCTCATGGACTGGAAGACCACAACCAGTCGTTATCCCGAGGAACCAGCTGGTTTGCTGTCACTAGACCCCCAATTGGTCTGTTATTCCTGGATGACGGGGATCAGCGAGGCAGAGCCAGCGCGTAATGCTGATAGAGGGCCCTAATTCGTACCCCATCTCTGGCAAAAAGGGCCAGACATTGACAAACTCTTGAAATGCCAACTAGCAGAATGCACAAGGCTTAGCTGAGTTCCTTTTGTAATTTTCGGTTATTGCGCGTTGGAGAGATGTTAGCAAATGAGCACACCCTGGCGACGCTTGATTGGGTCCTTCCTGCAGATTTTCCCTTGGAACAGGACGGTCCCAATTCTGAAGCACAAATCATGTCGTGACGTTTACATCGAGCGTCGGTAGTACTGGCTGTCCCTTGCGAATCCGCTGCAGTCGTTCCAGCTGGTTTAGAATGCGATCGAAGGCTCGCTCGAAATTAGACTCGTACCTGAGCAAACGATCTAACTGTGCGTACATGATGTTCCCGCGAAGCAATTCGACGTTCATCCGAGCTCGCTCATTCTTGGAGAATTTGAGATACTCGATCTCCTGATTAAGAGCGTTGAGAAAAGTGTCCGCGCATTCTTTTGGGGAGGATAATCCACTGCTTGCACCAACACTCGCATTGGAGCGACTCGAGTTTAGACAGAGCGAATATAAATCAAGGAGTTTCCTCTCCACAGCAGTGTCAACCCCACAACTACCCTGGCATCGGAGCAACATGCCTTTGTTATCTCGCTCTTGAAAGCCATCTCTTTCTATCTGGCTCCTTAAGGTTTCAAAATGGTCCAAACGGATCTCCAAGACTGTAGGACTTGCTTTTTTCTGCACGGGAGCGCCTTGTTTCGCGTCGAGCGACTCCGTTCCCTGTTGAATCACCGCGCCCTCCGTAACGATCAGTCGCCGATGACGCCAGACGAGGGCGACAAGCTTATCGACAAGAAGGTCTTCAAGCGTTCCTTCCGGTTCAAGATCGTCCCGAAGTCCATTCCGGAGAGAATCAAATTCGGCTCGCGGTTCCCACTCTAGCAAAACTACTTTTGAAAAGATTCCGTGCTTCAAAGCGTTGTGTTTGCTTTTGTCCTTGCCCTGCTGCGTTTTTGGACCACCGCTCTTGCCGCCACGACTAGGCGCGATCTCCTGATTGGTGACCTATGCACTTTGATTAGTGTCGTCCTTCCCAAAGGGAGTAATTTGTTTGTTGGCTGAGGCTCGGGATCCATTGTTTGCTGATTCAATCTGTGCAGCAGCCACTTCTTCGCAGGCAGTTCGTCCCTCTTCTTTTGATGCGTCCATCTATCACTCCAAAAAAGCAGGCGCATGAGCGCCTGCACCGATATTTTCGAGTGCCACTATAACTGTGGCACTCACCCTAATCCTTCTTGCTAACGCCCGCCCCGGTTTTCATTCGAGATCATTTCTTTCTGGGAGTGCAACCGGTTGCACAATTGATTGATTCGGGGAGCGTGTTCAACTTCTATTCGTTGGTCCGTTCCATTACTATGATAAGTTTAGAACTATAAAACTACCGCGCATACTCTAAACGCGATTCGCATGAGTTAATGTTTCCTAACTCGACACTATCGAGTCAGCGCGGATTTCAAGTGAGTTTGTTCCTCCCCCGTGAGTAGCCATTCCAACGACTTATCAAATTCTCGACCGATGGCGAGTAACACTTCCGCCCCGACTTCGTTGCGCCCGTGTTCGATTAAAGACAAATAACTCTGGCTAACTCCAATGCGACTAGCAAAGTCTGCCTGCGTCATATCGAATCCTCTTCGCAGGCCCCTGATGCATAGTGCGGAAGACTGGGCAGAGCTGTTACTGCCGGAGATCGAGCGCCAACAAGAACTCGGCAAGTAAGTGGTGTTTCGAGCGGATGCCGCGTTCGCCAAACCGGAGATCTGCGAAACGCTGGAAGAAAGGGGGTGAAATATGCGATTCGGCTTCCGGCCAACGTCACTCTGGAGCGGGACATCGCGGAGTTACTGACGCGGCCCGTAGGAAGACCGAGCCACAAGCCCGTGGTCTGGTACAAGGGCTTTCTCTATCAGGCCGCCAGTTGGAAGACAGCACGACGAGTAGTGGCGAAGATGGAGTTCCATGCTGGGGAGTTGTTCCCGCGAGTGGGATTCATCGTGACCAACCCGGAGACACCGAGTCGGGCAGTCGTGCGCTTCTACAACAAGCGCGGTACAGCGGAGCAGTGGATCAAGGAGGACAAGCAGGCAATATAGATGACCCGGCTTTCTTCTCATCGTTTTTGCTCGAACCAAGTGCGGCTGGCGCTGAGCCTGTTGGCTTACAACCTGGGAAACCTGTGGCGGCGGCTGGCGTTGCCGAAGCGAATCGAGAACTGGTCACTGACGAGTCTGCAGCAGCGGCTGGTGAAGACGGGCGGACGGCTAGTGAGACATGCGCGCTATTACTGGTTGCTGCTGGCGGAAGGACATCTGACGCGGCGGCAATTCAGGGCCATGCTGGACCGGATCGCAGTACTACCGGTGACGACGGGGGGAGAGAGAGACAAGGTGGTCGGGTCTGCATCAGAAATCTGTCTTATCAGAGGCTGGGCAAGGAGGAGTGTTGCAAAAACAAGGCGCAAGATGAGACGATTCCGGCTGTGCCGCTGCGGATGGCCAGACCGTTGGGGGTACTCCGATGAAAGATCGTTTCACCATGTCACGAACAAGCGAGATAGGGGTACGATGGTGCCGTTTCTGAATTCAAAAAGGAGATCCCAGCTAATGAGACTGCCTGCCTTAAACTCGACGCCATCCAACTGGTACTACCCGCTGTCTCTCTGTTTGCTCGGGGCGTACGCAAATCTAATCGCTTACGGCTTTCAGTATCCTGCTGGGGGTACCTATAATTTCGTGCTGCCGATGGCCAACTGGTTGCGGAACCCATCGCTCTATCCAGGTGATCCGATTCGCGATGCCTTTGTGAGGCATGCGAGTCTATTCTGGCCGACAGTAACCGCGATGTCGAAATACTGGAGCATGGAGCATGTTCTATTTATCTTGTTCGTCCTGGCGAAGTTGATATTTTTTCTGGCGATCGGGCGATTGGTAGCAGCTGGCGTGCGCAACAGGCTCCTGGGTGTCTGTATTGTCATCGCGCTCGCGCTATCTGGGGTATTGCACGCCGCGACGCCAATCGGCGGCACGTTCATCCTGGGGACAACGTCGGAGCAAGGCGTGCTGGGATTTCCGATTCTGCTCCTGGCCGGCGTTTTTCTGGTGGAGGGCAGATGGTTGAGCGCAGCGGTCACGGCTGGGCTTGCTGTATACATAGATGCGATC
>Ga0187862_10005796_pt1 | contig 11330 bp, 10 predicted proteins | sample June2016WEW_10_1_FD_133003 | JGI IMG/M metagenome (GOLD analysis project Ga0187862, IMG submission 133003) | Peatland microbial communities from SPRUCE experiment site at the Marcell Experimental Forest, Minnesota, USA - June2016WEW_10_150 | ecosystem: Environmental > Terrestrial > Soil >...
CATCATCGCCGCCGGCCTCCAGCACGTGGTGGTCGGCGCCACCGATCCCAATCCCGTGCACGCCGGCCACGGCTTCGAGATGCTGCGGGCGGCGGGCGTGGAAGTGACCGAGGGCGTGCTGGTCGACGACTGTCTCGACCTGAACCTGATCTTCAACCACTGGATCACCACGCAGACCCCGTTGCTCGCCGCCAAGGCCGCCGTGACCCTCGATGGCAAGATTGCCACGCGGGCGAACGATTCGGAGTGGATCACGGGGGAGATGGCGCGCGCGGATGTGCACCGCTGGCGGCGGTTGTTCCCGGCCATCGCCGTCGGCGCGGGCACGATCCTGAGCGACAATCCCAGTCTCACCAGCCGGATGGGCGACGAGGTGTGGTGCCCCCTGCGCCTGGTGTTCGACGGCCTGTTGCGAACGGTCGTCGAGAAGAAACTGCCGAAGGTTTACACGGACGAACACAAGCATCGGACGATCGTGGTCACCACGCCGCACGGCGGCCTTGGCTACATGCGGAAGCTGCAGGCGATGGGCGTGCAAGTCTGGAACCTGCCGTCGTCCACGATGCGCGCGCCGCTGGTGGATTTCCGGAGGAAGTGTGCGGAGGCGGGCATCACCGGCGTCTACTTCGAGGGCGGCGCGCAGATCATCAGCGAGCTGATCCAGTTTCGCCAGCTCGACTACCTGTTCGTCTACCGGGCGCCCGTGCTATTGGGGGATGAACGGGCCAAGGCGGTGTTCAAGGGGTTGCGCACGGAGAAGCTCACCAACGCCGTGCGGATTGAGAACGTGCGGCACGCCTCGTTCGGACCGGACCAGCTGATGCGAGGGCGCGTAGCTTATCCGGAAAAACTGCAGGTGGATGAGACGACCTTCAGCTTGGGATGAAGCCGTGTCGATGCCGGCAAAGGTCGAAAGTCGAGAGTCGAAGGCCGTGGATGCGGTGAACCGCCCGCCATGGCGGCAGCCGTCAGCTTCATGCCGGGCCGCCCTGGCTCTCGGCGCTCGTCTCTCGCCTTGCGACTGAATCTTTACGAATGAAAATCTATCTTGCTTCGGGGAACGCCCACAAGGCGCGCGAGTTTCAGGCGCTGGCGGATGCGGACGCACTGCCGGTGGAAATCATCTCCGCGGTGGCGATTGGCGGCATGCCACCGGTGGCAGAAGACACGGGCTCCTTTGCCGGCAATGCGCGCAAAAAGGCGCGGACGCTCAAGGAACGGCTGCCGGCGGGAGGCTGGGCGCTTGCGGACGACAGCGGCCTGTGCGTGGACGCTCTCGGCGGCGCGCCTGGCGTGGAATCGGCCTACTACGCCGGGCCGCGGGCCAGCGGCGCGGAGAATCTGGCGAAACTGGTGGCCGTGATCCACGAGGTGCCGGAGGAGCGGCGGGCGGCACATTTCGTGTGCGTGTTGGTGCTCGTGGGTCCCGACGGGGAGGAGCACGTTTTCGAAGGCCGCTGCCTTGGGAAATTACGCCGGGAGCCGGCAGGCACGGGCGGCTTCGGCTATGATCCGATCTTCGTGCCCGACGGATACGAGCAGACCTTCGCCGAGCTCGGCGCCGCGGTGAAGAACCGCCTAAGCCACCGCGGCCGCGCCTGGGCCGCCTTGGCCGCGTGGTTGCGCGAAAACGCCACGGCGTGAAGCACGAGAAATCAAGGGGGGCTGACCTCTCTGGCCCGAGCCATGGCAGAGACCGAAGCGCGTTCCTCGAAAGCGAAGCTCTTCTCCGGACGAGTTGGCTTTCTTCCGGCTTGGCTTCTTTGTGGCACTCAGCGGCCACTGCTTGTGTATTCCATTACGTCCGGCGACCTGAAAATTGGTGAACCTGGCGAAGCCACGGCGGATTTTGGGAAGGGGCGCAATTATTGTGCCACGGGGATGGAAGTGGCGGGAGTAGCTGCGGACTGAGGCGGCGTAAAAGAGATGATGAGATCAACGGAGGAGAAGAACCCAAAAGCCTTGTGCAACCGGCCGACGTTATCGCATATTGCAGACATCATTCGGCGACCGGGCAAATCCACGTCGATATCGGCCGGCCGCTCTTGGCCCACCTCCATGGATCTTTCAATCGTCGTCCCAGTTTACAGGGAGGAGAAGAACATCCCGGAGTTTCTTCGCCAGCTAACGCCGATCCTGGAAGGTCTCTCCATCGACTATGAAATCATCTTCTGCCTCGATCCCTCGCCCGACCGCACGGAACAGGTGATCCTCGAACAACGAGAACACAACCCGCGCCTTAAGCTCCTCACATTCAGCCGGCGGATCGGCCAGCCGATGGCGACTCTCGCCGGGCTGCAATACTCGCAGGGAGACGCCGTGGTCGTGATGGATGTCGACCTCCAGGATCCTCCGCGGCTGGTCGCGGACATGGTGGCCAAGTGGCGCGAGGGATACGACATCGTCCTCGCGCAGCGGCGGATCCGCCAGGGCGAGCCGCTGATCCGAACGATCGGTGCGCGGGTGGCCTATTGGCTGATCCGGCGGGTCGCCGAGGTGGACATTCCAGAGAACACGGGTGATTTCCGGTTGCTGAGCCGCCGGGCGGTCGACGAAATCAATCGGCTGAAAGAATGCCACGGATTCCTCCGCGGGCTGGTTTCCTTTGTTGGTTTCCGGCACACGGTGGTGCATTTTGACCGACCGACGCGCTTCGCTGGCAAGACTAACTACCCCTCCATCGGCTCGCTGCGGATCGCGTTGAACGGACTGGTTTGCTTCTCTTCAGCCGCCGTGAGACTCAGCTCGGTCGTAGGCTTTCTCGTCACTGGTTTATCGCTGCTGCTGGCCGCTGCGTACCTGTTCCTGAAGCTGATCGGCCATCCGATTGTCTGGAGCAACCCGACGATCGTGCTCCTCATCACCTTCCTGGCGGGCGTGCAATTGATCAACATTGGCATCCTTGGGGAATACATTGCCCGCATCTACGACGAAGTACGCATGCGCCCCAAGTTTATTGTCGATCGGATGATCGGTTTATCATCGGAGGACGGCGCGCGAGACCACCCGTCGCTCCCGATCCGATGATCCCGGCCGCGGCGGGCCGGAGATTCGCGACTGACCAACGACTAGCGGAGCCATGGAGTTCCGGCGGCGGGCTGTTTGCCGCCCGGAATAGCCTTTGACCAACGGGTATATGCTGGGCGTTGTCCCGCGGACCCGTGTGGAAGCAAAACCCGTTGACCCGTCTGCCAACCAGTCGGCATGCTCCCTGGTGCATGCTCGTCCAACAGGCAGTCATTCTTTGTGGAGGGAGGGGCACCCGTCTGGCCGAATGGGTGCGAGAATTACCCAAGCCGATGATCCTGCTCGATGGGCGCCCGGTGCTCGATCACATCATCTCAAACTTGGCGAAAGCAGGCATCCAGCGTTTCCTGCTTGCCGCCGGTTATCGTGGCGATGTCGTGACCCGGTACTATACAGCGACCCGCCCTGCTGATTGTCGAATCGAGGTTTTGACCGAACCCGAACCCGGGGGGACGGCCGGCGCATTGCGTGGGTGCGCCAACCGGCTTGATGACGATTTCGTGCTCGCCTACGGCGACGTCTTTCTCGACTTCGACGCCCGACGCTTGATTGCGGCGCACGAGATCCATCGTCCGCTAGGCACCTTGCTGGTGCGGGCGTCCGATCATCCTTGGGACTCACACCTGGTGGTGGCGGACGACGCTGGCCGCGTACTCGAATTCGTCAATCGGCGCGAGCCGGGCCGCCTCTATCGCAACGTCGCCAACGCCGCCGTCCACGTGGTCTCACGCCGGCTCCTGGACTTTGTCCCTGCGGCGGGTCCGGCGGATCTTGGGGCCGACGTTTTCCCTGCCGCGATCACCCGTGGCGAGACGCTGGGCATTCATTTCTTGGAGGAAGAGGGGTTCGTGAAGGACATGGGTACGCCGGAGCGGTTGGCCTCGGTCGAGGAATACCTCGCCGATCGCGCGCTGGCGGAGGCGGCCCGAGCCCGACCGCAGCCGGTCGAGACGGTCTTCCTCGACCGGGACGGTGTGCTCACGGTCGATTCCGGCTTCATCGACCGGCCGGAGAAACTGGAGCTGCTCCCCGGAGTTGCGGAGGCGATGGCCCTGCTGCACCGGCGGGGTATTCGATGCGTCGTGACGACCAACCAGTCAATCGTGGCGCGCGGGCTTTGCACCATGGCAATGCTGGGGACGATCCATGATCGGCTTCGGGTCAAGATTGCAGCTGGCGGCGGGAAGATTGACGCGATCTACGCTTGCCCCCACCACCCCGAGACCCACCACGGCGAGGGGGTGCCGGAGCTGCGCCGAGCCTGTCGTTGCCGCAAACCTGCTCCCGGTCTGTTATTTCGCGCCCGCCGCGAACTGGGTCTGAATCTCGCCGCCTGCATCATAGTGGGAGACCAGACCAGCGACGTGCGCGCGGGTCGCGCCGCCGGCATACGGACTGTCCTCCTGGGGAATCCTGGGCATCGTGATCAAGTGCGGAAAGTGGCGGCACCCGACGCGGAGTTCGATTCGCTGCTCGCCTTTGCCCAGGCAGCCATCGAAGATGGTCTTATCCGGCAATGATCATCAGCAAGACCCCTTTCAGGATCAGTTTTGTCGGCGGCGGCTCCGATCTTCCCGATTTCTACCAGCGCGGTTATGGCGCCGTGGTCAGCTCTGCGATCGATAAGTTCGTCTATCTGGCGATCCATGAGTTTTTCGAGCCTCGGTACCTCCTGAAATACGCACAGACCGAGAGCTGCGAAAGTATCGAAGCCATCCGGCATCCCCTCATCCGCGAATGTCTCCGCGTGACGGACAACCGCGATTTCCTCGAGATCACGAGCTTCGCCGACATGCCGTCGCTCGGCAGCGGGCTGGGTGGTTCTTCGGCGTTTTCGGTGGGGCTCATCCATGCTTTGCTGGCACACCGGGGACGCATGCCGTCGCACGAGATCTGCGCGGCCCAGGCGTGTGAAGTGGAAATCGACCGGCTGAAGGAGCCGATCGGCAAGCAGGACCAGTACGCAACGGCGTTCGGGGGGATGAACTATATCCGGTTCAACAGCGATGGCAGTGTTCACGTCGATCCGATCATCCTTGGCGCCGAGGACCGCGCAGAACTGGAGAAAAGACTGGTGTTGTTCTACACGGGTGTCACGCGGAGCGCCGTGGGAATCCTCGCCGAGCAGAGGCAGAACATCCTGTCGGATCCGAAGCGCTTCGAGATCCTGTGCCGCATCCGGGATCAGGCCGACGAGCTTCGCGCTGCGTTGGTGGACGGGCATTTTGAGGCGATCGGCGGCATGATGCACGAGGGATGGTTGCTGAAAAGGCAGATGGCCTCCGGCGTCTCCTCCGCGCATTTTGACAAACTCTACGAGCGCGGTCGCGCGGCCGGAGCGGTCGGCGGCAAGATTCTGGGCGCGGGCGGTGGCGGCTTCTTTCTCTTTTACGTGGAGCCCGAGCGCCGCGAGGCGCTGATCAAGGCGCTGGGGGACCTGCGCCACATCGATTTCCGGCTGGAGCGACAGGGTACGCGAATCATTTACGTTGGCGATTGACCGATGAACGCCCCGAGAAGCTTTGCGCAAGATTACGTTTCGCGTTTGCGCGAACTGCTGGCGGAACTTGACCTCGACGCGGTGGCGGCGGCGACGGCCGTGTTGCTCGATGCCTATGAAAATGGCCGCACGGTTTTCATCTGCGGAAACGGAGGAAGCGCTTCCACCGCCTCGCACATGGCCGCGGATCTGGGCAAGAATACCGTGGCTGTCGGCAAACCTCGTTTGCGGGTGCTCAGCCTCAACGACAACATGGCATGGTTTTCCGCCCTCGCCAATGACCTGGGGTACGAGAACGTGTTCGTGGAGCAGATGGGGAATCTCCTGCAACCCCGGGATGTGTTAATCGTCCTTTCGGCGAGCGGCAATTCGCTCAATGTCGTTCGGGCGGCCGAGTTTGCGAAGGCACACGGTGGCCGGGTCCTGGCGCTCGTCGGCTTTCAGGGAGGCCGGCTGCGCGAGCTGGCCGACGTCGCGATCCACGTGAAATGCAACGCCTACGGACCGGTCGAGGACGTCCATTTGGTCCTCAACCATATTTTCACCGAAACGCTGCGAGAACGGATTCGCTCGACTTCATGAAGCCAGGACGAGCCATGGTGTCCGGCGGTGCCGGCTTCGTCGGCAGCCACGTGGTCGATCGTCTCGTGGCCGATGGAGCCGAAGTGGTTGTCTGCGATTATTTCACCACTGGCAGCCGACGGAATCTGGCGCCGCACCAGAGTAATCCGCGGGTGCGCATCGCCGAAGCCGACATTCTGGACCTTCCTCGCCTTGCCGCGGAGATGCGGGGCTGCGATTCGGTGCGCTTTCTTGTCCAGCAGCCGTGATTGTGGGATATTACCCGAAGGCCCCCTCATAATCGGTCGCAATGATGAAATTCACTTTGATACGGCCTCCGGTTCTCATGCCGACCTTCAACCTGGCGGACCTGGTGGTTCCACCGATCGGCCCCGCCTATATCGCCGCGGCTGTTCGGCAAGCGGGACATGAAGTTTGTTTTATCGATGCGATTTCGCTGGCCATTGAGCAATATATTCCACGGGACCGGGGGACCCTGCTGCATGGCCTGACGATCCCCGCCATTGTTGAGCGCATTCCCAAAGACACCCACATGATCGGCGTGTCCTCCAATTTCTCGTTTGAATGGCCAGTCTGCCGGGAACTCCTTCATGCCATCCGTGCTCGATTTCCGGGAACTTTGATCGTCGCCGGGGGAGAACACGTCACGGCCGTTCCCGAATTCTCGCTCGCCCAGTCTTCACTGGATGCGATCGTTTTGGGGGAAGGCGAGGAGACGATGGCGGACCTTTTGCGGGTATATGAGCAAGGGGGGATCCGGCAACTCCACACGGTCCCGGGTCTGGTGTATCGTGACGCGACCGGACAGATTCATCAAACTGCCGCCCGCCCGCGTATCCAGGATCTCAACGCCATTCCTCGCCCCGCATGGGACTTGCTCCCGATCGAGGAGTACCTCTCAAGGGGTTACGGGTTCGGTGTCAACCGAGGGCGCTCGATCCCGGTTCTGGCCTCGCGAGGCTGTCCTTACCAATGCACCTTTTGTTCGAATCCCACCATGTGGACCGTGCGCTGGAAACCGCGAGATCCGGGCGACCTGCTCGATGAAATCGCCGATCTTCAGCAAGAGTATCAAGCGGACAATTTCGATTTTTATGACCTCACGATGATCGTGAGCAAGCAATGGATTGTCGACTTTTGCCACGGGATTGAACAACGGAAGATGAAGTTCACCTGGCAGCTTCCCAGCGGAACGCGCTCTGAAGCGGTCGATGAAGAGGTCGCGCGTCTTCTATATCAAACTGGCTGCAGGAATATTTCCTATTCTCCGGAGAGTGGGTCCGAGGAAACTTTGCACCTGATCAAGAAAAGGATCTCCATTCCTCAAGTTCTCAAGTCGATGCGGCTGGCCGTGCGGAGTGGACTGAATGTCAAATGCAATTTTATCCTGGGCTTTCCGGAAGATCGTTGGAAGAACCTGCGGGAAACCTACCGTGTCATCGTCCGAGCCGCGTGGGCCGGCATTCACGATATCGCCATCTGGGTCTTTGTTCCTTATCCGGGCAGCGAACTCTTCAATCAGCTCCGATCCGAAGGGCGGATTCAAGAGATGAATGATGACTATTTTAATCGTCTGGCCGCCTATGCCGACGTGACCCGGACGTATTCCTACTGCCGCGCCCTCGGCAAGCAGCAACTCCTCTTTGCACGGATCGTCGGGACATTTCTCTTTTATGGAGTGGCGTGGCTCCTGCGTCCTTGGCGGCCGTTCCGTATCCTCATCAACTCAGTTTCAGGGCATTTGGAGAGTCGCTCGGAATTGGCGGTAAGAGGATTCTTTAAGCGACTGCTGAAAGGGTGGACGTAGATCGGGTTGTCAGCCGTTGGACTCCCACGTATCGTGGATCCGGCTTGCGAGCGGCGCCACGGGCTTGTCGACGATGTCGAGCAGCCACGCCTGCAGCAGCATCTGGATTCCGACGATCACTGGCAACAGAGCCAGGGCAACGGTTCCCGTCGTCTGCACTTGGCTGGCGATGACCCCAGCATGCCACCGGTAGAAACCGAATGCGGCGCCTCCTACCAGACTAAGCGAGCCGACGGCAAGGAGGACGGTCACCGCATTCGTGTCGTAAATGAAATAGCGCCACATGATCCGTCGCAGCAAGCCCGCTACGAGCTTGGGCGGAAAGCCGATCAGCGTCCGCCAGACACTGAGCGAAGATCGTTCGGAGCCGTAGCGCGCCGGCATGGGTACTTCGGTCACGACGGCGCGGATGATATTGAGCTGAATGAGCAGACTGGTTTCGAAGAAGTAACTCCGCGAGAGCTTTTCGAAGTTCAGCATGCGCAACGCCGCATGGTGCATGGCCACGAAGCCGTTGGTCGGGTCCGAAATATGCCAGTGTCCGCTGGCCACCTTGGTCAGCAACGTCAGCCCGAAGTTTCCGATCCGGCGGGCCAGCGGCATCTGCTGCAGCGCCTGCAGGTCGTAAAAGCGGTTGCCTTTCGAAAAATCGGCAGTCCCGGCAATGATCGGATGCAACAGGCGCGGGAGCAACCCCGGATCAACCTGCCCGTCACCGTCGACTTTCACGATGATCCCGTGACCCGCGGCAAGTGCGGCCTTGAAACCGGTGATCATCGCGCCACCGACGCCCTGATTCCGCTCATGGAACAGAACCTGCACGCGCGGGTCGTGGATCTCCGCGCAGATCAACTGGCCCGATTTCTCGGGGCAGGCGTCGTCGACACAGTAAACGGCATCAACCCAGACGGGCAGGGTGCGGACAACCTCGAGGATACTACGGGCAACCCGGTAGCAGGGGATGACGACCGCGATGGTCTCGTGTGGCATGGTGAGGCAACCTGGCTTGCGATCCAGAATGGCCGTGCTTGCTAGAAATGCGATACCGAAGCGAGATTGGGCGCGATTCCAACCAGTCGATGACTGGCGCTGCTACCTTGGGCACCGAGGCAGCGGCGGCAAGCGTTTGGCGCGCGGATCGTCCGGTCTCACGCCTTGGTTGTGCAATGGGTGGGCTGCCCGCTTGCTGGCGCCGTATCGCGCGAGTGGGCTCGCTCGCCTGCAAATCAGTTGGCAAACGCGCAAAACAAAAAAACATGGTCTGGATCGAGGCGCACGGTTTTATCGACTCGACGCATCCACCTTCCCGCATTCAAATCACCACTTGCACCCGGTTGTCCGTTTCCTGATGAGCGACACGAGCACGATTCGTTCGTCCAAGGCTTCGAGCATGTCGGTCGAGGTGATGCGAGCGCCAATCGACACCGCGAAGGGCGAAAGAACCACATGATTGCGAGAATCCAGCAAATCAGGCGATGGCTGGCGCCAAGGGATTCGGATCTGAGCATCCTCGTGGCCATCACTTTGGTGAGTTTGCTCGCTCGCTGGATTTTCGCAATTGGGACGGCACTCCCCGACGACCCGGGTTACGCTTGTCCCTTGGGGTTTATATTCCGGGGCGAATATCCTTCTCTGGGCGCTCAGGGCCAGGCCGAGTTTCGCCCAGCGTGGCTGCTTCCGATTGGCGCTTCACTCCGGTGGCTCGGCTGGACGGCCCACGGCATGGTGCTTTATCCGATCATCACCGGAGGCTTCCTACCGCTTCTCACCGCGCTTTGGTTGCGAAGAAACCTTCCCCGCGGATCCCAGGCTCCGGTCGTTTGCGCAGTCATCCTCGCGTGCTATCCCGTTTTATTCGTCGATTCCTTGATGTGGGTTATCGAGGTGCCGTTGATCTTCTGGTGCCTGCTTTGCGTCAACTTGTTCGGATGCGCCTATGCTGGATTGGCGGAGTCGCCACTCACGGCGCGCAAGCATCTGTCATGGATTGGGTTCTCGATTCTGGCCGGTGCGGCTTTTTCCGTCGCCTACCAGGTCAAGATCACGGCCCTGCCGCTGCTCGGCATCTGGTTGACGACCGAAGTTCTCCTGCAGGTTGATCGCCGGGGTTGGCCCGCGCGAAGACGTTGGATCGCTCTTTTGTTGGCGGCGGCGGTCTTCTTGTTGCCTTCACTCGGTGTCCAGCTGTTCTATCAAGCAAAGACGGGGCATTTCTTCGGGAATATCCAAGCCGAGATGCGTATGTACGCGGTGAAACTGCCGGAGAATTATCTGAGCGGGAACCTTCGGCTGCACGATCTCTATCTCCAATACGTCGAACAACTCTTTCTTCCGTTTGGACCGGCTGGTTTCCGGGTTTTGTTGCATGGAATCTGGATGTGGGTCGCGCTGGGTCTGGGTGTGGCCGCCGGGGTTCTTTGGCGACGATTGCCGGCGCCCGAACGAACCATGGCTTTCGTATTCTTCTTCAGCGCGCTGGGACTTTTTCTGTTTCTCGAGTTTTGGCCGTTCCGGCTGAGGCCGCACTATTTGCCCATTTCTTTCGACGGCCGACCGTGGAGATACACCGACGTGTTGGCTCCGCCTATCGCGGCGTTCACGGCTGTCGTCCTGACGTTGCCAGGAGTGTTCGATCGCTGGCTTCTCGGCGCCCTGCGTTGCGGTCTGCTCGGCACCTGTCTGGGAATTGCCGGATATTGCATCGTGATTCGCTACCATCAATTTGAGGACAGCACGGCGGACTATCGGCAGGCCGCGGTGGCGAGCACAACCTGGCTCAAATCGTATTGCCGGCTTCCGCAGGTGATCGATGAGGATGGATGCGAGCAATTCACAGAAATGCTGGGCTGGCCCGACAAGACCTCGTTTCAGCCGTCGCGATCGCGGTTCTTGGACTTGCGGAATTCGCCGCCGGTCTGCATCTGGACGGGTGGGGCCCGGCGGGAAGCCATGAGCGCCGATGCCGCCTGGTCGCCGGATCGCATGAAGCTTCTTGGCGGGGACGTCGTTCTGATCCACACATTTGCGGGGTTGCGACGACCGTGGCGATCTCGTCTGTTGCAGCTGTGGCTTTTCCGTCCGACGAAGGTGGACTCCCATGATCCCCCATCTCAGCCTTGAGCCCCGATACCGCTGGCTTTTGTGGACGTGCTGCGCTGCCTTCCTGATCGGTGTGGCCATGGGCGTGCGAGCGATAAGGACCGAGAGCGCACCGCTTCCAATACCCAATTCGATACCGCGACTTATGCAGGATGACATCAAACTCGATCATCCTCTAGCCGGTGACCCGCCGCCGGCGAACCTGAGGGGAAATCTGAGGGTTTGGCTCTATTCCGGACGTGAACTGGCAGAGCCGCCGCTGGCGGTGGCGGTGCAACCTCCCGTCTTCGATGTGAGTACTCCATGGCTGAAGGC
>Ga0187862_10005797_pt1 | contig 11328 bp, 8 predicted proteins | sample June2016WEW_10_1_FD_133003 | JGI IMG/M metagenome (GOLD analysis project Ga0187862, IMG submission 133003) | Peatland microbial communities from SPRUCE experiment site at the Marcell Experimental Forest, Minnesota, USA - June2016WEW_10_150 | ecosystem: Environmental > Terrestrial > Soil >...
CATCAACCGCCTCGGCCTGAGCGCGCGCGCCTACACGCGAATCCTGAAAGTCTCGCGCACCATCGCCGATCTCGACGGCGCCGCGTCGATCGCCGCCCACCACGTCAGCGAGGCGATTCAGTATCGCTCGCTCGACCGCACTGCCCCTTAGGAAAACGAAGCGGTCGGCCCGAATGATCGAGCCGCCCGCAGCGGTGCCGATTTTCTAAACGGTGGGTGCATGGGGTCACCCCTGCTCAACGCCGGCTAGGGGTACGGCGCCTCGTAGGCCATGTAACGCGAGATCTTCCAGCTTCCATCCGGCTGGCGCCGGAATATATCGAGACCAGGTTCCCGTTTCGTATCCTCAAGTCCGTTTTTCGGGCGCACCTTCAGAGTCCAAACGAGCCGTACAACGCCGACATCGCCCGAGACGATGATTTCCTTGATCTCCAGGTCATAGTGATATGCCTTCGCCGGGTCTGCCAACGCCATCTGCAAATTGGCACACAGCGAATTATAGGTGTCTTCGGGCTCCCCCCGGAAATTCGAAATCAAATCCGGCGCAAACAGCGAGCAAACCTCCGACACAGCGCCGCTATTGAAGTCTCGCGTCCACTTCTCCAGCTCGGCGCGAATCTGATCCTGCGCCGCGCTCGTGGAATCCGCAGCCGATGCATGAGACGCGGACAACAAGAGCGCGAGAACAGCCGCTGTGAATGCTCCGGCCTGAGCGCGCTTCATTCTCATAACCCCGGTTTCTCCTTCTCACGAACGCCAGACCCCTTGCAATCGCATTGTCGAGCCGGGCCATCATGGTTTCGCGCCGCTCGCCATTCTACACGCAAATTTGTGCAGCTTTACGCAAATTCGCGCCCAGCCATCACTCCATCTTGACGACTTGTCAACATCGCGTTAACTGATTTACCAGTGATCGCCAAAATCGCGGAGAGCTCGGCCTGTCAGCGGTTTTCCGCAAGGGGAGTCAGCGATGAACAGCAGCAACCTGGCGCGTATGGCTGTATTCGTTGTCTTGGGGACGGCATTCACGATCGGAGCCCTGATCGTAGCCAGCCAACTGTCGGCCGCGTTCGGTTAATCCGGGCCACCGCCCGCCGCATCCGGGCTGACGGGCGCGAGGGCTGTTTCGGCAATTCTTTCTTCAGCGGCTCATCGAAGCCGCACGCAGTAGTCTTGTGCCCTGACGATTTCGCGGGGGTGTAAAATAGCGGCCGAGACAAAATCCGCGTTCCTTCACTGCGCCCAGGACTACATAAAAAACAGACACCACTGATTCCTACTGATTTGGCGTCACCCCTGCCGCGGGCGTTCGCGACCAGAGCGTGAAATGGTCCGTCGTCAGGACCACGCGGAAGCCGTTGCGCGAGAGAAAGTCTTCGGGAACCAGCACGAGAGGGAGCAACTGAATCGGCGAATCGCTGATGACGGCCGAGACTTTCCCCCTCGCAATCGCGTCGCGCATCTGTTCGGTCCAGAAGTGCCGGGTATCCGAGATGAGCTGGAAAAAATCGGCCGCGCCGAGGCGGCGGCGCGCGGCGAAGAAGCCGTCGCGATCGTATTGCGCCTTCGCTTCGCGATATACGCCGTAGGTTTCTGGATAGCGGATCAATTCGCGGCGTCCGGCTTCGAAGCATACGAACGACGGCGCGATCACGTCGTCTCCCGGTTTGCTGGCGGCGCGCAACGCGTCTGCAAGCTGCGAGATTTCCGCGCGCGGCACGAAGCCGAAGCCATAGACGGCGCCATGCAGCCAGTTCTCGTTCACAATCGGCGTGATCCAGATCAGAAAAACCGCGATCAGCGCCGCGCCGCCCGCAACCAGCTTCCATCGATGCGGCCCCTGCTCTCCCGCGATCAGAGCCTCAATCGCCCGTACCAGAGCCATCGCACCGAGTCCTGCGACGATCGCGATGAATGGGAGCGCCTCGAGATAGTTGTGGCCCCACGCGGTCGGACTCAGCATGCCGTAAAACGCGTACTCGGCGGCGACGATCGCGAGCACGAGAATCACGCCACGGCTCAACGCGCGATCGGTGAAGACTCGCCAGCATCCAAGCACGAACAGCGGCGCGAGCACGTCGAGGATCAGCCGCGGATAAGTCGCGATACTGCCGGCGGTGTCGCGCCCCTTAAGAAAATGAAACACGAACGTCTGGAAGATGAACTCGTCGCCGTAGAGCCGGTAGAGGAGGGCGCTGAACGCGGCGAGCGCGAGCGCGAAGACGGCGCCCGAGACAACTGCGCCCGCGATTCGGCGGTGCACGACGGCGATGAATGCCAGCATCACGGCAAACGGAATCACCGCCGTCAACTTGATCGCGCACGCGGCGAAGAAAATGGCCGCGAGCATCGCGGCCTGGCTAATCGCCGGTATCGTATCGTCGAGCGTGACGATCGCCCCGAGGATAATCAGCGGCGCGATGAAACTCTCGCGCTCGTAAGCGTGGTAGCGAAAGACGAGCGAGCTATATGCGTATAGAATCGACGCGACGATGGCGGTCGGGCGGCCGGCGGCGCGGCGAGCGAGCGAGTAGGTCAGGATGCTGGCGGTGAAAATCGCCGCCTCGTTCAGGATTTCGATCGACAGATGGCTTGTGCCGAACAACTTGAGATAGCATCCCGCAATCCATTCGAGCAGCGGCATATGCGGATGAACGAAATCCAGGTACGGGCGCATCCCGACGCTCACGAACCACGCGCTCTCGAGGTAGAAATCGTCCTCGACCCACACTTGCGGGTAGAACATCCGCACGACGCGCGGGATGAGCAGCACGACGATGAGCCATGTGCCGATGCGCGCGGCGGCGTCGTTGTCGGCGCTCGCGGAGACGCGCCGCGATGAGCCGCGCGAAGTCATCGAAACCACCCGTCGCACCCGCTTCGGGCGTTCCTCTTAGACTGGGCATCCTCGATTGGGGAATCCTCGTCGCGATCCAGCTGCTCGCGATGGTGATGATCAGATCCGCCGGCTCGCGGCGCGGACTGGAACTGATGCCGTGGCCGGACGGACTCGAGTACGCCGCCTCGGCGGTGAACCTCGCGGCTGGTCGCGGTGCGGTACTGCATTTCGGTGGATATTCTTACCCGTCGCGCTATACCGGTGGCTACCCGCTGCTCCTGGAATTTTTCTACCGCTTGATCGGCACAGACTTTCGGCCGCTCGACGCCTCGATGTTCCTCGGCATACTCTCGGTCCTATTTCTTTTCATACTGACACGTTGGATGTTCGGGCGCGCGGCCGCGGCGATTGCCGCGCTGACGCTCGCGCTCTCGCCCGTCTTCATCACCTATTCGTCGCTCGTGATGAGCGACGTACCCACGTTGTGCGTGACGCTTTTCGCCGCGGTGATGCTGGTGACAGCGGCGTCGGACGAAGCGCCCCAATCGCCGAACTGGATGCGAATGTCGGCATGGCTGATGTTCGGTCTCTTCGCCGGGTTCTCAACAATCATCCGTCCCACCAACGCCACCATCCTTGTCGGCCTCGCGCTGTGCGTCGTGATGGTGCCGCTGGAGCGCCGAGATTTACCGAGTCTCCTCAAAGCGGCGCTCGCGATCGCAATCGGTTTCGCGATTCCGGTCGCGTGGCAGTTGCATCAGAACGCGATGCATCTCGGGAGCGCATTCGCGAGCGGCTACGCGTGGTGGGTGCCCGAAGTCTATGGCGCGGGCGGCAAGACCTTCAGCATCGCGTACCTGTTCGGGCCCACGATGCCGCGAAATCCGCACGGCAATGTCATCGTGTATGGCATGACACTACTGGGGCTGGACGGGATGCTCGGCGATCCGGGCGACTCGCGCTACTTCCTCTACCCGTTCGCGGCGGCGGTGTTCGCGACTGTCGGATTCCTCGCGAACTTTCTCGCGCCCGGAAGACCCGCGGGGCGCCGGCTGATATGGTTCGGGCGCGGATACCTGGTCGCACTGACCGGGCTCTACTGTTTCTACGTCTTCACCGACGTGGCCTTCATCCTGCCAGGGGCGTTCGTATTGTTCATCGCGGCGGGCGCAGGCGCGGCGGTGGCGAATCGATGGATGCGCGGCGTGCTGCGAAACCGGCGTCGAAGCGCCGGTCAGCTCGCAGCCGCAGCGGGCGTGATCGTGCTCGACGCGCTGCTGGTCGTGTCGCTGGCGACGGAAGCGGCCGTGCGCTTGAGCGCGCGGCCCGCGGACTCCGCGATGGTTGCGAGCCTCGAGGAGCAGGATTCCGCGCTGCCCGCCGACGCGACCATAGTCAGCAACATCTCGCTGCAGTTTCTCGAGCTGTACATGCCCGCGGAGAATCGGCGCTTCGTCGGCCTGAACTCGCTCGACCCGGGCGAGCGCTTCACCGACTACCATCTGCATCGCCTGTACGAAAAACGCGCGGCGGGATGGAACGGCGCGGTGCCGCCGGTCGTGTTCGACGGCGAGCGGATGTCGCCGGCGGCGGCGGATTCGCTCGGATCGGCGATTGGCGCAAAGACTCCGGTCTATCTTTTGCTCGCCGCGCCCGAGTCGGACGATTACGCCGGCGTGCTCAAGACCGAGCTCGATCAGTTGCAGGAAAAATTCACTGTCGAGCCAATCTCGCAGAACAAGTCGGCCGCTTTGTATCGGCTGACGGCGCGCAATCAGCCCGCTACGCAGTGATGCTGGTGGGCGGAGGATCGATCGCGGGCGGGCCGCCGTAGCGCCGCCGGCAAATCGCGTACGCAGGCCAAACGCATACGCCAAGCACGATCGCCAGGATGAAATCGACCTTGCCTACGCCGGCCGAGACGGCCAGCCCGAAGGTCGCGGCCCAGGTCAGGATGGGAAGAATTGCCACGAGCGCGAGACCGACCCGGCCGCCGCCAATGGTAAACATCCCGGTGCGATCCGGCATCCGTTTGCGCAGCCGGATCAGCGCGAGCAGCTCCAGCACGAGCGCCGCCATGTAGAAAAATACGTCGAGCACGACCAGCGCGACGAATCCGACCGGCACCAGCAGGGTGAAGACGATGCAGCACAGCAGAATCGACTTGCCCGGCGTCGCGGTGGTGGACCACAACTCGGCCAGCGGCGGCGACAGGTAGCGCTCGCGAGCGAGCACGAACGGCATCCGTGACACCCACAGCATCGCGGCCTCGAACACCGCGAACGACATCACCGCGCCGCCGAGCGCCAGCGCGCCGCCGAGCGCGGGTCCGCCGATGGCGTAGCCCACGTGCGAGAACGAGCCGGTGCCCCAGTCCGCGGCGGTGACGGCGCCCGAGACGGACACCGCGAGCGGAAGCACGTAGCCGGCGACCATTATCGGCAGCGCGATCAGGATGGCGCGCAGATAGTTACGCTGCGGATTTTCGATCTCCGCGGACACGACGCTCAGGTTTTCCCATCCGCTGAAATTCCAGATGACCACCGTCAGTCCGGCCGCCATCGCGGCCCACGGATCCGCGCCGAACAGCGGCGGCGCCGGCATCGTGAAATGGACGAGGCGCGGCAGGCCGACGACGACCAGCGCCGCGAATGGCGACACGAGGATCGCAGTGAGCGCGATCGACGCCATCCCAACCGGCCTGACGCCGAGAAAATTAAGTCCGCCCGCCAGCCATACCAGCGCGACGCCGATCGCGATTTGAGCCGTCGGGCCAAGCGGCAGGATGAACGAAAGATAGCCGGCGAACAGCACCGGATAAATCGCCATGTCCACTGCGGTGTACAGAATCGTCAAATATGCCTCGGCGAAGCCGGCCAGCGGTCCGAGCGCCTCCTTGACCCAGAAGTAGAAGCCGCCTTCCACCGGCATCAGGGCCGTCAACTCCGCCGCCATCAGGGCCGTCGGCAGACTCAGCGTCAGCGGCACGATCAGGCACAGCATGAGAGTCAGGCGCGGTCCCGCCATCCGGACCGCATCCTCGAGGCCGTACGCACCGCCGCTCACGACCAGGTACATCACGCATACCAGCGAGATGAGGCCGAGCTTGCGGGGCGAGCGATGCGCCAGCGGGGCGGCGCTCGAGGCGGCTGGGGAACGGGTGTTTTCCGTCGGGACGTGCGGCAATTGCGGGGCGGCTCCGGCCCCCTCCCTATCCGAGGCGCCGCGCGGTGGCAAGCAGGCAGGAAATCAAATGAGGGGTGCACAGTCGCATCCCGTGGCGGAATTCCTATATTGTGAAGGATGCGCGAAGGTCCGCGGGCGGCTGTAACGCCGCGGGACACCTCGCGTATTAGATCCAGTAGCGTGGTGCGAGCCCCAATTGAGAAGCTCTCCCGGAAACCTGTTTCGATCATGATATTTTCCAGCACACGCGCGGCCATCGCACTCGGCGCCCTGTCGATAGCGTTTCTTGGCTGCGCGCAAATCGCCAGTATGAAGCCCGAGCCGGTTCGCACCGTCAGCGTGGGCGGGGATAATCCCTTCGGCGGCGCGCCGGCGGTGGAGGTCCCCGCGGATGCGCGCGCGATGAGCGCGTTCCTGAAGGCCGAGTTCGCGATGAATGAAGGCGACCGCGAAGAGGCGCTCAAGGATTACGCCGAGGCGGCCCAGTACGATCCGACCAACGCGGCGCTGAAGGTTCGGCTGGCCACGCTCTACGTCCGCGACGGGCGCCTGAAGGAGGCGCTCGCCCAGGTAAACCAGGCGCTGGCGATCAATCCGGATTCCGCCGACGCGCGTCTGCTCGGCGCGGGCATCAGCTCGGCGCTCGGCGACGACGCGACCGCGGAAAAAGACTACCGCGAGGTATTGCGTCTCAATCCGAAAAGTCAGGAAGCCTATCTGTATCTCGGCACCCTGTACGCCAAGCGGGGCGATTACGACGCAGCCGAGAAAACGTTCGAGCAGCTGATCACGCTCGATCCCGATTCATTCCTCGGCTACTACTACGCCGGCAAGGTGATGGTGGCGGCGAAGAACTACCCGGCCGCCGAAAAATATTATCAGAAGGCGCTCGATCTCAATCAGCACTCGGAGCTGGTGCTGCTTGATTTTGCGCTGCTGCGCGAGCGCCAGGAGCGGCCGCAGGACGCGCTGGTCTATTACAACAAGATCACGCAAATCAATCCGAACAACGAGCTGGTTCGAAAGCGCAAGGCGGAAATCCTGGTCGGTCAGAAAAAATACGACGAGGCGTTGGAGGAGCTCAAACGCGCCGAGCAGATCGAAACCAATCCCGCCGACACGCGCACGAAGATCGGGCTGCTGTACGTCGAGCAGGGCAATTATGACGACGCCGCGACCGAGTTCAACCTCGTGCTCGGCTCCGAGCCCAACAACTACCGCGTCCACTATTACCTCGGCACGGTGTACACGGAACTTTCCGAGTACGACAAGGCGATCCGCGAGTTCAACAAAATTCCCGCCGACGACGAGCATTACGTCGAGTCGCGCCTGCAACTCGCTTACCTGTACGACAAGCAGAGCAAGTACGACGACGCGCTGGGCGCGCTGAAGGACGCGCTCGCCAAAAAGCCCAACGACCCGGAAATCACCGGCTTCATGGTCGGCGTCTATCAGGAAAAGAAGGATTACCCGACCGCGATCGACTTCGCGCGCAAGATGGTCGAGGCCGATCCCAAGAATGACAAGTTCCGCTTCACACTCGGCGCGGCGCTCGATCAGAACAAGCAGCGCCCGGAAGCCATGGCCGAGATGAAGAAGGCGATCGAGCTCAATCCCGGCAATGCGGAGGCGCTGAACTACCTCGGCTACAGTTACGCCGAACAGGGCACCAACCTGGGCGAGGCCGAAACGCTAATCAAGCGCGCGCTCGATATCGAGCCCGAAGACGGCTTTTACGTCGATAGCCTGGGATGGGTTTACTATCAGAAAGGCGAGTACAAGCGCGCCGCCGAGGAGTTGGAGCGCGCGGTCAACCTGACCGGCAACGACCCCACTATCACCGAGCATCTTGGCGACGCGTATCGCAAGCTGGGCAAGGTCAAGGAAGCAGGCCACGAGTACTCGGACGCGCTGAAGAAGGCGCAGGAAACCGACCAGGTCGCACGGCTCAAGGATAAACTTCAGGTCCTGCAGAATGCCGCCAGCGCGGGCCACTGAACGCGCTCGGCGCCGAAAAACAGTTTCGCTCGCCGCGGTCGGATCGATGCTGCTGCTGGCGACGCTCGAAACTTCCGCCTGCTTCATCGTTGGTCCGCCGCCCACCGCGCAGCCCGGGCCGGTAGCGGGCTCCGACGCCGGCAAAATTCAAGTCCAGAAATTAATCGCGGCGCTGGCCGAGCGTGACAAAAGGCTCGACTCGATGCAGACGCCGGCCGTCATGGAATACACTGCCGGCGATCAGCACGTGAAGGCCAAAGAGGAAATCGTGGTCAAGCGGCCCGGCAATTTGCGCGTCGAGGCGATGTCGCCGTTCGGCGTGGCATTGCTGCTCGCGGCACAGGGCTCGCAGCTCGCAATCTTCGAGCCGGGTCAGAATCGCTTCATGCGCGGCAATGCGACCGCCGACACGCTCTACAGGTACGTGCGAATCCCGATGGCGCCCGCGGACACAGTGGGTCTGCTGATGGGACTCGCACCGCCCGAGTTCGCGCTCAATAGAATCGCAGACTCGGTGTCGAACGACGGCGCGATGATCGTCGCGTCGTACGGCAACGCCAACACCGCGTCGGGGACTCGCGAGCTTGGATTTTCGGGCGGCAATCTCGCGATGGTGCGGGAGACGGCGGGCAACGGCGACGGCCGCGTCAATTACGAGGTGCGTTACAGCGACTATCATGATATCGGCGGAGTGATGTTTCCGTACGTGGTCGATGCGACTTTTCCGGCGGCCGGCAGCCACGTGACGTTTCGCTACCTGCGGCCGATAGTCAATGGAGACATCCCCGATTCGACGTTCGTGTTGACACCGGCTCCAGGGGCCACTTTGATGAATCTGAGCCTCGATGATGCGCGCGCGTTTGCCAATGAAAGCTGAAAGCCGGCGGATGCGAATTTTGCCGGCCATCGCTTGCGCGATTGCGCTGTCGTCGCTGGCGATTTTCACCGGATGCCGGGTGAATCGGCCCGCGAGCGATCACGCGACCAGTCAAATCCTCTACACGGCCGTGGCCAGCGATCCGCGCACCTTCAATCCGATTCTGATCACCGACTCGACCTCGAGCACGCTGACGAGCGATCTGTTCGAGAGCCTGATCCGCGTCAACCCCGTCACCACCCTGCCTGAGGCGGGGCTGGCCGAGAAATGGGAAATCGCGCCCGACAGCAAGACGATTACGTTTCATCTCCGCCACGACGTGAAATGGTTTGACGGCCAGCCGGTCAACGCGCACGACGTTCTGTTCACGCTCGACGTCATCTACGATCCCAAGGTGCCCAACAGCATCCGCCCCGCGATCACCATCGACCACCAACACATCATCGCCGAGGCGCCCGACGACTACACCGTCGTCATGCATCTGCCCAAGCCGTTCGCTCCGTTGCTCTATTCAATCGGAATCCCGGTGATGCCGGCGCACATCCTCGAGCCCGTGTGGAAGGCGGGAAATTTCAACCATACCTGGGGCATCGACACGCCCCCGGACAAGCTCGTCGGCAACGGCCCGTATCACATGACGCACTACACGCAGGGCCAGCTCGTTCGCTACGATCGCAACAACGACTATTGGATGAAGGACGAGCACGGCGGCCAGTTGCCGCGCCTGCATGGGCAGACGGTGACGATCGTGCAGGACAAGAAAGCCGCCTATCTGCGCTACCTGTCGGGGCAAATCGACATCTACGGCCCGCGCACCGAGGAGGTTTCGCCGCTTCAGGACAAGGTGAAGAACAAGGAGCTCGACGTCACGGTTCAGCAGATCGGCATCGACACGGGTTCGCTGTTTTTCACCTTCAACCGCAATCCGCGCCACTACGTCAAAAACGGCGTGACCAATCCGAAGCTCGACTGGTTCACGGACCTGAAGTTCCTGCAGGCGATGGCGCACACGATCGACAAGAAATCGATGATCGATCTGGTCTTTCATGGACTTGCGGTGCCGGCGGTGGCGGACATCTCGCCCGAGAACAAAATTTTCGCCAATCCCAATCTCAAGGATTACGACTACGACCCGAAACTGGCCGCCGACATGCTCGAGGCGGCGGGTTATCATCTCGTGAAACCCGGCGTGCGGACCGATCCGAAAGGCAATCGTCTCGAATTCGATCTCACCACCAACACCGGCACGCCCGAGCGCAACGAGATGTGCACCATCTTCAAGCAGGATGTCGAGAGCCTCGGCATCAAGGTGAACTATCGGCCGCTGGAGTTCACGACGCTGGTGGACAAGCTCGATTCGTCGTTCGACTGGGACTGCGTGCTGATCGGATTCACCGGCGGTATCGAGCCGAACGATGGCGCGAACTTCTATCGCTCGTCGGGCAACCTTCATTTGTGGAATCCGAATCAGCCCACACCGGCTACTCCGTGGGAAGCGGAGATCGACACGCTGCTCGACCAGGGCGCGTCCGAGATGGATCCCGCCAAGCGCGCGCCGTACTACTGGAAGATTCAGCAAATCCTTCACGAGCAGTTGCCGATACTCGAAACCGTGCGCCAGCAGCGCTATTCGTCGTGGAAGAACTCGCTGGAAAACTATCAGCCCAAGGTGTGGGGCACGTACAAGCCGGAGTGGATGCAATTCAAGGCCGACTGAACATCCGCCGCAGCACGCTCGTCGAAATATCAGGCTGATGACACGATGACCCGTTTTCTGATTCGTCGCCTGCTCAACATGATCCCGCTGATCCTCGGGATCACTTTCATTTCGTTTCTCGCGATGTCGCTGGTGCCGGGCGACTTCGTCTCGAATCTCAAACTCAACCCAACCATCACGCCCGAGGTAATTCACCAGCTCGAGGCGCAGTTCGGTCTCGATAAGCCGCTGATGGTCCGTTACTTCAAGTGGCTGTGGGGCGTGCTGCATCTGAACTTCGGCTTCTCGCTGCAATACCGCGTGAGCGTCACCGGCCTCATCGCGTCGCGCGCCTTCAACACGATAGTCCTGTCGCTGAGCAGCATGATTTTCTCGTGGGCGATCGCGATACCGATCGGAATCATCGTCGCGGTGAATCAAAATTCGATCTGGGATCGCGTGCTGTCGTTCCTGGCGTTCTTCGGGATGTCGGTGCCGAGCTTTTTTCTCGCCTTCCTGATGATGTACCTGGCGCTGAAAACCGGATGGTTTCCGATTGGCGGCACTTTCTCGCCCGACTACTCGACGCTCGATCCGATGAGCCAGGTCGCCGATCGCATCAACCATCTCATCCTGCCGGTCTTCGTGCTTGGCATCTCCGGCACCGCGGGCCTGATGCGCCTGATGCGCTCGCAGATTCTCGAAATCAAGAATTCGGAATTCGTGCGCACC
>Ga0187862_10005798_pt1 | contig 11327 bp, 13 predicted proteins | sample June2016WEW_10_1_FD_133003 | JGI IMG/M metagenome (GOLD analysis project Ga0187862, IMG submission 133003) | Peatland microbial communities from SPRUCE experiment site at the Marcell Experimental Forest, Minnesota, USA - June2016WEW_10_150 | ecosystem: Environmental > Terrestrial > Soil >...
CATCATTCTTTCCGGTGGTGGCGCGACGAATCCATTGCCGAACATCAGTGCTTACGCCGCATCGAAGGCCGCTGTGATCCGCCTTATGGAAACGTTGGCGGAGGAATTGAAAACATTTCGCGTGGACGTGAACGCCATCGCCCCCGGAGCTTTGGCGACGCGGCTGGTGGACGAAGTCCTGGCCGCCGGTCCGGAGAAAGTCGGCGCGGCGTTCTACGAGAAGAACAAGCGATGGAAAGACAAAGGCGCCACGCCGCTTGAACTGGGCGCGAACCTCGCGGTCTATCTCGCCAGCGCGCAAAGCGACGGTATTACCGGCAAGCTCATCAGCGCCCAGTGGGATCCGTGGGAAAAACTCCACGAACTCAAGGGCGATTTGAGCGGTGATATTTACACGCTGCGCCGCATTGTGCCGAAAGATCGCGGCAAAACCTGGGGCGATAAATGATAAAAAATTGGAGTAATGGAAAGATGGAGAGGTGCAGTAATGGGAAAAGCCCAGCACTCCAACACTCCAATACTCCGTGTATGTACCAGCAATGAACTACGCCATCATCGGTTGCGGATTGATTGGGAAAAAACGGCTGGCCGGGTTGCCCGCCGGTTCCAAACTCGCTGTGGCCTGTGACACGAATTTGTCGCGCGCGGAGGAACTCGTAAAACTTGCGCAAACCGGTCGCGCCGTCGCCGATTTCAAACAAGCCGTCGCCGATCCGCAGGTGGATGCAGTGATCGTGGCGACCATCAATTCCGCGCTTGCCGTGGTTGCCGCCGCCGCCATCCGCGCGGGCAAACACGTCGTCGTTGAAAAACCAGCGGGCATTTCCGTGAAGCAGATTGACGAATTGATTTCACTTGCGGAGAAGCATCGGGTTTGCGTCCGCGTCGGGTTTAATCATCGCTACCACCCGGCGTTCGTCAAGGCGCGGGAAATTTATGGGTCCGGCGTGATGGGCGAATTGATGTTTATCCGGGCGCGTTACGGCCACGGCGGGCGTGTGGGTTACGACAAGGAATGGCGCGCCAACCCGAAACTTTCCGGTGGCGGTGAATTGATTGACCAGGGAATTCATCTGATTGATCTGGCGGGCTGGTTTCTCGGCCCCTTTACAAAAGTGGAGGGTCAGGCGACGACGTATTTCTGGAACATGCCGGTGGACGACAACGCCTTTTTGAATTTGCGCACGGCGAAAGGCCAGACGGCGTGGCTGCACGTCAGTTGCACGGAATGGAAAAATCTTTTCTCGTTTGAGATCTACGGACGCCACACCAAGCTGCACATCGAAGGTCTTGGCGGCAGCTACGGGGTCGAGAAACTTTATCACTACCAGATGAAACCGGAAATGGGGCCGCCGGACACGAAGCTGTATGAATTTCCCGGCCCGGACGAATCGTGGCGGGTTGAGATGACGGAGTTTGAGAAGGATGTTCAATTGAAGCGCAAGCCGGATGCCGGTCTTGCGGAAGCGCGCGCGGCACTCCAGATTGTTGAAGAAATTTATAAGAAAAGCGGAATGTCGGATTTATGATCATCGCGCGTTCTCCACTTCGTGTCACCCTCGGCGGCGGCGGGACGGATTTGCCGTCGTATTACGAAAAGTTCGGCGGATTTCTCATCGCGGCGGCAATTGACAAATATGTTTACCTCACGCTGCATGAAACGTTCGTGCCGGATTTGATTGTAAAGTATTCGGAACTGGAACGCGTGCCGGATGCGACAAAATTAAAACATCCGATAATTCGCGAGGCATTCGCACTGGTTGGTGTTGATGGTCATTCGTTGGAACTGACTTCGATGGCCGACATTCCTGCCGGCACGGGCTTGGGTTCATCCGGCAGTTTCACCACCGCCCTGCTCAAGGCGTTGCACACCCACAAAAAAAATCTCGTTCACCCCGCCGAACTCGCGGCGCAGGCATGCGACATCGAACTTGACCGGCTCCACGAGCCGATTGGCAAACAAGACCAATACATTGCGGCTTATGGCGGCATTACCTGTTTCGAATTTTTGCCGGATGGCACAGTCAAAGCATGGCCTTTGAAGATTTCCGATCGAACACGGGACAATCTGGAAGACAATTTACTTCTGTTTTTTACGGGTTATTCGCGTTCAGCATCGACGATTTTGAAGGAACAGGATCAGAAATCGAAACAGTCTGACACAGGCATGATCGAGAACTTGCATTTCGTCAAAGACCTTGGCCGGCAAAGTCAGAAGGCGCTTGAGACCGGCAACCTGCATGAGTTTGCGCGGCTTATGGATGTTCAGTGGCAGCGCAAAAAACAGCGGAGCAGCGGCATGAGCAACCCAAAAATCAACGAATGGTATGACCTCGCGATGAACAATGGCGCGCTCGGCGGCAAGCTCATCGGCGCTGGTGGTGGCGGCTTCCTGATGTTTTATGCCGACGACAAGGCCAGGCTCCGCCAAGCCATGCGGCAGGCCGGGCTCAAGGAAGTCCGCTTTCGTTTCGATTTCGAAGGCACGAAACTGGTCATCTCGTGAGCGCGCCGCTCGACATTCCCATCGCCATTCTTGCGGGCGGACTCGCCACACGATTGCGGCCCATCACGAAAAAAATTCCCAAATCGCTCGTGGCTGTCGCCGGCAAGCCGTTTCTGGCGCATCAGCTCGAATTGCTTCAATCACGCGGACTCCGCCGCGCAGTGCTGTGCGTCGGTCATCTCGGCAAAATGATTCAACGCGATTTCGGCGACGGCAACGCGTTCGGCTTGCGGCTCGATTATTCGTTCGATGGCCCGAAACCGCTGGGCACGGGTGGCGCCATCAAACGCGCGCTGCCGCTGCTCGGTGATGAGTTTTTTGTGCTCTACGGGGATTCGTATTTGCCGGTTGAATATCGTCCCATCGTGGAATTTTTCCGGCAGAGCAGCAAGCTCGGCTGCATGACCGTCTATCGCAACGAGGGCCGCTACGACACCAGCAACGTCGTTTTTCGCGACGGGGAAATCGCGGTTTATGACAAAAAGAACCGCCCGCCGGAAATGCGGCACATTGATTACGGCCTGAGCCTGTTCAAAGCTACAGTGTTTGATTCATATTCCGCCGCCCAGCCGTTCGACCTGGCCGAAGTCATGAGCCGGCTCGTCCGCGAAAAGCAACTCGCCGGTTACGAAGTGCGCGAACGTTTTTACGAAGTGGGTTCACCTGCGGGCTTGGCGGAATTGGAATCGCTGTTACAATCAAAATCACCATGAGCTTTGCCAGACAATTCCTCGATGAAGTCCAAAAACTGGTCTCCGAACTCAACCCGGACGCCATCGAAAAATCCGTGACCGAACTGGTGCGCGTCCGCGAGCGCGGCGGACGGCTGTTCATCCTCGGCGTCGGCGGCAGCGCGGCCAACGCCAGCCACGCGGTGAACGACTTCCGCAAAATCTGCGGATTCGAGGCTTATGCGCCCACCGACAATGTTTCCGAACTGACCGCCCGCACCAACGACGAAGGCTGGGCCACGATTTTCGCCGAGTGGCTCAAAGGCAGCCGGCTGAACGCCAAGGACGGCCTGCTCATTTTTTCCGTCGGCGGTGGCAATCTGGAGAAAAACGTCAGTCCCAACCTGGTCAGTGCCATTCAACTCGCCCGGCAGGTTGGAGCCTCGGTTGTTGGCGTCGTTGGACGCGACGGCGGTTACACCGCGAAGGAAGCGACGGCGTGCGTCATCGTGCCGACGGTCAACCCGGCTCACGTCACGCCGCACAGCGAAGCGTTTCAAGCGGTGATCTGGCATTTGTTCGTGTCGCATCCAAAACTCAAAGTCGGCCAGACCAAATGGGAAAGCACACGGTGAAGTCCGAAGTCCGAAGTCCGAAGTCCGAAGTCCGGCGTGCCGTTTTCCTCGACCGTGACGGGGTCATCAGCCGCGCGTTGGAGCGCGAGGGGTTGCCGTATCCGCCGACAAGTCTGGGCGAATTCCAAATTTTTCCCGAAGTCCCGGAGGCGTGTCGCCGTTTGAAACAGGCGGGCTTTTTGCTCGTTGTCGTGACGAACCAGCCGGACGTGGGCCGCCGGACGCTCAATCAAGAAATTGTCGAGGCGATCCATGCGGAAATGTGCCGGCAACTGCCCATTGACCGCGTTGAAGTTTGTTATCATCCGGGCAAGGGCCAATCAGATTGCGACTGCCGCAAACCCAAACCGGGCATGCTCCTGCGCGCAGCGAAAGAACTGGGCATTGACCTCGAGCAAAGTTGGATGGTCGGTGACCGCTGGCGTGACATTGACTGCGGTCACGCCGCCGGCTGCCGGACGATTTTCATTGATCGTGGCTACACGGAGGCATTGAAACAACAGCCCAATTTCCGCGCAAAGAATTTGTTGGAAGCAGCGGAAATTATTCTGGCCGGCGGAAAATGAGTTGAACATTGGCGCGGCGGCTTTATCTTCCGTTGCGCACAGCAACAAAAACACGACGCATGAAAAATCTGGCCAACCTCAAAGTAAAACTTTTTGCCGACGGCGCGGACAAGGCGGGAATGCTGCAACTGAACGCAAATCCGCTCATCAAAGGCATGACCACCAATCCCTCGCTCATGCGCAAGGCGGGAGTGCATGATTTTGAAGCGTTCGCGCGCGACATTTTGCAGCACATCACGGAAAAACCGATTTCGCTCGAAGTGTTTTCCGATGAATTTCCAGAAATGCGGCGGCAGGGCCTGAAAATCAAGGGCTGGGCGAAAAACGTCTATGTCAAAATTCCCATCACCAATACGCGCGGTGAATCTTCACTGCCGCTCGTTCGCGAACTGGCGCTGGAAGGCGTGAAGCTGAACGTGACCGCCATCCTTACGCTGGAACAAGTCGCGGGCGTGGCCAAGGCGCTGAATCCCAAGGTGCCGGCGGTCGTGTCCGTGTTCGCCGGCCGCATTGCGGACACCGGCGTTGACCCGATGCCACAGATGCGTGAGGGCAAAAAACTCCTGGCCGGTCTGCCCCAGGCGGAATTGCTCTGGGCGAGCGTCCGTGAAGTGCTGAACATTTTTCAGGCGGACGATTGCGGCTGTCAAATCGTGACCGTGCCGCACGACATTCTGGCCAAGGCGATGAAAATGGTCGGAATGGGCTTGAAAGAACTGTCGTTGGACACCGTAAAAACGTTTGCCGCTGACGCAAAGGTGGCGGGATTCAGTTTGTAAACCGACACGCGATTGCCACCAGCTTTCCTAAAACTATGATTCTCTCATGAGCAAAAAAGCATTGATCACCGGCATCACGGGGCAGGATGGTTCCTATCTGGCGGAGTTGCTGTTGTCCAAGGGCTACGAGGTGCATGGGATTGTGCGCCGGGCCAGCACTTTTAATCGCGGCCGGCTGGACGCGATTTACGCGGATCCAAAGTTGCACGAGAAGCGGCTGTTTCTGCATTATGCTGATTTGGCGGAGCTGGGTTCGTTAAGCCGGTTGCTGTCCCAGGTCCAGCCGGATGAGGTCTATAATCTGGCGGCGCAAAGCCATGTGCGCGTGAGCTTCGACATTCCCGAATACACGCTGGATGTGACGGCGACGGGCGCGTTGCGGTTGCTGGAGGCAATCCACGCGTCGGGATTGAAACCGAGATTTTATCAGGCTTCATCGAGTGAAATGTTCGGCAAAGTGCAGCAGGTGCCGCAGACGGAGCAGACGCCGTTTTATCCCCGTAGTCCATATGGCGTGGCCAAGGTTTGTGCCTATTGGGCCACGGTGAATTACCGTGAATCCTACGCGTTGCACGCAAGCAACGGCATTTTGTTCAACCATGAATCACCCCGGCGTGGCGAGGCGTTTGTCACCCGCAAAATCACCCTGGCCGTGGCGCATATTCTGGCGGGATTACAGGACAAGGTGTCGCTGGGCAACCTGGATGCCAAGCGCGACTGGGGTTACGCCAAGGAATATGTCGAGGCGATGTGGCTGATGTTGCAGCAGGAAAAGCCGGATGATTATGTGATTGCCACGGGCGAGACGCATTCAGTGCGGGAATTTTTGGAGGAAGCCTTCGGTTTGGTCGGGCTGGACTGGCGGAAGCATGTGGTCTATGAGTCGCGTTATCTGCGTCCGGCGGAAGTGGATATGCTCGTCGGCGACAGCAGCAAGGCCAGGCGGCAGTTGGGCTGGAAACCAAAGACCACCTTCAAAGAACTGGTCAAGCTCATGGTCGAGGCCGACATCGAATTGCTGAAGGCACATCGCGAAGGCCGCATCAAAGTCGTTTCCTGACCATGCGTCGTGCCCTCATCACCGGCATCGCCGGGCAGGATGGTTCTTATCTTGCCGAATGGTTGCTGGCCAAAAATTACGAGGTGCATGGCATTGTTCGTGAAAGCAGCTGCCTGAAACGGCTGCAATCTTTCAGCCACCAGCTCATCCTTCATCATGCGGACCTGGATCATCCGGCGTCCCTGCGGCGGATCCTGAATGAAACTTCACCGGACGAATTATACCATCTCGGCGGCCCGAGCCATGTGGGTTTGAGCTTTGAGCAGGCCGAGGCCACCTGTGAATCCATTGCCATCGGCACCTTGCGCTTGCTGGAAATCGTCCGCGCCCTGCCGAAGCCACTGCGTTTTTTCAACGCCTCCTCCAGCGAGGTTTTTGGCCGGCCCGAAACCAGTCCGCAGGACGAGCAGACGCCGTTCCGTCCGGCAACGCCCTACGGCTGTGCCAAAGCTTTTGTCACGCAGATGGTTTCCATCCAGCGCCGGGCTTTCGGGCTGTTTGGTTGCAACGGCATTCTCTACAACCATGAGTCGCCGCGCCGGGGGAAAAATTTTGTCACCCAGAAAATCTGCCATGCCGCCGCCGCCATCAAACAGGGCCGCCAGCGGGAATTGGTTTTGGGCAGTCTTTCCTCGCAGCGCGACTGGGGCGACGCGCGGGATTATGTGCGGGCGATGTGGCTGATGCTCCAGCAGGAGACCCCGGCCGATTTTGTGCTGGCCACCGGGCAGTTGCATTCCGTGCAGGATGTCGTGGAAACGGCCTTTGCCGCCGTCGGCTTGAACTGGCGGGATTATGTGAAATCGGACCCGCGCTTCATGCGCCCCGATGACCCCTCGCAACTCATCGGCAATCCCGCGAAAGCGGAAAAAATTCTTTCGTGGCGGCCAACCAACACCTTCACGCGACTCATCACCGAAATGACCCTGTCGGCGCTTGATGCCGGGCCGGATTGATCACGGCTTGCGGCTCGCCTGAGCCTCCAGCCAGGCGCTCGAAGCCGGCAAAACCCGGCTCCAATGAAAAGTCTTGGCGCGTTCCCACGCTTTCACCCGATACAACTGGTATTTTTCCGGGCGCGCCAAAATCGCAACCAGCGCCTCCGCCACGGCCTCGGGTGTCTCGGCTCCCGCCACGATGCCGGTCTCGTCGTGCAACGTTGATTCCACCAATCCTGCCACCGGATAAACCACCGTCGTTGTGCCCATCGCGTTCGCTTCGATGACATTCAGTCCCCAGCCTTCCCGCAGCGATGTGTGGAGAAGGAAATGCGCCTGACGCAGTTGCTCGTCCTTCTCCTTTTCTGCCAGCGCGCCGGTGAATGAAACCCGTTCCTCAAGCCGCAATTCCTTCACGAGTCCGCGCAAAAGGCCTTCCGTTTCGCCCGTGCCAACGATGGTCAAATGCGCCGGAATATTTTTTTCCGCCAGGCATTTCATCACGCGCACGGCATGGTCAATCCGTTTGTTGGGTGCGAGCCGCGAGACGACCACCAGCCGCAACGGCAGTGCCAGCTGCTTTTCGTCCAAGCTGGGCAACGCCACCGTATCCACGCCATACGGAATTATCTTGATGGACTGCACTCCGTGCGCCGCCAGGCAATCCCGCGTGGCCTGGCACGCCGTCCAGAACGGAACCTTGCGGTAAAACCAATGCGTCCAACGCTCCTGCCACTGTCCAACCGCGCTGAACGGCCACGGATAAAAAGAACCCCAGATCGGCCCCAGCACCTCGTGAATGTAGGAGACGCAGTTTGTCCGGCACCACCACGGCGCGAACCACGGAATGCCGTGATGCTGGTCAATCACCAGGTCAAAACGCGGCTGTTGCCGGCACCATTGGATCGCCTTCAGCACGGAAGAACCTTTGCCGCCGCCCCGGACAATTTTGATTCCTTGGAACATCTCTTCCCGTGCCGCCCCCGGAAAATCATTCCCAAACCAAAACACTTCGTGGCCGTGTTCGGTCAGGGCGACGAGATAAGCCAGCGTCACCCGTTCGGCTCCACCAGCCAGCGGGTTTTTCGGGTCGCGCCAGTTGAGCATCAGGAATCGCATGACTGACCGGGTCAAAGCCGTGAAATTTTTTTGAGCAATGCCGTCGTGGATTTTCCCGGCACAAACGGAATGATCACGATTTTCCCGCCCGTCTGTTCAACGGCGCGCCGCTCATCCTGATCCAGTGTTTCCAAGGTATAATCGCCACCTTTGACGTAAATATCGGGTCTTGCCGCCGAAAGGAATTTTATCGCCGTCTTGTCCGCAAAAACGCAGACGCCATCCACGCTCGCCAGCGCGGCGAGCACGGCGGCGCGGTCGGCTTCGGGATTCACCGGACGGCCCGCGCCCTTCAACTGCCGTGTTGCGTCATCGTCATTGACGCCGACCAGCAGTGAGTCGCCAAAGTTGCGCGCCGATTCGAGGTAGGTCACGTGGCCGAGATGCAGGATGTCGAAACAGCCGTTGGTGACGACCAGTTTTCTGCCACTGGCGCGCATGGCCGCCCGCCACTCCGGCAATTTGTCCCACGCAATGATTTTCTCACGGAAGTTCACGCCGTTATTTTGCCCGTCCGCCGCCGATTGGCAATGATTTAGCGTTCGTAGGAGTCGAGGTGACGAGACTCATTTCGATTTGGTTTTATTGCAAAATATCCGCCCTCATCCCAGCCTTAACCCTTGTTGGTTTTTGCACAGTTCTTCAGAAGACGGCAGGTATGAGAAGGTTATGTCTATCTCGCCCTCGCCAATCATCGCCAAACGGTTTCCGGAAGAATTGGGCTCCCGCTTGCCGCCGGAACGCAAGCCGTGGATGAGTGAGGATTCGCGGATGAACATCTTTGATGCGGTGGCGCTTGCTCTGGTATTTCGGTTGAAATATGTAAAGCGGCCGGGGACGTGACGGCATGACGGCTGGCCTTTGCTTCCGCAGCCGGCATGACGACACGCGCCAGCGAAGGGGGAATCACATTTCACCCGGAGCGTTTGTGCGTACAAAAACGTTACAGCCGAATCGGTTCGTGCCTGCGCTTCCATCCTGGATATAAATACTAACGTAGTTGGTTTTGCCAATTTCTTGAGTCATCTCTTTTTTTGCGAGCACACCAGCACCACTCACACTGACTGAAAGCTCATGCTTTCCAAGTTCTGGAGAAATAGCTGTTGAAAATCCATCAGGTTCTGGGAATGGAAGTCTGTGTGGAAATGGAATCATTCTTGGAAAAACAAACGGGCCTCTACCCGAAATTTTGCCGCCCATAACAAATTCGTTATCCAATGACACCACCGCATCTATTGGCACCTCACTTGAATTGAAAAGGGAAATTCGTAATAAGCCTTGATGCAAAGACATTTTTTCGTAGAAATAAGGCGGGATGTGGTCTATTCGCCATGAAACATAGAACAACCAAGCCGCCAGCAGACCTAAAAACAATCCACCCAATAATCCCACGGAAAAGATTACAACTCTGTGTGGTTTCATATGGCTAATCAAAGCGTACTTCCACCCTCCCATCCAGGTTGCATCGTATCTGTTTCACCGTCTGCCCCGCCACAACAGTGATTAAATTCATGAAGTGCGACACCTCCCCATTGAGTCGCAGCTGTTCCGTTGTTGGGGTAAAGTGTAACTGAGCATCCAATTTGAAACCAGCCTAACGTGTTTCCCAAAACGGGGACAACGCCATGAACCGTAGGGGTCGCAGCACTTAGGTGTATTGTTCCAGTCTGGCAATAATTCCCAATGCATTCCCAATGTTTACCACATCTTTTTACATACTTGAAAAAATTATGGCCACAAGCTGAGTTAACCTGTCGGTTAATATCATCGACTACATTTTGTAGAAAGTTTCCATCGTTAACTATCGTAGCCAAACCTAAAGCATCAAAATAGCTAAGAGCATTATTGGCAACAAAGACATAAAGGTTCTTCTCTTGGTTGCGGTCAAAGCTTCGACGACTGCGATTCAAAGTTTGGAAGCCTATCTCATTGATGGGGTCGTGATTTGGCCAAAAGCCTGCTATTGGTTGCCGGTTTGTCATGCCTTCAAAGGCCGGTGTCTGCTGGGGTCTTGCCAACGATAATTTCTGCTTGCGTAGCTTCTATTGGCCCGTTTTGAAAGGTGATTTCCACCACAGCGTTTGCATGATATTCTCCAGCGATATTAAACAAATAGTGAACATTTGGAATATGCCCTAAAAACGCGGGGCTATATCTAGGATCAAAGCTGCTGATTTCAGTGTCATTTCTGTTAGAAGATTTTAGCCGAACAGTAATACTTTGGTCGCCATTGGTAATGGCATTCCAAAGTTCAGGCGAGCACTGAATTCCAATGTCATTTGCCCCATTACCACTAAGGGATGGAATCTCTATCGTTACCGGCTTGCCTCTCTGAATTTCAATTGGTATTTTTTGTCGTGTAAATTGTTCTTCGGGGGATTGTGGCTTACACGATAAAAAAACGCACGTCGTTGCAGCTACCATCATCAATTGCCAAGCAATTTTCATACTTAAAAACCATAATTCCAAGCTATAGTCCCTGGAGGTGTTGTTGTCGGTGGCGGCTGATAAATTATTGGCGGGACAGGGCCTTCTTGAAAAATACTCACCGGCGGCTGGGAAATTGGATTTACGCTGCAACCAGCAGCATTCAGCATATCGCCGACACTGTTATCATCTATTGCCGTGAAGATCATCGGGCGATAGGCTGAAGCCAGACAGTTGATTTGCGCCGGCCAACTGAAATTCAAACTGGCATTGTTGGTGTATTTAAGCACCGCTCCGCCCTCAAAGGTGCTCGTCCCATACAGATTAACCGTTCCACTGATGTAATAGGTGGTGTCGCCTTGGAACGTGTAATTGGTCAGACTGCCGTTGACCATCTGATAATCCAGCACCAAGCCATGTGTCGGAGCCAAGGCTCTGGCCAGAAGCACCGGCTTGGTGGGGGTCTTGGTCAATCGCCGGGGCGGCAGAATCAGTGTCTTCGCAACTGGGTGTGAAGTTGTTTGGGAACCGGCCTGGGCCGTTGCCATGGGCAGTGTGTCAAGTTCGTCGGCCAGGGATGCAACGGGGACTTCTTCAACCAGAAATTGTCTGCCTTCCAACAGCAG
>Ga0187862_10005800_pt1 | contig 11324 bp, 6 predicted proteins | sample June2016WEW_10_1_FD_133003 | JGI IMG/M metagenome (GOLD analysis project Ga0187862, IMG submission 133003) | Peatland microbial communities from SPRUCE experiment site at the Marcell Experimental Forest, Minnesota, USA - June2016WEW_10_150 | ecosystem: Environmental > Terrestrial > Soil >...
CATGTCAGGGGGAATGTCAGGAATGTCGTTGGCCATCGTCGGTTCCTCCTCGCCCCGCTGTGCATGAGACCGACGTTAGCACTTCAGGAACGTGGAGTTAAGCAGCCTTGCCGAAGGGACACGGAGATCGGGAACCGGCTCAATCAAGAAGGGCATGTCAGCCCTAAAGGTAAGCCGTATACCCCACGGATTGTGCGGTGGATCCGCTGGCGCTATCAGATTCCTCCCGTGCAGCTCCAGAGGCCGGAGGAACTGACCGTGCCACAGGTGGCCCAGCACTTTGGAGTCAACAAGTACGTCGTCTACTATTGGATCAAGCGCCGCCTGATCCAGGCTCGGCGGCTGAGCCACCGAATGCCATACTGGATTACGATGAATGGGTCGGACGAACAGAGGCTCCGGGACCGGGTGCGCAATTCGACTAAACTGCAAAAAGGCAGAGTATCCCCAAACGCTACTGCGGAGGGTGCATTATGAAACGCCCGTCCCCTTCGGTCAGGACAGACTCATTCCCATCTGGGTAGCCACGCTCGCCGTACAGCAGAAGAGCCGTACAGTTAGCTTTGAAAGTGCCGCTCAAATGCTCGACTTCTTTCACTTGTCGAAGGACGGGCGCCACTATCGCCGAATCGCGCAGGCATTCCAACGAGTCTTCGCGGCCACTATCTTCTTCGGTACAGACGATCAGCCGGATAGACACCACCTCACCGACTCAGCGCGCTTCCACTCTTTCGATAAGCTCCATCTCTGGTTCCACGACCATGATCAGCCTCTTCCCGCCAACGAGGCTGCCGCCAACACGATCACTCTCAGCGAGGCATTCTACAACGAGATCGACGCCCATCGGATCCCTGTCGAGCGAAAGGTTGTCGCAGCGCTGGCGCACGCTCCCGGCATCCTGGACTTCTACATTTGGCTTGTTTGGAGGAGCTGGATCGTGAACGGGTCTGAGGCGTACGTTCCGCTATTCACCAACTCCGGCCTTTGTGCGCAATTGGGCACTACTGTTTATCCGCCCCGGCGGTTTCGACAACTCATCGGCCAGTGGATGCGGCGGGTCAGGGCACTTTGGCCTCAGTGCCCCGTTGATTTAGCACCGGACGGCAACCGCCTTCTCGTTAGGTCTTCAAGGGGTCGCCCTGCCATAACCTCCGTGGAAAAACGCTGATCTCGGCCTCGGCCAAGACGTGACCGTGGGTGGGGCAATCCTGGGACAATACGTTAGCCTCGGTTCAAAAGGGGCTCCACAATTCTTGTGACGGGTCGTGCTTCCACACACGCAGAGTGGTGAGCCGCGTCCCGTTACTTAACAAGAAGGGACTTCGCGAGGAATCGATTCGGGATACCGATCCGTGAAAGACGCCATCGTCATTCTCCACACGGTACCGCTTGTAATCTTCGCGGCAGCTGAACTCGCCGCGGCCGCTGGCCGATGGATACACAACTCCCCAAGCAGTTTTCCTCCGCTTCGACCGATGATCATGGCTGTCGGGACCGGACTCCCAGAAGCTTTGTCCCGCGGAACCGACCGGAATCGTCGAAGGGAAAGGCTACCAGTTCAGTGCCAATTTGCGCGCAGGAGTGGCATCCGTTTCGGAGCCGATATTCGACGTCGAACTGCTGGCCGTGAGTTGAGGACACCACCGTCGGAGCGTTTGTTCCGCCGCGGTCCGCCGGCCAGACGGTCGCTAGAGGATATTGCCGAAGAAGAGCGGCGTAGTCAGTGTTCTTTTGTTGGACTTGCGGCGAAAGGTATTGGCCATCATCGACATCGATCATCGGGGGGTCGCCGTTGACGAGAAATACTCCCTCCATCTCGTTCGCCCGGAAAACATACTCAACGTAGGCGATGTCGACCCGGCCTGTTCTGCGGAAAGCGCGCAGATAACCATAGCCCTTCTCGGCAAGCGACTTTGCGAAGGCCACAGCTTCGCTGGATGCTCCGGCTGATTGCATGAACTGTAAGAAGCATTCGCCAATTTTTGCGGGATCCGCGGAGCATTGCGCTCGCAACTTCGCGATGACCTCCGGACTCGGCTTCCAAACCGCCTGGGGGCCGACGCGATCCGAACCGCCCGCGGCCGGCGCTGAAGGCGAAGGTGACGAGAGCCCCAGGCAAACTAAGCAAACCACTCGCAGCACGACACGGGACAAAGCTGTGCGGACCATTCTCACTCCTTCCCAATTCTTTCTTCAGCAAATGAACAAAACGCGGCTCGTCTTTTGAACGTACGAACAAATTTCGTGCCCTCCTCGTGGCTGGAGCAGCGTGACGAAAGCACCTTGCCCCAGCCTGGAGCGCGATTACGCGAGTCATCTGGCTAAATGACCGCTCAAGGTGGTTCGTCTGTGCTATTCTGCTCCATGCACCGATTCCAGAGAGCCAAGTTTATTCAACTCACTTAACGCCTACACGTCAGGCCGAGCGGGCAAATGTCAAAGGTAATCAGATTCTTGCGGGATCATCGCTCTGAGTTTCTAATGTGTACATTTGTGGCGCTTGTTCTAGCCTCCCCCTTGGGCGAATCCGATCCTCGTGTTGGTGGACTCATCGCTTTGGGCATCCTGGCCCTCATGCTGGCGGGCGCGAGTTACATGGCCAGCCGCAAGGTCGTCCGCAATGTGATCCTTCCGGTGTCCACATTCTGGTTACTTGCGCGCATCGTGGAAGCTCTCGGCGACAACCGTCGCGTCTACACGCACCTCGCTCCGCTCGCGGGTTTGGCATTGTCCATAGTGGTATTCTGGGCCATTCTCACGCGCCTTGAAACACTACCGATGGTCGGCTCTGGCGCGATCGCGGAGGCTTTCGTCAACTATCTGATTTTGGCCACAGCTTTCGCGCAGGTTTACTGGATCATGATTCACATGTTCGAGCATCCCTTCAACCAGATGATTCTACCGGCCCAGATGAGTACGCTTCTCTATTTCAGCATGATCACTCTTTCCTCGCTCGGCTACGGCGGCATCTTGCCGATCAATCCCTACGTTAGACTGGTGGCGGCACTCGAGGGAATGATAGGTATTTTCTATATCGCAGTCATCGTCGCGCGTCTGGTAGTGTCCTACCGCCGCGCCGCAGAAACCGGGAAGAGCAAATCGACCGGTCAATAGAGGTCCAAGCAATTGCGGGTGCCACGGCGGCAGCTTCGCCGCCGCACTCCATGGCGCTTCCCGCATTCTCATGGCGCGGACTGAGCACCTTCAACCAATCCCAACGGTCCGGTAGCAAGGTCGAATATTGTGTCCGGCGCCTAGCGCGGGGGAAGGTAGAAACGACCTCCGGTACCGTTTCTCCCAACCAAACTTGCGTGCGAGTTCGTGGCGAAAGCTGGAAAGAAGAGTGGCCCTCCAGCATGTTCGCTGGAGGGCCATTGCCTGGCCGCGATGGCCGCGAGTTCTCAGTCTACGGCCCGATGCAACTGCTCTGACTAGAACTGCTCGTGACATCCTGGCACCCCGGCTTATAGCACTGGTAGATGCCATTGTAGGTACCCATAGTTGGCCCTTGTCTCTGTCGTATGGCGACAGTCCCGAATACGAGACCTTGCGGAATGTTCAATTGCCCCGAATTAGCGCCAAACATAATGTTCACCAGCGAGTCGGTTGGAAATGACTCGGTCACATACTCGGTGCCCTGATAGTCGATCGTGCCGCCCAGCACATAAATGTCCGTCTTTCCCGGATTCCCGAAGGAAGGAAAAATCTGATAGAGGTTGCCGTCGGAGACTACTGACGAGGGGTAGGAAGCGTGGCAACTATTGGCGTAGTTATATTGAGGGTCAAGGAAACTCTCGAACATGCCGAGGTTGTCGAGGGTTAGCACCGGCTGTTGCTGGTACGTGTCCAGGCCGTAAAACTGCGGCACCAACTGCGCGTACACGGACCGTTGTGCACCGGCTGACAATATCGCTGCAAACTTGTCGGGGTCCAGCTCATTGCTGAAGCCCCAGCCTGAGTCAGAATTTGCCGTTCTGCTCCCCGTTGCCGACAGCTTGCCCCAGTCGCTGTAGATAACGTTGAGTGTGCTGTCGTAGGAATCGGCAAGATTCTGGTAGTACGTGCTTTCACTTGCCGAAAGCTGCCCCAGGGTAGTATCGAAAGCGCTTTCGTAGTTGGGAGGTGTTGGAGGCTCGGTCATGGACCACCAAGGCTGCTCCGCTGATCCTGTCCACACTACGCCGCTCATGACCCCCATGGCCGCCCCAGCCTCCGCGAAGTCAAGCGGCCCGAACGCGGCACCGAATATGGAGGTAATACCCGCGATCAGGTTCATCCAGTCGAACGACGACGCGTTCACGCTGGTGGTGTTCTGCACTGGGATCGCCTGATTGTTCAGAACCTGGTAAGTCGCTGCAATTATCTGTTGCGCTAGCCCGCTGGGGCCACGCATCAGACTGTCGAGCCCAGGCATGCCGAGATAAAGGTCCGTATCATGGAGCGCAGTGAGCTCTGAATAAAGCTCCGCATCCACGTCTGCCAGGTCTTGCGCCGTGAAGCCAACATTACCGCCAGGGTAGGCGCAGGGTGAATCTGTCACGGAATTGGGACAGAGAAAGTCGGTATTGTGGCCCGCCATGTCCGAATTTCTCGAAGGACTGAAGTACCAGGCGCGCAGGTCGTCGCGCAAGCTTCCCGTCTCACCGTAATGGTAGTTCAAGAACTGATAGCTGGCCCAGTGATAGGCCGCCATGTGTCCCGGGGTATCGGTCAACGGCCAATCGATGGGGGCTTGAGTGCTGATTGTGTAGAAGTCGTAGTTGATGCTCAGGCTTTTAGCGCCGGAGGCATTCATCAACCCGTCTTCTTGAGACACGACGGAGGGAAAGTAGAGGCTCTGATTGTTGCGCGCCATGACGCCGCGGACAAAACCGGTCTGCCCCTGCTGACTGAATAAAGACGAGGAATTGACCACGCCTGTCGAGAAGGGGTTGTTATAGTAGTCGGTAAGGAAGATCCCGGGAGCAATCAGCGTATATGTCGAGTTGCTCGTCGTGAGCGACTGGAATGTGTAAGGAGAACCCCCCATCTCGAAGAGTTCCTGTGCCAGGTTGGAAGTCATTACCGAAGCGCTCTGGAATGGGAGGCCGTACGTAGTGAGAACGGCCAGTTGACGTGTCGTGACGCCACCGAGCGCGACGGCCAGGTTATTGGCCGCGGTGGAAGCAGTGGCCGGATCGGAGTCGCCGGTGGGGAAAAACTGCCCGCAATTCTGCGCGAATCCGGACGGTTGACATGGACTGCCGCTGGCCGTGCTGGCGTCGATCGGCAGCAAGGTCACTCGGTCCAAAATGAGAAGCCAAAAGCCATTCGCGGAGCCGAGAGGAGGCCCCCAACCATGAACATCACCGTTTTCGCTAATATAGACATTACTATTGCCGGTGTTGGGGTTATTCGGGTAAACCTCGAACTGGAGATTGCCGCCGGCGTGGAAATTGTAGTTGAGGAATTGATCCTCGACCAGTAGACCGTTGGCGAAAGGAATCTTCAAGTAAGGCTTGCCGAGGTCGCTTGCAAGGTAGTAGCTTTCGTAGGCGCTTCCGGGTGCGGCCCCCGAGACCCCAATCGCGGCATACCCCTGAGGTGGATTGAACAGGCCAGGAGGGACGCCATAGTTGGTGCCACCGATGCCCCGGGTGTCGAGACCGGCGTCGGCATTGTTATACAACGTGGTCCCCACCAGAACAATCTCCGCGCCGGGCGTCAGGCCGTTAAGATCACTTTTGAGCGCGGTCGAGTCGGAGGGACACAGGTAGCCGTCTTCTTGCATCGGGTTCAAGCGGTTCAGGACCACCACTTGGTAACGTGAGGTGCAGGGAGTGTCGCTCGCTTTTGGGAACGTGGTGTCGCGGTACGGCAGCGAGTACTGGGTAGGGTCGAGGGTGTCCTGCGTATTGGCCGGCCAGCCCGTCGTTAAAGTCACCCACGGCTGGGCCCCGCCTGGATTGAGCGAGAGCCCGATGCTGGGGGCTAACCATTGAGGCTTGTCTTGCCCAGACTGTAAACCATAGTGGTAAGCGAAGTCCGCTTGCGCGATGTCGACACCGCCTCGGGTACCACTCGCGAACGCCACGAGCCGATTCTGGCCGCTGCGCAGGCCGTCCGCCGGGGTGAGTTCCATGATCCACCGACAGACGACTGACCCGCATGATTCTTCCGTGGCGTGGCCGGTCAAAGTCGTCCCGTTCAAGGTTACGCGGAGCGTCTTGGGATTTACTTTATTGTCCATTCTGACGACGGCCTGCACGTTGAGTCGGTCGCTGATGATTTCTCCTGCTTTCGGCTTCAGAATGGTTACAGGCTGGAGTGCTGGCGGAAGAGTTATAGCATCAGGCAACGACGCGCTGAGAGATTCACGCTGATGTTGCGCAACAGGGTTTTCGGCGCCGGAGGCGGCGACCGATGCCGCTCCGAGAAGAACAGCGAGAGCAACGTTGCTTAATTTCATTTTTGTGATCCTTTCCTGAAAGATGATAGGGGCCGCATCGAGCAGCCGATCTGAACCGGTAATGCATCCCGGAACCGTCAATTCCAGCCTCAACAAAAGTGGACGTGTCGCCCCCCTCGAAGCTTGCCGGCGCCTTCGAACCGTCCTTGGATTTCTAAAACGAAATCTGCACTGTGTTCAAAGCACTGGTGACGCTGATTTTGAAGCCCTTCTCGGTAATTTGAATCGCCGGCGCACCGCTGGTAATCGGATCCTCGAGCGCCGTTACGGCCTTTACCATTGCCGGCCGCCCTGCGCCCAGGGTAACGGTGAGCGTCTGCGGCGAGTTGGAGGGCTGATAAAGGCGAAGGATCAGTGTTCCGGGGACGACATCGCCGGGCTTGGCCGTTTGAATGACGCCAGGCGAACTGACGCTGGCGAGGAATCCGGAAGCCGGCATCCTCGAATAGCTCCCCGCCGCTTGGGAAGCGAGTTGCGCAACCGCAGGCGCTGTGTAGTTCAGTGCCTCGTGCAAAGGGTGGCCAGTTTGGGGTGCACCCAGTCCGTTGGGTACGCGGAAAGCATAGCGCAAGGTGTTGGTGTAGGTGTCGGTCCCGTTGGCCCCGCGTTGCGTGCCCGGTGTATTTCGTAGCAGGCACCCTAACAGAACTCCACTCTGATCGTAGCCCCATGCAGGAACTTCGGGATGATAGATGGCCGCGAGCACCGTTCCATTGTTGGCCTGGGGCAGCAGAAAATGATGCGTGGCCTGAAAGATGGGAGGCGGATAGAACGTATGCGGTTGGGCTGAGGTCCAATGACACGGAGTTCCATGCACAGTCGAGCTGACCGGCTGCGCCAGGGGAAACGCGGTCATGATGGAATAGCCAATCCCGAATAATGTGGAGACGTCCGGCGCCGCACCTGTGGTCGTCATGCGGAGAAACGGTTCGCCGGCAACGAGACAATACTCGCGAATAAAGATCTGGCTCGGAAGTGAACTGCCTTCAATCGTTATCGACACCACGGTTTTCAATCTGGCTCGGACCGGACCGGTTTCCAGAACCGACGCGCCAAGCCCGGAGCCGGTGGTCTCGACAGTCAGAGCTGCCACTGCAAAGGGGTTGTACGCATCAGGGATCTCATTGGCGAATTGAAAAATGTTGCCGGAGTCGGTATAGAAGACAAGGTCGTTACCCGTTTGTCCCGCCTGCAATAGTGAGTTGCCCAAGGCATCCGTTAACGAGGAGATCCCCCAATTTGAACTCGCGCTCACTACCACCGTCATATGTTCGTTCTGCAAGGTGTAGGCGGTTGCCCCGGAGCCTTCCGGCGAGACCGTCACCGTTGAGCTCCTATGGACTACCCGCGGCGAAAGCCTTCCGGTGGTATATCCCAGGCTCGGCACCCGGGCCCTGAACACCAAGCCGCCCTCGAAGGTAGCCTGTAACGGGCTGGTAGTGTGGCCGATCACAATGCTGTTCCCGTCCGCCGGCGCGGACGCCGGCAACTCAACCGGGCCTTCAAACGCCACGCCCGCCGGGTTGGCAATAAGAACCTCTCCAGCGCCGCCGGCGGCAGAGGCGGCGAGGCCGTTGAGAGCGGTTACGGTAGCGCTTTGGGCTGCATCATATGCATTCTGCAGATTGGGAATTTGTTCCGTCTGGAAAACGTCATCCGCCGCGGTGCCTGTGATGTAGTCATGGTGCGTGCTGGGCGCAAAGTTGGTCCAGGCCTGGGACACTTGTCCCCAGTACCCTGCCTGAGCTGAGGTGTTCTCGCCAAAAGCGAGCAAGCCGAACACCTCGGCAGCCAGCAATAACCGGGTGGTGCCATAGTGCAGGATTTTCAGGTCCGGCCGGCTCGCATAGTAGCCCATCCAGTAGTTCGTGCCGTTATATGGCTGGGAGGTGAGCTTGCTTCCGGAGGCGAGTACAAGAGACGCGAAATCATCGTAGCTGGCCTCCACCGCGTAGACTCCTCCCGTCTGTCCGCTGGTGTTCCACTGGTTCACGTAGGCCGCCAGTTGCGGGAGGGGATCCATGAAATCCTGATCGATGGGCATGTACAAGTAGTGGGTTGGCGCCCCGGAGAAAGGAGGTGTGAACGTGGTGAAGTCCTTATTGTAGTAAGCGAGGAAATTTTGAATTGCAGAAACCACATTGCCCGTTAAGCCGGTCGTCCCGTTGCCGGGGCCGCCCTGATAATATCCCTGCCCCGCCGTCGTGCCGCCCGGCATCCAATGCGCAAAAACAGTCGAGGCGTTATCGGAAGCACTCCACCAGAAATCCACGCTGCCGCTGAGCATTTCCTCCGCCAGCGTTGTGTCGCTTATGCCGCTGGAGGGATTCCCAGGGGTGATTCCCGGCAAGCGTGAAAAGCCAATGCTGGTCATGCCCAGCGCTTGCACCGCTACCGGGAGCTCAGGATCCTGGCCGAAGTCGTCAGGAATCCAGCAGTGCTTCAACGGCAACAGTTCAGGAAACACGCTCGCCAGCCACAGTTTTCCCACGAGATAGTTGCGAAGAAACCCTTCCCCGGAACAGACCAGGCAGTCCGGTGAGGTAATTCCTCCACCGACGATTCGCAGATAATTGCCCGCCGCGCGAATCTGCGCAACGACGTCGACCCCATTGGCCATTTGAGTGTCGACAAATTTCTTGAAAAAGCCCATCTCGCAGAGCGAGTAGTAAAAATACGGCTGCTTCGCCCCGGGCGCGCTATCCCGGCCGAGCAGCCCGACCGCATCGGCCAGGATCGTATTGACGGCGACACCGTTGCCTCCTTCCGGCTGATCGCCTGGGTTCGAGGACCAGTCGCCCACGAAATACTCGGGGAAGGTGAAGTTCCAGTCCCAATCCATGTGGGCAGCCTGATCCATAATCAGGACATACTCGGCCGATGCCGGGATGCCCAGCCGCTCGCGAATTTGCTGCTCTGTCTCGGAGAAGGCGCTCGCGTAAAGTTTGGCCCACTTCGCCAAGGGAATGGCCCCCGCTGTGGCAGCGGACCAATGCAGGAAACGACGTCGAGTTAACAAACTAATCTTCCCTCCTAATTCTGATGGCCTTTCCATACGCGCAGCCTCTCCTTTCCGTGCATCAGACGATCGTGCCCGTCGGGGGACCGGCGCCCGGAGACCATGACAGCGAATCGGCTCCTTGGATGCGGAGGAGCCAGGGGCGGTTTGATCGCTGGGCCCACCACCTCCTATCCCCTCCTCAACTGAGGAGGAGAGTCATTTTCAAAGGCTACTCGACTGGGGCCCAACTGTCGTCCGGGTCGTATTGTTGGATCGAGGCCACGGTTTTGGCCGTGTCGGGACCCAGGTCTCTTTCATAGACGATACCTTCGGGGCCGATCTGGAAGGTCATGATTCCGGTTTCACCATACTTGACGGGCACGGCGAGAATGGCGAAGCCGTCCGTCATCTTCCCATCCACGACGTAGCCCTTGGCGCCGCCCGGAGCATTGCTACCTTGCCCGGTGAGGATGCGCAGGGTGTAGCCATCAATGGGCAGAGATTCATCCGCAGGCATCGAAACCAGCGAAGTCTTTGGGAACTTGCTCAAATGCCCGAGCGGGCTCCTCGGATCCTCCGATTCGGGCGAAGGCCAATACAAGCCATCTTGATTGCCCGAAGTGCTGACAATGCGACGCGCATATTCCGGTGCGTTGCCCCTGCCTGCGTAGTACATTTCTTGAGCCTTGGCGAGTGCGTAGCAGGCGTCGATGGTCAGCAGTTCGTCCTTGCCAATTTCGCGGGCGCGGATTTCCCGCACTCCCGCTGCCCCGTCGAAGGACCACTGGCCCGAAGGGTTCTTCACGAGAGGCACGGGGAAGGCAAAGTTATCCGCTCCGATGTAGAGAACCCGGCTGCCGTCTGTCATGTCGACCCACCGGTTCATGCGCTGATACTTTGCGACGAAAACGTCCATGGCCGCCTTGTCGGTTTCGTAATCGCCAGCCAGGATGAGGACTTTCGCATCGGGGCCCAGGATGCGCGTCAAGGCATCGAGATCAGCGGTTTTCGCCGCCTGATCGAGGGCAGCACCGGCTTCGTCTGCCGACTTGAACGCCACTTGGGCCCCGCCACCGGAGGCCGAGTTTTTCGACTTGAAACATCCAACCGTTAAAGCGATGGCGGCGAAAGCTACCACTGCGAAGACCGCAGTGACTTTCGACGCTCCCCTTCCCTGTGTTCGCGATCTCATTTTCCATCTCCTCCTGCTGGTCTGATCTCTGTCACCTGAGTCTTACTCATTCATTATCGAATCGCGCCGCTAGCGGCGGCGCCCGCCTCCGCCACCACCGCGACGTGCCATAGGCTCGTGCTGCCGCTCCATGTGTTGTTGCGGGCGCCGCCTTGCCATACTTTGGCGGCCGCGGTCGCTCTCCATTCGATTCGTCCGGCCGTCACCGCTCATGCGCGAGCTGTTCTGCCTGCTGTCGCCCATGCGGTTCTCGTTTCTTGCTTCCTGGCCGAGATTGTTATAACCGCCGGCGGGCGCGACGCCGGGACCGTTACGGCCGGCATTCTTGTCCTGCACGCCGCCATTGCCCCCGATGAGCCCACGATTTCCATTGGCGCCGCCATTCGGTTGATTGCGATCTGGCCCATAGCCGGGGCGATAGCCGTCCGGACGATAAGGCCCGGGGGCGTAAGGATGCGGGCCGCTAGGGCCGGCGCCGTGCGCGCCGGGACCCCAAGGGTGATAGTTGTTATAGGTGGTGTTATGGTAAGTCGTGTTCCTCGAAATGTACGTGTTGTGGTTGTAGATGACCGTGGTGCCTCCCCCGCCGCCTCCTCCACCCCAGTGCAAGCCCCACGAGTGGAAGCCCCATCCCCATCCACCACCGGCCACAAATCCGCCGCCGCCGATGAAGGCGCCGAGCG
>Ga0187862_10005805_pt1 | contig 11317 bp, 7 predicted proteins | sample June2016WEW_10_1_FD_133003 | JGI IMG/M metagenome (GOLD analysis project Ga0187862, IMG submission 133003) | Peatland microbial communities from SPRUCE experiment site at the Marcell Experimental Forest, Minnesota, USA - June2016WEW_10_150 | ecosystem: Environmental > Terrestrial > Soil >...
TAGAACGTCACCTCGAAATAGGCGAAGGCGATGACAAAGCCGGCCCAGCCGTCGATGAAGCCGACTTTGACAATGTAGTGTTTGAGAAACGCCCAGACGGCGTGACCGAACGCGCTTGCCATCGACACGCGCCAATGAGCGAGCTTCGGCGCGCCGAGCGACGAGTAGCGGTTCATCTTGCTGATGACTTCTTGCAGATTGCGGAACGGGAATTGCCAGATCGCGTTTTGCAGCGTGCCGACCGGTTTGCTGCTGAGCACTTCGTAGCCCTCGTGGACGGGCTCCAGCGTGTAGCGCATGCTGCCTTTGCGGAAGAGCTGCGGCTGGCGGAAATTCGGATACCAGCCGGAGCCGCGGATGCGGCGGCCCATGAAATAGTTGCGGCGCGGCACCCGGTAGACGTCGCAGTCCGGCGCGCCGACAAGCAGGCCCGCGATCTCGTCGCGCACCGCCGCGGTACAGCGTTCGTCGGCGTCGAGGCTGAAAATCCACTCGTAGCGGCAGGCCTCGATCGCCCGATTGCGCAAATCACCGAAGCCCTTGAACGGCACCTGGACGACGCGCGCCCCCATGCCGGCGGCGACCTCGGCGGCGCGGTGTCGGTCACGCCGGCTGCTCGCGCGCGGCAAAGATCGCGAGCCACAGATACACGACAAGCAGCGTTGCTTCGGCGAGCACGATCAAAATGCTGGCGCCATACACTTGCGGGAAAAAGACCTCCACCACAGCCATGGACACGACGGCGGTAAGCCACACCACCGCCCCCCAAGCAGCCGCGAGCCACAGCCCGACCGCGGCCACGAGATCGATGACGGCAAAGAATACCGTCGCGGTCTGCCAGGCGACTGTGTGCGCCTCAAATCCGCCATCGGCCGGCGCGGCAATTCCGCACACTTGCGCCCAATGATAGAGGCCCTTCATCAGCGATACCGCGGCCATGATCCGCAGAAACACAACGAGATATTCGGCCCAGGACCCGGCTGCGTTCGCGGCCTTGCCGGCATGCACGGGCTCGAGCATGTCGCTCGGCCGGGTCGGCCGCTTTTGCGTCTGATCACTCATGACAGGGCGGGCTTTGACATTCGCCAAGGGCTTAAGTCAATCCACCGCCGTGCGGGCTAGGGGCAGTGGCAGGTCAAGGCCGGAGCGGGTAAAGGTAAAAACAGCCAGCACGGAGTGCACCCATGGCGATCAAATTCGGCCGCCCGCTCGAACGCATTCGCCCCTCGCCCGCCGAGACGGAAGCGCCGGCGAAGCATCGCCTCGACCTCGCGATCCGCCCGCGCCGCAACCGCCGCGCCGAATGGGCGCGGCGCATGGTGCGCGAGCACGTGCTGACAACCGACGACTTGATTTGGCCGCTGTTCCTGGTCGATGGAACAAAAGTCCGCGCGCCGGTCGCTTCGATGCCCGACGTCGAGCGTCTCTCGGTCGATGAGGCGGTGCGCGCGGCGGAGCGCGCGGCGAAGCTCACCATCCCCTGCCTCGCGCTGTTCCCTTACACCGACCCGAACCAGCGCGACGAAACCGGTTCCGAGGCGCTCAATGCCGAGAACCTCGTCTGCAAGGCGATCCGCGCCATCAAGAAAGAAGTGCCGGATATCGGCGTGCTCTGTGATGTGGCCCTCGATCCCTATACCAGTCACGGTCACGATGGCCTGTTGCGCGACGGTGTCATCCTCAACGACGAGACCGTCGCGGTCCTGGTGCGCCAGGCGCTGGTTCAGGCCGAGGCCGGCTGCGACATCATCGCGCCGTCCGACATGATGGATGGCCGCGTCGGCGCGATCCGTGCGGGCCTCGATGAGTCAGGCTTCGGCGATGTTCAGATCATGGCCTATGCGGCCAAATACGCGTCGGCCTTTTACGGTCCGTTCCGCGATGCCGTCGGCTCGAGCGCGACGCTGGTCGGCGACAAGCGCACCTATCAGATGGACCCGGCGAACGCCGACGAGGCCTTGCGGGAAGTTGAGCTCGACATCGCCGAGGGCGCCGACATGGTTATGGTCAAGCCGGGCCTGCCCTACCTGGATATATTGCACCGCGTGAAGGAGGCCTTCCGGATGCCCACCTTTGCCTATCAAGTGTCGGGCGAATATGCGATGATCATGGCGGCCGTGGGGAACGGCTGGCTCGACGGGGACAAGGCAATGACCGAAAGCCTGATCGCGTTCAAGCGTGCCGGAGCAGATGGCGTGCTGACCTATTTCGCGATGAGGATTGCGGAGAAGCTGAAGAAGGGCGGCGTACAAGCATGATCCGGAAAAGTGGCGACCGGTTTTCGGCAAGGATCATGCGCAAGCGATAGTACCCCGCCTGGGACCAAACAACGAAGGCGGATGTCATGCGTGAGAACGACGAGTTCGGGCATTATGTGCCGTTGCTGCGCCGGATCATCATCCTGGTTGCAGTAATCACCGCCGTGCCGGTGATGCTGTGGACCATTACCGCATTTGTGCGCACGTATGTCGGGCCGCCCAAAATCCCGACCTTCCACCAGCTCGCAGCGACGGCGTCGATCAACGCGCCGAGCACGAGTGCAAAACCGGACACCTACAAACAGCAACAAGCTGCCGCGCAGCAAGCCGGGCCGGCCGACCCTTCAGCGGCAAGGGCAACGGCGACGGACGCCCGCGACCCCCTTGGCCCGAAAGTACCGCTCCTCGGCGATCGCCCGCCGGAAGGCGACGCCAACACCCAGGCCGCGGGCGCGACGAAAATGGCCGATACTTCGATGGCCGTGCCGGCAGGCCCGAAAGCATCCGACGCGAGCCCTTGGCCCTCCGCCACAACCGACGGCGCGGCGCAAACCACCGGAGCGCTCGCTGCGCAGCAGCCGGCCCCCGCGATGGAGCCCTCGACGGACAGTTTAGCGGCCGCAGCACCGTTGCGCGGCCCGATACCGCTCCCGCGGCATCGTCCCCGCGACATCGGCGCGATGCACATGGCGGACATCGCGCCGGGAAATGTACCGGTGCCGCGACCACGGCCTGACAGCGCCGGGCCGTCGTCGCCGCCCGAAACAACGAGCGGCAGTCCCCTCGATTTTATTCAGAATCTCTTTCACTAGGAACGCAGCGAACAGCGAATAGCACCGCTGGCGTTCGCTGTTCGCTATTCGCCTCATTTCACCATGTATAACGCAGCGTTCCGCTGCCGGCGTAGGTCTGCGAGCCCGCCGTCGAATTTCTTAAGCAATGAAGCCGCGGGAGCATGCCGTGATCCGGGTCCATCATTTGAACAATTCGCGCAGTCAGCGGGTGTTGTGGCTGCTCGAAGAGCTGGGCATGCCCTACGACGTCGTGCGCTATCAGCGCAACAAAATGACGATGCTGGCGCCGGAGGAACTAAAGCGCGTGCACCCGCTCGGGAAATCGCCGGTCATCGAGGACGACGGGAAAAATTTCGCTGAGACCGGATTGATCGTCGAATATCTGGTCGATCGCTACGGACCCGATCTGGCGCCACCGCGAGATTCCGATCTCTATTGGCGCTACAAATATTGGCTGCACTACGCCGAGGGCTCTTTGATGCCGCCGCTCCTTCTCAAGCTTGTCGTCGACCGGCTTGGCCTGCTAGGGCGGCCGGCGAAAGGCTTCGTGAACGCGCAGCTGAAACTTCACCTCGACTATTTGGAAGCCGAGCTGGCCGCGACTCCGTGGTTCGTCAGCGATCGCTTCTCCGCCGCCGGCATCATGCTGAGCTTTCCGCTCGAGGCAGCGACCGACCGCGCCGGCCTCGATCAGACGCGGCCGAGACTTATGGACTTCCTGCATCGCATCCACGCACGCGCGGCCTATAAGCGCGCACTCGAAAAAGGTGGTGCGTACAGATATGCCGGATAAAGGCGGAGCCTATTCCACATCCTCAACTGCCGTCGGCTCGCCGCCAAACGCTTTCTGCGCCAGCGCCGCTTCCATGAATTGATCGATGTCGCCGTCGAGCACGGCGCCGGTGCCGGAGGTGGCGACGCCGGTGCGCAGATCCTTCACCATCTGATAGGGCTGCAATACGTAAGAGCGAATCTGGTGGCCCCAGCCGATGTCGGTCTTGGCGGCCTGATCGGCGGCCGCTTGCACCTCCCGCTTTTTCAGCTCCAGCTCGTAGAGTTTGGCGCGCAGCATTTGCCACGCCTGGGCGCGGTTGCGGTGCTGCGAACGATCGTTCTGGCATACGACCGCGATGCTGGTCGGAATGTGGGTGAGGCGGACGGCGGACTCGGTCTTGTTCACATGCTGGCCGCCGGCGCCGCCCGAGCGCATGGTGTCGACGCGTACGTCGGATTCCTTGATGTCGATGTTGATGCGATCGTCGACCACCGGATAGACGGTGACGCTGGCGAAAGACGTGTGCCGGCGCGCATTAGAGTCGAAGGGCGAGATGCGCACCAGCCGGTGCACGCCGTTCTCGGTCTTGAGCCAGCCGTAAGCGTTGCGGCCTTTGACCTCGATCGTGGCAGACTTGATGCCGGCCTCCTCGCCACTGGTCTCCTCGATGTAATCGACCTTGAAGCCGTGCTGCTCGGCCCATCGCACATACATGCGCAACAGCATGTTGGCCCAATCCTGGCTCTCGGTACCGCCGGCGCCGGCGTGCACTTCGAGATAGGCATCGTTGGCGTCGGCCTCACCGCCAAGCAACGCCTCAAGCTCGCGGCGCGCAACCTCCGCCTTAAGCTTGCGCAACGCCGCTTCCGCTTCGGCGATGACCTTCTGGTCGTTCTCGGCCTCGCCGAGCTCGATCATCGTCACCTGATCGTCGAGCTCCTGCTCGATGCGGGAAAGCGCGGTGAGCTGATCATCGAGCGCGGTGCGCTCCTGCATCACGCGGCTGGCGCGCTGCGGATCGTTCCAGAGAGCGGGGTCTTCGGCCTGCCGGTTCAGCTCGGCAAGCCGGGCGCGCGCCTTGTCGACGTCAAAGATGCCTCCTCAGCAGCCCGGCGGACTGCTTGATTTCGGCGACGATGGTCTCGATTTCCGCGCGCATGATGATCTTGTCGCGATGTAATGGATTGCAACGCCCGGCGCAACGCGTCGCCCGAACATTTCACCGAACGCCGTGAGATGCGGAACGTCAGTACAATCCGCCGGTGCCGGTGCGAACCGCGCCGGCTGCAGAATCCGGCGAGACCGAGAGCGCCCCGCCGTTGGCGGACTCCGCCCCGATGACCGAATAGCTGTCGGGCGGCGCGGTGCCGGGCTTGAATGCTTCGAGAATGACCTTGGTGTCGCCGGGGCCTGCCCGCATGCCGGTTTTGGCGTCGACGCGAATGAGCTTGATGCCGGGCGGCACGCGGAACGGAATCGGCGGCTTGTCGGCAAGCGCGACCTTGAGAAAATCGCGGACGACCGGCGCCGCGAGATGTCCGCCGGTGGCGAGGCGTGCGATATGGCGCGGCTTGTCGTAACCCATGTAAACGCCGCAGACGATGTCGGGCGAGTAGCCGATGAACCACACGTCCTTCTCTTCGTTGGTGGTCCCGGTCTTGCCCGCGATCGGCTTGCCTACGTCGCGGACCACAGTCGCCGTGCCGCGCTGGACGACGCCCTCCATCATCGAGGTGATCTGATAGGCGGTCATCGGATCGATGACCTGCTCGCGGCGATCGATCAGCGTCGGCTCGGGCTGATTGTTCCACTTGTCGGCATCGCAGCCGACGCATTCGCGCTGGTCGTGCTTGAAGATGGTGTGACCGTACCGGTCCTGGATGCGATCGACCAGCGTCGGCTTCACTCGCCGCCCGCCATTGTCGAGCATCGAATAGGCCGTGACCATCCGCAGCACGGTCGTCTCGCCGGCGCCGAGCGCATAGGAGAGATAGGGCGGCAGATCATCGTAGACGCCGAACCGCTTGGCGTATTCCGCAATCAGCGGCATGCCGATGTCTTGCGCCAGCCGTACCGTCATCACGTTACGCGATTGTTCGAGCCCGAAGCGCAGCGTCGAAGGGCCGAAGAACTTGCCGCCGTAATTTTCCGGTTTCCAGACGCCGCCGCCACCTTGCCCAGTGTCGACTTCGATCGGCGCATCAAGGACGATGGTCGAGGGCGTGTAGCCGTTGTCGATCGCGGCGGCATAGACCAAGGGCTTGAACGATGAGCCCGGCTGCCGCAGCGCCTGGGTGGCGCGGTTGAACTGGCTCTGGTCGTAAGAAAAGCCGCCGACCATCGCCAGCACACGGCCGGTGCGCGGATCCATGACCACCATGGCACCGGAAATTTCCGGCACCTGGCGCAGCCGGAACTGCCCCTGCTCTTTCGCCGGCTCGACATAGATGACATCGCCGGCCGAAAGGACTTGGCTCACGCGCTGGATCGGCTTGGTAGGTCCGCTCGCCGGCTTCGCCCATTTGACGCCATCGAGCGGCAGGATGCCGACTTCACGCGCCTTGACCACGGCGCCACCGGGATCGCGCGGCGGCTGCAATCCGATGCGCGCCGACTGATCGTTGACCTCAAGCACCACCGCAAGCCGCCACGGATCGATGTCGGACAACGATTTCACGTCGGCGAGCTTGACGCCCCAGTCGCCGTCGATCTCGATCTTGCCGGCGGCACCGCGCCAGCCCTGCGATTCGTCGAAATTGACCAGCCCATCCGTCATGGTCTTACGCGCCAACACCTGCATCTTGGGGTCGAGCGTGGTGCGCACGGACAGCCCGCCTTCGTAAAGCTTCTTCTCTCCGTAATTCTCGAAGATGTAGCGCCGCACTTCCTCGGCGAAATACTCGGCAGCGAAAGTATGCGCGCCGGTCGGCCGCACGGCGACGCTGAGCGGCTCTTTCTTGGCCTTGTCGCCCGCCTCGGCCGTGATGTAGCGATCCTCGACCATGCGGTCGATCACGTAATTGCGCCGCCCGATCGCTTCGTCGCGGCGGCGGAACGGATTGTAATTGTTCGGGCCCTTAGGCAAGGCGGCAATATAGGCGGCTTCGGCGATCGTCAGCTCGTGCACCGATTTATCGAAATAGAGAAGCGAAGCCGCAGCGACGCCGTAAGCGCCGAGTCCGAGATAGATTTGGTTGAGATAGAGTTCGAGGATCTTGTCCTTCGAATAGGTCCGCTCGATGCGTAGGGCGAGCAGCGCTTCCTTGATCTTGCGCGTGATCGACAGCTCGTTCGTGAGCAGGAAGTTCTTCGCCACCTGCTGTGTGATGGTCGAGGCGCCTTGCGGCCGCCGACTGCTGCCATAGTTTTCTAGATAGAGCAGCGCGGCGCGGCCGATGCCATAAACGTCAATTCCAGGGTGTTGGTAGAAGTTCTTGTCCTCCGCCGCGAGAAAGGCGCTGGTGACAAGCTTCGGTATCGCTTGGATCGGCAAATAGAGGCGGCGTTCGTTGGCATATTCCGCAAGCAGCGAACCGTCGGCGGCATGCACCCGCGTCATCACTGGCGGCTCATAATTCTGCAGTTGAGAATAGTCCGGTAACTCCTTGGAAAAATGCCACAACAGGCCTGCGGTCGCGGCAATGCCGACGACGAACAAGATCGTGCCCGCCGCGAACAGAAAGCCCAGGAAACGCAGCAAGATTTTCATCGCAAAAGTCCCGCCCAGCCTGGACCTGCGCCGGATCGGTTCTCGCCCGGCCATGGGGCGAACGCCAATTGTGCCACTTTCGGCCTCAACCGCCCGAAAACCCCGCTAAGCATCGCGTGTCGTCGCTCCGTTTTTTGTCCAAACTGAGGCCATTGAGGCATCAGTTCGTGCCGGCGCGGGCGCCCCCCATGTGAGCCGCGAAATAGCCGTCGATCGCCTGCGCGATCGAATCCGCTGTCCGGTTGCGCCAAGTCTCGGACAATAGCGATTGCAGGTCTTGCCGATTGGACACATAGCCAAGTTCAACCAGTGCCGAAGGCACATCCGGCGCCCGCAAAACGCGGAAACCGGCCGATTTCAGCGCCGTCTTGTGCAATCGCGTCACGGCTTTCATTTCGCCCGCCAGCTTATGCGCGAATTGCACGGAAAGGCTCTTGGTCTCCCGCTCGGCAAGATCGATCAGGATGCCGGCAACGTCATCCGGTTCGCTTTTGAGGTCGACGCCGGCGATGACGTCAGCCCGGTTCTCCTTTTCGGCAAGCCGCGCCGCCTCGGTATCGGTGGCGGTCTCCGACAGCGTGTAGATGCTCGCACCCTGCGCATCGCCCTCCCCCCGCGGCAACGAGTCGGCGTGAATGGAGACGAACAAAGCTGCGCCGGCATCGCGCGCTATACGCACACGGTTGCCCAGCGGCACGAAGGTATCATCCGAGCGCGTCATGAGGACGCGATATTTGCCGGTCTTTTCGATGCGGTCGCGCAAGCGCTGCGCGAAATTCAAGACAATGTCCTTTTCTTCTTCTCCGGCCGGCCCCTTGGTGCCGGTATCGATGCCACCGTGGCCGGGATCGAGCACAACGAGCGGACGCGGATCTTCGCTCTTTGCTTCCGGACCATTCGGGCGCGGCAAATCCGTGCGCGTGAGCTTGTTTTCGAGAGCGATCCGCCGCAAAAACGCTTCGCGATCGGTCGCCGCGAGATCGAGCACCAGCCGCGCCGGCGCGCCATCTGTGGCATCGACGACGAAAGCCTTCTCGATGCGCGCGGGCTTGGCGAGATCGAAAACCACGCGCGAGCCGCCCTGCATCACCAGGCCGAAGCGAAAGGCCTTGATCAGGCCGCGCCCGTTCTCGCCGGCTTTCGGCGGCAGTTGAAATGTGACCTGCGGAATGTCGAGGACGACCCGATAGGGATCGGCGAGCGTAAAGGCGTGAACATCGATCTTGCGGCTTAAATCCATAACGAACCGCGTCTGCGCTTCGTCGCCGCCAAGTCGCTCATCCGTCGCGACTGGAAACGAATCGGCGCCGGCGGTTGGCGGGGCCGCCGGCCGTTCAGTCGCCGAAGCGGCCGCAGCGAAGAGAAAGCCGAGAAAAGCCCAGCTCGCTGCCCGGACAGCCATCGGTTTGCGACCCTCCGTGCCCCTCTTACTCCAATAGGCAGGCGTGGTTAATCGAAACTTAAGTCCCTATATCAGGGGGGCGCCAAAGCCGGCGCGTTTGAATGAAAACGGTGCTCCCGCCGGTAAATGTTACAGGCGACTTGCCAATTCCGTCCCGGCGGCCTTAAGAAGATATGGCTGACGGTCAAATGGTTCCGGTTGTGTCCCGTCAGGACATCCGGCACGTCCGATGGCTCCCGATAGCGGGAGAGGAGGCGGACGCAGCTTTCGATCCGTTCCGGCGCAATGATGCGCCCACCGATTCGGATGAAGAAGCGAGCCCGATGCCCTTAAAGGAGCAGGGCAGCCGGAGCAGACCGAGCGGCGCGCGTGCCGACGGCGACGTGCACCGCCGAAGCGGTATCGCCGATACCGTAAGCACTCAGAGTAATCGCGGCGGCGCCAGCGCTGCCGTCCACCACGGTTTGGAGTTCATGTTCGAGGCGCAACAGGTTCGATCGGATCGGTACGGCAGCGTTTATGCGACGCGCGCCGGCCGCCGGGACGATGTCCGTTTGCCGCGCTCGGAGTTCCGGATCAGTTCCCTTCACCGACAAACGGGCGGCTCGCCGTCATCCGTCGCGGTTCCGGCGCGGAACGTCCGGCCACGCCAGCCTTCACGAGATTTGCAATGGCCAACAAAATGCTCATCGACGCGACCCATCCGGAGGAAACCCGGGTGGTCGTCCTGCGCGGCAACCGCGTCGAAGAATTCGATTTCGAGTCCGCGCAGCGCAAGCAACTAAGGGGCAACATTTATCTGGCGAAGGTGACGCGCGTCGAGCCGTCACTGCAAGCCGCGTTTGTCGATTACGGCGGCAACCGTCACGGCTTTCTTGCTTTCAGCGAAATTCATCCCGATTACTACCAGATCCCCGTCGCCGACCGGCAAGCGCTGATCGACGAAGAAGGCCGCGCCCAGCGCGCCGCCGAAGACGAGGCGGATCGGCGCTCGCGCCGTCATCGCGGTCGCGGCAGACCCTCCGCCCGCCGCGACGAGGAAGTCGCGCGCGGCGAGGTGGCTGAGACCCCAGCCGCGGATCTGGCCACGGCGCATGATCATGCTGACGCGCTATCCGCTAACGAAACCTCGATCGAGGACGAAATTGCCGTCGAGGCCGAAGACACCGAGGGACCGACCACCACCGAGCCGCCGTCGGCCGCAGAGCCGGAACAGCCAATCGCGGCCGAGCCTGTGGCCGAAGCATCGGGCAGCACCCCATCGGCCGAGCTTGAATCCGAATCCCTTCTGCCGTCGGTGTCGATGACGATCGACGCCGAAGCCGAGACCGAGCAAAGCGCGGTCGCGCCGGGCGAATCCGAAGCCGCCGAAGACATCCACGGCAGCGAAGAATCCGGCGACACGCGAGAACACGCCGAGCACGGTGACCACCATGAGAACGGCGACGACGAAGAAGAGATCGTCGAGTCCGTGGGCGGCGCCGACGCGCTGGAGGAGGTTCCCGACCGCGCGCCGCGTTACCGCCGCCAGTACAAAATCCAGGAAGTGATCAAGCGCCGGCAAGTCATGCTGGTGCAAGTGGTCAAGGAGGAACGCGGCACCAAGGGCGCGGCGCTCACGACCTATCTGTCGCTCGCCGGCCGCTACTCGGTGCTGATGCCCAACACTGCGCGCGGCGGCGGCATCAGCCGCAAGATCACCGCCGGCGAGGATCGTTCCCGGCTCAAGGAAATCGCGCAGGAGCTCGAAGTTCCGGAAGGAATGGGCGTCATCGTGCGCACCGCCGGCGCCAGCCGCACCAAGACCGAGATCAAGCGCGATTTCGAGTATCTGCTGCGGCTGTGGGAAACCGTGCGCGACCTGACCCTGAAATCCACGGCGCCGAAGCTCGTCTACGAGGAGGGCTCGCTGGTCAAGCGCTCGATCCGCGACCTCTACAGCAAGGAGATCGACGAGATCGTCGTCGCCGGACCGGACTCCTATCACGAGGCCAAGGACTTCATGCGCATGCTCATGCCGAGCCATGCGAAGAACGTAAAGCTTTACGCAGAAACGCAGCCGCTGTTGTCGCGGTACGGGGTCGAGAACCAGCTCGACGGCATGTTCTCGCCTGTGGTGCAGCTGCGCTCCGGCGGCTACATCGTGCTCAATCAGGCCGAGGCGCTGGTCGCCATCGACGTCAATTCCGGCCGCGCCACCCGCGAACATCACATCGAAGACACCGCGCTCAAAACCAATCTGGAAGCCTCCGACGAGATCGCCCGCCAGCTTCGGCTGCGGGACCTCGCCGGCCTCATCGTCATCGACTTCATCGACATGGACGAGAACCGCAACAACCGCGCGGTCGAGCGGCGGCTGAAGGAATGCCTGAAGCAGGA
>Ga0187862_10005806_pt1 | contig 11316 bp, 8 predicted proteins | sample June2016WEW_10_1_FD_133003 | JGI IMG/M metagenome (GOLD analysis project Ga0187862, IMG submission 133003) | Peatland microbial communities from SPRUCE experiment site at the Marcell Experimental Forest, Minnesota, USA - June2016WEW_10_150 | ecosystem: Environmental > Terrestrial > Soil >...
ATCCCGTGCGTTTACCGCCAGATTCAGGACGACCTGTTCGATCTGTCCTTCATCGGCTTTGATCAGGGCCAGAGCCGGATGCAAGTCGGTCTTCAGTTCAACGTCCTCGCCAATAAGCCGCTGCAGCATCTTCTCCATGTCCTTGACCACAGCGTTGAGGTCGAGAACCTTGGGGTCCAGCACTTGTTGGCGGCTAAAGGCGAGAAGCTGTCTGGTGAGCGAAGCAGCCCGGTGGGAGGCTTTCAGGATCTCGTCGATGCTGCCACGCAGCGGATCAGTGCTGGCCGTGCGTTCCTGAACGATCTCGCCGTAGCCGATGATCACGCCCAGCAGGTTATTGAAATCGTGAGCGATACCACCGGAGAGCCGGCCCACAGCCTCCATTTTCTGTGCCTGCCGGAACTGCTCTTCCAGGTGTTTGCGCTCAGTGATGTCGCGGTTGACGATTACAAGTCTCTCGACGGCCCCGCGCTGGTCCAGGATGGTGGAGGCGCGAGATTCGAGTGTCCGCCAGTGGCCATCCTTGTGACGCATGCGGTATTCCACGGTCTGTCCTACTCCCGTACGGATCGCTTCCGCTGAAGCTTTGCGAACCTTCTCGGTGTCGTCAGGGTGAATTTGTGCGAAAGAATTCGTGGCCTCGAGCTCATCCGGCTTGTAGCCGAGAATCCTTCCGTAGGACGGGCTGTTATAGAGGCGCCGCCCTGTCACATCCACAACCGCGATCATGTCGGCGGCATTCTCGGTGATCAACCGGAATAACTCATCGCGCTCAAGCAAATGCTTGCGCACAAGCTGGATCTGGAAATGCTGGTAAAGCGCATATATGTCAAAGAGCAGAACCAAACCCACAAGACCCAGGATCGTATCGCTTAGCGGTGCGAAGCTAAACGCCGATCCGTGCATGTGCAACGCAGGGAGGCCGAACGAAATGACGGCAGCGGTCAACAACAGAGTAACCGCAACCGCACACAACCATAACCACCAATCGCGCCGTTCGACCTGGCGCACGTGGCTGCGAAGGTCCGAACCTATTTCTAATGCGGCAGTGCCAGGCTTGGTCGTTGTGGTCTCCAGACGGACTCGGAATATACAGATTTATCGATCAAGAACGAGAGCAATGAACCGATAGTGGGAGGGATGGCCTCTCGAGGCTAAGACGGACCTGATCCTCGACCGCCTATTAGCAGTTCCCTTCGGTTTTCAATGGAATGGCTTCCTCACCTGCTGAAGCACCCGACCGAGGACATTTCGAGTTCTCGCCGCCGCGTGAGGCTAAGAAATGCGACGAGCAACGCCACCACCGCCAGAACTAAACATTGCGACGCCGAGAACCAGACATTCAGTTCACTGACGGGACTCCCAAGCCGGGCCGCGTGGAGCGCTGCCTGCGGTCTTTTCGGTCACTTTACAATGGTCGTTCGCAAGCGGGGTCGCCGTCAATCTAATTAGCACTTTTAGAGGAACTTAAGTTCCGAGTAGAACACGATGTTAATAAGTCTTTAATGTTAGTAAGTCCGCAAATGCAAGGTTCGAGGGCACAAATGAGGAAGGCACTTCTTTTCGTTCACCATCTAGACGGGAAACGAAGCGTCCCAAGAGGGATTGAGCGGCAAAAACCCAGGGGGCGGCTTGTTGCTTACTGTCGCACGAAGAGTAGTTTACCTCTGAAGTAAGTGTTAGCGCGGCGAGTGGTGTCCTCAGCGAGCAACTGCAGGCACAGACCTGATAAACGTTGCCAGTGTCGCGATACTACGTCAGGAAGAGGTAAGCCAAATGCGCGGGTGCAGCAAGCGGGCGGGGACGTGAGGTCCAACCTGCTGCACCAGCCGCATTGCGGGTTCAGGCCGAAACGCTGAGGCCCCCGCTGGTGGAGGCGCTGCTTGTGGAACCGCTGGCTGAGGAAGATTCGCCCAACAGATTAAGGACAATCTGTTCGTTGCTGTTGGGAGCCAGATTGAATGTGACCTGTTGGGCGTTGGAACCCTGGTTGCCGACGCTGAGGGAGACCTGTTCGGCTCCGCCGCTAGCTGGGCTGATGTTGATGGTGATCTGTTCGGGGTTGGTGCTGCCGCTATTGTTGCTCAGGTTGAGGACAATTTCCGGACTGGTCGTGGAAGGAGGGGCAGTGCTGGACGGGAGGGGAGTGCTGGGCGGGTCTTGACCGGCCCCTCTTTGAAATGTACTTCTGAGAGCGCCGAAAGCTTGTTGGGCGCCCGCCAAGTCCCCCGACTGCAAGGCGGCTCCGATGGCGTTGAAATCCTGGTCGCGCTGAGAAACAAAGAAGGGAGTCCCATTGGGAACCGGACCGTTCTGACCCAGCGTAGTAATGTTGTTGAAGGCGGTTTGAGCTTTGGCTAAGTTGCCGGACTCAAGGGCCGACCCGAGTTGTTGCAGACCACTCTGCCGAGTCTGAAAATACTGCTGCAGTTGCTGGTTTACCGCGGTACTGGAAACGGCTGATGTCGACATAAGTCTCTCCTCAGAATTGATTGTTCCTGCAAGGAACCCTGGCAGAACCCCTTGCCATCCAAGGGCCAGATCGGCCACGCAAGCGGGAACTTTAGGGGTCGCGCAGCGGCCCGAGCTGCTGTTCTTGCCACATTCCCAGTCCGTTGCGGTTACCAAAGGCCGTGCCGAAAGCCGATCCCGCATCGGGCCAGGGTTGGGGTTGGTGGGCGGATGCTGAAACACACGCATCAGGCGTGCTCGCAAAAAGCTTTCTAGCGCAGCGAACGCAGCTCGCTAACCGAAACTAAGAGTCTCCGGCGGTTCCGGGATCGGTTCGATGTGTCCCAGCAAGAAAATGTAGCCCGCAATTCCCAGGAGTAGGATTACAGTCGCAGTCACGAAGGCGGATGCGAAGGAGTGCGTTCCGGAGACGATATAGCCGGTAACGATGGGCGCGGAGATGGCCGCGATCTGGCCACAAAGGTTCACTGCGCCTGCAAGCGTGCCGACGCTTTCCCGCGGCGCAATCAGAGATGGAACCGTCCACGCCACCGGCGCAGCAGCGGCCAGTCCACCCAGAGCGAGGCTGATCCAGACCAGTGCGGCCGCGGGACTGTGAGCGCGCGCTGCGCCGAAGATCGCGAGGCCGAAGGCGGTTCCCGCCACCAGCACGGTTTGGCGAACCCGGTTTGCATCGAAACCACGTTGGATCAGTGAGTCCACCAACCATCCGCCGACCAGGAGATCGGTGAAAGTGGCAAACAGCCAGGGCACGCTGGTATAGAAAACAGAATGCAACAGGTCCACGTGGAGGGAAACAGATAGATAGCTCGGCAGCCACGTCAGCAAGAGGAAGAACGTGTAATTGTAGGCGCCCCATCCCAGCGCGAGCCCGTAGACCTTCCGCTGCTTCAAGAGATAGCCCAGTGAGCTGCCACTTCGTGCTCTGGCCTGATCTTCTTGCTGTGCTCCGCCCTCGAGAATGAATTGGAGTTCGTTCGGAGACAGATCTTTGTCTTCTCTGGGATTGCGGTAGATCAGGTAAAACAAGACGAAATAGAGAAAGCTGATGAAGCCGGTAGCGGCGAAACTCCAGCGCCAGCCAAAATACACGAGGAGCAGTCCGATCAACGGGACTCCGATTGCGCTGGAGAATTTTGCCGCCGCATCGGTGATCGCCGTTGCCAGACTTCGTTCCTCTTGGGTAAACCAATACCCCAGGGCTTTGGCATTCGCTGGAAACGTGGGAGATTCACTCACGCCCAGAAGGAGGCGTGCTCCGAAGAACCAACTAAGGCTGGGGGCGAGGGCGGCTGCAAAGGAGGCAATGCTCCACAGGAACGCGCTGATTCTGCCTACGCGGCGCACTCCTAGCCGGTCCAGCAAGACCCCGGCGGGCATCTGCATTAAAGCGTAAGTCCAACTGAAGGCGCTGGAGAGGTAGCCGAAAGCAACCAGGGATAAGCCAAACGAGTCATGAAGCGCATCGCGAGAGACTGACAAGTTGATCCGGTCGAAGAAGTTGACCAGAACCCCGAGAGCGAGCAGGAAGGCAATTCGCCATCGCCGTCGAGGCAAGTATGAACTGTTCGAGATGATTCGCGGCAAGGTCGCTCCGGAAGGAACTAGGCTGACGGCATCGTTTCGAACCGCGCACCATCGTCAACAAATTATCGCGATCTTGCAATAGGAACTTAGGAATCGTTGATCGTTAAGTCAACATGATCGAATCGAGAATGATCGAATTGAGGACGATCGAATTGAGCACGATCATTGGACACCGATGCCAGCCAGCAATCCACCGTCCACGAGGTAATCGCCTCCGGTGCAGAATCCTGCTTTGTCTGACGCCAGAAATGCCGCCAATTCCGCGACCTCCTCCGGAGTGCCAATGCGGCCGAGTGGATGCGCCGCGCCAAAACGTGCGAACGCCTCATCGGTCGGGACATCGGGCGAGAAGTTGGCCGCGGAGCGTGCCAGCATGGGTGTACGGATCGAACCGGGGCTGATCGAATTGACGCGAATGTTGTCGGCGGCATGGTCGAGGGCCAGGGCGCGCGTCAAGCTGTGGATTGCTCCCTTGGATGCGGCATACGCGGCCACTCCCCGCTGGCAGGCGTATCCCTGAACCGACGCCACATTTAGGATGGAGCCACCACCGCGCTTTTTCAGCTCCGGGATGCCCAGGTGTGCCAGCAGATAAATGCTGCCCACGTTCACCATCATGCAGCGGTTCCAGGTCGCAAGGTCGGTTTGCAGGACCGTCCCGAAGGGATGAATTCCGGCGGCGTTGACGATGATGTCCAGGCCTCCATACCGGTTGACGGTCTTACTAATCACCGAGCGCACCTGGTCGGGGCTGGTCACATCGCAGGTTTCGACCTGCAGGGTTAGACCAAGTCTTGCCGCGTCGCGAGCCAACTCTTCGTTGCCACTGATCTCAATGCCGCATGCAACCACCTGGGCACCGCCCGCGGCAAAGCGCATCGCAATCGCTCCGCCAATTCCCGTCGTACCCGTTACCAGGGCAACTCGTCCTGCGAAGTCATTCATACCATTAAGTCCTTAGTTCGCTGGTCATATTAATTGTAATTGCTACTCAACGGAAGATTGGCAGAACACTCATGCGTTTTATCAGGCTAATTCTGGAATCGCATACTTCAAGCCCTGCGTGACGCCGCGCAGTTCGGCGAGCCCTTTGAGCCTGCCCACCAGCGAATAGCCGGGATTTACTTTCTTGCCGATATCGTCGGCCAGCAGATGTCCGTGGTCAGGACGCATGGGAATCTCATGGTCTGGCCGGCCGGCGCGCTGCCGGTGCGCCTCTTCTTCCAGCATGGCGCGGATCACGCCCACCATATCGGAACTACCGGCCAAGTGTTCCGCTTCATAAAAGGATCCGTCGCATTCTCTGGTCACTTGCCGCAGATGGACGAAGTGAATACGAGCGCCAAATTCGCGAGTCATGCTCAGCAGATCGTTATCCGCTCTGGCTCCGAATGAACCGACACAAAACGTGAGTCCGTTTGCAACCGTATCGCAAGAACCGAGGATCGCCCTTACATCCTCGGCGGTCGAAACGACCCGCGGGAGGCCGAACAGCGACCAGGGCGGATCATCCGGGTGTATGGCGAGCCGAACCCCGTTCTCCTCCGCTATCGGCACGACTTCCCGCAGGAATGCGATGAGGTTGCTTCGCAATTCGGCGGCAGTCACGCCATCGTAATCAGCGATCAGGTTGCGAATCGTCTCGCGGTTGTACGATGCCTCGGCGCCAGGGAGGCCGGCGATGATTGTTTGTTCCAGGTCATCTCTGCGTGACTGCGGCATAGAACGGAAACGGGCCCTCGCTGTTCGAGCGCAGTCTTCGGAATAGTCGGCCTCAGCACCTTTGCGCTCGAGGATGAAGAGGTCGTACACCGCAAAATCCACCGCATCAAAACGCAGGGCGTAGCCTGTAGTCGGCAGACGCCATTGCAAGTCTGTCCTCGTCCAGTCGACGACCGGCATGAAGTTATAGCAGATGACTTCCACGCCCGCCTTCGCAACCGCGGCTAGAGTGTCCTTCCACGCACCAGTGAAATCGTTATGAGACGCGGATCGAAGCTTGATGGAATTGTGGATCGGAATGCTTTCGACTACAGACCAGACGAAACCCGCGGCGAGAATCTCATCTTTGCGCTTGATAACCTCGTCCAACGGCCAGGCTTCACCCCGGTAGAGATGGTGCAAGGCGGAAACGATCCCGGTGGCTCCCGCTTGCTTGATGTGATCGAGAGGAACCGGATCGCCCGGCCCAAACCATCGCCAAGTCTCCTTCATGCCCTTGATGTTACCCCTTTGTCTCGCTCGCGGTTATTGTCGCTGAAGAACGATGAGCTCTACCGCATCGGGCGCGAGCGGATTCGATAAATTCAAACTAGCTCCCGCGCCGGACTTTTCCTCGACCAACTCGAGATTCTGAGTCTGACTAATCCGGTAGCGCTTCACGCTGAATGCCTTCTTTCCCCACGGCAACTTGTTGATCGTGAGATTGTAGCCAGCATTATCGCGATAAACGATGTCAGTACGGAGTGGCAGGAACTTGATCTTCGAAAAATCAGGCATCGGGGGCGACGCCTTCAATAGTTCCGGAGGCATTTGCATGATGTCCGCCTTAAAGCCCGCGGCAATGGCGTAATTACTGATCAATATCTGAACCGTGTTGCCATCTGCCGAACGGCCGGCGAGCGCCGCGAAACCGAAAGTGTCAGTGCCCGTAACCGAAAGGCGCTGAGGTGTATCTAACATCTTCCCCATGGCCTGGAACGTATAAGCAGTCTTGAAATACTGCCCTTGCAGGCTAAAGAGCCCCATCCACGCCGCATCGCCGCGATAGAACTGCGCGTGATCAATGGGGGCATCCTGAAAATAGCTGAGCACGGCCCCGATGTAAGCGGCATTGTCCATACCTTGAAGCCTAGCCTTCTCATTGTCGGTAAAGTCAGGGGTCAGATTCCACTCGGAGAGAATGCTCTCCGCCTTGGGAAAACCATGAGTGTCCAGGATGTGGCGAATCTGCCTGGCAAGGCGAACGGCATCGTAAGGATCGGCGGAAGAGTCCGCGTAGGTGTGCCAGGAGTAGAAATCGAGCGGCAACTTGTGCGCGGCGCAGTAATCGATGAATCCTTCGCGAAAACCTCCGTCATCGTAAGGAAACGCTTTAGCATCTCCGCCCACTTTGAGCGTGGGATCAACGGACTTCAAGGCTCGCTCTGTTTTCTCGTACAAAGAGTAAAACTGCTCAGGAGTACCCGACCAGAAGAGACCGTCTGGCTCGTTCCAGAATTCCCAGTAGCGGATGTCGTAATGGAAACCGTTTGCCCATCCCTGGTTGTAGTGCATGGCGATATGTTTCACCACGCTGGCAAACTTGTCGAAATCGGCCGGCGGATTGATATTTGCGCCCCAGCTGCGTCCGATGCGGTAATAGACCTCCGCGCCGGTGGCGCGAATGGCGGCGAGCACTTTGTCGGTCGGAGCAAAGTTGTAGCTTGCGGGCTTTTCGGGATCGGCGCTCTCGTCGGGAAAGATGATGCTGGCATTGCCCGCTTTCACCACGCCGGCACGCTGCGCGGGGTCGGGAATAAGCCATGCGAGTTCCCCGTTGGACTGCTCGAATTTTGAGTCGATCTCGCTCGGACCCATCAGATCGTGGGTGCGGACCTGGCTGATGCGAAGGTCTTTGTATTGTTGCGCAAGGTTCGGAAGTCCCGTCATCAGCGGACTCGGAGGACCGTTCAATCCCTGGAATGATCGGATCTCACCGATCACTTTGCCGGCGTCCACTTGTAAGGAACGGAATCCCGCGGTCGTGTTTTGCGTGAACGCAGCAACGCAGAGCAGCAAAGGGCAGAAGCAATAACGTGCGAGAATTTTCATCAGTAAACTCCTTGCGGTGTTTCCGCGTCGAGAAGCGCGGCGTTGCGGCCCATTCGTTATGCCTTCATCTTCTTCTGCAAAAGCGTGAGGAGTGGCCGATCGAGCTTGTGTCCTTTCCAGTCCTCGAACTTTGTTCCCTGACGTTCCGTGTCGAGTACTCCAAAAGGGCCGCGGAAATTCCACAAGGCCCAGCCGGAATTCAGCTCACGCAGAGCGTCGAGTGTGTCGTTGAACCACGCCAGCACAACCTCGGGCGGAGTGTGCTTATAACATCCCATCTCACCGAAGTGAATGGGAACTCCCTCGGGCGCAAGACCGGCCCAGGGATGAAAAATGGTTTCGAGGGTTTGGCGGTCGCAAATGACTTTTCCCTTGTCGTCCTTGAGAGGCCATGTGGGCAACGGTTCTGAGCCGGTGAGGATGCCACGCACCCACTCGCATTGATGATGGGTGAGTTGAATGGGATTGTAGGTGTGACAGCTTTGCAGCATGCCAGTGCCGAAGAGATCCGGAATCGGCAACCCTCCGCCCGGATAACCATCGGTGATAACCAAGCGCTGCGGGTCGTGGGTATGGATCGCGTCCGCCGCCGCCTTGGCCACGCGCGTGTAGTCCTTGGCGTGACGTTGCAGCAGTTCGGAGTTAAACAGGTCGGTCGTTTTAATGGGACCATGCTGCTGGAGCTCTGCGAGCTCCGTCGCATTCGGAAGAGCGATGGGCTCGTTCACCAGGTTGAAGCTGAGGCGTTGGCTTGGAATGCCCTTGTAGCGATCGGCGAAGAAGGTCCACTGATGAACGAAGGCATCGAGCGTGTGCGGATCGGTGAAGACGTTGGTCTTCTCCTTCGTGACGGCAATGCCTGTAAGCTTTTCATCCATCGTGTCGAGAATGCATAAGCCTGGGGCACGATGGAGACAGATGTTCACATGGATTCCGTATTGTTCGCCCAGCTTGATGGCTCGGTCGATTGGTTCGATTTGCTTTTCGTGGATGGTGAAGAGATCGGGGGCGGTCCAAAAGCGATAATCCATGGGCAAGCGAACCCAGTTAAAGCCCCAGTCGCGAATCCAGCGGAAGTCGTCCTCGAGGAACATCCCATCATTTTTGTAGGGGAAATATTTCATCCAGTCTGGATCGGTAGAGAAGTACTCGAGCAGATTGAAGCCGTACCAGGGCGGATTTTTCGCGGGCGGGCTCTGCTCAGAGAACGCGAAGGCCGAAAGTGCCGAGGGGAGAATCGCGGCAGATACAACCGCAGTGGCGGACTTAAGCAAACTCCGGCGGGTGAAACGAGTGAACGGGGCTGCTGAGATCTCTGTTTCCGATCGATCGTTTCGTCTTTTTTCCATCGTTCCTCCTAACATTGCTGGGGCGAACTTCAACCCATCATGACCGGTGTCTTTTCCGTCCACAATTTCGTGATCTCTTCCAGCGACCGGCCCTTGGTTTCGGGAATCAGCCAGCCGACGAGAATGATCGTTAACAACGCTCCGGCGCTGAAGCACCAGAAAGTGCCATCCGATCCCAGATGTTTCTGCATGACGGGAAACAGTTGGTTGCCCAAATACCCCACCAACCAGAGCGCGGTTGTCGCGATGGACATGCCACGCCCGCGAACCTTGGTGGGATAAATCTCCGAGATGATTACCCAACAGGCTACGCCGTTACCAAAAGCGTGCCCAGCGACGAAGCTCATGACAAAAATCAGGACCGCCAAGCCGCTGCCGTGGATGTGATAGAACCAACCGACCAATGCAAAGGAGACGAATTGCACGGCGGTCCCAGCCAGGATCAGAGTCTTACGCCCGGCGCGGTCCACTAGCCAAAGAGCGAAGAGGGTAAATGAAAGATTTACGAGGCTGACCAAGACGGACTGGAAAAATGCGTCGCTGGTCGCGGTTCCGGCGGCGCGAAAAATCTCCGGCAAAAAGGAAAAGAGCGGTGTGATGCCACTGATCTGTTGCAAGCCCGCCAGCATGATGCCCAGCAGCAGTGGACGCCGGAAGGTGGTGAAAAGCTCCGAGATGTGGCCTTCCTCGCTCACAAGGGAAGCCTCGATTTCAGCAGCTTCGCGCCGCGCGGCATCCGCGCCATCGATTTTGGCAAGCACATTGAAAGCCTGCTCCGTTCGGCCCATTTTCATCAACCAGCGCGGGCTCTCCACCGCGGGTAGAATCATCAATCCAAACAGAATCGCAGGCACAACACCGGCGAGAAACATCCAGCGCCAGCCAGTGGATATATTCCAGGCTTCGTCGCCCAGGCGCTGAATGAGCATGTTGACGAAGACGGCCGCCAGAATTCCAACCACAATGCCGAGTTGATAAAGCGTCACGCAGCGGCCACGTACCCGAGTGGGAGCAATCTCCGCGATGTAGTTCGGAGAAATTACTGACGCCGCTCCGATGCCCACTCCGCCAATCAGCCGCCAGAAAACGAACTGATGGAGATTGGCGGCGAACAGCATGCCGACCGACGAGAGAGCGAAACAGACGGCGCAAAGCGCGAGGCCTTTTTTCTTCCCGAGATAGTCGGCAACGGTGCCTGCTGCCGCGCAGCCCGCAATGCATCCCACCAACGCGCATCCTGCGGCCCAGCCGATTCCCACCGCATCCAGATGAAACAGCCGGCTCAAGTATCCAATCGCGCCACTGATGACGATGTTGTCATAGCCAAATAGCAGACCGCCTAGCGTGGAGACAGTGGCTGCAATGACAAGAGGGCCGCGCGAATGGGCGGTGTTGGGTGAGGAGTTCAGGTTACGTATCTCCATGAGCAGCGGACGCCAGCTCCGCACTGCATCGGTGGGAAGATTCGAGTACCGCCTTCGCCGCCAGCATAAAACCAAGGGTGTGCGCCATTCCGGCATGCCACGGCGCTGAACAAGTCATTTGCGGAGTGTGGTCGGGAATGAGCACGCCATCGAAATGGTTGCGGTGAAGAATGGCGAGAATGCGAATCATATCCACGTCGCCCTCGTCGATGAAAGTTTCGCGATAGTGCGGCACCTTCCCCACAACGTTGCGCAGATGAATATAGGCAATCTTGCCTTGTTTGCTGTATTGATCCACGGCATCGTAGATGTTGCCTTCCGTCATCTCGGCGAGCGTCCCCACGCAAAGCTCAAGCGCGTTACTGCGGCTTGGCGCCAGATCAATTAGCCTCTGGTACATCTGAGGCTGGTAGACCAGGCGCGGCTGCTGCCGCATGGTTGGCATGGGAGGATCGTCCGGATGGGCGGCCAGCCGCACCCCCGATTGCTCGGCCACGGGAATGACTTCTTCCAGAAACCTTTGCAAGCGCCGCCAGAGTTCTTTATGCGAAATCGACGGCAGAGACCCGGCAGGGGCGTTGCGGTCATAGATCATGTTCCAGATCATCCCATTCGGAATGGACACGTCTTCGGCGGGACCATCCATTCCGACGGTGATGGCATGGCCTCGC
>Ga0187862_10005807_pt1 | contig 11314 bp, 5 predicted proteins | sample June2016WEW_10_1_FD_133003 | JGI IMG/M metagenome (GOLD analysis project Ga0187862, IMG submission 133003) | Peatland microbial communities from SPRUCE experiment site at the Marcell Experimental Forest, Minnesota, USA - June2016WEW_10_150 | ecosystem: Environmental > Terrestrial > Soil >...
CAAATAGCCGTGGGCCGAATGGATTTCGACAACCTCGAAACCGGCTTCCAACGCGCGGCCGGTGGCCTCGACGAACTTGTGGACCACGCGCTGGATTCCGTCGGTGGTCAGTTCTGACGGCACGGTCGCGGTGGCGTCGAACGGAATCGGGCTGGGCGCAACCGGCTTCCAGCCACCCTGCCCTTCCGGGATGTAGTCTTTCTGTGCGCGGACGTGCGGCGAGTACGTGCTGGCTTTGCGGCCGGCATGGGCCAGCTGAATGCCCGGCGCGGCGTCCTGGGATTTGATGAACGTCGTGATGCGTTTCAGGAACTCAATGTGGTCGTCGTTCCAAATTCCCAGATCATCCGGCGAAATGCGGCCTTCGGGTTCGACCGCCGCGGCTTCCGTCATTACCAGAGCGGCGCCGCCACAGGCGCGGCCGCCCAGATGGACGAGATGCCAGTCGTTGGCGAAGCCGTCCTGGCTGGAGTACATGCACATGGGGGAGACGGCGATGCGATTCTTAAGCGTCAGCCCGCGCAGTTTCAATGGCTCGAATAGTTGAGGCATGGAGCGCATCGTAGGGAGCCATCAGGCGCCCACAAGAAAAATCTTCGGTTCTTCTCCGCCAAGCCGGATCGATGCGGCGGAGGGTGAGGCTCCCGCCGAACCGCCCGGTTCACCGATTCTTCAATCGACCGAGAGCGTCTCGGGCAACAGCCAGATCCGGTTTGAGATTCAACGCCTCGCCGTATTGCGCAATCGCGTCGGTGACGCGGCCGGCGTGTTCCAAGGCGACCCCGAGATTGTAGTGCGTCGTGGCCGAACCAGGCGCAAATTGCAGTGCCTGCTCGTACTGGCGGATCGCCTCATCGAGGTCCCCTTTCAACATCAGGGCATTGGCCAGGCCGGTATGGGCCTCGACGTAATCCGGCTTGATCTGCAACGCCTGTTGGAAGTGCACGACGGCGTCCTCCACTTTGCCGGTTCGGGCCAGGGCGTTGCCCAATCGGCTGTGTGCTTCGGCGTAGTGGGGATCAATCCGCAACGCCTGCTCGTATTGCGCGATGGCCTCCCGGACACGGCCAAACGCGAGCAGCAGGTCGCCAAGGTCGCAATACGATTCAGGACGGTCCGGCTGGAGGCGCAGCGCTTCCTGATACTGCGGGATCGCTGCGTCGAGCTTGTGGGCGCGAACGAAGGCGTTTCCCAAATTATAGTGAGCGCCGGCCAGATCGGGCCGAAGCTCGATCGCCTGTTCATACTGGCCGATGGCCTCATTGGCCCTGCCCGCCTGTTCCAGGGCCAGCCCCAGCTCGTTGTGTGCGGCGGCGTAATCGGGATCGAGTTTCACCGCCTCCGTAAACTGGTCGGCGGCTTCGGTGACCTTGCCCAGTTCCATCAATATCATTCCCAAGTCATGTTTGGATTCGGCGTAATGTTCCACGCCCGACAGCAGATTAAACACGACCGAGAATCCCAGCAGCAGACCCCAACCGCCACGCGCCATGCCACGCCACGCCGGCCGGTGCGCCAGCGCGCACTCCAACGCGAGTAGGCCCACGACCGCGAGAAACACCAGCGCAGGAAGAAACTCCGTTTCAAACCGGACGCAGGCGGCGCAGAAAAGGGCCATGACCGTGGCGCCAACAATAAACAACACAAAGAGGGCCATCAGAAACCAACCCAACGTGGAACGCGCGGGCTCTGACCGGCCGCGCCATGCCAACGGCACACCGAGCGACAACCACACCAGCGGAACGTTCAAGAGAATTGCGAATGGGGCCTCCGGCAATCCGTGGCCTGTGGGCATGGCCGGAGCCACCGCCTGGTTTACAAACGGGAAATGCGGGCTCCAGCGGGCCGGCTGCAGAAAATAGGAGCGAATATTGAACCAGATGTAGCGGATCGAAAACAACTGCTGCGTCAGCTCCCGATTGGCGGCCATCTGGTAATGCCAGCCAAATTCCAACGGATTGCCAAATCGCCGAGCGTTGTAGACCATCAACCCTACGCCAATGAGCGCGATGGGGCTGATCACCGCAACCAATAGCGGCCAGATCCTCTGCTCCTGGCGCCGCCCGTGAGCCACCGGAACCAGCAGGATGATCGCGCCATATAATAACGACGGCCGCGCACCCAGGGCGAATCCGTATGCCGCACTGGCTACGGCCAGCCACCAGCACTTGCGATCCGAACTGTGCAACGCCCTCCAGATCGCGCACAATGCGATCATCGTCAGCATAAACCCGCAACTGATCGGCACCTCGTACACCGAGCACCGCGACAGCAACACCGGCATACCCGATGCCAAACCCAGTCCCAGGGCGCCCGCCGCGGGCGCCCACGCGCTCACTTGCGGGAAGTAGCGCCGCCACAGCGCCCACACCAATCCCGCGCCGGCCAGATAGCCGATGGCGCAAAAGATCTCCACGGCTTGCGCCTGATACAGGTGGTCGCCGGTCAACGAGACCATCGGCCAGAACAAGATCACGGCGGGCGTGATCCCAAAGTAGAGGTATAACCTGCCCTTATAGTAGCTCAGGTCGTGCAGCCGATGGAATGCGCCCCGGTAATGCGCGTTGGCGATCGGATCGTAGGGATCGGCAAGTTGCGTCAGCCCGACCGGTGGCTCCTCCTTCGCGCTCAGTTGGCCGGTGCGGAATCCTTCGACCAACAAATTGTAGTAACTATCCGACGGATTCAGGCCCAACGATTCCCAGAACCCCGAATGAGCGCACACCGCGTACACGGCGATGACCAGCATTGACACCACGCCGAGAACTCCACGCTGCGCCCACATGTGTTTGTGCGAGCTACGGTCCAGTTGGCTGTCCGGTTAGCGTGACGGTGGTCGAGAATCCGAGTGGGAATGTTTTGGCTGTCGGCATCTTCGGCCGGTACCAGTCGACCGTGGCCGAGAGTGTGTTGTTGGTGTCAAACGACACCCAGCCGATGCACGCACCCAGCTTCCCGGTATAGAGCGCTTCGTACAACGGCCATGTGCCATATTGCGAAACCGGTGCGCTCATGCTGATTTTCGTCCCGTCACCCAGAATGCCCGTCATATGTCCGGTGCCGGAGGTCGTCACGGTAAAGGTTGCGGTACCAGTGCTTGAGGGAAGGTTGGTATTATTGCCCGGCGGCACGCCGAAAATGACGGCGTATTCACCGGCTTGGGGACAAGGATTGTTGTGGCTGAACACTGCGCGATCGGCAACGAGGACGGAGGTGAACGTGCTGCCCGATATCGTTCCGGTGATCTGGTCGGTCCCGTTTTCAATGTCGAGATGCAGAACCACCTGTAGTTGGTTCGACCCGTGCGGAGGGACGGTGTTGGTCGAATTGCCGCTGGCGTCGAATTGTCCGTGGAAGCTGGATTTCACACCGCCCATGACCAGGTTGGCGGTGAACGTCCCGGACTTCGAGAGGACCAGCTGGAGGTCGCCCGAACTGGGATCGGATGGGGCATTGGTCTGGATGGCCAGCCCGCTGTACGTGCCCCACAAGGAGCCGGGCGTCGCCAGCGTGTTCGTGCAGACGGAAGCGCTCGGCTGTGAACTAATGAACTGGGCGTTATAGGCAAGCACGGCGTAGCAATAATTGGTGTCCGGCGCCAGATCTCTGTCGGTGAAATTCGTCGCCGCGGTGCTCATCAGCAGCTTCCCGTTCCGAAACACCGTATATCCCACGAACCCCAAATCGCTGGCATTTGTCGATGCCATCCAGCTCAGGTCGATCTCGTTTCCCGAGACGAAGGTCACCGCCAGCCCTTCGGGGGTCGCGGGTGCTTCTTCGTTGCCAATCACGACATAGTTCGTAAGCGTTATCGAGTCGGTTCCCGCCGGCCCGCTCACCGTGAGGGCGACCGAGTTGCTCCCCGACCGGCCGTAGGTGTGCGAAAGCATGTTGGCCGTGGTATTCGTGGTCAAGCCATCGCCAAAATCCCAGAATCGGTTGATAAGTGTGCCTGTGGAAGTATCAGTGAACATGACCGTGAGCGGCCACGGGCCATTGGTCGGCGTTGCCGAAAAGCTGGCGACGGGCGCCACGGGCGAAAAGCTGTTGGTAACTTCCTCGATCCACGCGAGGTTGGCCGATACGCGCGTGCTGTAGAATGAACTGGGCACGCTGCTGGTAATCTGGATCCAATTAGTCATCACACCGGATACGGTATTCGTGACACTGAGTACGTAAAAGCCATCCATATCCAGGAAGGCTGCGTCGAATTCGGTGTTCGTTGTGCCATCGGTACTGAACGGACCATCCACGCCGTGATTGACGCCCGCAAGCTCCCACGTCGGGCCACTCTGAATGAACAGTCCGCCGCTGGAATCGCCGTCAGACAGATCACATTGATTTTGGTTGGGCCCGAACGCGGCTTGCAACAGCTCGCCATTGGTTTGGTCGGTGTACACGTCCGAGACCGCGTTCTGCCCCCACCGCTCGACACTGTCGCTGAGCCCCCATTCCCAGCCATTAGTTACCACGTTCGCACCGTTAGTCGTCGTCACGGCATCCCCCCGCTGCGTGCCGCGCCCGAAAACGACCAGCGCTTTTCCAACCTCGTTATTTCCTGTGTACAAGGGAGCATACGACGGGAATGTTTCCGCCACTTGCCAAAGAGTAAGGTCGGAGGTTGGGCAATTGGTCGACGCCACGGTGTGGTAGGTGAATCCGTCCAGCACGAACACGTCTCCAGTCGCGCCGCCGACGTGCGTGGCTGCGAGAAAAAACATCGGGGCAACCGGCGTGCCGAGGAAATTTCCGTTCTCCGTGTTCCACTGGCCTTCGTACTGCCAGCCGCTGGTGGAGAGCGTGCCGCTTGGCGCCGTCGTGTTGAAGCCGGAATCGCTGGTGAATCCAAACAATACAGCGTGAGACGACGGCGGCGATACGAGCCCGTCCATCACCACCAATGCGGCAACCAACACATAACCTCGACCTCGCACAACTGCTCAGTCTACCAAATCCCCCACCCTGGCGGCAAACCGCAATTTGACGACGCATTTACACGACGCCAATGCCGAAGCTGCAATCCGTACTATATTTGGCCGTAAGCGCTTACGAGGCAACGGGTTCCTGCGGCGATTGAAAACGAGAGAGATCGCCGAACATCCTGGCTGTCCACGACTTAGCTCAGAGATGACAGATGAAGGAGGCGCGGTCAGGCCCCGGTTTGATTACGCTTGGCCGCTCACCTTTTTTGTCTTGGACCCGGCCGGTGGGATGGATTGATCCGGCGCTTGGCACAAGCGCCGCTACACTGGCTGATTTCAATCCTGCTCTCAACTTGACACCCCCGGCACGGAACCGTAAACCTGCTGCATGGCGTTTGTTTCCTGCGAATGGTGTTTGGCGGCGGCGCTGGGGCTGGCGGTGACGGGGGCAGCCGCGTTGGCACAAGGAGGCAGTGTGGAACAGAACGATCCTTATCTCTGGCTGGAAGACATACACGGCGAAAAACCGCTCGCCTGGGTCAAGGAGCAAAACGCGCGCAGCCTCCAAGTGCTGGAGGCCGACCCGCGCTACCAGCAGGACTACGACGAAATTCTGAAGGTACTGGACGCGCAGGACCGCATCCCCTTCGGATCGCTGAATCAGAATTATGTCTTCAATTTCTGGCAGGACGCCGCCAACCCAAAAGGCATCTGGCGCCGCGCCACCATCGCCGACTACCAGAAGGCGAACCCCAAATGGGAAACCCTCCTCGACATTGACAAGCTTTCGAAGGACGAAGGCAAAAGCTGGGTGTTCATGGGCGCGAGCTGCACACCCGATCTCAAGCGCTGTCTCGTCGAACTCTCGCCCGGCGGCGGGGACGCAACGGTGGTGCGCGAATTCGATCTCTCTGACCTGAGTTTCGTGAAAGACGGCTTCGTACTCACCGAAGCCAAATCCCGCGTCGCCTGGGTGGACAACGACACGGTGTTGTTCGCCACCGACTTCGGCAAAGGCTCCCTGACGCCCAGCGGCTATCCCCGCATTGTGAAGGTGTGGCGGCGTGGCGAACCGATTGCTGCGGCAAAAACGGTTTTCGAAGGCAAGGAAACAGACGTCGGCGTATCGCTTACATCGTGTCAGGGCCCCGACGGCACAGTGCCGTTGATCGAAAACCGGCCCAGCTTTTTCGAAACGGAATATTACACATTGCTGCCGGATGGTTCCGCGATCAAAATTCCGTTGCCGTTATCGGCCGTTGTTAGAGGCCTCACCCGGGGACAGCTGATTGCCACCTTGCGCAAGGACTGGGCACAACAGGAAGGCCAGGTGCCCATCGCCAAAGGCTCGCTGATCGCCTTCCCGATACGCTCCTACCTGCGCACGCGCATGGTCCCGCCGGCGAAAGTGCTCTTCACGCCCGACGCCCGCAGTACGATCAAAGGGGTCGAGCCCGGTCGCGACGCCGTCTACGCCGCGATCTTCCACAATGTCATCGGCAGCGTGCACGCCTTCCGGCCGAATGGCGAAAGCTGGACCGACACCAAGCTCGATCTGCCTGATGGCGGGTCCGCCGGCATCATCTCCGCCAATGATTGGGGTCCGGAAGCCGAATTCTATTTCGAGAGCTTCCTGGTGCCGCCGACGCTCTATCATGATGACGGCGGCGACAAACCGAAGGCGATCAAGTCGCTGCCGGCGCGCTTCGATGCCAGCGGTCTGGTGACCGAACAATTCGAAGCCACCTCCAAAGACGGAACCAAAATCCCGTATTTTGTCGTGCACCAGAAAGATGCAAACGGCCCGCGTCCGACCGTGCTCTATGGCTATGGCGGCTTCGAAGCCGCGATGTCGCCCAGCTACTCCGCCAATTTCGGCAAGCTGTGGCTGACGCAGGGTGGCACTTTCGTCCTCGCCAATATCCGCGGCGGCGGCGAATTCGGCCCCGCCTGGCACGAACAGGCGCTTACCACCCATCGCCAGAGGGCCTTCGACGATTTCGAAGCGGTGGCCGAAGACATCGAAAAGCGTGGGCTCACCACGCCCAGGCAGTTGGGCATCATGGGTGGCTCGAACGGCGGTCTGCTGGTTTCCACCGTCATGACGCAGCGCCCCGACCTACTGGGTGCGGTCGTCTGTCAGGTGCCGCTGATCGACATGATCCGCTACACGCAGATTGGCGCGGGGGCATCCTGGGCAGCCGAGTATGGCGATCCTGCCGATCCCAAGATGCGCGATTACATCCTCACCTATTCGCCCTATCAGAACGTGAGGGCGGACAAGAAATATCCGCCCATCCTCTTCGTCACCGCCACGAGCGACGACCGCGTGACGCCCGTCCATGCCCGCAAGATGGCGGCGAAGATGGAAGCCCAAGGCCACGACGTTCTCTTCTATGAGAACACAGAAGGCGGCCATGCCGCAGCCGCAGACCATCGCCAGGCTGCCAAAATGTGGGCGCTGTCCTTCGTCTATCTGGCGCAGAAACTCTAGCTGAAATGTCGATGGGGCCAACTCCGCAAACCGTAGATTTCCTCGTTCGATTGCGGCAGGTTGGCCGCCAGATGACGGTGGCGGTGCTGTGGGGGAAGGAAAGCGGCCGGTGATCGGCAATCGGCGGCGACGGGAAGTTCAGTGGGCGACAGGTTTTGGCGCGGTCTTGGTCATGACATCACGGATGACGTGCAGCGCCTCCTGAATGCGGAATGGCTTGTGCATATAGCCGTCAATCGGGTGCTTGGCTAGAAGCACCCGCAACCGCAGTTCGTCGAAGCCGGAGACGATGATGACCTTCACGCCGGGGCTGAGCTTCTTCAGCCACTCGCACGTCTTGGCCCCGTCGAGCTTCGGCATGTTGAAATCAAGCAACACGAGATGAATATGGCTCTTCTCGCGGGAGAACGTGTCGAGCGCCAGGATTGGATCGGTAAACGCATGGACATCGACGCCATGCGGCTCCAACAACTCCTTGATGGGTTTCAGGAAATCTTCTTCGTCGTCGATGGCCAGAGCGCAGATACGGCGGCCGTCAGCGGTAAGCGGCTGGACGGTGTGGCCACTGGCGCGCCTGGCTGCATTTACTAGGTCAAAGTTATCGACTTTTAGCGGCATACCTCCCCCGCAACAGCATACAGCCTGCCATTTTTCGCCCATTTCTGTGTTGGGGCAAGCTGTGACGAATACGTTATTTCGTCTGCCCTGCCCCTGTTTCGCCCGCCGTCTTGAAGGTCACGGTTACCGGCTCCAGCGGCACGCCGTCCTCATCACGGAACGCGTCGTAAGTCTCGGAGTTGAGCATGAACTGATATGACCGGTCCGGCTTGAGTTTGACCGGCGCGGTCCAGATCTTCCGTTGAGCATCATAGTGAGTCCCTTTGCCAACTTCGGGACAATGCGGGCCGCCACCGACCAGTGACCAGGATTTGTCCTTCATGGGCCGATCAAACACCACTTGGATTTCGGTCAGTTTGGGGTCGACCTCCTGCGCCCCATTGGCAGGGACCATCGAAACGATCCGGGGTGGTTTGCTCGACAAATCGGTCTGCGCCTCCTGGCCCGCCGGCGGTTGACCGGCAGTCTTGAACGTCACCGTAACCGGCTCCAGCGGCACACCCTCCTCGCTGCGAAAGCCAACGAACTTCTCGGAGTTGAGCATGAAGCGGTATGACCAACCCGGCTTCAGCGTGACCGGCACGGTCCAGACCTTGTGTTGGGCATCATAACGGCAGTCCTTGCCCGTTTCGGGGCAATGCGGGCCGCCGCCCACGAACGCCCAGCCCTTGTCCTTCATGCGCCGATCAAACACCACCTCGATGGCGGTCAGTTTTGGATCCACATCCTGCGCCCCGTTGGCGGGAACCATGGAAACGATTTTGGGCCGTTTGCCCGCCAACTCCGCCTGCTTCCTGGGAAAATCCTTAGCCGTCTCGTCAAAAAACGCGGCCAGCCGCGGCGAGAAATCCTCCAGCGTTGGATACTGATCGCGGTGCGTCTCATACTGGCCGAGCAGGTCCGACAGTTCCTGCATCCAAAGAAAACCATTCCGCTCTTCCGTCTGAATAGCGCTTCGCGCGGCCTCCTCACTATCATACCGACGCTGATAACGAATGACACAGGCGCGAACGAGTGACTCCTTCAACAACGTCGATCCGTTTTCATAGGCTTGCGCGCGCATCTTCTGGGCAACCTGCTCAAAGAGCGTGTCGCCAGACGGTTCGAGTTCGCCCCGGTGGCGATCAACCAGTGGGTTACAGTAGGAATGACAGAATTCATGGACGACCGTAGGCAGCGCGTCGTGTGTGAATTCAGGCAGGCCCTGCTCATCGGTCTTCCACACGCCGAGAATGCAGTAGATTTCTTCGTGGCCGTCCGCAGCCCGGTAATGGATACCATAAGACCCACCGCCATTGAGCAATCCCAAAGCCACCGTGAAGCTTGCGCCGGGTCGCTGGCCGAAATAGGCGTCGAACCAATCAAGATGGGCTTCCTTCGCCATCAGCGCCTGCATCCGCGTCACTGTGGTCTGGTAAAGCGGCTGATGTCGGTCGATGAATTGCTGGAACGAGCTGTCTTTGACAAGCTGCCGCGCCGCCGCCAGAAAATTGGTCACATCGGGAGCGGTCCAGCGGCGATCCAGGCCCTCCGGCCATGGTTGGAGCGGGAGCTTGAGCGCGAGCTGCTTGGCGTCGGTCAAATGAATCGCCATCCCCATCACGGCATCGTAGGACACCCCCCGAGTGCGCCGCAGTTCCTCGGCCAGGTTGACCACTGCATGATCGCGGAACTTCCCAAATTGGCGCTCCGCGTCCTCGGCGTAGGATGCCACCCGGGCCATGTTGTATTCCGGGTTGCCAGCCAGCCGGAAGATCAGGCTCATCAGTTCCACGCGCGGATCAACGACCACGCGCAGCGACGGCGCTACGCCTGGCACCGTCTTGATGGCAGCGTTGTTGGTGGGTTCAGCAGCGGTCGCCATCAACTGAGCCAACCCGGCTGACGCCGCGATGACGATACAGAGAAGATGCCTCGATTTCACCGGCTTCCGACCGGCTTACATACACCTGCGTCCGCTGTAGCCGCAAACTATTTCGTTGCTGCGGTCACCCACGTAAACCGTAGGTTTCCTAGATCGCTTGCGCCAGCTTGGCCGCCAAATGGATGGTCCGCGCTGCTCCACGTCCCGCCCTCCGGCGGGATCCCGCAGCGTTGCGGGACTCCACGCGGCGCACCACGTCAAACGCCAAGCCACAGACTACGGAGCTGCGCCCTCAACTGTCTCTATAGACGGAAAAACGATAAAGCGTCCGTTAGCGACCACATGGGAGAACGCCCCGGCCGCCGACAAGCAGTGTCCCGTGTCGCGCGGGATGGGCGTATTCCTTGATCACCACGGGCACCCGCAGTCTGGCGGAAAGGCTTCACGGCTCCGGGTTGGGCCCGTTCTGTAAAAAGCACGCACTTCCCATCATGCCCGAAGATCCACCCCTCGTACAACCATCCCAGAAGTTTCCCACTGTACGCATAAACCCCATTCTCACGGAGCCAGGCCACCGGGGTCCCATCTCGCATGTAGATCGACTCTCCATCACCGTCGACGTACGCCACGGCGTCTCCATGTTTGTCCCAGAGGTCAGTTGTCATCGTATGACATGAAGATAAGCCGGAAGACCGTAGACCGCGATAGGGTGTTCGCCCCATTGTCTGGGGGAGTTGATCCTCCGGTCGATGGCTCAGAATCCGCTGGATTCGTGAAGTCTCGCATGGGGTGAACCCCCCATATCGCCGGCCCGGTTCCCAGCGTATTGTTCTATGCTGAATTCAATCAGAGCCAAGTCAAAGATTCAAACGTATGGAGGACGGCGATGAAGAGAAGAACAATTGCAGCGATTGTATTCCTTGTTGTCGTTTTAGCGTTGGGGTTTGTAAGTGTCGTTCTCGCAGTTGTGTAGGGCCTGTGACGCAATGGGATGATGGCTTTGTCAGAGCTCAATGACAGCGGCATTGTAATGCTCTTCTGCGAATCACCAGAGTGAAGTTGAAGGAGCCTTGAGCCATGGACGTAACATACAGACAACGAGACCATCTCAAGAGGTTTGGAGTTGGGACGATTCCGAACAACTTGACCGTCGGAGCGGCTTCCAAATGGATTGATAAGCTCTATGAGGAAGAAATTGACACACTGAGAGACGAGAGAATGGAGTTGAGCGTTTGGATCGCTGCTCAATGTAAAACGCCCGCACATGGCGGGAGTTCTCCGAGTCCCCTGTACCCGGTCAAATCGTTCGGGCCATTTGAAGCTACTTCCCCCGACCCGTCCTAATCTTCGTCCGCCTTGGTCGTCCCGCCTTCGAACTTTTCGGTTTGCGACGTTTCGCTTTTCCTCCGATGCGGA
>Ga0187862_10005808_pt1 | contig 11311 bp, 6 predicted proteins | sample June2016WEW_10_1_FD_133003 | JGI IMG/M metagenome (GOLD analysis project Ga0187862, IMG submission 133003) | Peatland microbial communities from SPRUCE experiment site at the Marcell Experimental Forest, Minnesota, USA - June2016WEW_10_150 | ecosystem: Environmental > Terrestrial > Soil >...
CATGGCGGTCAACTTCAAGGGGATTTTCCTGTGCACCAAGGCCGAGATAACGGTCATGCTCAAGCAGAAGAAAGGGAGCATCATCAACACCGCGTCGGTCGGTGCGATCGTCCCCGGTGACCCTGACACAATGGGCTCCATCTATGATTCTGCGAAGGGAGGCGTTATCGTCTTCTCGAGAAAGGCGGCGGGCGAGTACGGCAAGGAAGGGATTCGCATCAATGCCATCGCTCCGGGGATGATCATGGGCACCAAGTTCGCTGCCGAGCGCAGGAAGAATGCCCCCGAGGCCGCCACGTCGAAGGTCAAGGACAGTCTCGCCAAAATGGCCCTCGGCCGCCCCGGCAGCGCCGACGAGCTCAAAGGCATTGTCGTCTATCTTGCCTCCGATGCGGCAAGCTACGCCACGGGTCAGGTGTTCGTGATCGATGGGGGCATATCGTAGGGGAAACGTAGCCTTTCTGTCACGCAGGCAGTGATGCAAAAAATGATCGCCGGGAGAGACGGGGGGAGCATGTGCGACGGCCTCCCGCCGTCTCTCCCGGATTTGTCTCTCTTACCTGCCCTTATTCTACGAGGACCCCCTTGCTCACTGCCATGAGGTCGCTCACGAGGGTTTCGTAATCGAGTTTCTTCCCCTTTATCTTCTCCCTTTCCGCAATCTTCCCTTTGTGGAATTCGAGTATGTCGCCCGAGAAAGGCAGGTTGCCTTGGTTGAGATACCTCAGTGCCCCGGCGCTGTCCTTAATGCTCATCACCTTGCAGGGGCTTGCGGGGTTCGTGGCAAAGGGATTGTCCAGGACCCCGGACTTGACAGCCTTGATGGTACCCTGCACCACGTCGCCGTCCCCGAATTCCAGGACTTTGTCCACTATTGACCGGGCTTCAGCTTCCGCCATCCGGGTCTCGATCTCAAGCTCCTTCTTATCCACCTCGATCTTCTGGGTCTGGAGGAAATTCTCCATGATCTTGGCGGTTCTGAAGGAATAGGCAGTATCTTCTTTGGTCGGAATGCCCTTGGCCTCCGCCACGGTCCTGATGTCGTTCGCCTGGGCTCCGCAGAGCTTGGCCATGAGGGTATTCATGAAGACCACCGCGAAGGCCGAGCCTACCTCAAGGGGGTATTGCACGAGAGAGAAGCTCACCGAGAGAAAGCCCTCCAGGTCGTCGTATCCGAGTTTCTTGAGGTATTCCTGCTTGAGCCTACGAAGCACAGTTGCGGTGGCCACATCCTGCGCAAGATTGCCGTGGCACGCAAAATGAAGCCTCACATTCCTGACCCCCTGCTCCGCCATCATGACTACCTGGACGAGGATGGCGGCGATCTGCAGGCTGGGAGAGATGCCCGCACCGTAAAGCCCCTGGCACGACGCGCAGATGGGCACACCGTGCTCCTCGTAGTAGCCTATCAGCCTCTGCACGTACCGGTGCGTGGAGATGGCGGTCTCCAGGGGAACCTTGCTGTGATGATGCCAGAAATCCATGAGGGCATCGGTCGAGCCCGACGTGTGGCCCCCAGCGTACCCTATCTCGTCGATGAGTCTGGGATCGGCCGCCCCGTATCGCATGGAGACGGGGGAATTGACCGCCTCGATCACCCTTCTGAAGCCGGCTACGCCGTGGTTCACCAAGGGCAGCCCGTTGAGGACCGATCTTCCCCCCTTCCGGCTCTCGGCAATCCCGCGCTCGGCCTCTTCGTAGTCGTTCTGCCTCGAAAAACTGTCGACCGACGTGCCGAGCAGATCCGCCTGCCCCTCTTTCTCCACGTAGGTGAGCAGTTCTATCTGTTCCTCGATGGTTGCCTTTCCCATGCCCGTGATTGCGTATATCTCGCCGCGCTCCTTCGCGCCCTTCAGCTTATGCACATAGACCTTGTGGGGGGGCAGGCTTTTGTGAAACGCAATGGCCTCCTCCAGGTCGACGTCTTTGCCGGTCGGCCACTGCGCAAGGACTTCTTTTCTCTCTCTGAAAAACTCATCTTCCGTGAGTTTCCTGTTCCGCATGTCCATTACCGCCTCCTACGCAACGAGATATCCGCTTCCAGGTCCGCAATCACTTTCTTCGGCGACGTGCCCGGCGGGTAGACCCGGTCTATGCCCATTCCTTTAAACTTCGCCTCTGCGCTCTCCCACGCCATCTCGCCGACCTGCAAAAAGCCGCCGAGGTAGAGAAGTACGTTCTCCAGCCCTGCCTCGATGCACTTTTCCTTCAGTCCGGGAACGAGCGTCTGAGCATGACCGCTAAGGGACGAAACGAGGATTGCGTCTCCGTTGGCCTCCAGGGCGGCCTCCACAAACTCCTTCTGGGAAACCTGCGATCCCAACGCCACCACCTTGAACCCCGCCTCCCCAAGGGCGTATTCGAGAATCCTTATCCCGACGACGTGCACGTCTTCCCCTATCACCCCGGTGACCACTGTCATTCTTGACTTGCTGGTATCCGCCATGAAACCCCTCTTCTGGTAAGATTTCCCCTTCGCGCGCGCGAGAAGAGCGCCACAATAGTCGAGGGGCAACGTGAGTTGCCATCCTCTCCCCGGGAAGAGGAGAGGATGGCAAACGATCACGCCGCAAGCTCATTGCAGGCTTGGTGCCCTCGTTAAGCCCCTTAAACAGCCTCCCTACATCTCGACGACGACTTTGATCTGATCGTGGTCGTCTGCAGTTAGGTCGAAGGCCTCTTTTGTCTTCGAGAGAGGCAGCACCTTTGTGACATACTTCTTGCCTGTGATGAGGCCGGACTGGATAAGCTCGGCCGCCTCGTGCCAGCGGGGCACCCTGGGTCCCAGGCTTCCCCAGGCGATCTGCATGTGGAGCAAGGCGGGATCGAATCCCACTGAAGGATCCGTATAACCGGCACCCGGACCGATCCAGGTCGTCATGTTACCTTCGCTCGGCCCCACGTCCGCCCGAACCTTGAAAGGTGAATAGTAGTATCCCGCGAGCCAGATGTGTCCCGCCCGGCGCACGGACGCGATGGCTTGCATGAGGGCCTGAGGTCTCGTGTCGATCACGATGACGACGTCGGCTCCCCTGCCTTTCGTTTCCTTCATAACCGTCTGAACGACGTCCTGGTCAATGGAATTGATGAGCACGTCTGCGCCCACTTGACCGGCCGCCTTGAGGCGCTTCTTCGAAACGTCGCTCGTGATGATCCTGACACCACGCTCGTGCATCTTGGCCACCGTACCCAAACCCATGAGCTCCTGGCCGATGATGAGAGCCGTCTGGCCTGCCTGCGCCTTTCTTGAGAGTCCGATAGCGAGGTAGAGGGGCTCTATCATGGACAGGTCGACCCAGCTCAGGTCAGTCGGCATTATAGCCGCGCTTTCGTTGGTGATGAAGGGTATGGCGACATACTCTGCGAAGCCGCCGTGAATGGCCCTCTGGGCCATGCCTTCCCTCCAGTTGACACATCGCCAGTAGTCCTCTTCATGGCAGTAGTGGCACCGGAAGCAGGGTTTGAACACAGGGTTCTGGAACACCCTGTCGCCCACTTTGAAGTCCCTCACCTTGGAACCGACCTCGACGATTTCCCCACTCCACTCGTGGCCTCTGGCCAGACCGGGGCCCTCTCCTCCCCTCTGCCACCGTATCCACGCGTCCACGTCCATCACGTGGCACACCCCGCAGGCTCCGACCTTGACGATGGCGCCTTCAGGGGTGCACCTCGGATCAGCAACATCTTGGTACCTGATGTCACCCGGTGCATAGTAGACAGCTGCCTTCATGCTCTCCTCCTCCTTGCCATTTTTTGTATGAAGCTTTCACACGAAAAACGTGACTCCGAAAGGGGTGCATTCGCCGGTCCCCATTTTGGCACGCCGTTCTTCGTGTCACCCTCAAGGAGCAAGAAACGTGCCCTGATCGAGGAAGGAGCCCCGCCTTTTGCAAAACCGGAAGGAACCCACAGAAGGCAACGCACTGCCCGACTCTCACACGGAATCCCGATACATCCGCAGCCGACCGCGTCTTCGTCTCTCGGGAATAACGAAATGAAGGGAGAGCTATCCATAATGATATTTCGCGAGGAGTGACGAAATATCGCCGCAGTTATCGGGGTTCAGCACCCCCTCCGGCAGCAAAGCTGCCGGAGCCTCCCCCCTCCCCCTCGCTTCGCTCGTTTTGCCGCTGGTTCAGCACCCCCTCCGCTGGCATTGCCTGCGGAGCCTCCCCGCTCACGCTCGCTTCGCTCGTTTTGCCGCTGGTTCAGCACGCAGTTAACGGGGTTCAGCACCCCCTCACCGGGCAAAGCCCGGCGAGCCTCCCCCGCTCAGAGACTCGCTTCGCTCGCCTGATAGCAGTGAGTACACTCAGTTAATCCGAGGTCAATCGGCACCAAACCAGGCCCTCTTGCCCTTCACCCTACTCTTTCTTCCCCTCCAGGTACTGCTTCTTCACGTCCCGTTTGAGGATCTTCCCTGCCTGGCTCTTGGGGAGCTCGTTGACCACAACGAAGAGCTTCGGCACCTTGAAGCCGGAGAGGCGCTTCTTGAGGAAGGACTTGAGGGCATCGGGAACGACGGTCTCACCCGGCTTCGGCACGATGAAGGCTGCCACCTTCTCGCCCCACTCCCTGTCGGGAACACCGACGACGGCTACTTCCTGGACCTCAGGGCAGGTGTAGAGGGCCTCCTCCACCTCCCGGGGGAAGACGTTCTCTCCTCCGGTGATGATGAGGTCCTTGAGGCGGTCGACGATGGAGATATAGCCGTGCTCGTCCATGATGCCGATGTCCCCGGTGCGGAGCCATCCGTCCTCGTGGCGTTTTTGTGCGTTCCAGAAGGTGGCCTTCGTCTCCTCGGGGCTTCCGAGATAGCCGTTCATCACGTTCCTCCCGTGGACGCATATCTCGCCTTCGCGGCCGGGCTCGAGGATGTTCCCGGACGTGTCCCTGATCTGCACCTCCACCCCGTAGCACGCCTGGCCCACGGAGCCGACGACGTGGAACTGGGGATGGAGGTGGTTGAAGGTGATGGGCATGGCTTCCGTCATACCGTAGGATTCGGCGATGGTGATCCCCGTCCGCTCCTTCCACTGCTTCACCACTTCCATGGCCATGGAAGCGCCCGCAGAGAAGCAGTAGCGCAAGGGGCCTATCTGCGTGTCCAGATCGGGAAGAGAGAGGAGACGGATATAGACGGTGGGCACGGAGAAGAACTTCGTGATCTTCCCCTCTTTGAGCACTTCGAGGACCCTGTCCATGTCGAAGGAGGGGAGAAGCTGAAGGCAGCCCGAGCTCAAGATCGTCGAGTTCATGATGTGGAGCTGGCCGAACACGTGGTTGAAGGGCAGAAAGCACAAGGCGAGGTCGTGCTCGGTGGAGCGCTCGTAGTAGGCGATGCTGTAGCTCGAGAAGTTCGTGTGCTCGTGGGTGAGCATGGCCCCTTTGGGCATGCCTGTCGTGCCCCCGGTGTAGAGGACCGCGGCAACATCCCTGCGGTCCCTGTCGACGGCAAGGAAGGACCCCGTTCCTTTCTCTTTCAGGCTTTCGAGGTCGAGATCGCCCCCGGGGCAGATCACCTTCTCGACGCATCCCGCTACTTTCAGGCGCTCGAGCTCGGCGAGCTTCGCCCCTATGGTCATGACGAAGCGGGGCCGGCCGTGGGTGATGAGATTCGAAAGCTCATCTCCCGTCAAGAGGCTCGAGAGGGTGACCGCAGAGGCCCCTGCCTTGATGATGCCGAAGTAGGAGGCGATCCACTCCGCGGAGTTCGGGGCGCACAGGGCAACGAGATCGCCGGGTGAGATCCCTTCAGAGATAAGGCCGGTCGCGATGCGGTTCGCCTCATCGTTGAGCTGGGCATAGGTGAGCACCCTGCCCTCCTCGCTGACGGCGGGACGGGTGGGAAAGAAGTAGGCGGATTGCTCCAGGTTCCTGGCAAGATTCATGGACTAGCTCCTAGGTAAGAAGATTGATATAGAACAAAGGCATCCTAACATTGTATACAAAAACCATGCCGGACTTCGAGGGTCCTGCCCCGAATTTCAAGAAACCAACAGGCGGAGTACCTTTGCAACATTGTCGATTTCTTCCAGCCTTTCGAGGAGGGATAGGGCCTTTTCGGCCTTATCCAGGGAGACTGTCCGGGAAAAGACGACATTGGCAAGAAACTTCTCCCGTTTCTCAGCCCTGGTGAGGGGCTGGGATGCGTCCATGCCCCTTGGCACATCTATTCCCTTTTCGTATTCCCTTCCCTCCCGGGTCTTGATGCGAACCACAGCCCCCAAGGGTTTTTCGGGCCCAAGGCTGGGGATGAGTCTGATCTTGCCCGCTATATCCATGATCCGCGGGTCGCGGACATACTCTTCAGTAAAATGTTCGAGTCTCACGTTCTTTCGCAGCAGGGCGCTGGCCACCGCGTATTGGAGGCTGAAGGCGGCGTTCACCTGGGGGACCTCTCCGATGCGGAAGGGCTGCCCTGCGAACTTCTTTGCCGCAGGCGTGACTGCGACTACGATTTCATCTATCTCTTCGGGGGCTATGGGGCTCCCGTTTGCGAGGGCCAGCGTGCATTCGATGGCTGCATGGCTGGACCGGCAGCAGGGATAGGGTTTGAGCGTGTCATTGGCAAAGAACTCGCTGCCAAGGCGCTTCGTGAGAATGTCGAGACGGTAGGTGCGGCAGTACAGGGAGAAGTATCCGTGCCTGCCTGTGAGAGGGTCTCTGGCTCCGGTGAAGCCCTTTCGCGCCAGGGCCGCGGCAAAGACGCCGGCCTGTGCTGCAAGGCCTTGGGGGAGCTTGAATGTATGGGCGTAGTCAAAGGTATTCTGAAAGGTGCCGGACATTTGATTGATGGCTATGCCCAGGGCATGACATATCTGATGCTCATCGAGGCCCCACAGTTTACCGGCCACGGCAGCGGCGCCGAACACATTGATCGTCCCGGCGGAATCCCACCCCGCGTCGGCGCTCAGATGGGACGCAGTTCCCAAGCGGGAGGCGAGGTCATCACCGAGAATCACGGCAGTGAGAAGGTCCTTTCCGGCAGCAGCACGCTCTTCGGCCACGGCAAGAGCAACGGGAACGGTGGTGCCGCTCACATGGACCGGCGTGCCTTCTCCGTCCGGAAACGTGCCCGAGGGCTCGAATTCATAAGAGCGGGCCATGACGCTGTTCATGAGCGCCGCATTATGGACTGGCAGCCTGACCCGTTGCCCAAGGACTGAGCTCTCCTTCTTCCCGCCCCACCCCCGAAGCAAAGAGAGAAGCATGGCGCAGCCCGGAGCGTTCGCGCCCCCCACGGCGCACCCGATGACATCGATGACCCTGTGGCGCGCCTTCTCGATCACTGACTCATCGAAACGCTCGAACGACGTCTCTACAATGTTTCTTGCCATCTCGGCTGCTATGCTCACGCTGGCCCTTTCGCAGCAGCACCTGTTCGGCGGCCTCTTCTCACCTCGCACCCCTGAGCGCCCATTCCTGAACGCGCGCGCCTCCTTAGGACGCGGCTTCACTTGCCCATTGGGCGAGCAAGAACCGTGCCGGTGGGTAGCTCACCGGCAATGGAGCCCTTTGCCGGCAAAGAAATCCGGGAAACCCCTGCAGATCCCGATGGCTCCACTTTCAGCCGGACGAGCCACCGATTTCCGTTTTCCCGCGTAGTAACCATATTTCATTGATCATGACGAAATATCGCTATTCGACACAATCGGATATTGACACGAATCGACGATATAGATAAAGTGGTAGGACGAATCAAAACCGAATTCTTGAGACAAACTGGGGCAAACGTGCATCGTGAATCCGACAACTTCGGCCCGTCTTTGAGAGACAGCGATCTTCTCCTCTGCCTCGCCGCCATGTTCGAGGTGGAGTTTTCTCTCGATTGGCTGGAGGAGCTTACGGGCATGAAAGCTTCCCTGATACTCTCAGTCCTGGAGGAGGAAGTCCAGAAGGGGGTACTGGTCAGAAAGCGTCCCGCCATCTACCTCCTCGACGATCGCCAGAAGCGCCAGGAGCTGCTCGGCTTGCTCGCAGAGCGGGAGAGGGGACAGTATCGCCGAATCATCGCAGAAATCCTCATCAGGGAGCTTCCCGAGGATGACTCCAAGGCCCTCGAGATAGCGCGCCATTTTCTCCATACGTCGAATGGCTGGAAAGGATGTCAATGGCTCGTGAGGGCGGGGGAGATCTACATAGAATCTTTTCGCACGGAAGAAGCCATCCATTGCTTCGAGAAGGTCCTTTCGGATCTTTCGGGCCAGAGGGGCGACAACGAAGATTGGCTTTTCGTCAAGGCGGCCATCGCTTATTCGAACATCATTACCGGAAGGGGTAATACCGGGGAGACCCTCTCTCTCCTCTCAGACGCGAAAGAACGTGCAAAAGCCCTGAAGGAATCTTACGGGATCCTGCTGGACATGCACATAGCCAAGCACGAGTGGCTCTCGTCGAATCACGAGAAGGCCCTGAAGAGGTTCGAAAGGGCCTTTCATGAGGTCAACATCCTCCACGATCCGGCGCTCACCAGGGCAACGACGGATTTCACGATCTATTTCTTTTTCTGGCAGGGGCGCTTCCGGGACGTCATCGAGGCATACGAGAAGTCCCTGCCCGACGTTGAGCAGTACCCTTCGGGAGTATTTCCGATCATCGCCGCCATAACGGCGGCCCGCTCGTACGCCATGGCAGGACAGCTCACGCAAGGACTGGGCATGCTCCACACCATATATGACCACTGCGTAGAGAAAGGCGATCTTTACCTGTCCTCCCATGCAGGGTCGGCCATCGCCATCATCATGGTCTCCATCAACCGCCTCGAAGACGCACTCCGGTATTTCAGGTCCTCCGCGAGAGAGGCCAAGGCGGGCCGGAATTATTGGGTGAAATTGATCGTGACCTTTATGCTTGCCCTCGTGTATCACCGAAAAGGAGAGAACAGGCGATCCCTCGCCTACCTCCGTAGGTTTCTCAAGATAAGCCGTGAAACGCAGATGAGCCAACAGCTCCACCCCTACCTTATGGAGATCTGCTGGGCCATGGAAACAGGCGACTTTCCTCGTCTGCCGGACCTTTCTCCGGAGCAGGAAATCGAGAAAATGCTCACGGCGAAAAACATGCTGTCCAGAGGGATCGCGTACCGGTATCAGGCGCTGCTCGGCAAGTCGAGGGGATGGTCGAACCAGAGGATCATCCGCTCCCTCACCCTGTCCGCTCAAATGCTCAAGGAATCGGGCCATCAGATAGAGATCGCGAAGACGCAGCTGGAGCTGGCGCGCTATTACCTCTCTACCGGGGAGACCAAGAAGGTAAGGAGGCTAATGCGGACCGCGTCCGAAATCCTCGCCCCCGCGAACATGGAGCTGATTCCCGATGATCTTAGGGTGTTCGCTTACGATCCCAACCGGGAAAGGGCCGTTCTCGACGAGATTCTGGATCTGAGGACCGGCATGGTGGCAGCCACGGAAGACAAGAAACAGCTGCTTCAGCAGACCGTCGCCGCCATAAACCGGATCACCGGAGCTGAGCGAGGCGCGATTCTCCTGGTGGACAACGAGGCCAGTCCGCCGAAGCTTCAACTGAGATCGTCGAAAAATCTTACCATCGAACAGGTCTACCACCCGAACTTCGCCTCTTCCCGGAAGATCATCGAAGAGGTGGCCGCATCCGGAGAGGGTCAGATCTTTGAGATCGACCCGTCCCTGGAGGCCGGGGCGACGTCCAAGGAGATAGTCCGTTCAGGGATATGTGTTCCCCTGATCCTCGGCGGAAGAACCGTGGGGGTCCTCTATCACGACAACCGGCTCCTCGGTAATGTCTTCAGAGAGTCAGACCTTAGACTCCTCGCCTATTTTGCTGCCCTTGTGGCGCTCCGCCTCGATTCCTCAAACGCCCGCCGGGAGATCGAGGCTGCCAGACAACGGGACAGCGAAAGCGAGATCGCCGTGGAGAAGGAGTATGAGCGGACCGACCACGGGAACGGCATTATCGGCAACTGCCCTCCCATGCAGCGCGTCCTTGCCGCATTGGAAAAGGTGGCGCGAACCGACACCGCAATCCTCATCCTCGGTGAGACAGGGGTGGGAAAGAACCTCGTGGCAAGGGTCATCCATGAGCGTAGTGCAAGGAACGGCGGTCCCTTCGTGAGCGTTCAGTGCAGCGCCCTTACCGAGAGCCTCATCACGAGCGAGCTTTTCGGTCACGAAAAAGGGGCATTTACCGGTGCCACGAACAGGAGGATAGGAAGATTCGAGATGGCCCACAAAGGGACTCTCTTCCTGGATGAAATCGGCGATCTTTCCCTGGAGGTGCAGGCACGGCTGCTCCGGGTCCTTCAGACGAAGGAGTTCGAGCGGGTAGGGGGCGGCAAAGAGACCCTCACCTCGGATTTCAGGCTCATTGCCGCGACAAACAGGAATCTCGAAGAAGCCATCAAAGCAGGCAGGTTTCGGGAAGATCTCTACTATCGGATAAACGTGTTTCCCCTCCACGTGCCCCCATTAAGGGAGAGGAAGGAGGACATCCCTTCCCTGGTGCGCCATTTTTTGAAGGTCTATTCCTCGGGTAGACAGCTCGATCTGGGAGATGTACCCAAAGAGGGGATGGAGAGGCTCATCAGCTACGACTGGCCGGGCAATATTCGGGAGATGGAGAATATCATACAGAGAGGGATCATCCTCGGCGGGGGCAGGCGTTTTCACCTGCCCGACCTTCAGGTCGCGCAGGTGAGGGCCGATTCGCCCGGCGCCTTCAAGACCCTTCAAGAAAACGAGCGAACTCATGTCCGGGAAGCGCTGCGAAGGTCGAGATGGAAGATCCACGGCCCCGGAGGGGCTGCCGAGATCCTGCACATCAACCCATCGACGCTCGCATCGAGGATGAAGAAGCTCGGTATAAGAAGGCCCGAAAAGGATCTCCTGAGAAGGGAAGGTTTTTCACCGGATTCCTGACCGGCAAAAAAGGCGCAACCGGAAAATCAGGAGATCATCATGACGGATTAGGGCGGCAAGGCGGCTCTTTTTCCTCTGGTCCTGAGGGCGGTCGCTATCCGAAGTGCCTGGTGTAAATCTCCTGAAGGGTGCCTTCGACTTCTTTTCGGAACGCCTCGTACCGCTTCATGATCTCTCGCGCTGCGGGGGTGAGCTGGGAGCCTCCTCCGGAGACGCCGCCGACCTTGCGCTCGAGCAGGGGGAACCCCAGACGCTGCTCCATGGCGCGGAGCATAAGCCAGGCCTTTCGATAGGACATCTTCATCTCAGCCGCCGCCTTGTGGAGCGAGCCGGTGGTCTCCACCCGCTGCAGTAGCCTGTCGGGCCCCTCGCCGAAGGCCTTGCCGTCGCAGTCGAGCCACACTTTATACATGATC
>Ga0187862_10005813_pt1 | contig 11305 bp, 9 predicted proteins | sample June2016WEW_10_1_FD_133003 | JGI IMG/M metagenome (GOLD analysis project Ga0187862, IMG submission 133003) | Peatland microbial communities from SPRUCE experiment site at the Marcell Experimental Forest, Minnesota, USA - June2016WEW_10_150 | ecosystem: Environmental > Terrestrial > Soil >...
GTTTGCGCACGAGGCTGGAATTCACCAGGATGGCATGCTGAAGAATCCGCTGACCTACGAAATCATGACGCCGCAGTCGGTGGGCGTACCGGATTCGCGGCTGGTGCTGGGCAAGCACTCCGGCCGCCACGCGCTGGCCTTGCGCTGCGAACAACTGGGACACCAGTTTGAGCGTCGCGAGCTCGATGAAATCTATCGCAAGTTTGTCGTGCTTGCCGACCGGATCAAGAAGGTTCAGGACGGCCATTTGCTCGAACTGATTCAGGACGTTATCAGCGGCAGCCTGGCCAAGAAGTTTCCGCCCGCGGCGGCGACTTTACCTTTTCCGCGTGCGACTGCTGCCGCAGCCAATTCCGGTGATTCGCATCCGGCGCACGTATCCGGCAGCGCCGGCCAGGCGCAGGTGTCGATCCCCTTCGCGGATCATCACGGCGAACAGGAAGATTATCTTTGGGGTGTTTAATTTTTGGGTGTTTAATTTTTGAACACCGGCGCGTAAACACTGCCGCCGATGTAAACAAGATGTAAACAAATGTAAAACGCCTGAAACTGGCTACCACCGCGGCTTGTCCTCGTATATCCTTTCGGAAACGAAGGGAGGGTTCCATGCAACTCCGTGTCACTTCCCTACCCGGAGACGGAATCGGTCCTGAAGTTACATCCCAAGCCATTTGTGTTCTGGAAGAAGTTGCCAGCGGCTTTGGCCACGATTTCGAACTCGACGAAAAAGAAATCGGCGGCGTTGCCCTGGAGAAGTTCGGCAATCCCCTGCCGGACTCGACCATTCAGGCCTGCCTGGCTTCACAGGCCGTGCTGCTCGGTGCCGTCGGCAGTCCGTCCTTCGACCACAATCCTCGCGAACTTCGCCCCGAAGCTGGACTTTTGCGCCTACGCCAGGAGCTCGGAGCTTTCGCCAATCTCCGTCCCACGGTCTTCTATCCGGCCCTCGCCGCCTGCTCGCCTCTGCGGGAAGAAATCGTCAAAGGCACAAACATTCTTATCGTGCGCGAACTGCTCGGCGGATTGTATTTCGGCCAGCCTCGCTCCATTGTTGCCGAGGGCGAAGGCGATTCCGGCAAGCGCCATGCGACCAATACCATGCGCTACAGTGAGCCGGAGATCGAGCGCATCGCGCGCGTTGCATTTGGACTCGCTCGTACCCGCCGGCGGCGCGTGCTTTCCATCGACAAATCGAATGTTCTGGAGTGCTCGCGTCTGTGGCGCGAAGTCGTCACTCGCATCGGCGGCGATTTTTCCGACGTTCAGCTCTCGCACATGTACGTGGACTCCGCCGCCATGTCGCTGGTCCTTAAGCCGGCCGAGTTCGATGTCATCCTCACCGAAAACATGTTTGGCGACATTCTGTCGGATCTGGCCGGTGGAATCGTGGGATCGCTTGGCCTGCTTGCTTCGGCCAGTATCGGAGGCCCGGTCGGTCTTTATGAACCGGTTCACGGATCGGCTCCCGACATCGCAGGAAAGGGTATCGCCAATCCGCTGGGCGCCATCCTCTCGGTGGCATTGATGCTGCGGCATACTCTTCATCTGCCCAAGGAAGCGGAGTGCGTAGAGGCGGGTGTCATCTCAACGCTGATGGGAGGCTTCCGGACTCGCGATCTGGCGCGCCCTGGTGAGCGCACTGTCTCCACAGAAGAAATGGGCGCGCAGATCGCCGAATTCGTGCGGCTGGCGGCTTCTGCAAACGATCGAGCCGCGTCGTAGAGACGACGGTAACGGGCAAACCTATCGTGAATAAAGAAGACGAATTCGAGGTCCAGCAAATTCTGGACCTCCAAGAACAGATTAGGCAGAGACTCATTCAGCTGGGTTTCGCAGGCGATGATGATGACATGGGCAATATCAAGCACCACCTCGCGGAACTCTCGCTCTGGGGTGAAAAACTAAGCAAAGAATCGCTTCCCACTTTTTTGACTCTCCCGCTGCAGAAGAAAGAAGAACTCGGAGAGTTGGTTGTGGACATGAACTACGAACTGACTGAAATGAAACAAGCAATTGAAGACATGGAACCGGCTCTGATTAAGCTGATGAACCTCTTGACACGCAAATAGGTTGCCCATTCCCGGGCGCTTTGCGGGGATCAGACACTCTTCTACAGTTTCTCCGGAGAAGCCACGGCCGCGGCAGTGTATTCTCCAATTATCGCATACCAACGGATCCGCAGGACTTCCACGAACATTCTCAGTCCGTCGCGGAAAGGATGCAGCCGCGTGCCCTCGCTGTGCGCCCACAGCACTGGAACCTCTTCCACCTTCAATCCCGCGCGGCGGGCCAGAAACAGAATTTCCGGATCAAACCCCCAGCGTTCAATTTTCTGCAAGGGAAAAATGCGTTGCGCTGCTTCTCGCCGAAAGGCTTTGAAGCCGCATTGCGTATCCGCGAAACTCAAGCCCAGAATCACTCGCAACACCAGATTGAAGATTCGTCCAAACAACTGGCGGTACAGTGGCTGCCGCTCGGTCTGCAGGTCCGCCCGCAGCCAGCGCGACCCAATTGCGAGATCGGCGCCGTGATCAATCGCATCGAACAATCTCTGCGCCTCCGTTATCGGCGAGGAGAGATCGGCATCCGTGAACAGGCAAATATCGCCGCGCGCATGCAGCATCCCGTTGCGCACACTGTAACCTTTGCCCCGGTTACCCGGATTTTCAAGCAACAAAACCTGCGGATGCAACTTGCCATACTCCCGCACGATTTGCGCCGTATCGTCGCTCGAGCCGTCATTCACGACCACAATCTCCGCGTCCCAGTTTTGTTCCTGGAGATGGCGGAGAATCTCATGGAGCGTGGGCCGAATGCGCACGCTTTCGTTATAGGCGGGAATGACGATGGAGTAAGTCAAAGTTATTAAGTCATTGAATCATTGAACGATTGGGACGCCGAGTCAATGACTCAATGATTCATGCCACTTGCCGGCGCTGATCGAGCATGCCGAAGAACTCCGACACCAACTCCTCGTCCCAGAGGCCGCTTCGCGCCTCGGCGTACATGGTCACCGAAGCCTGGTCGTGGCTAAGCGCCGGCTTGTAGGGACGCGCCGTGCGCAACGCATCATAGATATCCACCACCTGCAGAATGCGCGGCAGCAGCGGAATCTCCGCCGCCCGAAGCCCATCCGGATAGCCGCTGCCGTCCGAGTGCTCATGATGATGCCGGATGATCGGAAGCACCAGCCGCAACGACCGCAACGGACGGCAAATTTTCTCGCCCGTGACCGGATGCTGCTTCATGATTGCCCACTCCGCCGGAGTCAGATCGCTTCCCTTCTTCAGGATCTCATCCGGCACAGCGATCTTTCCCAGGTCGTGCAGGTAGCCGCCACGTCCGAGGGCGACAATGCTCTCTTCATCCACCCCTAGAAAGCGTCCCAGATCGGTAGCATTGCGCGCCAAACGCTCACAATGGCCTTCGGTATAAGGATCGCGGGCTTCCACGCTTAGCCCTAATGTGCATAGCACTGAATCCACGGTCTCCAGTTCATCGGTGAATTCCTTCAATTTGAGCAACGAATGCACGCGCGCGAACAATTCCTCGGAATAGATTGGCTTGGTCAGAAAATCGTCGGCGCCCGCTTCAATCCCCTTCAGCCGGTCTTCCTGGGCGCTCAGTCCGGTGATCATGACGATCGGAATCAGCCTTGTCTTGGAATTCTCTTTAAGTTCGCGGCACAGCTCGTAGCCGCTTTTGCCGGGCATGATCACGTCGAGCAGAATCAGGTCCGGAGCCTCGCGCCGGATTTCCGCTTCGGCGGCAGCCGCGTTCTGCACCACCACCGTGGGATAGCCGCGGCTCGTCAGCATCTCCTTCATTAGCGCCCCGTTCACCACATGGTCGTCAACCACCAGAATCGACTGCTTGCGGCGCCCTGCCAGGAGATCACCCATACCCGCATAAGAGTTCGCCTGCAGGGAAAGGGTTGTCCGGCGCGGCCGTGGCGGGAAACTCATGATCTCAGTCTCCCACACTCACGGAAACCGCGCCACCACCCCGAGCGCGAGAAAAACCGAACATTTTCCCTGTTCAAACGTCATTGCTACCACTTCCGCGCCCGTGTCAGTCTTCCATCATGCCGCGGAAACTCTCATTAACATTGACATCGATATTGATATTCGTCATGCTCTGCTTCGCGTCGAGCGATTGCGCAGCGGTCCCGAAACCGCGTGTCATCGCTTTCGGAAAATGGATCTCCGCCAAATGGCCCAACGCAGCCGGACAGAAGCTGCTTGATCTGAAAGTGCGTCCGTTGTTTGTGGATACGCGACTCAGGGAATATACAACCGGAACTCCGCATGAGCTGACCGACCGCTTGTTCGTGGTGCGCCGCGCTTTTCGCGTGAACGATGCGCTGCCCACGGACACGGCCAACACCAATTCCAGCACTACGCGCTGGCAGTGGCAGCGGGGCGGCTGGCTGCTCGTGGACCGCTTCACTGGACGCGTTTCTCAGCTCAACCTGCCCGAGTTCGATCCCTTCTATTCGACGGCGAGCTGGTATCGCGACTACATCGCGTATTGCGGCGTCTCCGAAGACGGCAAGAAACTCTACACCATCGTCGCGCAGGTGGGACGCCGTAAACCGATCCTGAAAAAAGATGCAGGCGAACCCGCGGGAGGCGACGATCCCGATTCGGAATGTCCGCCTCCCATCTGGGAACGCAGCCCGCTGCGAGTTACGTTTCAGCATGGCAACGAGCAGAAGCTGGTGTTCTCTATTCGAGGGCGCGTCGTCGATGTGGTCAATGACGCCGAGGAACCAGAAGAGTAGTGCGGAACCCTTACAAGGCGTCCCTTGAAGATGACGCCGCAGCCGTAATCACATGTCGCGAAGCCTGCAGCTGTTTACCGTCACGCCGTATAAGTTGCCCTTGGAATCGCCGGTGAGTCCGGAAACGGGGGAACCGGTGAAGGTTCCCGCGCATCCATTGCAAGCTTGTGCCAAGTACTACTCTGGATCGGCGCGGGTACCCGTTCACTTACGGCAGGGAATACGCGCAGATGCTCTCGCAGATGGCGTCTCCGGGGCTGGCAAAATACAAAATGCCGTTCACTACCACTGGCGGCGTATAAAGCGTACCATGCGGCGAAGGACTACCCCAGAGCAGGGCTCCTGTGGCTGCATTGTAAGCCGTCGTGTTGGAGGCGAAATCCGCGTCATCGCCACCGCTGATGTACACCACTCCGTTGGCGATCGATGGCGAACTACGGAACTGATCACACAGGCTTTCGTTAGGGCTGTCGACCCATATTAAACTGCCATTTTTTGCCTTGAGCGCGTAGAGATTACCGTCGACACCCTGGAAATAGACGACGCCCTTCGCGATCGCCGGGGGCGAAGGAGCTTCGGCTCCCCCACACCAACTCTCGGTCCCATAGGTATAGGACCACAGCGTCGCGCCCGTCGTTGCCTTCAGCGCATAGAGCGTCGCGTCGGTGCCAGTCCATTCCGAAGAAGCGTAGACGACACCGTCCGAGACGGAAACTTCGGCGTTGACCGTGCTGATCGGTGCCGTCCACGTCAGAGTGCCGTTCGAAGTGGTGAGCGCGACGATCTCTGCTGGTATCACTGGTGGATTACCGTAGTCCAGGTAAACGTCACTGCCCCCGACGGCCGCCGCCCCGATATTGAGACTATTGTTGTACGCCCCGTAACCCCACAACAGCTTACCCGTGGCTGCTTTCACCGCGTAGATGCCGTGGGTCTGGCCCCCGCCGCCGGTCGAGTATCCGAAGTATACGACTCCATTCGCGAAGACGAGCGGTGATTCAACATCTGCTTCCGGCAGGCAATTGCACGGGTTGGAATACTGCCACACCATTTTTCCGGTTTTTGCCCTGTAGGCGCAAATGGCTCCGTAGGCGCTTCCACCGGTATCTGGGAAATAACAATGGGCGAAGACCAGACCTCCACCGGTTGCTATCGCTCCATCTCCATTTTCTCCCCCGTTGCCACCATTATTCACGCTCCACAACTGAGCGCCCGTGGACGCGTTAAGGGCCACCAGATTATTCGATTGCCCCGTGGCGTAAACCACGCCGCCGTCGACCGCGAAGTTGGTCACTCCTCCGGCGACGCTGTCTGCCCAGAGCAACTGCAGCGACGAGACGTTACCCACCCCCAAGGTCTTTTCGTCCGGGTTGTAGCCGGTATGGGCGCCGTTGTAGTAGGTCTGCACCCAGTTTTCCTGCGCCGCGGCCATTGGCGCATGCCCGATCGACGCGATGGCCAAGGCACACAGAATCGTGAGCGACCGTAGCGCAAGCGTGTTCAGATTCTTGATTTTCATATCTAATTCTCCCGCCAGGCAGACTTCAGAATCTTGCCTGGCGTCGGGATTATGGGAGCCCACTAGCTTTTCGGGAAGTAATCTGGGGTAAATTTGGGGTAAACTTAGTCGTTTCGCCAGTGGGCTGAAGGTTGTTGTCCTCCCTCGAAAGTCGATTACTTTCAGGAGTATGTGGATGGAGTCGCCGTCCGCTGCAAAATCGCCTGCCGTAGTTCCGGAAGCGGCCGTGAGGAGCGAACTCGATCGGCTGCTGGCCAGTCCGTCTCTTCAAGATTCCGATCTCCTGAAGCGTTTCCTACGGTACATCGTCGAGAACACGCTGGCCGGGGAAGGAGATACCCTCAAGGAATACCGCCTGGGGGTGGAGGTATTCGGCCGCGATACCTCATTCGATCCGAAGCTGGATCCAGTGGTGCGGATGGCGGCGCGGCGCCTCAGAGCCAAGCTGCAGGAACACTACGAAAATGGCGGCCGGGGCGCCTCGGTTCGCATCGAGGTTCCCAAAGGGGCCTACGCTACCTGTTTTGTCGCCGCCACTCCGTCAGGAGTGGAGCCGCGGTCGGGTGTGGCCGAACCGGTCGATCGGCCAAGCTCCGACCTTTCGTCACCCATCTCGCGTGCTTGGAAGTGGACCCTCGCCGTGACCGCTGCCTTGGTAAGTGCCGCGCTGGTGGCAGGAGCCTTTCATTATCGCTTCCGTCAAACCAGTCGCCTGACCGACAAAGACACTGTCGTTCTCGCCGAGTTTGCCAACAGCACCGGCGATCCGGTGTTTGACGACACCCTAAAGACCGCGCTCGTGATTTCCTTGCAGCAGTCACCCTTCCTCAATGTGCTCTCCGACAGCGAAGTCACAAAGACGTTGCAGCAGATGACACGTCCCGCGGGCACGAAACTCACCGCCGACGTAACCCGCGAGCTTTGCCAACGGGCGGGCAGCAAGGCCTATATTGCCGGAGCCGTCGCCAGCCTGGGCAGCGACTACGTGCTGGGGTTGAAGGCAGTAAATTGCCAAAGCGGAGATACGCTGGCGCAGGAGCAGGTGACGGCTGCTTCCAAGGAGAAAGTGCTGGAGGCGCTGGGCAGAGCCGTGTCCAAGCTGCGCGGCGAACTAGGTGAGTCGCTAGCCACCGTGCAGAGGTTTGACGTTCCGTTGGAAGATGCCACCACGCCGTCGCTCGATGCTCTGAAAGCGTACAGCCTTGGCAGAAAGGCCGATAACGAAAAAGGTCACGCAGGCCTGCCTTACGATCAGCGCGCCATCGAACTGGATCCGAGCTTTGCCGTTGCCTACGAGGCGGTGGGCAATGACTACAGCAATCTCGGCGAACAGGGGCGGGCCGGTGAGTACTTCACAAAAGCATTCCAGTTGCGGGAGCACGCTAGCGAGTGGGAAAAGCTTAAGATCGCCGCCGATTACTATTTGGATGTAACCGGCGAATTGGAAAAGGCGGCTCGCACCTATCAGGAGCAGATTGCGAGCTACCCGCTCCGAGCCGGTGCGTACAACAATCTGGGCCTGGTGTACGCCTTACAGGGACAGTATGACAAGGCCGCCGAGGTCACTCAGCAGAATCTGCGCCTGTCACCGGCTCGTGCAGGTTCATATGGCAATCTCGCCAACGATGCCATCGCCTTGCAGCATTTTGACGAAGCGCGGCAGATCATCCACGAGGCGCAGGCGCGAAAATTGGATCATTCGGTGTTCCACACGATTCTCTATGCTCTTGCCTTCGTCGGCTCGGACTCCGCCGCGATGACGGAACAGCAACAGTGGCTTGCCGGCAAGGCCGATTACGAAAACTGGGAACTCGCGCTCGCCTCTGACACCGAGGCATACGGTGGCCGTCTCGGCAAAGCACGGGAACTGACCGCGCGAGCAGTCGACTCCGCAGTCCATGCGGATAGCAAAGAAAACGGGGCGATCTATCTGGCGAACGCCGCTCTGCAACAAGCCGCTTACGGCAATGCTGCGGAAGCCCGCCAGTCAGCGGCAAAGGCCTTGAAACTGGCTCCCACGAGCGCTGGCGTCGACAGCGAAATCGCTATTGCGTTAGCGATGGCGGGCGATACGGTGAGAGCTGAATCCCTGGCGAAAGACTTGGGGAATCGCTTTCCGCTGTACACCCAGATTCAGTCGCTTTGGCTGCCTGCCGTGCGGGCACAATTGGCGCTGGATAGAAAAGACCCCGCTACCGCCCTCAATACCCTGCAGGCTGCTTCCCCGGTCGAGTTGGGACAAATCGCCTTTGTCCATAATATTTCCTGCCTTTATCCCGTGTATGTGCGGGGTGAGGCGTACTTGGCGGCAGGACAAGGCAAGGCAGCAGCCGCCGAATTTCAGAAAATCATCAACCACAGCGGCATCGTCTGGAACTGCTGGACGGGAGCGTTGGCGCATCTGGGAGTGGCTCGTGCCAATGCCTTGGAATTGAGAAACTCACAAGGAGCGGATGCCGATGCCGCCCGCGTCCGGGCACTCGCCGCCTACAAAGATTTCCTCACGCTCTGGAAAGACGCCGATCCTGACATCCGCATCCTGAAGGAAGCCAAGGCAGAATACGTGAAATTGCAGTGAAGCGGCAAGCCGTGTTTCCTCACCGCTTACGATCTACCGATGCTTGCAGCAATCAGTCGCGGTCGTATACGCCCTGCTCGGGGATAGGGAGCCCGATGTATCTTTTGGTTGGACAAAATGATCGAGCAGCGCCAGCCCGCGTCCCTGAAAGTAAACGTCGCCGAAGCCTTCAATCCCTACCGCTCCGAACCCTGCTTCCAAGAAATCCTGCGTAGGACGGGCCTTCCCCGCTGATTGGGTTTTGCTGAAAACTGAGAGCCGGCAATTCCGACCTCAATCCCCCGTAGTTTCGACCGCGGGGAGCTCTTCGGCCGCGGTCCGAGTCGAAACTTTCGCGCTCGTCACCAGCACCACCGACGCCACGATGATCGCGCTGCCCGTCAAGATGTAGCGGTCGATGCGCTCGTGCAGAACGAGCCATCCGAGAAACACCGCGACCACTGGATTGACGTAGGCGTAGGTGGAAACCTTCGAAGTCGGAACGTGCTGCAGCAGCCAGATGTAGGCGGTGTAGCCGATCCAGGAACCGCACACTACCAGGTACAGAATGGCGGCCACTCCGCGGAAGGTCCAGGTCACGCTGGACGATCCCTCGACGAACGGTCTCTCGACGAGAAGCGCAAAAATCAGATTCGCAACCCCGGCGAAAATTACTTGCCAGGCGATGGCGCTGAAGGGATCGGCAGCCGCGGTCTGCCACTTTTTCGAGAGCACCGAACCGAACGCCCAACTGAACGATCCGAGTTGCAATGCCAGCGACCACCAGAGTTCGCGATGGCCTAGGGAACTGGAGTGTTGAAGATCGGGCCAGATGAGCACGACCACGCCGGCGATCCCGATCATTAGTCCAATTTTGCCTCGCCGCGAGATGTGATGGTCGCCCAGTAATAGGCTATCAAGTACTAGAAACCAGAGCGGTGTGACCGCAACCAGCAGCGCCGCCAGGCCGGTGGGAACGATCTGCTCCGCGTAAGAAAGCGTGAGATTGCCGCCCATCAACAGCAGAATGCCGACAGCCGCCAGGTGACTGAGCTGACGCGCCGAAAAACGAATACGGCGTCCAGTCAGCGCACAGTACGCGAGCATAATCGTGCCCGCGACTAGAAAGCGCGCGGCACACACGACCGCCGGAGGAATATGCTCGACCGCGATGCCAATGCCAAGATAAGTCGAGCCCCAGAAGACATAGACCAGCGCGAAGGAAACAATGATCTTCCATCGGCGGGCAGACGCAGCAGTGCTCATCGGATTGGGAGTAGGAGCGGGAAAAATTCAGAATATCAGAGCCGGCGTAAGAAAATCGGGCCATTGGGTGATCGGGCCATCGAAGGTCAAAAGCATTGGAATTTAGATGAGCGGATGACCCGATGCCCTCAGTCGGCGTGCTGGCGATCCACCGACCAGATCTGGGCCGCGTCCTTTTCGAGCGGATAGAGATGCACCATCCAGTTGAAGATGATGGGATGGAACTCGCCGCCATTGGTGTCGCACTCGGCCTTCGTGATGATGGAGCCCCGCAGGCCGAATTTCGGATTCGGAGCCAACGTGTCTTGCTTGCCCTCTGGCGCCTTGCAGAAATTCACATGCTCATGCCACTGCGCTATGCTCAGCGGAATACGCCGGTTCAAATCGTCTTCGGTGAAACGCTTGGGAGCCGTGTACATAAGGCCCAGTAAACGGTAGCTTTCGCCGTGCTTCTCGTAGAGCAATGACGTCGGATGCTCGGGATTGAACTTGAACGCCGCTTCGAATGCGTAGCTGTAATTGGTGAAGTGATACTGCTTCTGTGGCACTTCCGGATGGAAGATTTTGAAGCCCTCGTTCAGCGCGACCTGGTAGTCCTTGTACTTTTCCATTACGGTGCGCGCCACCACCACGACCTGCTGAGCTTTTTCCGCATCGCCCGGCTGCGGAGTACGGAGCGCGGTCATCTTCATATGTGGGCCCATGTCCATGTGATGACCTTCCATGGAATGCATGGCATGCATGCTTGCGTCCGTGTCTTCTCCGGAATCTTGGCCTGACGTTTGCGACATGTCGTGGCCCGGCATGTTCATGCCCTTCATGTCCTGCGGCGAAATTTGCTGCGCGCAGCAGAGCGCACCTGTGAGGCAAAGCAAAGTGAACAGAGTTTTCATAGCGGCCCCCCACTTGATTTGTAGATTGTACTAACCCTGACCCAGCGTCGTAGTTGCGGGCAACGGCGAATCGCCATGAAAGATTACGCTGGTAATTTCGGAACGGTCAGAGGCTAGGCCTCCGACCACATCCCCATCTCCGCTAAGATTTTCCCGGCCGCTTCGGCGCCGGAGCGAACGCAGTCGGGGACGCCGATGCCGTTATAACCGTTGCCGGAGAGCGCCAGACCGGGGAGTTTCTGACGGAGGAATTCGATACGCTGCAAGCGTTCGGGGTGGCCGACCGA
>Ga0187862_10005817_pt1 | contig 11296 bp, 13 predicted proteins | sample June2016WEW_10_1_FD_133003 | JGI IMG/M metagenome (GOLD analysis project Ga0187862, IMG submission 133003) | Peatland microbial communities from SPRUCE experiment site at the Marcell Experimental Forest, Minnesota, USA - June2016WEW_10_150 | ecosystem: Environmental > Terrestrial > Soil >...
AAAAATAAGCGGGCTTGCCGCAAAAAGTGTGTCACCACAAATTCTCTAAAACGACAACTCGCTCTTGTGTTTTCAGTCACTTGCGGACGCTGAGGCTCGAAAACCCGCAAACATGCGCTAGCGATATTGCCCATTATGAGGGCCTAAATGACTGATTTGATTGTTCTTCCGCAAACCGTATGCTCTTGGCCGTGACGATAATGAAACTCCGGACCAGGTACTGCTGAGGTCGGTGAACTCCAACGGGCTGATTGACTCGAAATCGTCGCGGGCGGCGACCAGAAGATCTCGCTCGAATTTAAGGGCTCGGTCGATATTCTCGGGCCGATGGCATTTTTCGAATTCTGCTAATTTCTGAACCTCACGTTTCTCACCCGTCAGTTCCAGTTCGCGGAGCTTATCGACGAAGTCGTAGACGATGGCGATCCACGTCATGACCACGCAGCCGCGAGAAGCGCCAGCCTTATAGGAGCGGACGATAGGAGCGGACGGCCTCCTCGACGTACCGTTTGGCCGCCTCCGTCCTTCAACAGAGCATCAGCTCATCAAGATCGACAAAAGAGTCCGGCTTCAAATCGCGGGACCTCGCGAGGACATTATAAGCCGAACGCGCGATCCCGCGCGGAGGTTGGTGCCGGTGCAAAACTGTCAATTGACAACATCTGCCAACAGCGCATAATAGAGATAACCGCATCCTGAAAACGGCTTATGGCGTCAGAAGATTACGCCAGAAGGATTAACGATGCAAATTGCCTCAGTGCGAATCCAGAATCTGCGTGCCATAAAGGACCAGACCGTGGAGTTTAACGACTACACGTGTTTAGTTGGGCCCAATGGTGGCGGGAAATCCACGATATTGACCGCGCTGAACATTTTTTTTCGCGAGACGGCGAACGCGGCTACGGACATGGTGAACCTGGATGCGGAAGACTTCCACCAACGCTAAACAGACGAGCCGATAGTCATCACCGTGACCTTTGATGATCTTAGCCCAGAAGCCCAACAGGACTTCAAGGATTACTACCGACAAGGCAGGCTCGTCGTCTCGGCGAGGGCTGTTTGGAATGATCAGCAGCGGAGCGCCGAGGTTAAGCAATACGGCGAGCGCTTAGGGATTCAACGGCTTCGTGAGTTCTTCGAGCAGGATAAGGCGGGAGCCTCGGTTGGCGAACTGAAGGACACCTACCAGGGTATCAAGGCGGATCTTCCCGATCTGCCACCGCCAGGTACGAAGGCCAGAATGCTTGATGACTTGCGGAAATACGAGGCCGCCCATGCAAAACTGTGTTCACTCATTCCCAGTGAAGATCAGTTCTATGGGGTTTCGCGTGGCGCGAATCGGTTGCAGAAATATCTGCAATGGGTATTTATTCCAGCGGTCAAGGACGCCTCAACCGAACAACTCGAAGCCAAGAACACGGCCTTGGGCAAGCTGCTCGCAAGAACCGTGCGCTCGACCGTATCGCTCCAAGCCCCTATCGATGCCCTCCAGGACGAGGCGCGGGAGAAGTATGCGGCCTTGCTCGGCGAGCATCAGAACGCGCTCGACGACCTCTCAGAATCCTTGCGCAAGAAACTCCAGGCTTGGGCTCACGAAGACGCCGGGCTCAACCTGAAATGGCAGAGCGGCGACAGGGCAGTCTCTGTGTCGCAGCCCGTGGCGGAAGTCACCGCAAGAGAGGGTGTGTTTGAGGGCCAAATCGTACGATTCGGCCATGGCCTGCAGCGCTCCTTTATCTTCGCCCTGCTCCAGGAGCTGTCGGGATGCACGCAAGAAGGTCCCAAACTGATCCTCGGGTGCGAAGAGCCGGAGCTGTATCAGCATCCGCCCCAAGTCCGTTACCTTGCCTCTCTTCTCCAAGAACTGAGCACGAAAAATGGCCAGGTCATCCTGTGCACCCACAGCCCGCACCTGATTGATGGAAAGAATTTCGAGCACGTGCGGGTCGTAAAGCACGATACGGGAAAGCCCTCTTGTGAAGTACATCAGGCTACCTTCGAGGCGGTCTCAGCAATCATTGCCAAAGCAAAAAGGGGAAGCGCCGAAGAAAGTCGGTGGCATAGCGGCCAAAGTTGCGCAGGACATGCTTGGTCCCACCAATGAAATGTTTTTCGCCTCGTTGCCGATTCTCGTGGAAGGACCGGAAGACGTAGCGTACATCAGCACGTACCTGACGCTTCTGAACAAGTGGGCGGAGTTCCGGCGTCTCGGCTGTCACCTCGTTCCGGTCCGGGGGAAAGGTAACCTGATCCAACCAATCGCCGTATGCCAAGCGCTGTCGCTGCCATTCTTTGTCCTGTTTGACGCAGATGGACACGAGTCAAATGCGCAGAAGAAGGCCAGACACGAGAAAGATAATCGGGCAATCCTCAATCTATGCGGGTGGGCGGGCGCGGATCCATTCCCAGGCACGACCTTCTGGGGTGACAATGTGGCCGTCTGGGCAACGGAGATTGGCGAGGTGGTCGCTAGCGAAATTGGGGTGGACAATTGGCAGCGGCTTCAGGAGAAGGTGCGGGCCGACTACGAAATCGACACGGCGAACATGGGGAAGAACTGCCTCTTCGTCGCCTACACACTGACTGAGGCCTGGAGCGAAGGCTTGAAGTCCGGAAGTCTGGAACAGCTCTGTGGGGCCATTCTCCAGCATGCCGCCCAGCCAGCTCAAAACCAACCCTCGTCCGAGGCGGAACCTGTCCATGAGTTGGTGAGCTAGTCTTGAATGGCGCATATTAAACGAAATAAGGATCTTGTAATGGCTTAGCGATATTCCAATGTAAAGTCAGCAGCCCCTGTGCGGGGCTGCTTTTCTTGAATAGAAGAGGTGCGTTTCGTATGTCCAGCTTACTGATGGTTTGCGCCGGGGTCCTCGCCGGAGTGATCGCCACGTGGCTGTATTCCCGGTCCGTCCGAGTCGTGCTCACCGAGCGTATCGAAGCCCGAGATGGCCAACTCCAGCAGATGGATGCCGAGATCAAGACAGCCAAGGGCCAGATCGATGCGTTCCTGAAGGAGAATGCGACACTGAAGGCCAAAGAGGCCGAACTGACCGCCACGCTGGACCAGGAAACCAAGGCAGCCGCGGAGCGGCTGGCGACGGCGCAGGAGACCGCGGCAGCCCGGCAGGCGGACTTTGAACGGGCCGCCAGCGACAGATTTGCCGCTTTCGAGAAAGCTGTGGCTGAAACACTCGGCGCCTCCGAGAGATCGGCCGCTGAACGTCTGGTCGCGGCAGAGAAGGCGGCAGCCAACCAGCTCGCTGCTCTCCAGACCGCCGCTGATGAGAGGCTGGGCCTGTCAGAAAAGGCCGCACAGGAGAAACTGGCGCTCTTGGAAGAGGCGCGCCAAAAGCTCGCCGATGCGTTCCGGGCGCTGTCGGCCGAGGCGCTCAAGAGCAATAACGAAGCCTTTCTGCAACTAGCACGGGAAACCCTCGAAAAGCATCAGATCCAGGCCAAAGGCGAACTGGAGAGCCGTCAGAAAGCCATCGAGCAGATCGTCAGGCCGCTGGCCGAATCCCTCGGCAAGGTAGACCAGCAGATTCAAGAGCTCGAAAAGACCCGCGTCGGGGCCTACGCCGGACTGACGGAGCAGGTCAGGACCATGGGCGAGACGCAGGCAAAGCTCCAGGCGGAGACGGCCAACCTCGTGACTGCGCTCCGAGCGCCGCAGGCTCGCGGTCGCTGGGGTGAGATCCAGCTCCAGCGTGTCGTCGAATTGGCCGGCATGATCGAACGCTGCGATTTTGACCAGCAGCCCTCAGTCGACACCGAGGACGGACGGCTCCGGCCCGACCTAGTCGTTCACTTACCGCTCGGCAAGTCCATCGTCGTGGACGCCAAGGTGCCACTGAAGGCCTACCTTGAGGCTGTCGAAGCTGCCGACGAGGCGACCCGCGCGGCCAAGCTCAAGGAGCACGCCTTCCAGCTCCGAGCGCACATGGACAGGCTGGCGGCCAAAAGCTACTGGGCGCAGTTTGAGCCCACGCCCGAGTTCGTCGTCATGTTTCTGCCCGGCGAATCGGTCTTCAGCGCTGCACTCCAGCAGGACCCCGGCCTCATCGAGGCCGGGCCCCAACAGGGCGTCATCCTCGCCACGCCGACCACGCTCATTGCGCTCCTCAAGGCCATCGCCTACGGCTGGCGGCAGGAAGCCTTGGCCGAGAACGCCCAGCGCATCGCCGATCTCGGCAAGGAGATCTATATCCGGATTTGCACGCTTGGCGGGCATTTCGTCGAACTCAGGAAGAGCCTGGACAAGGCCGTGGCCTCCTACAACAGTGCTGTTGGCTCGCTGGAATCACGCGTCCTCGTGAGCGCGCGTAAGTTCAAGGAACTTGAAGCTGGCTCGGCCCAGGAAATCGAAGTTCTCGAAGGCGTCGAACGTGCTACGCGCGCTCTGCAAGCGGCTGAGTTTGAGGTCGAAGTCCCCGTATAGGCAAGACTACGCAGGAGGAGACAATGGAACGGACGGTCGTTGACTCGAGCAATCTGGCTTCAGTTGGGTACGATATCAAGTCAGCCATCCTCGAAGTGGAGTTCCAGCACGGCGGGATCTACCGGTGTTTCGGTGTTCCCTTGTTCGTGTATCAGGGACTCCTTAGTGCAGCTTCGAAGGGCAAGTACCTGAACGAGGTGGTAAAGCGAGGGGGGTATCAATACTCAAGGATCAATTAGCCCCAGACGCAAAATAAACCTCAGGCGATTCGTTATGTGGGCGCGAACCCGGCCGGAGCGCCAACCACGGTCCCGGCCGCCATATACCAAGGGTCCGCAGAGTAATGTCCGTCTGCCGGGCACTTGAACTTTTCGTAGTGCCGGCACACTCATGAGCGAGGGTTCCTTTCAAGTGAACAACGTCGGCTGTGCGGCGTCGGGGTTCTTGCTGGCCTCGACCCGGATCGTGTTCTTCGGTCGGTGAAGTGGAAGTCGCAAGCTCAGCATGTTGCTGCACTGCAACTCGGCGTAGAGGTCGCGAATGGCCCGTTCGCTGTGCCCTTCCATGAAGCGAACGGCTGACAGCCGCGCATAAGCCCGGTCGAGCTCGATGCTCAACCAGTTCCGGCCAAGGCATTCGGCCACGTGCCCGGTGGTGTTCGATCCCGAAAAAATGTCCACGACGACATCACCGGGCGAGGTCAGAAACCGGATAAAAAAGCGCGGCAGTGCCTCGGGAAACCGCGCGGGATGGCTGTCCTCGCCCAACAACTTGCAGGCTCGCAGGTAGTGCGAGTTGCTGTCGGTATTGGGGATCTGCAGGAGATTTGAAGGGATTGCCCCTCCGTTCTGGCGGCCGAACGATTCGGCAATATCGTGGCCTGAGGGGCGCTCCTTGGGCCGGTAGAACTTCGCCGGGTCCTTCAGCAGCGTCTTCATACGTTCTGAATAGGGCACAAGCACTTGTGTGACGTCGGCTTTGGGGTGATCGGTTTTGGAGAACCACCAAACCGTGTTGACCGCGTCCTTGGCGCGCAGCTTCCGCTTATTCACCCATTCGATCGGTGACGGCAGCTTGGCGGGGTTGTACCAGAAGAACTCCTCGGCCAGACAGTAGCCCAACCGGTCGCAGAAATCGAGGAGAACACGGAAATTGTAGAGCGAGCGCACCGGGCGGCCTCGGCGGTACGCGCCACCTAAGTCGAGCACGAAACTGCCGCTGGGTTTGAGCACACGATGTGCGGCGACCCCGAATTGGCCGAGCCAGGCCACGTATTCGGACTGGTCCTCGTTGCCGTACGCCTTCTGCCTCAGCAAGGCAAACGGCGGACTGGTGACGATCAGATCTACTGAGGCCTCCGGCAACACCGCCAAAGCCTGGAGGCTATCGGCACAGAGCTGGAGCCCGTGTTCAGTCCGATAAACCTGCCAATCCGAGGGAAAGTTAAACTTCATAGGCAGGGTCAATACCAGGGAAAGCGAACCCAGGGTGCAACTCCCAGCGCTTCGCGATCCAGCTTTCCACAAATGTCCACAGCAAGGTGACGGCGTAGTGCAACTCAGGGGCCTGAGTTTGCAGGCCCGCAATAGCCGGGGCAACCTGCTCTCTGGGAAGCTGACCGAGCAGCCACACGCTCCACTGTGACTGGGGGAGGCGCTGCACGTCGGTCACAATTCTAGCTACCACATCGGGAGAGAACGCTCCTTGCTGCCGGAGCGCCTCCGCACAACCGGCTGCGATTTCAGAACTCACGCCTTTCAGTCCACCGAGCAGCAATGGCAACGCAGGCCCTCCAACTGCAATCATACCTTCCAGCGCCTCCTCCCGAATACTCTGGTCCATGTCGGCAAACGCGCGAACCAGACGGGCGACAGCGTGCTCACCACCGACGCGGCTCAACCCCCACGCGGCGGCACTCCGCAGGAAGTACGGCATGTGGTGATCGTCGAGGATTTCGGAGAGAAACTCTACCGCTTCGGGCGTGGCGCTTTCCCCGACCGCAATGACCGCTTCCAGGCGGGTTTGGTCGTCGGTACTGTCCAAATATTCCCCGAAAGATGGCCTCGCGGGCCTGCCACCAACGGCAACTAGGTACGACACGGCCTCCAGGCGAATGTACACGTCTTCCTCGCGGTCGGCTGCGAGCTGAGCGGCAAGGTCGCAGAACCCGTCTTCGCGCCGGACCCGCGCGAGTTTGACGCCGGTAAAGCGCTGAGTCCGCTCGCGCGACATTAGAAGACTGGCGATGTGGTTGGCTGGCAACACATTCGGGCACGCCTGCGCGGCCCCCGTAATAGGCGTGACCTTCGAGGCTATAACTTGATTCTCCGTCACAAGCTGGCCGGGCTCGACATGGATGCCCAAAGCAGGCGGAATCGCCCTTGTGTGTCGATGCCCATCACTACCCCTCGCAACACTCAACCGTCGGCCTTCGCGCGCCACCACGGTTCCCGTCCGAGTCGAAAAGACCGCGTCCCACGCGACAGCGGTTTCCGATCCTTCGGTTACGCCCTTAGTCGCCACCTTGGTAAAGGGGATGGACCGGAACGTAAAAACATCGAAGTAGTTGATGCGCCGCTTGGCCTCCCACTTCACCCAGTTGCGCTCGTGCCAGTATGAGGATTCCGGTCCCAGCCGGCCATTGCTCCAGTCCTTTTCGGTGGCTGCCGTGCACACCGGGAAAGCGATCCAGTCGGAGTCGACCATGCCGAAGTCCCAGGCACGCGTCGCGTCGGTGACGCTGTGAGACATCGATAGCTCCGGCTTAGTTTTCGCACGGCTCTCCACCCTGATGCCGCAGCGCTGGCAGACCAGATCGGGGATGCGAACCCGCTTGCGTTTCACATCCTTCCAGAGCTTAGTGTCAAGAGAACCTCGCTCCAGTTCAATGAGGGCATGCCCCTCCCGGGCAAGATCCTCGCACACGGCCCGTGTTCCCACGGCACCCATGGCGATTTTGCGGAAGAAACTGGAGTCAGGCTTAAGAGCAAGTCGCGGCATATTGTTGTCTGATGTCCTTTAGCATACGCTGAATGCGATTGCCAGTTGGCTCCATCGCATGCACCTCCTGAGGATAGACACGCCCTGCCGTCGGCCTATTCAGGAGAATCTGGTCCGAACTTCAGACTCCTCGCGTCCGAACCTGCCCGTACCGTTTCCGTAAACCCTCCAGCCATCCCGTCGCTGGCGGCAGAAGAGTTCGACTTTGCTGCCGGGGCAGGCTTCCTCCACGAGGGCATAGAATTCCTCGGGCTTCCGCGAGTGCTCGCGCCGCGCCGCTTCCAAGACGGTGCTGTGGTTCTCGTGAAAGAAAGCGGGCTTGCCGCGGGCTGCCAGCAGGCAGTGCTCAGTTTGGCCTCGCAGCCACTCTCCGGTGCCTATCCGGTCCTTCACCCAGGTCAGCAACGTCTTGTATTCAAAGCCCCAAGCCTCCACGACCTCAAGGGCCACCCGCAAGTGGGTGTTGGTGGTCCAGAGCCACGGGATGGCGTTTTCGTCGGCAAGGTCCCGCACCGGCATGGCCTTGATGTCTTCGAGAGGCATCGTGGGGTATGGCAGAGAATTGCCGCTATCGTACTGCCAAGGGGGATCGGCGACAATCACCTGAAAAGGGCCGGTCGGGAGTTCTGGAGTCGCGGCCTCAAGCCCCTTGGCCTGCCTCAGGACCGTAAGCCTGCGGTAGGCACCGGCCACCTGAATCCCGAGATGACCATGCGCTATCCGCCATATCGGACACTACTTTGCGGCAGCGGCAACCTCCCAGACAGACGGATCGGCTCCGCTGAGGCATTTAGCAGGCATGCGGTGAAATGCCGGCGGGCTGGGTGGGAGAACTGAGGTCCTGCTCCGGGAACGGACGAAGAAAAGCCGCCGGGGCGGGGACCCGGCGGCCCGATGGAACCGAATCGTTGGGCTTCAGCCTTTGACCGAATAGCGGCGCTCGTCGTCCTTGGCCTTGGTGGACGTGACCGTCAGCCCCATTCTCTTGCCCAGGGCGCCGGACAGGAACCCACGGACCGAGTGCGCCTGCCAGCCGGTGGCCTTCCTGAGTTCCTTCAGGGTGGCGCCGCCGGAGCGCTTCAGCAGGTCGAGGACCTTAGCGGTCTTGCTGCCTTGGCGGGTGCCGGTTGCCTTCTTGGGCGCCTGGGCCGACTTCGCGCCTTTGGTAGCCTTCTTCGCCGGGGTGGCCTGCTTGCCCGACCTAGCCTTAGAGGGCGCAACGTGGGCCGTCTGTGCCGCAAACCGCGGCTTTTGGGCGGGCTTTGGCTGCTCGGCCGGGGCACCGGCCTCGGTGTTGGCGGTCTCTGCTGGACTGCCGTTCATAGTGTGTTCTCCTTGGGCGGTGATTACCGCGATCCCATGGATCACTCGGGTTGGCCGGAATGGCAAGCTAATTCTGATGGGAATCCACATGGGCGGAGGACTGGCGACGGAGGCGAATTCGGCGCCCAGATGGGGGCAGATGGTGGCAGATGGTGGCAGATGTTAGGAAATGGCGCCAAATTCGGCCACAAGAAGGGGCAGGCGATTGCCGCCCTGCTCTCTCACAGAAGCGTGGATGAGGCGTTCCGCCGCGGCACCCACCCCGAAAACCAGCGCCCAAACCGTAGCCCATTTCGCCAAACCAGCCCGAAAACCGCGTCGAGAACGCGCGGAAAGTCGAAAAACCATACCGAAAACCGCCCAAAGAACCTTTAAAACGTTGAATAAAGGTCCGAATTTCCGTATGGTTGACACATATGCGACTCCTTTTCTATTCGACTGGCCAAGTTGCGCGCCAGCTTGGCACTACCCTGGCGGCCATCCGCGTCCTGTGCGAAGACCGCGTGATTGCAGCCGAAACCACCCCCGGCGGCCACTGGCGCGTGCCCGCCTCGGAAGTGGAGCGCCTCAAGCGCGATGGCCTGCCGCCGATTCCGCGCCCCTTGCCTACCCAGAGCGCTCCACCGGCAAGGAACGGGAGGGACGGCCGCCACCATTACCCGGAACTCCTGGCCAAACCGTCCGACGAGGTTGTGTCCGCAGCCGATCAGGTGGCCATCACCAGGAGCATGCTCGAAAAGCGCAAGATCGACCGCGAGCTTGAGGAAACCGAAGACTGGTTCCGCGAGCGCCAGCGTCAGCAGGTGGCCGCGGAAGCGGCGGAGCGCCAAAGGACCGAGGCCCAGCAGGCCGAGCAGCGGCGGCTGGTATGGGTGCATGAGTGGACGCAATACGCGCTCAATTCTTTGCCCTACGGCGCGCGGCGAGAAGTTGAGATGGAGGTCCACACCATGGTGCAGGAGGCACTCTCCGGACTCCAGCCCAGCCAACCGGCGGCCATCACGCGGCGCCTGGTGGATGCGGCCGTGCATCGGGCACTGGGGCCGTGGGCCAGGAAACAGGAGATCGAACGCGCCCTCCAAGCGGGGATGAACAGGCTGGCGTGGGACGTTCGAATTGGTCCCGAGTATGCGCCGTTGAAACAGCGGGCGTGGGACGCGGCGGTCGCAGCCGTCGGTAAGGTGCGCGAAGAGGCGAGCTACGACGAGATGGAGACGGCCGCGGTGCAGGCAGTGCAGCCGATGATCCGCGAGCACGAGCACCAGCAGGCCTGCCAGCGTATCGTGGGGCGCGTATACATCCTCGACGCGACGCGGGAAGAAGAGGAAGCGGCCAAGGAAGCGGTGCGGAGGGCGCTGGCGGCGCTGCCCATCTGTGCCGCAGCAAAGGAACTTGAGCAGGCCGAGGAAACCGCTCTCGCGCCGTACAAGGCGGCGGTGGCCACGCGGAAGGAAAAGGCCCGGCTGGAATCCGAAAAGCAGGCCCGGCGCCGCGCTGTGGAGTGGAAGGTGGATCTTCAACTCGACCACATCGCGCGGTACCTCAAACAGGAATACGACTTCGACGGCGGATACGGGGAGATGAGCCGCGAGGCGGACCGGCTGCGACCGCTGATTCGGGAAGCGCTGATCGACGAGGTACTGGAAAATCCGGACATGAGCGCCGAGGAGATCCGGGAGAGCATCGAAGATCAGATCGACGACGGCTTTTAACCTTCGGAGGGAGTCACTAGAATGCCAAAAGCCAGACTGCCAATCCATTCAAAGACCACTGGTCCGGAACAGATCGGTGCGGCATTGAATGAACGGTGGCACGAAATCAACCTCCAAGCGATTGCGGCAGCTAAGGCGAGGCTGGATGCAGCGTTCAACTCCATGGCCCAACCCATCGTCGACGCGGCTAACGAGGAAACACTCAGCGACCAGGAGAGGATAAGCCACGACGAAAAAAGAAAGCTCGCTGTTGCGCTTCGCTTACGGATCGGAAAGCCTGTCGTCCACATCGATATTCTGTGCCGAGAGATCTGGAGGCACGCGCAAGAAGAAACGTTGCGCGCCCTGGAGAGACAGGAAAAACTGCCCAAGTATTCGTTTGGTCGACCAATGTCGAACGACGCGAGTGGAAGGCGGCTCCAGAAGGCCGTCGAAACGTGTGCGGCGTGTCTGCGCACCTCGTCGAATCCTTACGATGTTCCCCACGGGCCGGTAGTCGTCAGGTTCGCATCGATTTGTTTTGAGCAGATTCTTTCTGAGCTTCGACGGCTGAAGATCCTCGGAATCTGTAGGTATTGCGGCAAGACGATCTTTCCGGCCATCGCTACCAAGCTGTATTGCTCTCCGAGGTACGAGGGTCGGGACTGCAGCCATCGGCAGTTCAGCAAAACCTACTACGCGAAGCGTCGTACCCCCAAGAGCTAGCGCATGTTTGCGGGTTTTCGAGCCTCAGCGTCCGCAAGTGACTGAAAACACAAGAGCGAGTTGTCGTTTTAGAGAATTTGTGGTGACACACTTTTTGCGGCAAGCCCGCTTATTTTTC
>Ga0187862_10005829_pt1 | contig 11285 bp, 9 predicted proteins | sample June2016WEW_10_1_FD_133003 | JGI IMG/M metagenome (GOLD analysis project Ga0187862, IMG submission 133003) | Peatland microbial communities from SPRUCE experiment site at the Marcell Experimental Forest, Minnesota, USA - June2016WEW_10_150 | ecosystem: Environmental > Terrestrial > Soil >...
TCTATACCTGCATACAATTGCATGGGGCACCTCCTTTTTTAAAGTTTGCGGCTTTAAACACCATTGCAGGATAATACATCTCGGCAATGGAGGAGGTGCCTTTCTATGATTATCGGGCCAAGCAAAGTGACTGATCTTCAATGAAAAGAAGCGCTGGCAAGGCCATTTTAGTGGCTTAGGGGCACATTTTTGCCATTGAAATTGACACTTTAAGCAAGACTAGAAAGACGATTCTGCTTAGCATTTCGCAATCAACACATCTCCTATGTGGCATTATGGAGGGGGCGGTTAGCTGACAAACATATTAGTATCATTTTCGTTATGCACTCCGGTCACATCGGTATTTCTCGCATTGGCAAGGAGGGCTGACTTTTTTTGAGCCTGAGCTGGCGACTGCTCAAAAGGATTTGTTACGTACAGCGGCAGTAATGATAGGCTTTGGTTTTGACTTTCTGCCAGACTCCCTGTCTCATCCAAACATCTTGCTGCATAAGAGGGAACTATGGGAGAATATTAGATCCTCGGACGAGTCAACGGTGGCAGGCCGACGCAAATTGGTCTTCGGGCACGTCGTTCTCTTGCTTGCAGAGGCCTTGCCGGAGCGACCTTGGAGCGATTTGAGGTCGAACTGATCCTATAGGGATGGCAGTGATTGTCTCTATTCTCGAAATTCAGTGGGCAATGATGGAAGGTTCTTCATACTTGGGCCAGCCATCCTCAAAGTGATCGCGAACAACTGGCCCGTGTGGTGGCATTTGCGTTTTTAAACTACTTGGCGGTGTTACGCTGTTGGAAGCACTTGATGGTGCACTGGTCCCAGCCTTGTTCGTCGCCGTTACCGTGAATGTATAAGGGTCCCGTTGGCCAGACCTTTCACAGTTATCGGGCTTCTCTATTCTAACGTATTGTCTTTTTCCCTGTCTCTTTCTGAAAACTGAGTACTGGATCTTTAATCCTGTCTTAAATACTGCATTGTTCCGTCCTGAATAACCGCAACCTTGGCTTCTGAAGGATAATCTTGCTCAAGTATGGTAAGGACCTCGGGCCAGGTTTTGACAATGACGGCATCATCCTGGTGGCAGATAAGGTCAAGGCTCGTACGGTCAGGGTATGGCGAAAGCACGATGAGCTTTTTCATGAGGCGCGGCACAAAGCCAGGCGATCTTGGGCTGTAGTGCCGTCCGCCATAGTTTGTACCCCAGGACCGGAAGACATAATGCGTCACTTGGCCTTCAGGGGCATCGGATATGAGCACTGTCGTACCCAGGGCACCCGGCTTCATGGTCATGAGCGCCAGACGCATTGCAATAGCTGATTCATTCGCCTTTCCATAGGCATTGCTAACCACGATGTCATATCCTGAAGAGAAGGGGATGCCGTAATGGTCTTTCCCTTCATTGGCGCCTGTTTCATGCGTTGCTTTGAAGGACCCGGCATGGAGGTTGGTGATCTCTCCCCTGCGGTTTAAGAGACAATCGAGCTTGAAGTTCAGCCCCGCCAGATCGCCTGCTGCATCACACTCGGCGCGCATTATGTTATTATCGAAGTTACCAAGGCCCGTGTGGCTTGGATCGCGGTAGAGCTGGTTGTGGAACTGGTTGATGGTCTCGATACCTGCAACACCGGGAAGGATGAGCTTGGCTCCGCCGCCGAAGCCTACATGGACATGGGCGGTAATGCAGCCAATACCGATCTTGAGATCACAGTTCATAAATTCCCGGTTGAACCAGAGATCTACTCCGGTCGGCGTTCTCCCAATATGCACAGTGTTCTGGAATGGATCATGGTTGTAGACAGTGTAATTTTCAACGATCTCATCACCCAACTTCTTGCGTGCATTGATCATGTCATAAGCGCCATGTGATCCGAGTGCCCAGAGGAAGCGTATCTGATCGCGCTTCATGCCTGAATTGTGGAGGATATCGAGGACAAAGGGCGCGATATTTTTCACCGGAGTCGGTCTTGTCATATCATCGAAGACGATGACAGCCTGTTTCTTTTCTTTTGCGAGCTCGTAAAGGGTAGGTCCGGCGATCGGGGATTCGATCTTCCTCCTGATCTGCTCAGGGCTTAAGCACGGTTTGTTAAATCCGGGAGAAGTAAGGTCTGATACCTGCCATCTGTCGGGAAAGCTGAGCTCTCGTTCGATGTTCTCGTACCATAGGTGAGAAGGGACAGATAAGGTTTTCATTTTATATAAACTCCGAAGAAAGTGCTCATTGTTGCTCCTTCCTTTTGTATGTCGTAGAATAAAAGGCTGGCAAAACCCTGCCAGAATGGCCTCTCAAGCGATCAATCAGGGCTTCACGTCTGCCATTTGCCGCTTCTCAGTTAAGGCTCTATAAGCAAATCATATTCTGCTGCCAAGGAAACTTCAAGGGCTTAGCTTAAAATCCAAGCCCTCTTGTGATGGAAGCCGCAGTGTAATCCCCACATTGATCCTATTTGCTGGAGCAATTCTTATCCGGGCCTACAGAGCTAATTAAGCTGCTGTAACTTGCACCGGCAGTTCATCATGCGTATCTCTTTTAAGTCTCGAAATACTTCACCGACATCCATCCAACCGGTGCCGGACATGAGCGTATGGGCGGCTTTGCCAGCTCTGCCAATGGTCCCATGGCTGGGTACCCGAAGTTATTCAACATCGAGATGGACCCGCACGAGGATCTCAACGTCGGCGGACTCCCACTGCATAGTTACGCAAGCATATAGGACCGGCATCAGGGGGCGGTAATCACTTTATCCCCAGGTATGGCAGAATGTCTCTCCGGCTGATTTTGGTGGATGAGTCTCGCTCTAATCCAACTAGAGAGCCGCCCCGCCGGCTGAAGCTCCCAGAGCTGAGCAACTGCGCTGATACAGATTCCCGAGAAAACCGCTCCCGTCAGCGTGGAAATTTGATGAGCAGGCAACTAGCTGAAGCGACGAAGTACCATATGGAAAAGCGTACTTTTTTTGAGTTGGGTCGACTGGGTTTGAACCACCCTTTCCATAACCCTTTATACGATCAATGATCTTGTTTTCCACATGGCGGTTCTGGGACATCATAATAACAGGGGCTTGTATGGCAGCAAGCATTGACAAAAACAGATTCAGGAGGATGTAAGGATAGGGATCAAATGTGTGGTTCCATTCGGCTAAAATCAATGTATTGATTATGATCCAGGCGGCCATGACAGCCAGGAAAAGGATGATAAATGGCCATGATCCGCCAAAAGACGCCACGCGGTCTGCCAGCCTCTGTCCCGGAGTCAGTCTTTGCTGAAGTTCTTCTACAACGTTTCGGCTTATGTGCAAGCCATTGGCAATGCGGTTAATTACGACCTGCTCAGGCGGGCTGAGCTGGTCGAAGTCTTCGTGGAGGAGTTGTTCCGCCAGCCTTTGAACATTCGGCGTCATACTCTTTGTGTCCCCTTAAAATGAAATAGATTATGCCTGTTCATCGTCTCAGGCACACTTCAATCGAGAGATGGCATTTGAGTGGGTAAGTTCTGCTGTGCAAACTTTCAAGCGTACCACAGCACGGCAAAATAGTGACATGTGGTACCCGCGATAACAAATAAGTGCCATACGAAATGGGTGTAGCGCACCCGCACAGCCGCAAAGAACCCCACGCCGCTCGTGTATGCAATACCTCCCGCCAGGAGCCAGAGGATCCCAGACGAGGGCATTTGAGACCACAGCGGCCGGATAGCTATGAGGATCAGCCACCCCATAGCTAGGTATAGTCCGGTGGATAAATGGGGGTGCCGGATGCCTCCCACCGCCTTCGCCATCACGCCGACTATTGCAAAGCTCCAAACAAGAAACAATAGTGTCCAGCCCCAGGGACCGTGTAGCACGCCGAGCGTAAACGGGGTGTATGTGCCGGCAATAAGGATGAAAATCGCCCCGTGGTCCAGCACCCGAAACACGCGTTTTGCTTTGCTTTTTGGAAGAGCGTGATAGACAGTGGATGCCAGGTACAACAGCACCATAGTCCCGGCAAAGATGCCGGAGCCGGTGATGGTCCATGGGTTGCCATTACGAATAGTTGAGACGATTAGAAACGGTGCAGCAACAAGAGTCGCAGTCAACCCGACGGCGTGGCTGAAGGCGTTTGAGATTTCCTCTCCGAGTGACTGCGGACGTTTAGGTTCCGCGAGCATCGCATTCATTATCCGGTGTCCTGTGGAGTCTAAAGAGAAAAAGTTTTTTGCGGCGCCGGGACAATTCCGAAAAGCCGATTTTAACGGAGCTAATCATCCCCTGTGAGATGGATGGCCCGGAAAGATTCCGTCATGAAAAGAATAAGAGCGATCCGCACGATTTGCAAAATTATGCCAGGCATCTTCGCGGCTTCCCGTGGGGATTGTAATTGCATAGTGGCAACATCGTAACATCAGTTTGGGTGATTATCTTGGTAATTCATAAGAGGTCCATGGCTATTTTTAACTCAGGACTCAGAAAGAAGTGGTTGTGGAAGAAAAAAAGGAAATTTCGATGAGCAATACCATGCCTGCTATGCTTGTAAATTGAAGACCATTCCACTGGAGAAGATTGAGACTGCAATAGCGAAGGCCGTAAGGGAATTAACCCACGACAGGGTAGAGTGCACGATAATAAATTTCAATACCAAGAGCGAATTGGCGGAGATTGTCATTTCACTCGACACAGGGAGAGACAAACGATATTGCAAGTGAAATTATTATCGAACACTCCCCGAAAGAGCAGGACGTCAGTTTCGACCTTCGCATTATAGCGCATCGTGTTAAATCCAGTGCTCAGGGCAGTATGCGAATTTTTCAATGTTTCGCTCCTGAATTGTGACAAATCGGAAGAGCGAAAAGGTTAAACTTACCAGATCATATGGAAAAAGCCTGGCTATTCAACATTCTGGCAAGCTCTTGAGTTCATGACTCAGACGATGGCAGCCATGCAGCTATTAAGTGTGTTAGGAAGATGTTTCCAGGAGCTTCACAACCTCGTCGATTAAAAAGATGTCGGTCAGCAGTGTGCGGAGATGTATGGATGCGTTCAAATTATCGATCAACTGGGAGCTGAGCCTTGGCTGGGCAAGCACCAGTTCGACAGCAGCGAGCGCGTTCGCGGTATCCCGCTCCAAAACCGTCAAAAAGGCCTGATATCGTTCGGCTGGCTCGATCCGCAGCTCCAGCACAATCCCGGCATAGGCCCCGGCCAAGCCTGACGCTGCCTGGACGGCGCGAGTCAACAATTCACGAAGCTGTGTCCCCGACCGACCGGCCTGGTCACCGGGAAGGCCCTGGGCCGCGTAAGCGAGCATGAACTCATAGCATTCTTCAATCGCGTCGCAGCGATCGACAATATCCTCGAGCAATGCCGTCATGTTGTTCCCTTTTGGTTACCGCGATGCTTGAGTGTCGCAGGCCCACTGTCGTGGATCGTGGTGTTTGAGGTAATACTCGCGGTTCATTGCGCCAAAGACGATGGCCTTCGTGATCGGCAGCTTCTCGGGTCGCAGCGCGAAGTACACATGGATCGTCACGAGCGCGATCAATCCCACCCCGGTGAACCCGTGCAGCAGGTACACTATCCCCCAGGTCATGTCGTCGAAGAGGTAAGGGTTGCGCGTGAAAAACGGCGTGCGGACCCGGGACATCATGAGGACGCCGGTGAACGCCATACACAAGCCGAAGGCCACGATGGCGAGATGGTAGAGCTTGTTGCCAAGCGGGTATTTCCCCGGTTTCCCGGGAGCTGGAGCAGCGCCGCCGAATGCTCGCCGGATGCCGCGCCATGTGTTTTCCAGGTCAGTCTTGTCGGGCCAGATCGACCAAAAATCCATGAAGAATATAGCATGGACGATATGGAAGACGATGGCAAGAACCAGAACGACACCTGCGGTCCAATGGATGTTTACCCAGGCAAACCGCGGGCCGACCTTCGGCAGGAAGGCAGAAACGAGCAGCGTCAGCATGGCGGCGGCCATAACCCAATGGAATATCCTGGCTGGCAGGGTATGCCGCGGCACCTTTTCTGGAATGCTGGACGCGATTTCCGGCGGGATGTCCTCCGGCAGGTCCCTGGCCTTGGGATGGCAGCGGAACCACATCGCATGAACTAGCAGGAACGCCAGCCCGGCAAACAGCGACACCCACAGCAGATACCAGGCGATATGTACGGGAACCTCCTGCCCCCACGGATTTTGAGCCCAAGTGATTACGCCCATGGTTCCTCCTTGCCGCGAATGGCTCTCTTCACGAGATTGCGGACGAGCGTCACCTTGTAATCGTTGTGCTGAAGCGGCTCTGCGCCCGAGATCGCAAGTTTTCCGGCCATTTCGGTGGTCGCCTCGTTTCGGGATTTGCCGCGGACCGCGTCTTCCACCCGGGTCAGGCGCACGGGGTGCGCGGCCACTCCATTGACAACCAGCCGCATGCGGTCAATCCGGTCACCTGAGAAAACCGCTGCGGATGCGATGTTGACCAACGGGAAATCCCACACCTGGCGATCCCTGACCTTTTCGAAATAGAAATGCGCGCCGGCCCAGGTCGCGGGGATCCGGATTGCGGTCAGAAGGTCGCCGGGGCCAAGCACGGTCATTCGGGTGATATCGTAGCCCGGGCCGATAAAATAGTCCTCTGCCTTCACCTCACGCGTCCCCCGCGCGTTGCGGATCACCATCCGCGCCTCGAGGGCGACAAGAGCCGGAGCCGAGTCTGACGGATTGACCGCGACACAGCGGTCCGCATCGAAAATGGCGTGTTCCCGGTTCATGCCGGTCGGCGTGTCGGCGTAGCACATGTTGCCACCCGCGCGGTAGCACGTCCAGCCATTACGGTAATACCAGCAGCGGGTGTCCTGGGAAACATTGCCGCCGATCGTTCCCTGGTTGCGGATCTGGGGGGAGGCGGCCGCTTCCGCGGCACGGGACAGAAGGCTAAACCTCTCGGATACGACTGGATGGCGCACTACCTCCGTCAAGGTTGTCATGGCCCCTATCTCGAGCCCTCCGTCGACCTCGCGTACCCCGCGCAGTTCCTTGATTCGGCACAAATCGACCACCACCTTCGGCCGTTTGACCCGATCCTTGAACCATTCGAGGCTGTCGAGTCCGCCCGCCAGCACCCAGGCGTCGATCCCGTACCGGGCAAGCAATTCCAGCGCATCCTCGGTGTTCGCCGGTTGAAAAAGCTCGAATTGAGGCATGATGTCGCGAACTATTGCCATGTTCAGTCTCCTGCCGCCGCATCAACCATGCGGTGGCCCCTGTCAAACATCGGATTCAAGACCGTCCTGGATCGGTCTGCCGGCTTCCAGAGAAGCCAAAATGACATCGGCGGTCACGGGTGCACGCCGGAACATGTCGTCTCCCAGGGCGTCCGCAAGGGCGTTAAGAACTGCCGGACATGCGCCCGCAGTCGGCGGTTCGCCGATACCGCGCGCGCCGACCGGGGTTTCCGGGTCGGGGATGCCCAGAGCGTCCCATTCCATCTTGGCCGGCACATCGAGAATCGTCGGCGGTTTGGTATGGTAAAACCGCTTGGCCAACGGCAGTCCATAGTGCTGGTCATACACCCATTTCTGGCCGATGGCGTGGCCGATGCCAAGCATGGAGCGGGCGAGCACCTGGCCGCCAAAGGCCCGGGGGTGCACAACAACTCCAGCGTCGGCTACGACAAGGAAATCAAGAATCTTGTACATACCGGTCTCGACATCGACCTCGACCTCGGCAAAACTCGCCACATAGGAAAACGTCTGACCGTCTCGTGGGAACTTGTCGCGGGCAACTGCCAGCAACCCCTGGCCGGCAAGCGCCTTAACGGACGCTTTTGTGAGCTTGTTGATATCGTCCGGGAATTCGTGTCCGTCGTAGACGCCGCCAAGTGCGACGGCCTGTTCGGCAGCCTCGGCAAAGCTCATGCCTTGTCCGTCGCCTGTGCGAAAAACGCGTTCACCTGCGATTTCATATTCCTCGGGGCTGCCGCCAAGGGTTCGGGCCGCGATTTCCCGCAATTTTTTCTTCGCATCCAGAGCCGCGGCGAGAGCCGCCCGCGACATGGAATGTATGGTTTGGCTTCCGCCGGAAACGCAGCTCCACGGCAGATGTTTGGCGGTATTGCCCCAGATTATCTCGCACCGTTCCCATGGCACATCCAGAGCCTCGGCAGCAACGCGGTGAACGTCGCTCATCGACTCCGTCCCCAGGTTGCCGATACCGCAGTGGAAGCGGACGCCCCCATCCGGTTTTACAACGATAAGCCCGTCGAACCCGATGGTGCCTGCGACGAAGCAACCCATGGCCACGCCGAGCCCCCGGACTTTTTCCCCCTTGCGCTGCCCGCCGCTGGCTTTGCGCCCTTCCCAGTCAAAAAGCGCCGCCCCGCGATCGAGGGCTTCCTTGATGAAGGCGCTAGTAGCATGGGGACGCGTCCCATCTTCCCCCGCCGCTCCCACCAGGGCCTTGCCCTCGGGGGCATTGACCCGCCGTATTGCCACCTGGTCGATCCCCAGCTTGCGTGCTGCCTTCGACAGCACCGGTTCCATGAGAGTCACCCCCTGAAGGCCTCCGGGTGCAGTTTGAGGGCCGCGAGTGGGCGTATTGGTCAAAACGGCTGTCCCGCGCCACCGCATGGCAATCGGCTGGTATAGGAGCGAGACGATGCGGCCGGCGCTGGCGGCATCGTTATTTTGCTCGTGGGGGCCATTGTCCTGGAGTACAAACAGATCGAGGGCAAGGATGCGGCCCTCTTTGGAGAATCCGGCCTTCACGCGTCCGTGGATGCTCGGGCGGGCGCGGCCGATGAAATGCTCCTCCTCGCGGCTTACGCGCATCATAACCGGGGCGTTCGCTTTCCGGGAAAGGACGGCCGGAATGATCAAGGCAATGGAGGCCGTGCCCTTGCTGCCGAATCCGCCGCCGGTATATTCGCTGATGAAGACGATTTTGTCGGTATCGATACCCAGCCATCGTGATATGGCGGGAACGGTTTGCATCGTGCTTTGCGTGCCGGCATGAATGAATACCTTGCCGTTTTGCCAGTATGCCAGGGTCGAATGGGGCTCCAGAGTCTGATGGCTCGTGTTCGAGGTCGCGAACGTTTCGTCGAGAACGAGAGCCGCGCTTGCAAACCCAGCCTCGATATCGCCGTACGACCATTGAGCCCCTGGCTTGCCCACGGGCAGCCGACCGTCTTTGGCCTCGGCAAAGTCGGCCTCGGTCCATTTGATTTCCCGTACCTCCGGGGCAGGCGGGGCCCCTCCAGCCTGACCCGCCTGCGGCTCGGGCTGCACCCAGACGTTGCCGTCCGTCCTGGCGTTTGGACCTCCGGGTCGCAGGCTGGCCAAAGGATCGATCACGAACGGCAGCGGTTCGAGTTCGAGTTCAATCTTTTCAATGGCTTCAGCCGCTGTCAATTCGTCGACCGCAGCCACGGCGAGAATGGGCGCACCCTGGTACAGCGGCTCCATGGTGAGCGCGCGTTCGCCCCATTTGCTGGCCTTGATAACGGCACCGGTATCGGTCACGAGATCACCCGGAACAGGAAAATCGTCGGCCGTTACGATAGCCTTGACACCCGGTATGGCCAATGCGGCATCGGCATTGATCTTCTTCACGCGGGCGTGGGGCATGGGGCTCAGCAGCAGCTTGCAGTAGAGCATGCCTTCGGCGCGAAAGTCCTCGGTGAACTTCGCGGTGCCGGTGACCTTCGCCCGCTGACCGGGAGTGATGTAGTTCTTGCCGACCAATTTTTGCGCGGAAAATGTTGTTTCGTCGGGCATGGCTACCCCTTCCTGAGGTACTGCGCCCCACGCATAAGGGCATCGAGGATTTTCTCATAGTCCTGGCAGCGGCACAGATTTCCAGAGATGCCGTGCGCAAGCTCCTGGCGCGTCGGACTCGGATTTGTCTTCAAAAAACCGACCGCCGCCATGAGAAATCCGGGGGCACAGTACCCACACTGAAAACCCTGCTCGTCAAGAACACCCTGCTGTAGAGGATGGAGCGTTCCGTCCGCCCCGGTCAGCCCTTCAATGGTCACAATCTCCTTGCCCCTTACGGAATGCGTAAGGATCGAGCAGGAGTACTGGGGGACATCGTCGATAAGCACGGTGCAGGCACCGCATTCGGCCCGGTCGCAACCGATTTTGGTTCCGGTAAGCCCCAGCTTGTTACGCAGCGTCATGGCCAGGGTCTCCTGCTGCATCACGTCGACGTGACGCTCCTGCCCGTTGACGCTTAGCGTTATCAGCCGTTCGAACGAACCGGAAGAGGCCCATGCAATTCCGGGCTTATACATGTAACCGGCCCAGGACACCGCTCCAGCGGCGATTACCCCTTTGATGAAGGTGCGTCTTGTAATCCTGTTCGACGTGCTTTCCGTAGTTTCGAAATCAGCCATTGTGTGAATCACTTCGTCTGGGATTTAGACTTCGAATAATGCATCAACCTGACCACCAAAGATTCACAAGGTGCATATCAAGGTCGGATTCTATCACGACTTTACCCACAGGCAATTGGAATGTTCCTTCTCGGGCGAGCCTTTGATCCAAACGCGATATCATGATTTCCAACGTGTGTTCACAGGGGGCCGGCATTTTCCCTCGCACTCTACCCAGCATCCTATTCGCCTGAGATCTATCCAACACTGGGGAAGCGAAGTCTTTAACCGCGGGGGATCGTCGTGTCTCCTGAAACTGCCCCAAACCGATCCTGTTGGCCTTTCTCTCCTGGACCTTGAAATCTCGACGTCCTGAAAAGTTGCCCTGTCCAGATCATACATTCACGAAATCGAGGCAGACTGCAGGTTCAACCTTTGGCAAGCCATGTTGAGTACGTGGCACACTCTGGGAGGTGAATTTTCGACAATTACGCGGGAGATTTCTGTCCTCACACGGTCACTGAGATGACAACGCCTCGCTCGACTATTGCTTAAGTAAAAAGGGGCCCGATCCGTTTAACATGGACTGGTGTTTCAGAACACTGTAAAGTCGCTCTGGGTCAATGTGCTACGGGGTTCGACTCCCCGTATCAATATGGAAAGAATGTAAACCAAATTATTTGGGAAGGATGAAATCCTGCGTAAAATATAGGAAATTGTCATGCCCGAAGGCAACGCCAATCCCAGTGTGAGTAAATGCAGGATTTAGAATGTTTTTGCGGTGACCTGGACTATTCATCCAACCTTTAACGGCTTGCGGGGCAGGATCATAAGCCCCGGTTTCCTTAAAGATGTTCTCTCCAGCGGAGGCCCAGTCGTTTACGCCCAATTTTATTAATCTTTGTTTGAGGTCTCCTACAAGAGGATCTTCATGGCTGAAGA
>Ga0187862_10005833_pt1 | contig 11279 bp, 6 predicted proteins | sample June2016WEW_10_1_FD_133003 | JGI IMG/M metagenome (GOLD analysis project Ga0187862, IMG submission 133003) | Peatland microbial communities from SPRUCE experiment site at the Marcell Experimental Forest, Minnesota, USA - June2016WEW_10_150 | ecosystem: Environmental > Terrestrial > Soil >...
CTTCGCCGCCGGCCGCGCTGCCTTCTTCCGGGGCGCAGCGCGCGCCTTCGCCGGAGCCGGTGGCCCCTCCGCGGAGGCCCCCTTCGCCCCGGCCCGTCCGCCCTTCGCCCCGCCGCCTTTCATCCCCCGGGCCTTCCGCGCCGCCGCGCCGCGTGGCTTCAGCATCTTGCCCTTCTCGGCGAGCAAGGCCACCGCCTCCTCCAGCGTCACCTCGTCCATCGTCATTCCGCGCGGCAGGTTGGCCACCCGCTGGCCATGCTTCACATAGGGTCCGAACCGGCCCTTCCGTACTGCCACAAGCTCGCCTTTGGGATGCTCGCCGAGCGTTCGGGTACTCGCCATCCCCTTGGCGATCAGATCGACCGCGCGGTTGAGACCCAAAGCCACCACGCTGTCGTCGCGATCGAGCGACTGGGTCACCGACCCCATCTTCACATAAGGCCCAAACGGCCCGATCGCGACCCGAATCGGTTCCTGGGTCTCAGGATGCACCCCAACGATGCGCGGCAAGTCCAACAAGCCCAGAGCGTCCTCGAGGGTCAGCAGATCGCCGTCCATGCCGCGCGGCAATGTGGTGCGTTTGGGCCGGACTTTCTTATCTTCGGTCTGCTCGCCGCGCTGCACATACAGACCGTATGGCCCGCGCCGGACAGTGACCTCTTCGCCGGTCGTCGGATCAAGGCCAAGGGTTCGCTGGCCGTCTTTCAACGTGTCGCCACCCTCGGCGCCGGGATCGACCGCGAGGCTGCGCGTGAAGCGACACTCCGGGTAATTCGAGCAGCCGATGAAACTACCCAACCGGCCCAGTTTCAGGCCCAGGCGTCCGGTGCCACAGGCCGCGCACAGGCGTGGATCGCTGCCATCCTCCCGTACCGGGAAGAAGTGCGGCCCCAGATCCTGATCCAGCGCGGTAATGACATCGCTGATTTTCAGGTCCCTGGTCTGGTCCACTGCCTTGGAGAATTCGTCCCAGAACGCCCGCATCACCGACCGCCAGTTCAACTGACCGGCCGAGACCTCGTCGAGTTTTTCTTCCAATGCGGCAGTGAAGCCGGTGTCCACGTAGTGCTCGAAGAAGCTTACCAGGAAGGCGGTCACCAGTCGGCCGCGGTCCTCCGGAATGAACCGCCGTTTCTCCAGCCGGACGTATTTGCGGTCCTGCAACACCGACAGGATCGACGCGTAGGTGGAGGGCCGGCCAATGCCCAGTTCCTCCATCTTTTTGACGAGGCTGGCTTCCGAATAACGCGGCGGCGGCTGGGTAAAGTGTTGGTTGGCGTCGACCTTGGAACGTTTCAACGGGTCCTTCGCTGCCATCGGTGGCAGCATCCGGTTGTCCTCGTCTTCGGCCGCGTCGTCGGTATCCTCGCGATACAGTTTCAGGAACCCATCGAATGCCACGATCGAGCCGGTGGCACGCAAGATCTGCCCCTTGCCGTCAATGACATCGACGGCGACCTGGTCAATTTCCGCCGACTGCATCTGCGAGGCGACGGCGCGTTTCCAGATCAGCTCGTACAGTCGGCGCTGATCGCTGCTCATGCTGTTTGCAATGTCGTCCGGCCGGCGGGACACGTCGGTCGGACGGATCGCCTCATGTGCCTCCTGGGCGTTCTTGGCGCGGCTGGTGTATTCGCGCGGCGCACCCGGCAGGTATTTCGCACCGAACTCGTGTCCGACATGATCGCGGATCGCACTGATCGCCTCGCGCGCCATCTGCACGCCGTCGGTCCGCATATAGGTGATCAGGCCGGTAGTCTCGCCGCCGATATCGACGCCCTCGTACAACTGCTGCGCACACCGCATGGTCTGCTGAGCGCCGAATCCGAGCTTTCGAGAGGCCTCCTGCTGCAGGGTCGACGTCGTGAACGGCGGCGGCGGATTGCGCCGGACCCGCTTGCGCTCGACCGAGCCGACGGAAAACTCGCCCTGCTCGACGAGCGCCTTCGCCGCCTCGGCCAATGCCTGAGTGTTGAGGTCGAACTGGTCGAGCCGCTTGCCATTCAGATGGGTCAGCCGAGCAGTGAACGGCGCGCCACCGGGGGTAATGAACACCGCCTCGATGGTCCAGTATTCGCGCGCCCGAAACACTTCGATCTCGGCCTCGCGCTCGCAGATCAGGCGCAGAGCGACCGATTGCACCCGGCCGGCGCTGCGGCTGCCGGGCAGCTTGCGCCACAGCACGGGGGACAGCGTGAAGCCGACCAGGTAATCCAGTGCGCGGCGGGCCATGTAGGCCTCGATCAGCGGCAGATCGAGGTCACGCGGGTGCTGGATCGCCTCGCGGATGGCGCCGCGGGTGATCTCGTTGAAGCTGATGCGCTGGACCTTGACGCCTTTCAGCGCCTTCTTGTCCTCCAGCATGGCGCGGACGTGCCAGGAGATTGCCTCGCCTTCGCGATCCGGGTCGGTGGCGAGATAGAGGTTCTTCGCCCCTTTCAGCGCCTTGACGATGGCGCCGACCTGCTTTTCGCCGCGGGCGTCCGATTCCCAATCCATGGCGAAGTCCTGGTCCGGCCGCACGCTGCCGTCCTTGGGCGGCAGATCGCGGACGTGGCCGAAGCTCGCCAGCACGGTGTATCCGCCGCCCAGATAGCGGTTGATGGTTTTGGCTTTGGCCGGGGATTCTACAACAACTACATCAGACATGGCGTTCCGTTTGGTGGTCTACGGGCCGGCGGTCGTCAGCCCCCATCTGCCAACAGGGCGAACCGGTTTCCCGGCAGTGTCTCCACGCGCCCGGCAAGCTCCAGTTCCAGGAGGACCACCAGCACGGCGGCGGGAGACAACTGGCAGCGCCGCACCAGATCGTCAACCTTTACGGGAGTAGGACCAAGCAGCCCGACAACCAGAGATCGCGCCTGATTGAGCTCCGACGGGTCATCCAGTTGGTCCGCCGGTTCGGAAACGCAAGAGGTTTCCTCATCGATTCCAGTAGGGGCGTTTCCAGTAGGGGCGATTCCATCCCCGGTGCGGCGGGACGGGAACAGAGCGCCGAACCCGGACAGGTTGTCCAGCACGTCCTCGGCGGTCTCGGTGAGGATGGCGCCGTCACGCAGCAGCTCGTTGCCGCCACGCGCCCGCGGGTCCAGCGGCGAGCCCGGCACCGCGAAGACCTCCCTGCCCAGTTCCTGGGCGATGCGGGCGGTGATGAGGCTGCCGGAGCGACGCGCTGCCTCCACCACCACGACGCCGAGCGACAGGCCCGCGATGAGGCGGTTGCGCCGGGGGAAGTGTCGGGCCTGCGGTTGGGTGCCGGGAGCGGCTTCGGTAATCACGGCACCTCGTTCGCCGATCAGTCGTTGCAAATTGGTATTCTCCACCGGGTAGGCAACGTCGAGTCCCCCGGCGATCGCGGCCACCGTGCGGCCGGTGCGCATGGCGGCAGTGTGCGCAATCCCGTCGATGCCACGGGCCAGCCCGGAGACCACGGTCAGGTGGGACGCGAGATCCTCCGCCAGCATCTCGGCGAGGTGCAGGCCGGCGGCGGAAGCATTGCGACCGCCAACGATGGCGATGGCCGGCGCGGCCAGCAGGGCGGCGTCGCCGAGCACGGCGATGACCGGAGGCGCGTCGTCGAGGTCGGCCAGCAACGGCGGGTAGTCCGGGTCACCAATGAAGATCAGCCGGCCGCCGAGTTTTTCGGTTTGCTCGAATTCGCGTTTGGCGTCGGCGGGGGATGGCGTCGCGGGGGGCGACGATTTTCCCCCCGACTGCGCGAGCAGCGGGAGCGCGGCCAGGGCAGCAGCAGGCGTGCGGTAGCGGGCGAGCAAACGGCGCCAGGTGATCGGTCCCACACCCTCGGTCCGGGCGAGACGCAGGCGTTGGATGGCATCTTCGGTGGGCATCGGGCGGCTCCCGGCTGGGCTCCGGGGAGATGTTGCACCAGTGGGTGAAGATTGGCTTAAAGAAGCTGGCGGTGGTCGCCGGCATGCGACGAGACGCAGGAGACTGCGCAGCCGAAGATCAGGTATCCGAGCGAGAACCGTAACCGGAGCGCAACCCTTTCGTGCCATGGTGTATCCACTGCACGTATATTCGCCAGCGAGCGATCTTCGCGGGCTGCCGGACCCACCAGTGCGCCGCGCTCGGAATATCCATAAATGTGCTGAAGTTCGATGGTAATTTCCGGCGGACATTTCGTGCTTTAAGTAGTTTCCGACTCTATCGACGGATTCTCATGGTGATCTACCATGCAAGGGGACACCGTGCAGTCCCACGAAGGCCTTTAATCACCTGACACGGCCTTCGCCGGAAAGCTGCCGTAGCGACGTTAATTAAATTGAGAGTTTGAACCATCATACAATCAACCAAACGACTGCCGCCGTTGGTTTCGAACCCGCGTAACGCTCCGGTGCGGCTCCTGTATGCTTGCACGGCGCTCCTCATCCTGGTGCTGCTGGCCACCAACGCCGCGGTCATTTGGCACCTCCGAGAGAGCGAACTGCGCCGCGAGGAAGACCAGATGGCTACTTTCAGCCTGATCTTGGCTGAGCAAGCCGAGGGCTCGTTCGCGTCGGTCAATCTTGTCCTTACCAGCGTCGCCGAGCGGGCGAACGTCGAGAATGTGACCGACGCTGCCTCCTTCGACAAAAAAATGGCGAGCTACGACATTTATCGTGTGCTTCGGGATAAGATTACCGGCATCCCACAACTCGATGCCGTGAACGTGGTCAACCGCGACGGCACTCTGATCAACTCGTCGCGCTCCTGGCCCCCTCCAGACATTCATATTGCGGATCGCTCGTTCTTCACAACCATTAAGGAGGATGCCAACCTCAAGAGCTACATCTCGGAGCCGGTGCAAAATCGCAGCACAGGCACCTGGACCATTTACCTGATACACCGCATCAGCGGAGCAAACGGCGAATTCCTTGGCCTCATTCTTGGTGCGATCCAGGTGCGGTATTTCGAAGCCTTCTACCAGGCAATCGCACCCGGCGCGGGCAGCAGCGTCGCACTTCTTCGGTTGGACGGCGTAACGCTCACGCGGTTTCCAAAGATGGAAACCATCGGCAAGGTCTATTCCAACGCGCAACGACTGCTGCAGGGTGGTAAATCAGCGGTGGGCCGCCACATTAATCCCATCGACGGCCAGATGGGTGTCATTGCGGTGCATCGTCTGTCCAGCTATCCGGTGCTCGCCATCGCATCGATCTCGGAAGCTGCTGCGCTGGCCAATTGGCGAGATATCACACGGCTGATGTTACTGGGTGCATTCGGCTGCACGATTTCGATCGCGGTTGCCGGAATCGCGTTTGCCCGGCAGTGGATAAACAAAGCGACACTCGCCGCTTCGCAAGCGGAACTTCGGCGCCAGGAGGATCGTACCGCGGCTGTGCGGGCCACTGCCGAAGTGGCCCGGACGACGACGCTGAGGATGACCTATTCCGCCGAGCACGACTTTCTGACAAGTCTACCAAACCGTATGCTGTTGAATGACCGGGTCAACCAGGCGATCGCCATGGCGCAGCGCAGCAATAAGCATGTTGCTGTGCTCTTTGTGGATTTGGATGGCTTCAAACACATCAACGATTCCCTGGGACACCAGATTGGCGACAAACTGCTACAGTCCATCGCAAGACGCCTGCTGACCTGCGTTCGCGGCTCGGACACCGTCAGCCGGCAGGGCGGCGATGAATTTGTCGTGCTGCTGTCCGAAGTCGAAAATCCGCAAGATGCCAGTCAAGCTGCCACGCGCATCGTGCAATCGGTGGCGGGGAGCCTTGCCATCGACATGGACAATGTCCATGTCAATATCGCCGTTGTGGCCGGCAAGATCTTGCAGGCGGTGGCGGAGGCGCATTCGGTCGACCAGCATGATCTGTTTATCACCGCGAGCATTGGCGTCAGCGTTTATCCCGAAGACGGCCTGAACGCGGATACGCTGATCAAGAACGCGGACACAGCGATGTACCAGGCGAAGGAAACCGGCCGCCAGAACTTCCAGTTTTTTGAGTTGGAAATGAACCTGCGGGCCGTCAAGCGGCAATTAATCGAGGAGGGGCTGCGGCGCGCCCTGGAACGCCAGGAGTTCGCGCTGCATTATCAGCCGATTATCGACCTGAGAACAGGGACGATCACCGGTGCGGAAGCGTTGCTGCGTTGGACGCATCCTACCTTGGGGCCGGTTCCGCCGGACCAGTTCATTCCGGTCGCGGAAGACAGCGGTCTCATTCGCTCGATCGGCGCCTGGGTGCTTCGTGAAGCCTGCGGGCAACGCCGGATCTGGGCTGACGCAGGTCTGCCGGTCGGGACCATGGCCATCAACGTGTCTCCGAACCAGTTGCGAGATAAGGATTTTCTTGAAGACCTGTGCGCAATCCTCAGCGAGACCCGGCTGAATCCAAACTCTCTTGTGTTGGAGCTGACCGAGACCGTTCTGGTGAAGAACGCGCAGTCGGCATCGTCCATTCTGCAATCGCTGCGGACGAGGGGAGTCCAGGTGGCGATCGACGACTTCGGTACCGGTTACTCAAGTTTGAGCTATCTGCGCAAGCTGCCGCTCGATGCGCTGAAGATCGACAAATCATTCGTCCGTCAGATCGGCACCGCCGGAGAGGATACCGCCATTCTTATCGCGGTGATCGACATGGCCCGAAGTTTGAAGCTACGAGTGATTGCCGAGGGCGTGGAGACGCTCGAGGAGCTCACATTTCTTCGGGACCATCATTGTGATGAAGTGCAAGGATACTATTTCAGCAGGCCGGTCGTCCCACAGGAATTCGCGAAATTGCTCAGAGCCGGCATCTCGCATCGTGGTTTCGGATCGGTGCGTGAAACGGCTGACGCGCAGAGTGCTTAAGCGCATTGTACGATTGGGTTGCACGACCACCTGTCATTGCCAGCGCAGCGAAGCAATCTCAATCCCCGAATACAGGCAGATTGCTTCGCTACAATCGCAGCGACCACGGCGGCGTTTCGGCTGAATCTGATCCGAAACCGCTCTGACGCGAGCGCTCAATTGTTCAGATCACGCAGAGGCGCAATGTAGCGCCGCCAAATCAAATCATCGCAGGCCGCGAACCAATCTGACTCCAGCCGGGACAATTCCTTGGCAGCCACATCCGGATGCGGAACATAGTGCCGCTATCTTGACATGGGTTCGCGCGGCACCGAACCCTGTCTGCGCTGCGCGTCCGTAAAGCCCCGAGCCAAGACAGGAGCAGGCATGACCGAATCCCGTAAGATCGAGTTTCCCGGCGCCACCGGGGCGATACTGGCAGCTCGCCTTGACCTCCCCGTGGAACCGCGCGCGTTCGCTCTGTTTGCACATTGCTTCACCTGCGGTAAGGACATTTTCGCCGCGTCTCGCATTGCCGAAGGCCTCGCATCGCGCGGCATTGCTGTGCTCCGCTTCGACTTCACCGGCATCGGCAGCAGCGAAGGCGAGTTCGCCAATACCAACTTTTCGTCCAACATCGCCGATCTCGTGGCAGCAGCGGACTATCTGCGGCAGCATCACGGTCCGCCGTCCTTGCTGATCGGCCACAGTCTGGGCGGCGCGGCGGTGCTCGCGGCGGCACCGCACGTGCCAGACGCAAGCGCTGTGGTAACGATCGGCGCGCCGGCGTCGGCCGCTCACGTAACGCATAACTTTGCCGCCAAACTGGAGGACATCGTCGAGCACGGCACGGCGGAAGTCACTTTGGCGGGGCGTAGCTTCACCATAACGAAACAATTCCTCGACGATCTCACCGAACAGACGTTCCTGGATGACCTCGGTAACATGAAGAAGGCTCTGCTGGTTTGCCACGCACCGCGCGACGAATATGTCGGCATCGACAATGCCAGCGCGATTTTCACCGCCGCGCGGCATCCCAAGAGTTTTCTCTCGCTGGATAGCGCCGATCATCTGCTGCGCAAACGATCCGATGCCGTCTACGTCGCCGATGTCATCGCCACCTGGGCTTCACGGTACTTGGCAGCCGAAGAACACTCGGAAGCATTGCCCGACGGAGTGGTTGAAGTGTCGGAGGCCCGCACCGGGCGGCTTGCACAACGCATCCGCGCCGGACGCCATGTGTTCGCGGCCGATGAACCGGTCGCCGTTGGCGGCGACGATTCCGGACCCGGGCCGTACGACTATCTGCTTGCCGCACTCGGTGCCTGCACCTCAATGACGCTGCGGCTCTATGCCGAGCGCAAGGGGATTGCCGCGGAGCGCTTCTCCGTACGCCTGTCGCACCGCAAAATCCACGCCGAAGACTGTGCAGATTGCGAAACCACCGCAGGCGACATCGGCGAGATTACCCGTGACATCAGCATTGTCGGCGATCTGCCCGAAGCAGTGCGGTCACGGTTGATGGAAATTGCCGATAAATGCCCGGTCCATGCGACACTCACGCACGAAATCAAGGTTCGTTCCCGGCTGACATCCGCACCGTAGCACCCAGAATCGTTGCTGCGCAGCACGTTCGCTTCTACTGTCATTGCGAGAGCAGCGAAGCAATCCCCGTGCCCCCACTGATAGAGATTGCTTCGCTGCGTTCGCAATCACAGCGTGACCACGGCGATTCGCGCCACATTGATAATGGGTGACGTGTGGACACGGTTGCGGTCTCGGAACCAGGCGCGGTGACGTATATGCACGTGGCTTTTATTCTGCGGCGACGGGCTCAGGCCTTAAATCGTCCCGCGACTGCGCCGGCCGGAACGTCAGCATGATCACGGCGGCACCGAGCCCGAACAGGACGGATGCAACATACAGCCAGCGATAAGTTCCGTAGGTATCGAATATCAACCCACCAGCGAGCGGCCCCAGTGCCATGCCCAGGCTGGACGCCATGCTCGCAGCGCCGACGACCGAGCCAATGATCGACAGCGGAAAGTTCTCACGCACCAGCACCGCGTAGAGTGGCATGATGCCTGCGTAGGCGAACCCGAAGACGACCGCCACCGAATAGAATGCGAACTGCTGACGGACAAGCATATAGCAACCGACCGCTACTGCTTGCAGCAGCAGTCCGGAGACGAAGGTTCGCTTCGCGCCGAATCTGTCACCGAGCAAGCCGAATGCGATCCGCCCGGCGAGGCCTGCCAGCCCCTCCACGCTATAGATCGAGACCGCCGCCGTCACCGTCAGACCGCAGGAGATCGCATAACTCACGGTATGAAACAGCGGGCCGGAATGGGTCGCGCAACACAGGAAATACGTGAGGGCAAGCACAGCGAATTGCGGTGAGGTCAGCGCTGCCCGCACGGTCATTTCTGGTTCATTCGCGCGACGCGCCACACCGTTTCGTACCAGGGCAGGGGCGCGGCGCACCAGAAAGGCCGCCGGTAGCAACAGCACCCAGACGGCGAGGCCGATCACGAATTGCGAGAAACGCCAATCGTACTTCGAAACGAGGACTGCCGCGATCGGAGCCACTGTCATCGGCGCCACACCCATGCCAGCCGAGACCAGCGAGACTGCCAGGCTGCGATGGCGGTCAAACCAGCCGGTGACGGTCGCCATCAGCGGTGCAAAAATCGCGCCCCCGCCCGCGCCGACGAGGATCCCATAGAGCAACTGAAATTGCTCGACCGTGGCAGCGCGGCTGGCCAGCACCAGGCCGAGGCCGAGGATGGAACTGCCGGCCAGCAGAACGATACGGGGACCGAACCGGTCCATCAGCATGCCCCAGCCAAAACTGGCGATGCCCATGGTGACGAAGTCGAGGGTCATCGCCAGCGAAATCGCGGTGCGGGACCAGCCGGTCGCAGCCGACATCGGTTGCAGAAACACCGGCAGTGAAAAGATCGCGCCAATCGCGACACAACCCATGAACGCGCCATCGGCAACGATAACCCAACGATAGTGCGAATTCATGTTGCTTTCCTCCACAGCACGCGGCCGCTCATGCGGCTCACTGTTCCCCCCACCATCCATCATTGCAAGCGCAGCGAAGCAATCTGTCTCAGGTTAAACTCCAGGCTCCCCTCACCACCCCGGCGCTCGCAACGACAACGAGACGTTACGCCTCAGCATATATTGTTATGCCGCGCAGCAGGTCCCACTGTCCTCGTCATACTGATCGTGCAGCCGCACCCAGTCGGTCAGGTTACCCCTGGGCCCGGTTTCGTTGCGCCCATTGGGAGTCAGGTCGAGAATTGTGTAGGTACCCAACATCGGCTCGTTACCGCGTGCGTACGAGGAATAAGTGTGTGCGATCGTGCCGTCGGCATCCTTGTAAAACACACTCAGACCCGGCATTTCCTCACCGGCATTCTCTGTTACGCCGTAATTGTAGTTCACCTTGCCCGCCGCCAGCTGTTCCGGCGTGAACGATACGCCATAGTCATAATTGAAATCGCTGCCGTACGACGAAACCCATTTGAAGCGCCAACCCATGCGTCGCTGAAACGCCTGGATCTCCGGCAGAGGCGCGCGCGACACCACGACAACCGTCACATCACGATGTTCAAGATGCACCAGCGCGCCATCCAAATGATCGGCCCAGAACGAGCACCCGACACAGCCTTCGCCCCATTCTGGGCCGAACATGAAGTGCCGGACCACCAACTGGCTGCGCCCGTCGAACAGATCGGCCAGCGTCTCCTTGCCGTTCGGCCCGTCGAACACATAGGTTTTGTCGACCTTGACCCAGGGCAACTCGCGCCGCTGCGCCGCGATCTGGTCGCGCATCCGCGTCAGCTGCTTTTCTTGCGCCAGCAATTGCTGCCGCGCCGCGGTCCATTGTTCGCGCGATACGATCTGGTGTTGCATGTCGCCTCTCCTAAACTGTTACCATGTACTCAGCGAAACGTTCGAGACAGCTGGTCCAGCCGGCCATGTGCGAATCGCGCCAGTCGACCGTATCGAACACGCCCTGACGCAATGTCAGCCGCGTCCTGGAACCCAGGTCTTCGAGCGTAACGGTCACCAGAAGTTCAGGACCGCGCCGCCCGTCGGCGTCTTCCCAGGCGAAGGTGAAAACGATCCGCTCGGGCGCGACAATCTCACGATATACGCCACGCTTGCGGTGATCGGTGCCCTCGGGTGAGCGCATGACAAACCAATAGGCGCCACCCGGCCTGACATCCATTTGGTACTCGACCGTCGTAAAACCTTTGGGTCCCCACCAGCGGGCAATTTGCTCCGGGTCGGTCCAGGCCTTGAACACCAGCAGGCGCGGCGCATCGATCATACGCGAAACCGTCAGTTCCCGGTCTGCGGTCAGGCTGTCACCTGGGCTCATCTCACCTGGGCTCATCTCCCTGGGGCTCATCTCACTGGGGCTCATCGTCAGGTTCCTTGCTTTGCAATTCGGCCAGGTGTTCTGCGAGACGATCGA
>Ga0187862_10005839_pt1 | contig 11266 bp, 12 predicted proteins | sample June2016WEW_10_1_FD_133003 | JGI IMG/M metagenome (GOLD analysis project Ga0187862, IMG submission 133003) | Peatland microbial communities from SPRUCE experiment site at the Marcell Experimental Forest, Minnesota, USA - June2016WEW_10_150 | ecosystem: Environmental > Terrestrial > Soil >...
AACCCATTCTTGAAGGCAGCGACGGCGGTCGCTCTTAATTCGGTTTCCGGCGCTTCTCCCGAATAGGCAACGAGGGACCAAACAATGCATGGACACACAACCAAAGCGAACCGGCGCGGGATCTTCATCAGGATCTCCTAGACTTCAATTGATCCTGATTATGCGTTGCGAAGGCAGGAAGAGCGAGATACAAATAAGGTTCCGAACATGTTGGACTAAGAAAGTGGCCGCTCGTTTGTAACGTTTTGATCTCGAAGAGCACTACGGAATATACGGTGGGGTGCAGGCTGGTGCCGTCGCAAGGAAGCCAGCCACAGTGCGGAGGTCGATATGTTTGCTCGTAAGGTTGCTGCTCTCCTCAAGCCGAATTCACTTCCGGAATTTACGAATCTCATCGAGAGTAAAATTCTTCCCTGGCTGCGAAAGCAAGACGGTTTCCTGGATTTGATCACCCTGGCCGTCCCGGATAGCAACGAAGTCGCGACCATCAGCTTCTGGGATCACCAAGCAAACGCGGACGCTTATCACACGAGCGGATATCCAGAAGTGACGGAGATTTTGGAAAGGCTTCTGGACGGAAAGCCTTACGTCAAAACATTCAAGGTTGTGGGCTCAACACTTCAAAGAATCGCGCCCGTGCGGCCCTGTCCGGCAAAGCATCTCCAAAAGAGCCCTCCGGCAGAACTTGACTATCGCTCGACTGAGACCGTCTGACCGATTCGGTATCGGAGGCGGATAGTCGACGAGGATGTCCAGCGAGAACACCAGGCGCTACGCTCGTCGCTTGAGTCCAAAGGCGCCAGGCATGCATCTACGCAGGCATGGCAAACCTGACGGAATTCAGCCTGGGCGACGCCGTCGCGGTTCTCACTCGCACTCCGGCATCAATAAATGCGCTCCTGCGCGGCCTGCCTAGCATCTGGGCATACCACAACGAAGGAACAGATACGTGGAGCGCCTTCGATATCGTGGGCCACCTGATCGTCGGGGAGCGCACCGACTGGATGCCGCGGGTGCGGATCATTCTGACGGACGGCGAAGCGCGGCCATTTGATCCCTTTGACCGCTTTGCGCAGGCGAAAGAGAGTCAGGGCAAATCGCTGGAGCAACTTCTGGACGATTTCGCCCGCCTGCGAAAAGAGAACTTAGTGGCGCTGCAGGCGCTGAACTTACGGCAGGAAGACTTGACCCGGCGGGGAAGGCATCCGGCGCTGGGAGTGGTGACGCTATCGCAACTTCTGGCGACATGGGCGGTGCACGACCTCACCCATTTGCATCAACTTTCCCGTGTGATGGCCTACCAGTATCGTGATGTAGTCGGTCCTTGGAGTGCCTTTCTGGGCGTGCTTAAATGCGGTGGTCATAGCGCTCCGTAGGAATCGAGCTCGGGCGGGCCTCCGCCGCAACTCAGCCCAATACAATGAGGGGTCAGCAATGAGCACAATTCTGGTTACCGGCGGTTCGGGCTTCATCGGGAGCCATTCAATCCTGCAGCTCTTGGCTGCGGGACATCAGGTGCGGACCACGGTAAGGAGTTTGAAGCGCGAGGGCGACGTACGCGCCATGCTGAAGGAAGGCGGGGCCAAACCCTCCGATCGCTTGTCGTTCATCGCCGCCGATCTGGAAAAAGATGGGGGCTGGCCGGAAGCTGTCGCCGACTGCGAATACGTGCTGCACGTTGCGTCGCCCTTTCCTCCGAACGTGCCCAAGAATGAGGATGAACTGATTGTGCCTGCGCGCGAAGGCACGCTTCGGGTGCTGTGTGCCGCGCGCGATGCCGGTGTGAAGCGCGTGGTGCTGACGTCCTCGTTCGCGGCGATCGGCTATGGTCAGAAGCCGCAGAGTACGCCGTTCAACGAGACGAACTGGACGGACATCAATGGCGAAGGCGTAACGGCTTACGTGAAATCGAAGACCTTGGCTGAGCGCGCAGCTTGGGATTTCATTGCCCGGGAAGGCGGCAACCTCGAGCTTTCGGTGATCAATCCGGTGGGCGTGTTCGGCCCGGTCCTGGGGTCTGACTATTCGACGTCGATACTTCTGGTGCAGCGCATGATGGACGGGGCCGTGCCCGGCTGCCCGCGGCTCTATTTCGGCGCCGTCGATGTGCGCGACGTTGCCGACCTGCACATCCGGGCCATGACTCATCCTGCCGCCAAGGGCGAGCGCTTCCTGGCAGTGGCTGGCGACTTCCTGTCGATGCTCGACGTCGCAAAGATGCTTAAACGCCGCATGGGCGCGGCGGCCAGAAGAGTGCCGACCAGGGAACTGCCGAACTGGCTGATGCACATCGCCGCACTCCGTGATCCGGCGGTGAAGTTGATCCTGCCGGAGCTGGGCATCGTGAAGAACGCGACCAACGAAAAGGCCAGGCGCGTGCTGGGCTGGGCGCCCCGTTCAAACGAGCACTCCATCGTCGCCACTGCCGAAAGTCTGGTGCAGCTCGGGCTTTTGAAGGATAGCCTCAAGAAAAGGCCGCCTAACTAAGGCACAGCCCCCTTTGTTCTCAGGAGCAAGCCAAGCCGGTGCGACCCGACTTGTTCAAGATAAATTGGGGGCCCCGGGCGGAGTCGAACCGCCGACCAACGGTTTAGGAAACCGCTGCTCTATCCATCTGAGCTACGGGGCCGCTGTGCTCACAAATAAAAGATAACATGACTAGTTAGTTCGGTCGTCCACTCTTCGGTTCTCGGACTCCATCTCGCAAGTCTTGGCTGGTCGATCCAAATTGTTTGCCCGCCCGCCCAAGGAGCCAGTGTGACGCCGGCGGAAAAACCGTCTTGACTAATCGGTCGAAATACGAGACGCTTGCGCGCGATTGAGGATGAGGCCGGATCCCACAATTCCACAGCTTGTAGGGGCCGCCGATCAAGGCGACGCGGTTGCCGCTGACGCGCTTTTCAGTGCTCTTTATGCGGAGTTGCGCCAATTGGCCAAGCGCGAACTTGGGCGGCCTAGCGCCGCCGTCAGCCTCAGCGCCACAACCCTATTGCACGAGGCATACCTGGACATGGCGGCACGAGAGGGACCGTCGTTTCCCGACCGCGCGCGATTCATGGGATATGCGCGCGAGTGATGCGGGGATTGATCATTGATCATGCGCGAGAACGGCACGCCCAGAAGCGCGGGGGGCTTTTCGAGTTAACTTCGCTCGATGCAGACGCTATGGAGAATGCGGCAGGTCACACGGAACTAGCGCGGATCGGCGAGGTGTTGGACCAACTTGGCAGAGCGGAGCCTGCCCTGGCCAGGTTGTCGACTTGAAATTCTTCTGCGGATTTTCGTTCGGAGAAATTGCGATCATGCGGAACGTGTCGGAACGTACGGTAAAGCGGAACTGGGAGAAGGCGCGCATTTATCTCCATCGAAAAATCGCCGCGTATTTATCGCTGTGAGGATTTTATGCCCACACTGAGCCCAGATGAGTGGCCGGTCGTAAGTCCATACCTGGATCAGGCCCTCGCAATGCCTGAGGATGAGCGTGCAGTGTGGCTGCGCTCGCTTGGCCAGAAAAACCCCACATTGGTCGCGCAGTTGACAGAACTCCTCGACGAACACCGGGTGCTCGTGCAAGAGGGTTTTCTCGAGAAGGAACGGTTCGGACTACCGAACTCGGCGCGACTCGCAGGCCAGGCACTCGGGCCGTATACTCTGATCTCCCAGATCGGCCAAGGCGGAATGGGAAGCGTCTGGTTGGCCGAGCGCAACGACGGACGCTTTGAGCGTCGAGTGGCGGTGAAGTTCCTAAGCGTTGCTCTGGCCGGCCGCGGGGGCGAAGAGCGATTCAAACGCGAGGGCAGCATCCTTGGGCGGCTTACCCACGAGCATATTGCAGAGCTGGTGGACGCGGGTGTTTCTCCGACCGGACAACCGTATCTCGTTCTGGAATATGTCGAAGGCGAGCAGATCGATGAGTACTGCGACCGTCACATGCTGGATCTGCCAGCGCGCATTCGCCTGTTTCTCGATGTACTCGCAGCTGTGGCTTACGCGCACGCCAATCTGATCGTGCACCGAGACCTTAAGCCTTCGAACATCCTGGTTCGAAATGATGGACAGGTTAAGCTCCTGGACTTCGGAATAGCCAAGCTTTTGGAAGAGGGGTCCGATGCTGCAGCCGCGACACTGCTTACTCAGCAAGCAGGAGGGGTGCTGACACCGGCCTACGCGGCGCCCGAGCAAGTGACCGGAAGACCGGTAACCACTGGGACCGATGTCTATGCGCTGGGCGTAATGCTATATTTGCTTCTGACCGGTCAGCATCCCGCCGGCCCCGCCATCTCGTCCCCTGCTGAGCTGTTTAAGGCCATCGTAGATAGGGAACCACCACGTGCGTCGGAAGTCGTATGCTCTGCCCGAACGCGGAGCGAAATCACCACGAGCAATGCCGCGAAGCGGGCGTGCACACCGGACAGACTCTGTCGCTCATTATGCGGAGACTTAGACACAATCGTGGGCAAGGCACTGAAGAAGAATCCTCAGGAACGCTATCCATCGGTCACTGCTTTAGCCTCCGACTTGGAGAAATATCTCAGTCACGAACCCATCAGTGCCCGGCCAGACACGATCGCTTACCGCCTCCAAAAATACGTTCGTCGGCACCGCGTGGGAGTTGCACTGGCGGCCTTCGCTTTGCTGATGCTGGCTGGCTTTGTGGCAATGCAGGCCTTTCAGTTGCGCCGGATTACTCGGGAGCGCGATCGAGCAGATCGCATTGCAGAGTTCATGACGGGGATCTTCAAGGCTTCAGATCCAAACGAGAAGCTGGGCGGCACGATAACCGCGGGCGAACTTCTCGATCAGGCAGCAAAGGATATACAAACTGGCCTATCAAAGGACCCCGATCTTCAGGGGAGCATGATGCACGTGATAGGAAGAGCCTACATGTATCAGGGACTTTACCCTCGCGCGCAATCGCTGTTCGAGCATGGGATTAAGGTTAGCAGCTCGGTTGGTGAGCAAGAGAACAGGGAAACTCTGAACACCATGCACGACCTGGCGTGGGCATTGCTGCAACAAGGTCATCTTTCTGAGGCGGAAAACCTCGAACGGAAATTGCTCGACGCACAGCGCCGCGTGCTCGGGGGCGATCATCCAGACACCCTGGCGACCATTAGCGAGCTGGCTTTTACGCTATGCGAGGAACATAACTGTGCAGAGGGGGTGAAATTGAACAGTGAAGTGCTCCAGAAGCAGCAGCGCATCCTCGGCCCGGAGGCCCATTACACGCTTGTGACGATGGACAATCTCGCCATCATGTTGGCGGAAAATGGCCAACCTGCAGACGCGGAGAAGCTAGAACGGAAGGCACTGGACATTCACCTGAGAGTCGAGGGCCCGGAAAACCTGTCGACCATCCATTCCATGCTCAACCTGGCTGATTTTCAGCGGGATTTGCACCATGATGAGGAAGCCGAGAAGTCATTTCACCGTGTGTTGGATATTGCAGGACGCGTGCTTGGCCCCGATCAGCCGGAAACCGCTGCTGCGAACTATGACTTGGCAACTGTTCTTGTGCGCAAAGGGCAAGACGAGGAGGCGCTTTCGCTTCTACGCCAGTCTGTGGACCATGGATTGCCGCCGCGTATTGCTTCCGACATTGGAAACGACCCTTTGCTTGATTCGCTGCATGGAGATCCTCGTTTTGCCGCGTTAGTTACCTACGTTAAGGAGCGTGCTGCTACGCAAGCGGGAAAGTAACTTGTTCGCTTCGTACTTTAACAATCCAGAATTCTTGCCCTGCCCAGTACGTTCTATCGAAAGGATGCCTCCCTGCCTCCTGAGCAGCGTTACTACGATGGCGCTCCGCCGGACATCATGCGATTCGGGTCGGCTTGGCCCGGGGCGAACTTTCAACTCGTGGACAGAAACACCGAAATCGCTCCTGACATTCACCTCACTGCGTTGGTGTCGGACAAGCCGGGAACGCTTGAATTGCGTGAGTTGTCGCTAGCGATCAGTACACCCGAAGGCATTGTGATCGTGGTCGGCTGCTCACATCCTGGCATTGACAAAATCGTCGCAGCGGCGAGCACGATTAACCCCGCGTTCATCTGATTGCCGGAGGGTTTCATCTCGTGACGGCGGGTGACTCGGACCTTGATAGGATCGTTACAGCTCTCCATGACCAGTTCTAAGTGGACTACATCGCACCCGGCCACTGCACTGGGGAACCTGCGTTTACCGCACTCAGAAAGGCTTTCAGTGATCGATATCTCTATGCCGGCCTTGGTACCACCCTGTCTCTGAGCAAACTACCCAATTAAGAGTTGATCCTGATCGGTATTGGTTGGGCGGCCAACCGGAAGTAATCCCCACCGTCTTTGCGGCACTCCGGTTGTCGTCCGTGTTTGGGCTAGAACGTTTGACCAGATCATCTGCACAAATCCCTCTCAGCCTGTTGAAAGTCGCGCATTGACGGGACCCAGTGGGGCTTGCCCTCGGCCAGCATTTCGATCCTGCGCTCATCGATCCAGTCGAAAATGCGCAGTTGGTTTGCGATGCAGGCATGGTAGGTGGGGAGCAGTCGACAGAACTTGAGGTACGCGAGGAAGGTCGCGAGATTGTTTGGGCGCAGGGTTCTCCTCCGCGATGGACACTGAGGACTGGCGCTGTGCACGCGCTCGTACTGCGGCCGCGAACTCGTCACGCGTCGCATCGGCGGTCAGGCCACTGGAGGATTTGCCAGGCGGACAGCAAAGTAAGGTTCTCCGGAAGTTGGTGCCTGCCATGAATCTCGCATGTGGCGCGGTGCTCCACATCCACCAAACCGTATTCCTTCGGAGTCGCTACTTTGTGAGCAATTCAGCAAGAATCGCATCAAATTCTCGCCAGGATTCTTTCTCACTGTGTGGGCTGTGCCGCCCCACCTCGATGAAGCGTAACTCTGCACCCCTCACCGCTTCGTGCGCTCGCTCGATCTCTCCCGGCTCGGTTCTGGGATCTCCTTTTCCGTGGATAAATGTCACGGGCACGGTTAGCTGGCTCAATCGCCCGTCATACAAGTCATCGGCCAAGTCATCGACTGAAAGCTTGCTCTCAGCCGCGAGTTTCAGCCAGGCACAGCAATTTCGTTGAACGACCTTGCTCCATTGATCTTCGCCGTGATCGGCTATCAGCAATTTTTGCGTGTTCTCATTTAGTTCTTCTGGATGCGTCGCAAACTTCTTGAAAAAACTGCGCGAACTCGGTTTGTTCCGGCGGAACTGAAAGGCTTCCAGAATTAACCGCTCGCACCGTTGCGGCGCCGACAGTCCGATCATGGCGACAATCACCGCTCCATCACTGTGTCCCCAAAAGGTCGCTCGCTGGATTCCTAACTCATCCAGCACCAGAAGCGTCTCCTCCGCTGCCCGTTGATGAAAGTCGGTGGGCACGTCTCCTGACAATCGCGTCGAACGGCCATAGCCGGACCGATCCGGAATTATGAAGCGGAGTAGGTCTTCAAATTCTTTGGTTTGGCGGTTGACCGGATACACGCGATACCCCCAACCCCCATGCAGAAAAATAACTGTCCGCCCGCTTCCCACATCCCGGTAGTGGATCTTAACGGGCCGATTCCGGAGTGCGTGCGGTGAGGTTGGCAATTCCACAAAAGGCATTCGATTTATTCCGCCCCGCTGGTGAACTGGAAGAAGAGAAGTAAAGGTAATTTGTATCATTCGAAGGCGACAGATTCCCCCACGAGATTCAATGGCACGCCGGCAACCAAATAGCTGCAGCCGGGGCGGCCATAAAGCAGCTATAGATCTACTTGCCCACCCAACACGGTTGTCGCTTTCCCAAGAACGCGGAAATTCCTTCCTGCGCATCCGTGGCCAAAGAGTTCATACTCATCACTTCCTTGGCGTAGGCATAGGCCTTGGGCTGGTCCAGGTCTATTTGGGTGTAGAAGGCCTGCTTGCCAAGCGCCACGATCAACGAACTAGCCTCGGCGATGCGGATTGCGAGTTTTCTGGCGGCAGACGCGAGTTCCGACGCCGGAACCACCATGTTGATCAGACCCCAATCAGCGGCGGTGACGGCATCGACCATTTCACCGGTGAGAAGCATTTGCAGCGCTCGTTTCCGGCCAATTGCCCGGCTGAGCGCGACCATGGGTGTGGTGCAGAATAACCCTATTTTCACGCCTGGGGTGGCGAAGGCTGCCTCATCCGAGGCCACCGCCAAATCGCAGGTGGCAACCAGTTGGCATCCAGCGGCAGTCGCGATTCCCTGAACCTGGGCGATCACGGGCTGGGGTATGGATTGGATCTTCTCCATCAATTTGGAACATACGTCGAAAAGACGCCGGTATTCATTGAGGTCGCGGCCCACCATCTCGCTCAGATCGTGTCCCGAGGAAAACACCTTTCCGTTCGCCGCCAAAATCACCGCTCGCAAGGTTCGGCTTCTCCCGATCTGCTCCAGGCAGTCAATCAACTCCAGCATGAGGTCGAGGGAAAGAGCATTGCGCAGGTTCGGGCGGTTCAAGGTAATAACTGCAAGATCTCCTTCGGCGGCGAAGCTCAAATTTTCGTAGTTTTTCATTGTAGCGCTTAATATTCCGTCCTCCTTATGGACATGATCGAGCAAAGGCCACGCGTATCCTTCCCGCATCTGCCTACAGAACAATGCCAGGGGATTGCGAGACATGTCACGGTAAGACTTCCTGCTCTTTCTTGGAGCGGGCTTCAGCGCGCAGAACGTTCTTGCGGATCTTCCCGGTGGATGTTTTTGGCAGGCTCCGGAACTCAATGTATTTGGGGCACTTAAAATGGGCCATCCGGCTCCGGCAGAAGTCGATGATTTCTTTCTCCGTCGGGGAGAAACCGTCCCGCAGCGTTACATAAGCGAGCGGGACTTCACCCCACTTGGGATCGACAACCCCAACCACGCCGGCTTCCAATACTGCAGGGTGCTCGCAAAGCATTTTTTCTACTTCCACGGAAGAGATGTTTTCGCCGCCGGAGATGATGATGTCTTTGCTGCGGTCCCGCAGTTCGATATAGCCATTGGGGTGCATGACAGCCAGGTCGCCGGAGTGAAACCAGCCGCCGGCGAAGGCTTTGGCCGTGGCCTCTGGATCCTGAAAATATCCCGCCATCACGTTGTTGCCTCGCATTACTACTTCTCCGAGAATGTTTCCATCCGCGGCAACGTCGATCATGTCGGGATCCACCACGCGCAGATCGGTTCCGGCAACCACGTAGCCCACCCCTTGCCGCGCTCGCAGGGTGGCACGCTCGGCCAAAGGCAAGGCATCCCATTCATTCTGCCAGGCGCAGACGCTATGTGGCCCGTAAGTTTCCGTCAGGCCGTAGACGTGGTTGACTTCAGCTTCCATCTCCTCCACCGCGCGGATCACGGCTGGTGAAGGCGGCGCTCCCGCGGTAACGATCTTCAGGCGTTTGCCAAACCGGATACCTTGTTTGCGGCAATATTCCGTAAGCATCAATAGGACGGTCGGCGATCCACACAAGTGGGTGACGCCCTCCTGCTGGATAAGGTCGACCGCCCGCTTGGGATCGAAATCAGGAAGGCAAATGTGACGCCCGCCCACGGCCGTCACCGCCCAGGGAAAACACCAGCCATTGCAATGAAACATCGGGAGGGTCCACAGATAAATAGAAGAGTGTGATAGTCCGTGCTCGACCACCTCACCCAGCGCATTCATATAAGCCCCGCGGTGCGTGTACATGACTCCTTTGGGCGACCCTGTGGTGCCACTGGTGTAATTAATGGAGATAACATCGTTTTCTTCCGGTGCTTCCCCCTTAAACGATGAATCGCCGGTCTGCAGAAAGCTTTCATAATCGGGGATGATTCGCTTCAGATCCTTCAGTTCCTGCCTGACCGGCTCCAGAGAATTCAGCAAGTGGGGTTCGCCCAGCAACAGAGTGGCGCCACTATGGTTAAGAATCGTGACGATCTCCGCTGCTTGCAGTCGGGTATTCAGCATCACGAGCACGGCTCCGGCCAGCGGAACGCCGAAATGGCATTCGAGCGCCGCCAGACGGTTGCGACAAAGCACGGCAACGCGATCTCCCGGATTGATGCCTGCATGAACCAGCGACGAAGCCAGCCGGTGGACACGCGATTGAAGCTCTGCGTAGGACACGCGCCGTTCTTCGCCTAACGCGGCGTCCACTACTGCGACGTAATCGCGGTATACGGAGCCGCTGCGGGCCAGGAATTCCAAGGGAGTCAAAACGGAAATCATGAGCCACCTCGAGATGTTCTCAGCGTGGGATCAACGATGGGAATGTTTCACTAGTTCGCAAGAAAATGCAAGGTGCCTGATTGCGCGGCAGTGTAATGTAGGGACGACCAAATACAATGGCCCCTGTGGCTCAAAATCGGCTGGACCATCTGGGTGATGGTATGGGTCCCCGTTTATTGGAAGCAGTATGGCTTGTAGAACTTCCTGTTCTTCTGCGATCTGGGGAACATCCTTATTACGCTCGGACTGTGGTTGGAGAGCCCGCTAATTTTCTCTTGGCAGGCTAACCGGACTGCTGCTGTTCCAGACCCTCTACGCCATCGACTTAGCTGGAGCTTCGGGCCAAAAGCACCTCGGGGTAAAGAAGCCAACTGGCTCGCTACCGTGCCGGGCAGGGGATATTTTGCCATCCTCAGACTCTATGGTCCGACCGAGGCCGCGCTCAACAGGAGTTGGAAACCCGGCGACATCGAGAAGGTAAAGTAGGTCATCGCCTTGACTCGTGAACTGCGCGGGATGCTCGCGTGAACTGCCCCGCGCGGTGTCACTCTGCGTTCTGGTCGGATCGTCGGCAATCCTTACCTTACGATCAGGGAAGGTTTGCCGTCATCCGAGAGTTACATGCTGATCGGCTAATCCTGCGCGTAAGCGGGTCTCGTCGTTTAACACCAAAATATCAGATTGGCTTGCTCGTGGCGTCGGACAGAATCTCGAACAGGCATGCGAAATCAGCCTGACTTTTGCCCGCCTGGATCGCTCGCTCCATGAGGTTAAGGTACGCATCGGGGAATAGTGTGGTCCGAACCTCGATCTTGGCACCAGCTTACAAGCTGCTTGGTGACCACAGAATACGCTTCGAGCGAAGCTTGATCGCCGCTGTAATTTTTTAACGAACCTCTCCGCGACATGTCGGTGAAGACTGATTCCATGGTTGGCATCATTCCCTTGATCGTCTCCAGAAATCCTCCAGCGGGCAGGTTTTCACTCTCCCAAACAACCTGCCCTTGGAGAAAGCCCAACATCGCACTTACGCCGAAGGTTAGGACAGCAACATCGAATGCCGAG
>Ga0187862_10005840_pt1 | contig 11265 bp, 10 predicted proteins | sample June2016WEW_10_1_FD_133003 | JGI IMG/M metagenome (GOLD analysis project Ga0187862, IMG submission 133003) | Peatland microbial communities from SPRUCE experiment site at the Marcell Experimental Forest, Minnesota, USA - June2016WEW_10_150 | ecosystem: Environmental > Terrestrial > Soil >...
GAAGAAACTCTTACTGAACTCGAGAACGAGACTTCCGAGGCGTAAGCGGGCTCTTCCTGGTTGCGCCCGTCTCCTGACTCTGATAGAACTTTGCATCTAACGATATATCTGCAATTCCTTTGGAGGAACTATGCAAACGAAGTTTTCTTTGAAGCTGTCTCTAATGATCGCGGCAGCCCTAATGGCCCTGACTGCGTACTCCTATGGCCAGGCCGGAACCGACGTCAAGAAAGCTGCCGACGATACCGGCAAGGCCACCGACACCGCCGCGAAGAAGACGGGGCACGCCACGAAGACCGCCGCCAAGGACACCGGCAAAGCTACTGAAACCGCGGCCAAAGACACCGGCAAAGCCACAGAGACCGCCGCCAAGGACACCGGCAAGGCCACCAAGACCGCCGCGAAGGACACCGGCAAAGCCACGGAGACCGCTGCCAAGGATACCGGGAAGGGCGTGGCAAAAGGCACCAAGGCGGTCGGCAAGGGCGTGAAAAAAGGCGCCGAGAAAACCGAAGACGTAGCGAAGTAGTGTGCTTTGTCGGTGGAGGGACGGGCGCCCCGCCCGTCCAGTTGTACAGCTCGCATTGCCACCATTTTGGATTCCCCTGTCTGTCCCCAGATTGCTCAGTCGATCTTTCGCCAGCTTCTGCCGAACAAGCCAAGCCGAACATATCAAGCTGAACAACGTTTATCGTTTAGAATTTAGTATTGACCAATCCCCCCATGCCCACCGGCTCCGAAATTCGCCGCAAGTTCCTCGACTTCTTCATTCAGAAGGGACACCGCGAGGTGCACTCCTCGTCGCTCGTCCCGGCGAACGACCCGACCCTGCTCTTTACCAACGCCGGAATGAACCAGTTCAAGGACGTTTTTCTCGGCCTCGAAAAGCGCGACTACTTGCGGGCAACGACTTCGCAGAAATGCGTGCGCGCGGGCGGGAAGCACAACGATCTGGAAAACGTCGGCTTCACCAATCGGCACCACACGTTTTTCGAGATGCTGGGAAATTTTTCCTTTGGCGACTACTTCAAGAAAGACGCGATTGCGTATGCGTGGGAGCTGATCACTTCGCCGGAGTGGTTTGGGATTGAGAAAGAGAAGCTCTACGCCACCATCTTTAAGGGCGAAAACGGCGTGCCGCGCGATGCCGAGGCTTACGACCTGTGGCTCGGGCAGGGCGTGCCGAACGATCGCATCTTCGAGTTTGGCGCAAAAGATAATTTCTGGCAGATGGGCGACACCGGTCCCTGCGGTCCGTGCAGAGAGATTCACTACGATATGGGCGCGGCGGCCAGCGATCAGGGTCACACAGACTGCGCGTTTGGCTGCGATTGCGGACGGTATGTCGAGCTTTGGAACCTGGTGTTCATGCAGTTTGACCGCGATGCTTCGGGAAAACTGACGCCGTTGCCGAAGCCGTCGATTGATACGGGCATGGGGCTGGAGCGCACGGCGGCGGTGTTGCAGGGCGTGATTTCGAACTATGAGACGGATTTGTTCACGCCGCTGATTGCGCGAGCCTCGAACTTGGTAGGAATGAACCGGGCCGACTACCTAGCAGAGTTAGGCAAGGAATTTCACGAAAAAGGCGGAGCGGCCTCTTTGCGTGTCATCGCAGACCACTCACGCGCCGCAACATTCCTCATCTCCGATGGAGTGATCCCGTCAAACGAAGGCCGAGGCTACGTCCTCCGCAAGATTATCCGTCGCGCAATTACACACGGGCGTCTGTTGGGGCAAACGAAACCGTTTCTGCACGAAATGGTCTTCGCCGTTCGTGATTTGATGCAGGATGCGTATCCGGAATTGACCGAATCGGCGGAGCGCGTGGCCAAGGTTATACTCGCTGAGGAAGAGCGATTTGGGCACACGCTAAGAGTCGGCTTAGATGGCCTACGAGAAGGCTTACGTGGGCAAAACCTAATCCCGGCTAGCGAATTCAGGGAACTTAGTCAACGAAATCCGGGAGCAACCCCGGCGCAGTGGCAAAAGCTAACGGGCAGCCGACTGCGACATTTTGACGGGCATGTGGCGTTTTACTTCACTTCTACGTTCGGGATGCCGCGCGACTTCATCGAGGACTTTTGTAGAGACAATGACGTTGAATTCGACGGCCGCGGTTATGACGAAGCTCTGGCCGAGGAGCAGGCTCGCGCACGCGCCTCTTGGAAGGGTGCGGCCAAGCAAACCGCCAATCCCGCGTACCAGCAACTCCCGAAGTCGGAATTCGAAGGCTATCGTCAGACACGCTCGGAAAACTGCGAAGTGCTCGCCATCATCAAAGGCGGCCAAGGAGCGCAGGAACTCAAGCCTGGAGACTCCGGCGAAATCATTCTCGATCACACGCCCTTCTACACCGAATCTGGCGGGCAGGTGGGCGACCGTGGATGGCTCTACTTCGACGATCACAATACCGTCGTCGCCGAAGTGACTGGGTGCTACTACCCGGTGCAAGGCGTGCGGGCGCATCAGGTCGTGGTGAAGAACCCACCCTCCGCAAAAAACGCGGAAGGGTGGGGCACCCTCCGCGTTGGGCAGAAAGTGGATGCCGTGGTCGACACGGCGATTCGCCAGGCCACCATGCGCAATCACACGGCGACGCATCTGCTCCAGGCCGGGCTGCGCGAAGTTTTGGGTAAGCATGTGAAGCAGGCTGGATCGCTGGTCGCTCCCAATCATCTGCGCTTTGATTTCTCGCACTTCACCGGCGTCGCCGAAGAAGAGCTGCAAGATATCGAAGACATCATCAACAAAGAAGTGCTCCGCAATGAAAAGGTCGAGATCATCGAGAACGTTCCGATCGATGTGGCTGTCAACGAGTATCACGCGATGGCGCTGTTTGGCGAGAAATATGGCGACAAGGTGCGTGTGATCAGAATCGGAGACTTTTCTACTGAACTCTGCGGCGGTACGCACACAGGCGCTACGGGCGAGATTGGATTGATCAAGATCTTGAAAGAGGGCAGCGTGTCCTCGGGCGTGCGGCGCATCGAGGCCGTTACGGGCGAAGGCTCGCTGCGGCATTTCCGCAAGGACCATGAACTGGAAGGCGTGGTGGCTAGCCTCGTCGGGCCCACCCTTGCACACAGAACTCGCAAGGATGGGGCACCCTCGTCCGAGGAAGATACGACTTCTCCGGCTGAGGCTTTGAAACTCGAACTCGAAAAGAAGGACGCCGAAATTAAGCGCTTAGTGCGCGAACTCGATCAGGCGCGGATGAAATCCGCATCGTCGAGCACGGCCAACATCGGCGAAAAAGTCAAGGATGTTCGCGGCGTGAAGGTCCTGACCCATCGCGTGGACAATCTGGAGCGCGCGCAGATGCGTACGCTGGTCGATCAACTGCGCGACAAGCTCGGCTCCGCCGTGGTTGTGCTGGGCTCGGCGTCGAATGGCAACGTGTCGCTGATCGTCGGTGTGACCAAAGACCTCACCAGCCGCATTCAGGCGGGAAAAGTTATTGGTCCAGTGGCGCAGAAAGTCGGCGGCAAAGGCGGCGGGCGTCCGGATCTGGCCGAGGCGGGCGGCAAGGACGCAGGGGCGCTGGACGCGGCGCTGAGTGAGGCTTACAGTGTTGTGGAATCGCTATTGACTTAGATTTCCTTGGTGTTCTTCTCTGTTCCCCGGGGTGAACGAACCTTAACCACAGGGGACACAGAGAACCACAGGGGAAACCATTCGGTTCCTACTTCGGTTCCCACTTCGGTTCCCAGTATGGACGATCGCATACGATTCATCGAGCACCGAGGCAAGCGGATTCTGCTGCTGGACTTTTCGCACGCCAATGCTCACGAAATGCAGCTTCTGCTCGAATATGTGCGAGTCACCGTGGCGCAGCACGGCCACGAGTCGATCGTTACGCTCGCCGACTACACCGGCTCCACAGTCGATCACACGGTTGCCACCAGGATTAAAGAAGTGATGACGCTCGACCGTCCGTTTGTGAAAAAGACGGCTTGGGTTGGCACGGAGAGTATCCCGCACGCTTTCATGGAAAACTTCCAAAGCTTTTCCCAACGAGAAATTGTGACCTTCAAGACGCGGGAAGAAGCGATGGACTGGCTGGTGAAAGAGTAGAGTTCTCAGTTCCCGGTTCTGAGTTCTCAGTGAGCCCAGATCGTCCGATTTACATAGCTATCTAAAATGGCTATAATAAAATCATGCAAGTGAGCGTAGCCGACGCCAAGAACAAACTGCCGGAATTGATTAAAGCAGTCGAGGATGGAAAGCCGGTGACCATCTGCCGCCGGGGTGTCCCCGTGGTGGACATTGTGCGTACGAAGAAACCCACCGGAAAGAAGCGTGTGCTGGGAACGCAGCGGGGCAAAATCCAAATCCTCGACCCAGACTGGTGGAAGCCGATGACCGACGAAGAAGTAGAAGACTTCATCGAAGGGCGTGGATAAGTGCGCCTGCTGCTCGACACCGCGACCTTTATCTACGCGGTCGAAGCGCCCGAGCGGCTCAGCAAACGAGCAAATTCCGCTTTGCAAAGCGCTGAAAACATCCTCGAATTAAGCGCCATCTCCATCACCGAGATTGCCATTAAGGCGGCTTTGGGCAAGCTGAAACTCTCTGCCGATACTACCCGTCATTCGATTCAAGACTTGGATATTCGCATCATGAGTTACACGATCGAGCACGCTCTGCGATTGTTTGAAGTGCCGCTTCATCATCGCGACCCTTTTGACCGGCAGATCATCGCTCAGGCATTGGCCGAGAAGATTGCGGTGGTGACGCCGGACGACAAATTCAAGCTGTACACCGGGCTCAAGATCATCTGGTGATCGATTCCCTGAGACCTAACACGTGAGACCTGCGACCTGCCTTTTTAGCTTCTCCACTTCAACGTCACCGGCCCGCTCATCGGATGCTTAAACTCGCCACCGTTTTTCTTCATCTCCAGCATGGCGTTCTTCAAACCGAAATACCATTTTGCAGGACGGTCGGCGTCGTCGATTAGCATTAGGTGCGGGTTGTATTTCAGGCCCTCGGACTGAAGCTCCATGGTACGGCGATCCTGTTCCACGAATTTGGCGAAGACGAATTTCAGCAACTGCGGGCCGAAGGGAATCCAGCGAAATAAATTCCATGCTGCGACTACGTCGATACGGCATTGGTTGCGGGTGATGGGAGTTACAGTGGTCAGGCTGGAGAACCAGTATTTGCCGGCCCGAATGATTTCCGAGCGCAGGTTGGGCAGAACGAAATCGATGGTGGTGGTAATCGAATCGGCGTCAGCGTAGAGGCGCAGAAGTTTGTAAGGCGCGCTGTTCGAGCTGGGCGTGTGCGCACTCATGCGAAATCCGTAGGGGATGGGTTCGAAGTTCTTGTGCTTCTCGTGAATCGATTTTTGCGTGCGCCACCACCATGCCTGGTGGACGAAGGGGCCGTGCGCGGGATCCATCAAGCCGATGATGCCGTGGTCGACGGAGCAAGGCAGGCCGGCGGTGAGATAGGCGAGTTTGTAGTGCTCGCTGAATTTCGGAATCTCGGGCGCTGGAGTCGGAGCGGGCGCGGGTTTCGAGAATCCGGCGCCAGCGGGACCGGGATCGGGAATGAAGACCCAGATGAAGTCGTCGCGCTCTTCGCAAGGATAGCTGCCAGCGTAAATGCGGTCGATTTTCAAAGTTTGCTCGGGGACGAGTGACGGGATTAGCTTGCACTGGCCAGAGAGTGCGTCGAATCTCCAGCCGTGGTAGGAGCATTCGATTTGCTGGCCATCGAATTGTCCGCAGGAAAGCGGCATGCCGCGATGCGGACACGCGTCGCGCAGGGCAAAGGGCTGACCTTGGCGGTCGCGTCCGATTACCAGCGGCTGTTCGAGCAACATGGATTTGGCCAGCTGTGCTCGACCAAGTTGATGCGCCGGGAGCGCGCGGTACCAGAAGCCGAAGAGCATGAGCGCATCGGGCGTCTGTGACTGCAGTGGAGATTCGTCAGGCATCGGACAAGTGAGAATACCGCAGCGGATCGAAAACTTGAACCGCCGAGACGCAGAGGATGCGGAGAAAGGCAGAACCTTAACCACAGGGGACACAAGGAAACACGGGGACATCAAAAAACATATAACGGGAAGAAACTTATGCGCGCTGCCCGGAACGCAAGCGCGTTCTTAATTGGGCATAGGCTTTGCGAGCTACTCCAGGCGCTTCTATGTGGGTGAGGAAGAGCTTGCGCAGCGCGGCGGTGGTCAGGCGGCCTTCGAGATAGGCATCGTAAAGGTCGTTGCCGGCGAGATATCCGAGCTGCTCGGCGACGTACTCATGCTTGCGCCCGGTGAAGTCAGGAGCGGGCGCGAGGGATTCGACGCTGGATATTTGGCGGTATTCGGTCAAAAAGTCAAGAGCTTCGACCGCGTCGGCGAACGCAAGCGAAGTCTGAAGTTCCAGGTCTTCGCGAGTCACGTCGAACAAGTCCGCTATGTCAGTATCGCGGAGAGCGGGGCGCGTGGGGTATAGGATGCGCGATCCGAAAAAGGCGAGCGCGTGTTCGAAGACGGTCATGTAAAAGGTGTCGTCCTTGTCGAGCAAGTGGGCGCCAGGCAAGGTGTTCGGCGTTGCCTTGCCGTTGCAAAGATTCGGCAAGCCGCGACAGGCCTGATGGAGGAAGCGGGTGGCGTCCTCGGCGGAAGACGTCATACGGAACTGGCGCACATAGACAGCATTGATCGGTGTGAGGTAAACGCTGCCACGCTCGCGGACCTGGCGAAGCAGGGATCGGCGGTGTTCGGCAGTGAATCCTTTGCGAGATAACAGCCGGTGCAGGAGCGCGTCGGAACTGCGCGAATGGACTTCAGGCATGAGGTCAACCAGCAGCCGGGGCTGCGTGGTGTTATGCGGGGAGTACTGGTTTATGCCGAGAAAGCGCACCAGGCTGGCGATCAGGTTATAGAGCGTGGGGCCGAGGTCGGGCGCGCTGTGGTCTTTAGCATTGCGTCCCCAGCGGTCGAGGCAGAGGCGGTAGTGCTCATACTTCTCTAATGGTGTTGCGTTGAAGACGCAAAAAACATTTTCGCGGACGGTTTTGCGGACCTGGACGGCTTCGACGCGATCGTGAGCCTCTCCGGCGGCGCGCCAGTAGAGGGCATCGACGTTTTGCAGGACGGTGAGCAGGGGTTCCGCGGGAAGTTGCCGCTGCAGAACGGCTGGCAGGTGCTGCGGCGCCAGGTGGGACTCTCCGAAGAGGACGAGAATAAGCGCGTGGGGATGGCAGCGGCGGATTTCGACAATCTTGTCAGCGGCGTGGCGGTCGCGAGCTCCGATCTTGCGCAGATCTTCGCGAGGCATGCAATCTAGGCCGTAGATGGATGCGCCGTGGTCACGGGCGGCGGAGAGCAGTTCGTAAAATGGCGTCCAGTCGTATCCCCAATCGAGCTCGAAACGAATGCGCTGGTGCAGTTCGGCTTCGTCAATCTCGCCGCGAAACCATTCGTCGAGAATGTGCTGGTCGCGGGAAAAAATGGTTTCCACTCCCAGCACCACCGGGCGATGGCGGCGCCGCAGATCGCAAAGCAGCGAGGCTAGATAGCGCTGCGAGTTAGGCAAGGCGTGGTAGTCGCCGACCAAAACGATTCCGGCTTTGGCGATTTCGCGGCGGACGTCGCCCGCGGCGAGAACTTTCTCATAGGAGCGGTAGGCTTCACGAAAATCGCGGAGATACTTGCGTCCGGAGGCAGGATCGATGGCGCGAATCTCACGCTCAACGCTGGCGATAGCGTGGAGTTGGGCGGCGCTGCGCCGCGATCGTAAGATTCCGGTGGTGGCCATAAATGCGTCGTTAGTCGGTGGTCGCCGGTCGTTCGCCTCCGCTGCGCTGAATGTCGAAATTACTAATCCCGAATTTCAGTTCAGCCGCCTTGACTTGCCTTTCCCGCGTCCCTATCCTCAGCTTTCGAGGCCGCGACTTGGATGCCTCATGGAGCGCAACTTTGTCCCTTCCGGTGCCGGAAAACTTGACTGTTGCCACGACCGGCGCCAGCGGATCGATATTCTTGAAGCACCTTCTACTAGCCGTCGAACGCGATCCTCGGGTGAAGACGGTAAACTTCATCGCTTCCGACAGCGGCCTGCGCGTCATGGCCGAGGAACTCGGTGTCGAAGGCCGTTCTGAGCTCCTACGTCAAATCATCGGCGCGCCTTCGACAAAGATTCAGCAGCAGTCCAACAGCGATATCGGAGCAAACGTGGCCAGCGGGTCGTATCCTTCGGACGCGATGGTTGTGATCCCGTGCAGCGTTGGCACGCTGGGGCGCATTGCCAACGGCACCGCCTCGCGCCTGATCGAACGGGCCGCCGATGTCACCCTTAAGGAGCGTCGGCCGCTGGTGCTGTGTGTTCGCGAGACGCCGCTCAACAAAATTCACATCCGCAACATGGCGCTGGCGGCGGACGCGGGAGCGACCATCTTCCCGCTGATCCCAACGTTCTATAACCACCCGCCGAGTGCCGATGCCATGGCGCAGGAATTCGCGAACCGCGTGCTGGCGCATATAGGACTGGCCCAACCGGGTGCATACCGCTGGAACGGCTGAGGTTAGTTCTCAGTTGCCAGTTCTCAGAACCGAGAACTCTCTCGAAAGAACGATGACTTGGGGGACTTGGGGGAAGTCTTTCCTGCTTTGCAGGGTTGATTTCAGTCTAGAGAACGGGCGGTGACGAAGGTAGGTATCTGGCGGGCATGTACTGCAAGTGTAAGGCGGGCAGGGAGCAGCGATGACAAGGGACGACGTGCTGCGTTGCTTCAAATTTCTGCAATCTCACGTGGAATAACCAATACATTCGCGCATTTTGCGAAAACCTGCACGTTCCTAAGATATGAGGCCTACTGCAAGAAAGTTGATCATTGAACCCGAGCAGCCGGCAAAAGCAAGGCAGGTCAACCTGGTGAACCCAGTTTTTCACGCCGCGCATCTCGCGTTGCTTCTGCTGGCTCTCCTTACGTCGCAACTTGCCTTGGCGCAAGCCCCGCCTCAAAGTGTTCCCGCAACTAGCACCGAGCCAGAGGTCATACACGTCGAGTTGCGTATCGGCGACGAATCCCACGCCGCTTACCACATCGGCGAAATTGTGCAAGTAAGGCTGGTTTTCACTAGTACCGCGCACACCAAACACTGGATCTCCGCGGAACACTGCGAAGCGGAGGAGACGTATCGGGTTCCCACTCCGCCCCAGGTGCTGAGCGGGTGGGGTGCGGAAGAGTCAGCCGCTCACCCATTTGAAGGTCATGGGGGCTGCACTGGCCACGGTTTTGGCGGGGAGGCGGATCTATTGGAACACCCCTACGTCGATTTCTTGACCCTGAATTACCGCTATATGCTCGATAAGCCGGGCACCTATCCGCTGACATGGAGCGGCATAGCTTTCGGGAAGTCGGTGACCTCGAATACCGTAACCCTGACCCTCCTGCCGCATGACCCAGCCTGGGAGGCCGGCGAACTGGCTCGCGCCGATGCGCTGCTGGATGGTACCGCTGGCCCCGATTACCGCGGATACGACGGCTGCTCGTTGCTGCGGTATCTGGGTACGCCGGCCGCCGCGCTCGACATGGCACGCCGCTATGGTGGCTCACAAGGGGTATGCGGGAACGCCTTTAAGATTTCGCTGGTGAACGCCAGGAATCGCGCCGCCGTGCTGCACATCCTCGAACACAAGTTTTTTTCGCCTGACTTTTACTCTTGTAAGTCGCCGGGGTTTCTAGAGACTATGGCGCTGATGTCGGTCTACCAAACGCATCCGGAGTGGTACTCAACGATGATCGATAGGCAGCGTCCCAATACGGAAGCCGGGGCCGCGGTAACATCGGCGGTAGAGGAGGCAAAACTCCGCTATACCCGGCAGATCGCCGCTAGCCTCCCCCATCACTATTGCACATACTAGCCAGGATCTCGCCATTCTTAAGCGTGAGTGATTTGATCCAGGGGCTATCACCCTGGCAAGGGAAATCACGCCAGCTAGGCAAAGTTCTGCCGATTAGGACGGTTCTTTTTGGTGATGCTGCCTACGGTCTGATACCACGCGACCACCCAGGGAACGATCAGCGAAAATATCAGGCGCGCGGCGAGCGTTCGCAGGGGAGCTTTGCGGACATCGCTCCAGTCCAGCCGAAAGGCAAAATACATTTCGAGCACGAGCACGCACAACAGCGGAATGGGCGAGTAGACGACAGCGAGAACGGCAAGAATCTCGGCGAGGCAACGAGCCATATTTCGCCACAAGCGGCCCGAGCGTCCGCCCAAAACGCCGTCGGTTACGGAATAGCTGACCATTTGCCGGAGAGCTGAGCGAAAAGTGTGCCGCGGCTGGTAATCCGCCTTGGCGCGTTCTGGGAAGGCGGGAGTGACAAGCTCGCGTACTTTGGAGTCGAATATGGTGTCTTCTCCGAGGAAGACGGTCTCGGGGAAGCCTCCGACGCGTCGCCAGAGATCTTTGCGAAACGCCATAGAGCGTGCGGTGCAGGATTTGGTGGGGGCGCCGGGGTTTAACTTGACTCCGAAGAAAGGCGCGGAGGCAACGTCCCAGACGGTGGCGTTTGCTGGGTCAGTATACGATCCGCCGACGGAATACTCGGAATCGCCCTTAAAAATCGGGGTTGTGAGATTAGCGAGCCAGTCGGGATGGTATGTGCAGCCAGCATCAGCGCAAGCAACGACATCGGACGTGGCAGCGGCGATTCCAACGTTGCGGCCGCGGGCGATCGGTCCCGGAGAACGCTGCAGACTGCAGCTGTCATCTCGGATAGGAACCAGCGTCGTGTATTTTGACCGCGCCGCCTCGAGACGTTCCCAGGTTCCGTCGGTGGAACCGCCATCGACGATGATGACTTCGGCGGGAGCGAGAGTCTGGTGCATCAGACTCTCGACGAGTGCGTCGATGTCATCGACCTCATTGAGGACGGTAGAAGCCACGCTTACGGCTGGCATGTTGAGTGGAACCAGTGTAACCGCGAAAATCAGTTCTCAGTTCCCAGTTCTCGGTTCTCAGTAAACTACCTCGCGCTTCTCACTGAGAACTAGGAACTGAGAACTATTGATTCTTCCGGCACACCACATCCGTGCCGTTGACGCCGGCCCCTCTTTTTTGTACTCTGCCTCTACACCGGAAAGGAGGTGGTCGGATGATAAGTTCTGATTGTCATAGTAGAAGTACCAGACCAGGTGAGGTGGCTGAGTCTTAGGGCGGTTGCTCTAAGCGGAGTTCTCGAGGAACCTTTGGTCGGGGGAATCGGGAACATCTCTCGCAAACAATCCGTGAGTATGGGCTGATC
>Ga0187862_10005850_pt1 | contig 11252 bp, 7 predicted proteins | sample June2016WEW_10_1_FD_133003 | JGI IMG/M metagenome (GOLD analysis project Ga0187862, IMG submission 133003) | Peatland microbial communities from SPRUCE experiment site at the Marcell Experimental Forest, Minnesota, USA - June2016WEW_10_150 | ecosystem: Environmental > Terrestrial > Soil >...
CTGCTGGTGCTCTCAAACATGCCGCACGAATTGCCAAAAGCTTACGAACCGGGCGCGATTGAAGCGCGCTGGGCCGAATATTGGGTCCGGGAAAAACTCTTTCACGTGGAGACGCCGCCCCCCGGAGATTCGCGTCCGGTGTTCACGCTTCTCCTTCCCCCGCCGAATGTGACCGGCCGCCTGCACATGGGGCACATGCTGAACCAGACGCAGATGGACATCATCGTGCGCTGGCACCGCATGCGCGGCCATGTGGCGCTCTGGCTGCCGGGAACGGACCACGCCGGAATCGCGACACAGATGATGGTCGAGCGCCAACTGGCAAAAGAAGGCAAGAAGCGGCGCGAGATGGGGCGCGAGCAGTTCATTGCGCGCGTCTGGGAATGGCGGCGCGAATATGGCGGCGCCATCCTCGACCAGATGAAACGCCTCGGAGCATCGGTCGATTGGGGCCGCGAATACTTCACCATGGACGACAAACTGTCCCACGCGGTGAAGGAAGTCTTCGTGCGGCTCTATGAAGATGGCCTGATTTATCGCGGGAAGTACATCGTGAACTGGTGCTCCGACTGCGGCACCGCGATCTCGGACCTCGAAGTGAAGCACGAAGACGTCGCGGGCAAGTTGTACGAGATCCGGTACCCGGTGGTTCGGACGGGGCAGAGCCCCGTCACCACACAAGCTGGAGAGCAGGAATTTATTGTGGTGGCGACCACGCGCCCGGAGACCATGCTCGGCGACACGGCGGTCGCGGTCAATCCGAAGGACGAGCGCTACACGCATCTGCACGGTAAGCATGTAATGCTGCCGCTGATGAATCGTGAGATTCCGATCATCACCGACGAACTGGCGCAGCCCGAGTTCGGCACCGGCGCGGTGAAGGTAACGCCGGCGCATGATCCCAACGACTTCGAGGCCGGCCTGCGCCACAACTTGCCACAGATCGAAGTGATCGATGAACATGCAAAGATGAATGCGAATGCCGGTCCCTACGCGGGCCTGGATCGCTTTGCCGCGCGCGCGCATATCGTGGAAGACCTCGCTGAGCAAGGCTTTCTGGTAGGCACAAAGGATTACACGATTGCGCTCGGCAAGTGCGACCGCTCGGGCACGATTGTCGAGCCGCGGCTCTCGACGCAGTGGTTCATCAAGATAGCGCCGCTGGCGAAGCGCGCCATCGAAGTCGTCGAGAAGGGATACATCCGCTTCACGCCGGGAAATTACGGCCAGATTTATTTGAACTGGATGCGCAACATCCACGACTGGTGCATTTCGCGGCAGTTGTGGTGGGGGCACCGGATTCCGGCGTGGTATTGCGGCCAGTGCAAGGAAGTGGTGGTGGCGCGCGAGGCTCCGTCGGCATGCAAATGCGGCAGCACGCACCTGGAGCAGGACACGGACGTGCTCGACACCTGGTTTTCGTCGGGCCTCTTGCCGTTCACGACGCTGGGTTGGCCCAATACCAAAAACACGCGCGACCTGGAAGTGTTCTATCCCAATTCGCTGATGATCACCGGCTTCGACATCCTGTTTTTCTGGGTCGCGAGGATGATCATGCTCGGCTGCTGGTTCATGATGCCGCCGCACAAGCCGGGCAGGAAGTTGGGCTCAGAATCAGACGATGACGCCCTGCGCGCGAGCGTTCCCTTTCGCGAGGTTTACATCCACGCGCTGGTGCGCGATGCCGACCGGCAGAAGATGTCGAAGACGAAGGGGAACGTGCTCGACCCAATCGAGGTGATCGGGCAATACGGGACGGACGCGACACGCTTCACCCTGGCGGCGATGGCCGCACCGGGCACCGATATCGCCTTTAGCGAGAGCCGTACGGCAGGCTATCGCAATTTTGCCAACAAGATATGGAATGCGGCGCGTTTCATGTTCATGAATGTGGATCGCATCGATCCAGCCCTCCGTCCCGCCAATGCTCGTGTGGTGGCGGGTCTCCGACCCGCCCCGGAAGAGTCAGAGCCGAGTCCCGACAAGGGTGTTGCCGGCTTTCAGGCCCAGACGCTGGAAGATCGCTGGATTCTCTCGCGCTTCAATCGCGCGGCGAAGGACGTAAATGAGTCTCTCGAAACGTATCGTTTCGATGAGGCGGCGACTCGCATCTACGATTTCTTCTGGGGCGAGTTCTGTGACTGGTACATCGAGCTGATCAAGCCGCGCCTGAACTTTGAAGAAGGCGCGGACACGGGACCGGCGCAAGTTGCGTGCGCAAACCTGGTCAATCTGTTCGAGGCGTCGCTGCGCCTGCTGCATCCCGTGATGCCGTTTATCACGGAAGAAATCTGGCACGCGACCTACGATGGCAAGCCTCCGCTGAAGTCGATTGCGCTAGCGGCCTATCCGGCGGCGAAGGAAGAGCAGATTAATCTGGGCGCGGAAACGGAGATGGCGATTCTGCAGGACCTGATCGTTAATGTGCGCAATCTGCGGGCGGAATTGAAAGTTGAGCCCAAGGTGAAAGTGCCGATTGAGGTGTTTGCCCACGAACCGGCGATCCGCAAGATGATCGAACACAATCTCCACACGCTGTTGCTGGATCGTCCCGCGAATGTAGAGAGTGTTACATTCGTCGAAAGTTCGCTGGCAAATCGACCGGGCGCGCGCAGCACGTCGCGGTTCGATGTGCACGCGATCTATGAAAAAAAGATCGACGTTGCGGCCGAGCGCGAGCGTCTAACCAAAGAACTGGAAAAGATTGAAAAAGAACAAGCCAACGGCCAGCGGCAGCTTTCGAACGAGCAGTTCTTGGCGAAGGCTCCCGCGAAAGTGGTGGAAGGGTTGAAGACGCGCGCAGAGGAACTGCGCGTGCTGCAAGAGAAGACGCTGGCGAAGTTGAAAGAGCTTGCGTAGGGACGGCCGCCCTCGGCCGTCCAGTCGAGCGAAGCTCGACGCAGCATCGACGTAGCGGCTCTTCGAGCCGCATGGACAGCCGAGGGCGGCTGTTCCTACGCGAGCATCGATCTACGCGAATATGGACTGGAACAGCCGACGCATTACCGCGATTCTCGAGAACGCGCTGAACGAAGATCGGGCGACGCGCGATGCGACCAGCTATGCCTGCATCGATCCCAATCAGCGCGCTTCTGCGACCATCATCGCCAAGCAGGAGTGCATTCTCGCCGGCCTCGGATGCGTGCCGCGAATTCTCGACGTCTATGCGGCGCTCGACGGGGCCGTGACTTCGCATTACGAGGTCACGAGCCATCCTTCGATTTTTGACGGCATCCGCGTGCATGCGGGGCAGCAGATCGCGGTGATCCAGCATAACGCGCGCGTGATTCTGTCGTGTGAGCGGGTGATCCTGAATTTTCTGCAGCGGATGGCCGGAATCGCAACCACCACGCGTAAGTTTGTCGATGCGGTGGAAGGCACGCGCGTCCGGATTCTCGACACGCGTAAGACCGCCCCGGGACTGCGCTTGATTGACAAACACGCGGTGCGTTGCGGCGGCGGGCAGAATCACCGGCTCGATCTCTCCGACGGCGTGTTGATCAAGAGCAATCACATCGCGCTGGCCGGGGGCGCGGTTCCGGCGCTGGAGCGCGCCATCCACAACCGGCGTGGCCGCCAGCCGATCGAGATTGAAGTGCGGTCACTCGAAGAACTGCAGCAGGCGCTGGAACACGGGGCGGAGGCGATTCTGCTTGACCATGTGAGCGTTGAAAATGTACGCAAGGCGGTCGAGATCTGTTCGCGCCAGTCGCGCCGAATTCCACTGGAGTGCGCCGGAGGAATCACTCTGGAAAATGTCCGATCCTACGCCGAGACGGGCGTGGATTTCATCTCGGTAGGGGCGCTGACGCATTCATCGACAGCGGTGGATATGAGTTTGCGGGTGACGCCGGCGTAGGGCTTGAAAGCAGTCGAGCCGCGACCGGCTTGGACGCCTGCGGCAGTCCTACCCGGCGCGTCCGATAGCAACCCTACCCTTGCGGCCCCTGCGAGACGTACTGCGCCGCGTTAAGAATGGTGTTCCATCCCATGCCAGTAAGAAAGACCATCCCGATCTGCACCAGAGTGGGGGAACTTATGTTTTCCCGAGCTCTTTCGTAGGCAACGGGAAATGCGGCAAACGTGACGATCGCGGCAAACAGCCAGTACCGCCAGCTCCAGTCGGCGAAAACGGCTGCCGGAGAGACAGCCGCTTGATACGCGGCCAGGAAATGGCTTGCGAGCACGCCCGCCAGGAACGTGATCAGCACGACGAACTGCCATTTCAGCGGCATATTTGTCTCTTTCGGAACGGGTTGTTGGTTATCCATAAGGTTTCCTCCTCGCAATCGACTCGGCTCGGAGCGCCTCAATGCGGACAAGGCGCGCCGCAACTCGCGTAAGCCGGCCGGTAGCCCGCCTTAATGGCGTCACATTCAATCATCGGTTTTCCGTCGCCGACCCCGTACCACTTCGATCCCGGACAGTGATAGACCTTCCTGCTCCCAGACGCGAGGGCCCACACACACACCCCGGATTTGTCGCACTTTACCGGTTTTTTCTGTGACACGGCGGTGATGGCCATGCCCGACAGAAGCAGGGCAAAAAACAACACGCGGCAGAGCCTTGATATGTGCATGGCGCACCTCATCCATTCGAAGTTTGAAGCCGCGGGGAAGAAGCTCGCCTCACGCACGCCGGCAGAAAAGGCGCCGCAACGAGGCGGGGAAGGTCGACATTATGCATCATGTGAGCCTACAAAGCAACGGGGAAGAGGCTACAATTTTGATCCGCCGCGAGAATTGGTGGGTTACTTGTGACCGGCCGCTGGCGACTCGCTATAATTCCCATCATCGCTGCTTCTACCAAAACTCGCAGCCTGCCGTCCGTGCACAAGGCGACGGACGTGCGCCTCGGGCGCATCGTGCGCCTGCTCATGGACCACGCCATCGTCGTTGTCAGCGGCACGAAGATTGCCGAAGAGATTGGCACCAGCCGCTCGGAAGTTTGGCGGCTGATTCAGCAACTGCGCGGATTGGGTGTGGACGTTGCCGGACATCCAGCGACGGGCTATCAACTGCGCGCTGTTCCCGACCTGCTGCTGCCGGAGATGTTGGCGCCGTCGTTGAAGGGAACAATCTTCGGCGGAGCCAAGCAGATCCATCACTATTACAAAATCGGCTCGACCAATTCGGAGGCCATGCAATCCGCCACAGACGCCGCGCCCGAAGGCAGCGTGTTTCTGGCCGAAGAGCAGCTGGCCGGACGGGGACGCGGCGCGCACACCTGGCATTCGGCGCGCTCGTCGGGCATTTACTGCTCGGTGATCCTGCGTCCGGCGATGCCGCCTTCCGACGCTCTGATTCTTTCGCTGGCTGCGGGCCTGGCGGTGCGCGCAGCCGTAGCGGAGATTGCGCCGCAGCTTCAGCCGGATCTGAAATGGCCGAACGACCTGCTGCTTGGCGGGAAAAAATTCTGCGGCATTCTCACCGAGATGAATGCCGAGGCCACGCGGGTGCGCCATTTGGTGGTGGGGGTCGGGATCAACGTGAACCAAATGAAATTTCCGGCGGACCTGCGTGAATTCGCAACTTCGTTGCGCACAGAAACCGGCACCGAGTGGTCGCGCGTGGAGCTCTGCGCCGCTTTGCTAAAATCACTCGACCGGGAATATCGGACCTTGATTGCGAATGTGGGCGCGAGGGATGCGATTCTCCGCCGCTTCGAGGAAAACTCCTCGTCGGTGCGCGGCAAAAAAGTCAGCATCCTGGTGAACACTAACGACAACAACGATGAGAACGACGCCCTGGCGGGCGTGACCGAGGGATTAGATGAACGTGGATTCCTGCGCGTAAGAACGCCGAACGGCGTGCAAACGGTAGTGAGTGGAACGGTGAAGCTGGACGGAGCATAGCCCCGTCCAGCGATACGGAAGAATTTTCGTATCAGGGTATGCCTTCAGGCATACCGCAAGTTGCTGAAAACAGGTTCCGGCTTTAGCCGCTGAGGGCGACCGCGGCAGCATCCAAGTGGAATTTTATGCTTCTAGTTATCGATGTCGGAAACACGAACACGGTGCTGGGCGTTTTCGAACAGATGGCGCACCGTCCGGGCGAAGATGTGACCACGGACCCGGTGCGTTACGACCGACTGGTTGCCAACTGGCGCGTCGGCTCGCATCTCACCCGCACGGTCGACGAATACGGAGTGATCTTCCGCGACCTTTTCTCCATGGCCTCCCTCGAAGTTTCGGCCGTGCATGGGATCGTCATTTCATCGGTCGTGCCGCCGCTCGATCCGGTGCTCCGGCAGGTGTGCGAGCGCTACTTCAACACCAAGCCGCTGTTCATCGAGCCAGGCGTGAAGACGGGCATGCAGGTGTTGTATGACAACCCCGCCGAAGTGGGCGCGGATCGCATCGTGAACGCGGTGGCCGCGTTTGAGAAATATGGTGGCCCCTGTGTGATCGTGGACTTCGGTACGGCCACAACCTTTGACTGTATTTCGAAAAAGGGCGAGTACATGGGCGGCGTCATTTGTCCGGGGATTGGCATTTCCGCGGACGCGCTGTTTCAGCGTACGGCCCGCCTGCCGCGGGTCGAGATTCGCAAGCCCGCGCGGATGATCGGGTCGAATACGGTGGGCAGTCTGCAATCTGGGCTCTACTATGGCTATCTCGGCCTGGTCGATGGCATCCTGGAGCGATTGGTGGATGAGCTAGGCGCGGAAACCCGCGTGATTGCGACCGGCGGACTGGGCTCGCTGATTGGCACCGCTTCCCACTTCATCAAAGAGGTGGACGAGTTTCTCACCCTCGACGGGCTGCGCATCATATGGGATCGGAACCAGTCCTTCCGCCGCGAGGCCGCGCCGAAAGCAAAATCAGCAACGACGCCGGCGCCGGCCAAGTCCGTGGATGCCGGTGCGAAACCGTGGCCCTCGCCGAAGTCTCCGAAATCGCGCTGAAGCATCGTGGAAAATTACTTCAACTACTTCACCGAAATCGAAGAACACTACCAGCGGCGGCGGGGAACAATCCTCCTTCTTTCCACGTTGGATTGGGCGCTGATTGAAACCTGGAAGAACGCGGGCATTCCGCTGGAGGCCGTGCTCCGCGGGGTGGATCACGCGTTTGACAAATATGACCAGCGTCCGTCGAAATCGAAAAAGGTGAATAGTCTCGCGTACTGCTCGCAAGCAGTGTTGGCGGCGGCCGAAGATATGAAAGAAGCAGCGGTGGGTGCGGCCGGCGAAGAAAAAGCTCGGCGAGAGCCGGGATTTGAAGCGGCGCAGATTGCAGCGTTCTTGCGGGGGAATGCCGAGAAGCTCGAAAAAGCGAAGCTGCCCGAGCGCCCAGGATTCGCGACTGGAGCACTAGCACGGGAAGAAGCAGCTTCGTTGCGCGAGATGGCGGAGGCCATCGAGCACAATGGCAAAACCAACGGCAGGCTTCCGCGGCTGGAAGATTTGGAGCGGCGGCTAACCGTGATCGAGGAAAAGCTGTTCGCCGTGTTGATGGCGGCGACTCCGGATGAAGATCTGGTGCAGGTTCGCTCCGAAGCGGATCGCGATATCGCCCCCTACCGGCGCAACATGACGGCAGCGCAAGTCGATCAGCTGCACAAGCAATACGTGCACAAGCGGTTGCTGGAGCGCTGCGGCGTGCCAAGGCTGAGTTTGTTTTATATGCACTAAAGCAGTGTCCCGCAAATCGGAACATCAATCAGCGTTGTCGCGAATTCGCAGAGTGCTCGCGCTACACTTACGACTTGCTCCTTTCCATCGAAAAACTGATCTACGGCGGCGACGGCCTGGCGCGCACGCCCGCTGGCGCGGACGGCCGCTCTATGGCGGTGTTTGTCCCGTTCGGGCTGCCGGGCGAGCGGGTTGAGGCCGAGGTCCGGCAAGAAAAGTCCGGCTTCGCGCGCGGCTCGGTAACCCAGCTGATCGAGGCCTCGCCTGATCGCGTCGAAGCGCGCTGCCCGTACTTCCGCCAATGCGGCGGATGCCATTACCAGCACATTCCCTACGAGCGCCAACTGGAGTTCAAAGCTGAAATTCTGCGCGAGACGTTGCAGCGTATCGCAAAAATCGAACTGCAATCCGCGATCCGCCTGCATCCTTCTCCTCCCTGGAACTACCGCAACCGGACGCGGCTGCAGGTGCGGACTGTGCCGGAGTTTGCGCTGGGGTACTTCCGGATGAACTCCCATGAATTCCTTCCGGTGCGCGAATGTCCGATCAGCTCGCCGCTAATCAATCGCGCGCTGGCGCGGCTGGTTGAGCTCGGCGGATTGAGCTGTCCGGCAGCAGTTGAAGAGATTGAGCTGTTCGCGGACGCGGCCGACGAGCGTTTGCTCGCCTGGGCATTCTGTGTTCGCGAGGCAGACAAGAGAGACCTTTCGCGCTGGGCGGAGCAGCTCCAGCACGAGCTGGCGGAGATCGCCGGCGTGACATTTTTTTCTTCGCGGCGCCGATCTTCGCAGGGACGATCTTCGGAGCGACGCATAGAAGAAGATGAAGCGCCGATATACTCGAAATCGCTGGCGCAGTCGGGCGCGAAATCATTTCGCTATCGCACCAAGGACCACGAGTATCAGGTCAGCGCCGGAGCCTTCTTCCAGGGTAACCGCTATCTGATCGACGAACTGATTTCGCTCGTGACCGGCAATGCCAGCGGGGATGTCGCCCTCGACCTCTATGCCGGAGTGGGATTGTTTTCGGCGCCTTTGGCGCGAAACTTTCATCACATTTTTGGTGTAGAGGCGTCACAGACATCTCATGCCGACCTGGTGCAGAATGTGCCTGCGAACGTGAAAGCGGTCGGCGCGCGAACCGAGGATTACCTGGGAATGGATTTTCTGGGGAGCGATCTCCTGAGAAGCCAGCCGATGCGAAAAAGTCCTGACTTGGTCGTCCTGGACCCTCCCCGCACCGGCGCCGGCAAAGCAGTGATCCACTCTCTGGTGGAACTCGGAGCGCCCCGAGTCCGATATGTTTCGTGCGATCCGGCGACACTAGCCAGGGACCTCGCCCCCCTGCTGGCGGCCGGTTACCACATCGAGGAAGCACACTTATTCGATCTCTTTCCCGAGACGTTTCACATCGAATCGGTGATGCTGCTGGCGCGCTGACCGCTTTCACGTCGCCCAGTTTTGCCTGTGGGGGAAAGGGCGTCCCGCCCGTCCAGGCCGAGCGCAGCTCGGCAACTGCCCGTGGTCACAACCACTCCTGATTCAATGCTTCGGAGATCAATGTCATGATCCGCGACCGCAAGCCGCCACGACAGCCGCTGTTCTGGGCCGCATCGGCCTTCTCGCTCGGCCTATGGACGGGCGCGCGAGCCTGGCGCCCGCCTTCGTGGTGGGTGATCGCGATCGTGGCCTTCGTCTTCGCAGCATCATGGTTTCTTTCGAAAAGACCCTGGCTAGCCAAGGCGCTTTCCCTGGGAGCGTGGTTTCTCCTCGGCGCCTTTTTGATTCAGGTTCGTGGCCAACCGACGGACAAACTCCAGCGGGATGCCTCTAGGATTCTTACCCTAGCCGATGTCCGAGCAGTCACACTCGCGGCACGCGTGATTCGCGAGGGATATACGCGAGCCGCTGGAGCGCGACAGATTCGTGAAGCAATTGATGTGGAGACGGAAGAGATCGCAAGCGAGGGCGAAAGCTGGCCGGCGCAAGCCGGAGTGCGCCTGACGATTTACGAGAAGCTGGAGAATTCCGACGTGGTGGAGCGCCGGGCGCCCTCGCCCGGCCAAGATGCTCTTGACATCGGTTCTTCTCAGAACGCCAGGGAAACGCGCGAGATCTCCGACTCTCCACTCGCACTGACCTACGGCACGCGCCTCCTCATTCGCGCCAAGCTGCATCCAGCGCGCAATTACCGCAATCCCGGAGCCTTCGATTATGAAGGCTATCTGCGCGACAACGGCATTAGCGTGCTGGGGTCGGCGGAGGCGACAGACATTCAGCGCCTTCCCGGGTTTTCCGGCAGCCGGATTGAACTTTGGCGCACCCGCGTTCATGCCAGCATCGTGGCCAAAATTCACCAACTCTGGCCCGCGTCGCAGGCATCGCTCATGGACGCCATGGTTCTCGGCGAAGAATCATTCCTGCGCAATGCAACCCGCACCGAGTACCAGCGTTCGGGCACGTATCATGTGCTGGTTGTTTCCGGAATGAACCTTAGCATCCTGGCGTTCGCTATTTTTTGGACGCTGCGCCAGTTTCGCGTCGACCCTGCGGTCGCGGCGATCACTACCGTCGTGGTCTCGTTCGCATATGCGTTTGTGGTGGGGGTCGGTCCACCGGTGTGGCGCGCCGCCCTGATGCTGGCGACATACTTAGGCGCACGCCTCATCTATCGCGAACGCAACATGATGAACGCAATTGGCGCGGCGGCCCTGGCAATTACGATCGCCGATCCAAACGCCTTGTTTGGCGCCAGTTTTCAGCTGACGTTTCTAGCCGTCTTCATTATCGCCGGCATTGGCTCGCCGATTCTGGAGCGGACAACGCTGCCCTACGCGCGCGGTTTGCGCCTATTGCCCGCCGCCAGCTACGACTTGCACGTCGCTCCCCACGTGGCCCAGTTCCGGCTCGACCTAAGGTTGATCGGAGGGCGACTGCGGAGATTCATCGGCGACCGCCTCAGCCTGGCAGTGCCCGCAATCTTCATGCGCGTCGCCATCGGTGTCGCCGAATTGGTCTTCATCTCGGCCCTCATGCAGGCGGGACTGGCGCTGCTGATGGCCTACCACTTTCATCGCGCGACTACCATGGGAATGCCCGCCAACCTTGCTGTGATTCCGCTTACCCAGGTGCTCATGCCCGCCGCTGCCGCCGCCGTCGGCTTGGGATACATCTCGACCACGCTGGCCCAGCCTGCGGTTTGGATTTCCGGCCTGGCGCTTGATGGAATCGCCGGAACGGTCCACTTTCTCGGCGGCGCCCATCTCGCTGGCACATCCATCGCCGACCTGCGGGTAGCCATGCCCACGCTCGCGATGATATTGGCCTCGATCGCTGCCCTGGCATTAGCGATGCTGGCGGCGCAGTTCCGCCGTACTCGCCTGGCAGCCTTCGCCTGCGTGGTGCTGCTGTTTGCCGTTGCGGCTTGGATTGCCTTTGTCCCCTCGCGCCCGTACCTTCGCCCAGGCGTGATGGAGATGACCGCCATCGACGTCGGACAAGGCGATTCCATTCTGCTAGTCACGCCCGAAGGCCGCGCTCTGCTCATCGATGCGGGAGGCCTTCCCCAGTGGATGCATTCTGACTTTGATCTCGGTGAACAAGTGGTCTCTTCTTATC
>Ga0187862_10005852_pt1 | contig 11251 bp, 14 predicted proteins | sample June2016WEW_10_1_FD_133003 | JGI IMG/M metagenome (GOLD analysis project Ga0187862, IMG submission 133003) | Peatland microbial communities from SPRUCE experiment site at the Marcell Experimental Forest, Minnesota, USA - June2016WEW_10_150 | ecosystem: Environmental > Terrestrial > Soil >...
GCAAACCCCACACCCGCAACTCCCATCTCACCCTCAAACAAGTCGAGAAACTCCAAGTCGAACTTGCCCGCTTGAAAAACTTTGACACTTGCCATAATAATCCACAAATCTCGTCCTCGACCATGAAATCCAAGCTTCTTCCAAACAAGCTTTCCAAAAAGAAGAAATCGAACAACCTCGCCCCCATGAGACTTCACGCTTTCGTCTTCTGTGATTGTTTAGAACAGGGCCGCCTGAAGCGCCAGCCTCACAACCCTGAAATCGTTGCGGTTCTCCCCAACGGCGACCTTGGTTATTATCGCGCCACACGGGAGCAACACGCTGCCTTCGTCGCGTGGCGTTCCCATGCCTGCCGCCATCCGGAAGGCGTGGTCACGGGCGGCCAACTTGGCCACCGCTTGCCCCGCCACGTCCTGCACCGTGCCATGTCCCCGCATAGCCGTGCCTTCCCGGTCTTCGTCCGCAAGGTCCTCGGGTGCAAACCCCACACCCGCAACTCCCATCTCACCCTCAAACAAGTCGAGAAACTCCAAGTCGAACTTGCCCGCTTGAAAAACTTTCACCTCACCGACCGCAAGACCGAGCGCGAACTGCGGTGTTATTACGGCCAGATGAGACAGCTCGTGCGCGCAGCCCTAAAGTTTCACAAGCCCATCGCCATGTAGTGCCGGTAACTGCCGACCAACCGCTGACCGGCATCAATTCCCCCGCCCCAATCCGCCGTGACCAACGCGTTCTTTGCTTCGCTGCACGGGCTTTCGGTCGGCCCTTTTCCCCGCTCAACCATGCCCGTTCCGCTTCGCAAAGCCCGCCCTCGTCACGAGCGGCAATTCAAATAACCGCATCAGCGGCTGCTTCCGTCTGCGGCTCGGCGGCGGCGTTGCGCTCCGGCTTCGTTCCCGCCGTCTCTCCGTCTGCGCTCCACTTTCCCCGCTCGCCGCCCCCAGACCGAAGCCTCGTCAACCTAAGCTGGCCTCAGCTTGGTGTCTGAGAATTCTTTTGGCGAACAACCTTTAAGTTCAGTTTCAACCTTCACCCATTGCCCCACCACTGCCGCTCGAAAAAGTCCCGGTCAATTCGCACCGGTCCGCCGTCGGCCAAGAGCCATGCCAGACGAGCCACCAACGTTTCTGATTTACCTGTGCCAGGACCCGCCTCGACAAAAAGCTGGGCATCGGCGGGGGATTGAATCACGGGTTGTTGTTCCGGTGTTGGATTGTACGGGGAAGCAACTGAAGGAATTTCCACAGGCAATATCTGCAAATGGCTGTTGATGGTGACCGGCGGTTCTTTGGCATTATTAAAAAGAAACCATTCGAGCGAATCGTTTTTTCGAGTCTTCCCCTGCCCCGACAACCTGTAGAGAATTGAATTGATTTCAGATTTGTCCGCGCCAAGGCGTTTTGCGAGATCCCTAGCGGTTACCCCGGTCTCATGGTCGAGGGCCGCCAATATTTTCCCCTCCAGGTTCATGATAGTTTTTCAAACCCGATTTGCGCGTCCATCCCCTTGATGTGCGGCGTTGTGCTCATTTTTCAGAATGAGTGTGCTTTCCTGCTGGCAGCATTCGGCATAAAATCAGTTCCCCACGTTTCCATTCCACTTCAGGCAAACGTGTTAGCCTGGAGAACAGTCATCTGCAAGATATTTAAGTTTTGCACGTTTGAACTCGTTTATACTCGTCGAGGAAAGTCGCAAAAAATATTTATTGAGTCGTTTCAATACGCTGGATAGAGTTTTTCCAGCTCGGTGAAAACCGTTTTAGAAAATTCTCGAACAGCCTCTGCCCACGCGCGAACTTCATATTTGTTAATACCACGGATTTTATGGTCACCACTACCTTGGACCTCATCTTGTCGGTCTGCACGATGCACAATTTGATGACGGCGGTCCATCAACGCTTGGAGTTCGGCGAATTTGGCGTTGACCTTTGCAGTCTCAATTCCGACATCATTTAATAGTTTGGAAATCTCGTTTGTGCTATTGTAATTGGATCGTTCAAGGTGTGCCTCTACGGATTCGGCAAATATGTTATCAACAGTTTTACCGCGAAACGCCGTCAAATCGCCGAGTGAGAATTTTTTGGGATTGGTGCCGCGTTGTCCGACGAGCGGAATCTCGTTTAACACATCCGCGTTTGCTGACGGCAGCCTCCAGCGGGCTATACTACGAAGAACGTCTTCAAGCGAAGCATGAAGCAATACAACACCTGCTCGCAAAATATCGAGCAGATCAGCACGTTTGCGTCCCTGCCACCCTTGAACATCAGGATGGTGTTCATAAGTATTCACCAGGCTTTCAACTCGACTGAGATTATCGTTTAGGGTGCTGCGAATTTGATCAATCATAGTCTAATAATTTTGAAATCTTGTTTTTCGCAACTCTGCCTTTTATCTTACCCAGGATGTCGGCGCGGTGGCTGGCATCGCTAAAATCATTCGTCAGTGGGACCAAATGACGTAAACCGCGAAGCGGAACTAGACCGGCCATCCCGCGTTGCCAGCGATTTGTTAGCAAACCAACCGCCTCCGAGGCGGGGCAATGACACAAGAAACAAGAATGGCGACTTTTGTTGCATATCAATGGTTTACGCGTCTTGTTTCTTATGAGCCGTCGTGCTTCTCACTTCTCAAAATGTCTTACTAATCTCTCCCAACTCAAATCTTCGAGCTTCTTGCGCCCCTTCTTGCCAGCGAAGACCGCAATGCCGGCCGCGTTGATTTCCAATCGGCATACGAATTCGCCGGACTTGGAGTAGCCCCAAACATAAATCGGCCTCTTGCCAATCTCGATGGAATGGGCTGACAAATATGACTGACGCATCTGGTAGTCATTTTTCATATGTAATGCGGGTGACGGCAAATGACCAAGAACTGAGCCACGCCGTACGTGCGATGTCAACCGCGAATGCGGAACTGGAACCAGCAGGAATATCCCAACAAGATCGAAGTGTGTAAATTTTCAAAATTTACACGCGCCAATTGTGAGGATTAATTACATGCTCGCCCCCCAAAAATGTCCGAAGGATGATGGTACATTAACACGTTGTAATCATTGTGTTTAGTGATGCCTCCGCGTCCACCGTTCTCACACAGCCTGGCTGCCGAAATCGTGAATTTTTAGGGTTTTTGTTAAAATGGACTTTTTGAATTTTTCGGGTCAAAGGGGTCAACTGGGGTTCGCAACATCCCCGTCCGCTTCGTCCGAAGCGTCCCGCCCGTCCTTGGCGTCCACCACGTCCGTTTTGAACGCCACACCATGGAACCCTCGCCGAGCTGTCGTCCGTGTCGTTCCTGGAACCGGGCGTAGTACATTATGTGTCCGCGTAACATTAAACCGCTCAAGCATCACGCGCGGTAGTTCTTTGTGGAACTTTGACGGCGGCAACAACGACGTATTCCGCTCACGTACGCATCCCAGATAATCATTGCGAATTTCTTGCACCGTTAGACTGCAATTGTGTTTTAGACACAACCGGTCGCGAAGATATTCAATCAATGATTCGCGTGCATTCGTCCGGGTGATTGCCGCCACCGTCTTGATGTGCTCAACAAGTGACTTAATTCGTGGCAACTGCAGCTCTCGAACCGGAAAATTAACTGGGTCATTTGCTGCGGCATTGGTTAAGCACTTGGTCATCAGATCAATCAAACTGGGGGTCGTTATCGGCTCAAAGCTTTTCTCCGTGGGCTTTTGTCTGTAGAAAGTTTGCGTGTCAGTATCATAAATTAAGCCCGCCGCGTGGATGATGATGCGGGAAAATACGGCCTGATTGATCACCTTCCTCTTTGGCCCAAGAATCAGATAGTACGGCCCAAAGCTGGCAGTAAGATGCGCCAGAAAACTTTTACCGCCATCCGCCTCTGGCGTTTGCGACGATCGGGTGTCGCCGGATTTGTGATCACGACCAGACGTCGGCTGTTCGCCGGCCGCAGCAAGATTGGCGGTCTGCCCGGAGTTTGCCGTATTTTCGGCGGGTGCATTCATTTGTGCGCCATTTTATGGGACTTCTTCAAGCGTTGTTCTCTCTCAACCACGCGTCCTGCTTTGCCGGATCCACAAGGACACGGCTCGTTAGGCTGAGTATCACTTAACTTTTGGGCAACGCGGCCCAGCTCGGCATTTATTTCCCGGCACAGAGTATCGTATTTTTTTTGCCCTACGCTTTTGGCGTCATCGTTAAAAGACAGGACAAGAAGTGGCATGCATAGCCCGCCCATGACAAACGCGCCTTCTGCCGCTCGCTCGAACACCTTCTGTGCGCCTGTTCGGGCGATTACGGTACGGCACAGTCTAAACTTTCTAATCAAGTACGGCTCCAGCTTTCGGTTGCGCTCATCCATATTGCCGATGAGCAATCGATCAAAGTTGTTTTTGAGAATTACGGGATATGTGGCGGCTCCTAAGAAGAAGAATCCTCTCAACTTCGTTTCCTCGATCACTGAGACCCCTGCCAGAAAATTACGGTCTGCCACACAGGATTCCCAAAACTCTGTCAATGTGAAAGGCGGTGTTTTCCAGGGAGCTGGCTTTTTGTCAGATTTTGGGCGATGACGAACGCCCTTGATGGCACCATGTGATGGCACCGAGGGCGTAAGTGTATTTTTTTGATCTTTCATGATAATGGTCCTTTCATTCCGGATGCTATGTGAATGGGTCGACAAGCCGGTTCCCGACAATCCAATAATTGGTTCAATCTCCGTTGAGTTCATGATCTTGTTGTTCAGTTGTTTCCGAATTTTCCTCGGCAGCAGAACTTAAATTTCTTGCCAGATCCGCAAGGACACGGCTCATAGGGCAGAGCTTCTCTTATCTCTTGAGCAATGGAGCGCAGCGCCTCATCAATTTCGCGGTGCAAACAATCGAACTTTTCAAAAGTTTTTTCATCGCTGGCTTCCATAAAAGTCAGGTGAAGGCACGGCATACTGATACCGCCGAGGACAAAAGCATTCTCGGCCTTTTGCTTGAACGCCTTCGGCATGCCTGTCTTGGCGATTCCGACACGGCATGGCTCAAACCGTTTGCGCAAATATGGGACCATTTTTCCGTTGCGTTCTTCCTGGCCGCCAATGAGCATCTCCTCCATTCCCGCTTCGAAGATCTCATAAAACATGGCGGCTCCCATAAAAAAGCATTCACGCAGCCGGGCTTTCTCGGAGTCGGTGGCGTCTGCCAGAAAGCCCGATGGTATCAGGAGCGTATTCCAAAATTCATTTAGTGTGGCGGGTGGTGTTTTCATATGGATCCTTTTTTATGTTTATTGCGGCTTTGGTTTAGCCGATTTAACGCTTGCTGGCACAGCGGGTGGTTAATACTGCGCAGCCCGATGGTTAGACTTGTAACGGTGGATTTGTCCGCACCGATAAATTCACCGGCCAAGATTTGTTTTGCGACGTGGAGCCATGGGGCGCAATCGGACGGCAGGTTATGAGTGCGGGCTTCGAGCCAATCAAGCAGTTCAACCTTGTGCGCCCGCAGCAAGTCGGCGAAATCGGGCGGGCAGTGGCCCTTGGGGACCACCGCCAGCATGTTACCAGCGGGTAGGAGCCGCAAGCCGCGCTGAGTCGCTTCTATGACTATTTCGCTGGGCGTCATAACAAATCCGCCTGGTCCGCCAACCCTCCTGCGGGCGCAGAATCCGTGCTCGCGGCAGTAACGGGGTAACAATCCGCGTCTTCATTGGGGTTTTCGCACTTTTCGGGCTGGTAACATTCACTGCCTGTTACCGGAGGCAAAATGCGAGATTCGTCAATGTTTGCAGGGGTTGTTACTGTGTTACCAGCGGAGTCGGGAGTTTCTGCCAGGTACGCAGCAAACGCGTCTTCAAACCAGTCTCGGGCATAGCCTTTCGCCGTATATGCACCAAGACGGATAGTGGCAGGTCGGATCTCGAACCCTGCCAGATGTCGGCGAAGATCGCTCTGCGAGATACCACGCCCGTCACCCCACGATGCATATGAGGCATCCACGAGAGCGTTGAGCCACTCAACCAGTTTCGCGCTGCTAACTTTATCTGAACCTGTGTCAGTAAAGTAAGTCTTGATCCAACGTAGCAATACGACTGCAGTGTCCTGCGCAGCATCGCCAGATTCCTCGCACAGCGCAAGAGCGGCACCACTGACCAAGCTAGGCCATTCCCCACCAGCCAGGTTGGCGAGCACGAACAGCGGCTCCCAAATATCCTGCTCGCGATCCCCTAGCGCGTCTGGCAACTCGGCCGTCGCTGCTTCGATTCGGTCGCGGTTGTCCGTCGCCCAGCGCAAACACTTGCGCTGCCATTCAGTGCCGTCGTACCGCCGAAGGCGAGCAACCTGCTGTGAGGAGCGTTTGCGTTGCATTCGGATATTGATGCAACGCGAGACGGTCGCGGCGTCGAGCGTCGAAAGCTTGATGCAGGCAAGAGCCTTCGGGCCGAAGACAACGAACTCGACGATTTTCTTCTCGGCGTCACCCTCGATGCGATGCACGCGCCCCGCACGGTGAAACCCGTGCTTCAGGATGTTGGCCAGAGCGTCGCGACGGTCCTCGGGGATGGTGTCGTACTCATCGATGAGCACCGTGGGCTCGCGATCATCCAATACGCGGAACAGAACCGCCTCCGTTAGATTGCCCGTGCGGAATGGTCTGCACACCAATTTTTCGAGCAGGTCCAAAACGCGGCTTTTGCCACATGACTTAACGGGAGACGTGATAGCAAGAATCGGTGAATACTCAGACGCTTGCCACAGATACGTGTGGAGCACCCATAGCGCCAGAATCGTGGCCGCGTGCAACGGAAGGACAATAAATTTCTCAAACTCAGCCACCAACGCGTCGAGAAGTTTGGCCGCGTTCACCTCGGAATCCCACGGGAGTAGCCCTTCTGTCCGCAGCTCGGTTTTAGGCCGGCGCTTGATAACCTCAGCGTCAAGCGTGGCAACTCTGACATTCATTCGTTTCGCCACGCCCTCGCGCACACGGTCGTACTCAACAGGCGTCATGTTCGCCAACCGTTGAAAAAGTTTACCGTCGGTTTCGGCTTGTGCTGACGTTTCACCGCCGAGATATTCAGCAGCGACGCTGCCCGATTTACAGTGAGCCCCCTCCTGTTTCCACCCGTTCTGTTTCGCAAGGTGAAACAGTGTTGCGATGGTGACGCCTCCGTCGGCCTTGAATGTCTCCCATTGGACGCGGTTCTGCTCCGGGTCGTAGGATTCAGGGGCAGTTTGACTCCATTCATCAAAGATTTTCCAGCCTGCTTCCCCAAATTTGGCTTTGAGGGCGAATCCAATGTCGCGCCAAGTGGTCCGATCGGAAGCTCGGATAAACTGCAATGCAGAGTGAATTCGTTCAGATTCGGCTGAAACTTGCGCGGGTGCGGCGGTGACAGTTTTCTTCTTGGCCTTACCGCCCACCATGAGATCACACAACCAATCGGGCAGCGGCGCGGCTCCGCTGATTTCGCCCACCCATGTGTAGGCACCATTTGATGATTGGCTCGGTGGCAAAATCACATACCCGCCGTCGCCACGCACATCAAGCGCGTCGCCGAGCCAGTCAGTGCGCGATGGCACCTTGACACCCGGGTGCTGGAAGTAGATGTGACGACCGCCGCGTGGTGTTCGGGCGTTGCACGTTTCTGGCAGCTCCTGGCCATGTTGTTGGAGCAGGGCGCTCAGAGAAGCTTCGCCATCCTTGCCCTTCGCCGCGTCGACATCAACGTCGAGGACGACGAAACCGCTGGCGGGCCCGGTGGGCAAGCCGATCAACGCATCCGGCCAGCGTTTCCACCAACTGGCGATTTGCACCGGATCGGTGCTGGCATCCTTGAAGCCGTGCTTGGTGTACGGCTTTTTTGCGTCCACACCCGTCTCCTTACAAGGGAAGACCGGCAGACCGCGCTTTGCATAATCGAGGGCGGCGGCGAGTAACGTTTCGTGCTGGAAACCGTTTGCGCTCATAGGACAACCCCCTTCTGCCGAAGTGGCACATGCGCCTTCTTGGCGAATTCGCCAGCTACAGCCCGCGCTTCGAACCGGCGGATTTCATCTTCGTGAACGTAAACTTTGCCCGCGATGTTTATGGTGTTGATGTGCCCCGCACGCCTCATGCGCCAGCCTGTCACTGAAGATCTGCCGATGTCCGCTAGAAATCCACTGAACGGCACGAGCGTGCAAGTCCGAGGCTTCAATGTATTTTCATTGCTATTCACAATGATAAACTACATTTTGCCAAGCACGGTCGCACGATGGGTAACGCCGATTTTTGTTTACCCCCAAAATGAAGTTGACCCAGAAAAAACTTTCCGAAGAAAATCAGCTTGAGAAGAGCGATCCTAAACGGCTTGCCAAACCAGTGCGGCTTACTAAACAAGAAATTATCCTTCAGCACAAGCTAAATAAATCACAACTCAAATCAGATGCTGAAAAATTTGCGTATGAGGCCGGCCGGGCAGCAGCAGAAATTTCCCTTGCAACAAATTGCGATGCTTCCCCCGCTGGAAAAAATAAAGCAGAAGATGTTTTGGAGGCAATTTACGAATCCATTGAGGCTGGGGACATTTACATTTCAACTGCCAACCGCATCTTGAATGAGTTGGAAAAGCCGGTGCGTCAGCGTATCGGTCAACTGCGCAAAAAATTACTACGAAAGCCAAGTCGTAAAAGGCGGTGCTGACATCTATTTTGCCCTTTTGAGCGCCGCTTCTAATTCGGCATCCGAGAAGACGACCCCGGACAAGTCGTACTCTTTTGCGTTTCGGAGGGACGGAATAATTATTTTTTTTAGTTCTGAAGTCGTCAGCATTAATTTCCAGACTGCCAGTACCAAGGGTAGAAAAATTTTGGCGCGTTCGCGTGCCTGACGTCGTCTTTCCCAACGCCTTGTTTGTTCATCATAATTGTTTGAGCCGACAGATTGCGTGCCTACCGGTTTATCCATACTTTCAACCTGTCGCCAGTCACCCAGCTTGTCTGGTTGTCCTTGCTGCCACTTTGGCAGATGGCTCCGAGTGGTGCTGTTGTACAGCGAGCTTGTCTCGTCGTTGATAGATTTTGAATCCAGCACCCTGGCAATAATGAAAACCAGAACGGCTTTTTGTTGCCCAGACAACTTCGTATACGGAGGTAAAGCCAGAAGGGTTTCTCGGTTTGAGTCAGATATTTCTGATTTATTTAACTTGGTGTTCGGCAGGCGCCTCACCAGTTCGTAAATCCAGATGGCCAGTTCACGAGGCTGCCAGAAGGTATCGAACCAAAACTGAGCTTCTGCCTTCGCCTCAGTTTTGCCCTTGCCGTTGATCTTCGCCACCGGGAAATTTCTCCACCAGTGGACATACCAGTCAGGATCGTCGGGCTGAAGTTTGTATTTCCGGGTTTTCATGATTACGGTTTTTTATCCGCGCGGCGCCTAAAAGTTCACGCGCTGCGCCTGTTTCTTTACGTGGGTCGCATCCAGATGTCCATAAACCTTGCCTATTAAAATACCGCCGTCCTTGTGCCCTACCCACTTGGCAATCGTCATGTAATCAATGCCGCTCATGACACAGTAGGAAATGAAGAGATGGCGGAGATCGTGAAAACCGACCGGGCGCAACTTCGCGTGAGCGCGCGCCAGTTCCAACGATTCACGAAAGCTCATCGCGTGAATATCCTTGGCTCCGCGCTGTGGAGATGGGAATAACCATTGCGAGTCTGGCACACGGCTCATTTTCATTTCCAACAGATGCTTTTTCAATGCCACGTTAAAATCCACCGTGCGAGCCGTTGCGTTTTTAGTCGTCTCATCTTTTTCGTCGTCATACGCCTGCCGTTCAATGGTGAGTTTCTCCTGTTCGAAATCCACGTCCGCCCAGCGGAGCGCGAGCGCTTCATTGCGCCGTGCGCCGCTGTATGCCATCAGCCGGACATAATCGCAAAACTGCTGGCCATTCTTGGTGACGGGTGTCCCGTCGCCTCCCTTTGCCATTGCTGCCTCACACAGTTTTACAAGTTCGTCCGGCGTGAAAAGCTCCCTTTTTTTCGGTTCTGATTTCAATTTGCGATTTAGTCCGGGCGGCACAGGCAGTTCGTCAATGATCTCATCCACATCGCGGGCTTCCTTCAAAATATTTCGCAGGACGATGATGTCGAGTTTTACCGTGCGTTTGCTTATGCCAAGCGCAAGCCGCTTATTTATCATGCTGGCGACGTGGCGGGGTCGGATTTTGTCGAGCCGGATGCCGCCAAGGTGTTTTTTCCACAACGCAATGATGGTTTTCTCTTTTTCGAGGGTGCTGGCTTTTTTTACTTTGCTGGCCTTTTGCTGTATCAAATAAGTATCGGCGTAATCCGCAAAGATCGGCGTCCGGCCAAGTTTAGGCAGATCGCCTTCGGCACGATGAGTTTTCAGCCGGTTCAATTCCGCTACGGCCTGCGCCACAGTTTCCACCGCGTTGCCTTCTGGATTGACCAGCGGCACACGATGCACGGCCTTCTGGCCGTTGGCATCCTCGACACTCAACCTGGCGTAGTAGCGCCCATTACGAATCCACAGTCCGCGAATCGGTTGCTTGCACCCGTCCTTGACCTTTGCGAAACTGCCGCCATGACGATGCGATTGACGCTTGGACATGCCGCCCAGCTGACTGCTTTGGGTTGCATTGACTTTCATGCCGTAACAGTGGCACAAATAGTGGCACAACGTCAATCCTCCGAAGCAAATAAACGCAAATCATATTGTAAACATTAGGTTGCCGGTGTGGCGAAATGGCAGACGCACAGGACTTAAAATCCTGGGACCTTAAAAAGTCGTGTGAGTTCGAGTCTCACCACCGGCACCAAGCTGCGCTCGTCGCACGAGCTGCGACTGGCAGGCCAACCTTCGTATGGAGCGTTGCGAACCGGGGGCCAATTGATGATTGAATACCCGTGAACACTGAACACATCATGCATCGGGAGACGGCGCACCGGCTGGCGCGCCGGGCCTTGTTCGGCTTTATTATGACGTTCGTTCTGGCGCGGGTGTTTGTGTTCCTGATCATGTCCAAAGAGATGCCGAACTTTTATTTCTTCCTGCACGGCACCCACGTTCATCATTTGAACTACGGCATTTTTCTGCTGGCGACGGTGGGTGGTTACAGCGTTTTCCGCCGGCCCATCGGTCGCGCGGCGGAAATCACGGCATTGTTGTATGGAGTGGCGATGGGTCTCACGTTCGATGAGTTCGGGATGTGGCTGCACCTGGGCGGCAGTTACTGGCAACGGGCGAGCGTGGATGCGGTGATTGTCGTGAC
>Ga0187862_10005860_pt1 | contig 11242 bp, 10 predicted proteins | sample June2016WEW_10_1_FD_133003 | JGI IMG/M metagenome (GOLD analysis project Ga0187862, IMG submission 133003) | Peatland microbial communities from SPRUCE experiment site at the Marcell Experimental Forest, Minnesota, USA - June2016WEW_10_150 | ecosystem: Environmental > Terrestrial > Soil >...
AGATCGCGCTCGGCCAGCGCCTGAACGGCATCGCTGATCTGCCGCTCGACGAGGCCGCCCATCTCGGCGACCTTGCGGGTGATCTCCTGCAGGTCGGTGTCGAACGCCTTGGCGGTGTGGTCGACCCTGGTGGTGATTTCGGTCATTGTGCTCTACCTAACGGTTAGCCGAAGCGTCCGGTGATATAATCCTGCGTACGCTGATCTTGCGGCGCCGTGAACATTTTGCTCGTCGAGTCGAACTCGATCAGCTCGCCGAGATACATGAACGCGGTGAACTCGGAGACGCGCGCCGCCTGCTGCATGTTGTGGGTGACGATCACGATCGTGTAGTCGTCTGTCAGTTCGTCGATCAATTCCTCGATCTTGGCGGTCGAGATCGGATCGAGCGCCGAGCACGGCTCGTCGAACAAGATCACTTCGGGCCGCACGGCGACGGTGCGGGCGATGCACAGCCGCTGCTGCTGGCCGCCCGAGAGGCTTTGGCCGTTGGCGGCGAGCTTGTCCTTGACTTCGTCCCACAGCGCGGCGCGGCGCAGCGAGGTCTCGACCCTGCCATCGAGCTCGGATTTCGGCAGCCGCTCATAGAGCCGGATGCCGAAGGCGATGTTCTCGTAGATCGACATCGGAAACGGCGTCGGCTTCTGGAACACCATGCCGATGCGGGCGCGCAGCAGGTTGAGATCCTGTTTCGGCGACAGGATGTTGACGCCGTCGAACATGACTTCGCCGGTGGCGTGCTGGTTCGGATAGAGGTCGTACATGCGGTTGAGCACGCGCAACAACGTCGACTTGCCGCAGCCGGACGGGCCGATGAAGGCGGTGACCTTGTTTTCGTACAGCGATAGGCTGATCGATTTCAGCGCTTTGGAATCGCCATAGAAGAAATTGAGGTCGCGCAGGGTAACCTTATCGGCCAGACCGGCACGGTCGACGGCGGCGTGAGTCACGGTGGGAACTGAGACGGATGCGTCGTTCATGACTGTTTTCCCGATGGGACGAGAGCGCGTGCCGTGATACTCAAGGCTAGCACGGCAAGGGTGATGATGAGCGCGCCGGTCCAGGCCAACGACTGCCAATCCTTGTAAGGGCTGAGCGCGAACTGGAAGATCACGACCGGCAGGCTTGAGATCGGCGCGTTCAGGTCGGTGCTCCAGAACTGGTTGTTGAGCGAGGTGAAGAGCAGCGGCGCCGTCTCGCCGCTGATGCGGGCGACGGCGAGCAGCACGCCGGTCACCATGCCGGCGCGCGCGGCGCGATAGCAGATGCGCGTGATCGACAAGGAGCGCGGCAGTCCGATCGAAGTCGCGGCTTCGCGGAGCGCGTTCGGCACCAAGGTCAGCATGTCCTCGGTCGTGCGCACGACCACCGGAATGACCAGCACGGCAAGGGCGACGCCGCCCGCCCAGCCGGAGAAATGCCCCATCGGCGCCACCATGACCTCGTAGATGAACAGGCCAACCACGATGGAGGGCGCGCTCAAGAGAATGTCGTTGATGAAGCGCACTACGGTGCTGAGCCGGTCGTAGCGGCCGTACTCGGCCATGTAAGTTCCGGCGAGGATGCCGATCGGCGTGCCGATCGCGACGGCAAGGATCGTCAGGACGAGGCTGCCGAAGATCGGGTTGAGCAGACCGCCGGCGGAGCCGGGCGGCGGCGTCATCTCGGTGAAGACCGCGACCGACAGGCCGCTAAAGCCCTTCCACAGCAGCGCGCCGAGGATCAGCACCAGCCAGCCCATGCCGATTGCGGTAGCCACGAGTGCCAGCACTGTCGCCACGACGTTTTTGCGGCGGCGGCCGGAATAGCGGGAGATCGAGATTTTCTCCGGCATGGCGTCACCCGATCCGGCGTTCGATGCGCATCAACATGTAACGCGCGATGGCCAATACGATGAAGGTGATGACGAACAGGAGCAGGCCGAGCGCGATCAGCGACGACGTGTAAAGATCGCCCACCGCCTCGGTGAATTCGTTGGCGATGGTGGCGGAGATGGTGGTGCCGGGCGCCAGGATCGACGCCGAAATCCGGTGCGCGTTGCCGATGACGAAGGTCACCGCCATGGTCTCGCCGAGCGCGCGGCCGAGCCCGAGCATGACGCCGCCGATGACGCCGACCCGGGCATAGGGCAGCGTCACGTTGCGCACCACCTCCCAGGTCGTGCAGCCAAGGCCATATGCGGCTTCCTTGAGCACGCCGGGCACCGCCTCGAACACATCGCGCGTGATCGAGGTGACGAACGGCAGCACCATGATGGCGAGGATCAGGCCTGAGGTCAGCATGCCGATGCCGTAGGGCGGCCCGGCGAACAGCGGCGCGATGCCGGGCACGTTGCCGAGCGTGTTGATCAGGAACGGTTCCAGCGTCGCCTGCAGGAACGGCGCGAAAATGAACAGCCCCCAGATGCCGTAGATGATGCTGGGAATGCCGGCGAGCAGCTCGATGGCGATGCCGATCGGGCGGCGCAACCATGGCGGACAAAGCTCGGTGAGGAAGAACGCGATCATCAGGCCGATCGGAACTGCGATCAGCATGGCAATGAACGAGGTGACAATGGTGCCGTAGATCGCCGGCAGCGCGCCGAAATTGTCCGTGACGGGGTTCCAGCGCTCGCTGGTCAGAAAGCCAAATCCGAAAGTCCGAAATGCGGGGATTGAGCCGTCGATCAGCGAAATGATGACGCCGCTGAGCAGCAACAGCACCCCGATAGCCGCGGTGCGCGTCAGGTGGCGGAATACATTGTCGCCGAGCCGCAGGCGATCGAGAGCCCTGGTGCGTGCCAGGGCCTGGGCAGGAACGGACATTTGGTCAGATAACGCCATATCGACCACTGGCTGACTCCCCGCGGGTCGTACAGCCCTCCCTGGTGACTAGGTAGAGGAGAGCCGACTCAAGCGGCCTATGGGCCGCGATACAAGACGCAATTGCCGCAAAGTGGAAAAAGGAAAAGGCGCCTTGCTGGGCGCCTTTTCCCGCTCTTTTGCGCTAGAAGCTGGCGCCTTTGATTTTCTCTTTCCAGGTCTTTTCGATCAACGTGACGACGCTGTCGGGCATCGGCACATAGTCGAGATCGGACGCCATCTGCTTGCCGTTCTTGTAGCCCCAGTCGAAGAACTTCAGCGCCGCGTCCGATGAGGCGACGTCGGTCGGAACCGCTTGCATCAGGATGAAGGTCGAGCCCGCGACCGGCCACGACTTGTCGCCGGGAGCATCCGTCATGATGACGTGGAAATCCGGCGCGCTGGTCCAATCGGCGCCGGCGGCGGCGGCTTGGAACGCCTCCGCGGTCGGCGCAACGGTCTTGCCGGCATGGTTGAGCATTTTGGCGTAAGTCAGGTTGTTCTGCTTGGCGTAGGCGTATTCGACATAGCCGAGCGCGCCCACGGTGTTGGCGGTGTTGTTGGACACGCCTTCCGAGCCCTTGGCGCCGATGCCGACCGGCCATTCGACCGCGGTGTTCTCGCCGACCTTCTGCTTCCATTCCGGGCTGACCTTGGAGAGATAGTTGGTCCAGATGAACGTGGTGCCGGAGCCGTCGGAACGGTGCACGACGGCAACCGCGGTATCGGGCAGTTTTACCCCGGGATTGAGCTTGGCGATCGCCGGATCGTTCCACTTGGTGATTTCGCCGAGGAAGATCTTGGCGATGATTGGGCCATCGAGCGTGACCTCGCCGGGCTTGATTCCCGGCAGGTTCAGGATCGGAACGACCGAGCCATTGATGACCGGAAACTGCACGAAATCGTTCTTCACGATGTCGTCGTGCACCAGCGGCATGTCGGTGGCGCCGAAGGTGACGGTCTTGGCGGTGATCTGCTTGATGCCGCCGCCCGAGCCGATCGACTGATAGTTCAGGCCGATATTGGTGTTCTTCTTGTAGACATCGGCCCATTTGGCGAGGACCGGATAGACGAAGGTGGAACCGGCGCCGGTGATGTCGGCGGCGAAAGCAGGAAGCGCCGTCGCGGCCAGCAAGCCGGCTACGGCGATCGATGTAAGGTGTTTCACGAGGTCTCTCCTGTTAGAGGAATTTCGGCGTGGTGGATCGTCGACCCACGACGGCTGACCGACCCTGATTGGGCGATTTTTCTGTTCAACGTCTGCTGCGGCGGATTGCGACTGGGTTTCCAGCCGAGGCTGCCCCGCAGCGCGGGCATGGTTAGGTTCGACACGTCAACGTTCTATGTCCGTTAGATGACAATGAAATGACAGTGCAAACCATGGAAAAGACAGGGCTTTATACGACAGGCGCGGTTCCGGCGGTGGGCAGGTGCACGGTGAAGGTGGCGCCGGCACCGGGCGCGCTGTCGATGGTCAGCCGGCCGCGGTGGCGATTGAGGATGTGCTTGACCAGCGCCAGGCCGAGCCCGGTTCCGCCTTGGGCGCGGCTCTCGGTGACGTCGACGCGATAGAAGCGCTCGGTCAGCCGCGGTAGATGTTCCGGCGCGATCCCGGGCCCGTAATCGCGCACGGCGACTTGCGCCTCCGGCTCGCCGTCGGCGGACGTGCCGGGCGCGAGCCTGATATCGACGCGCTTGCCGGGCGCGCCGTATTTGAGTGCGTTCTCGACCAGGTTCTCGAACAGGCGGACGAGCTCGTCGCGGTCGCCGAGGATCAAGAGCGCATTGGCCGCCTCGATATTGACGTTGACGCCGCGGTCGCGCGCCAGCGTCTCGAGACCATCGACCACCTGGCGGACGATCGGCACCAGATCGACCGGCTTGTCGGGGCGGCGGTGCGCGTTGAGCTCGATGCGCGACAGCGACAATAGGTCGTCGATCAGCCGCGCCATGCGGCGCGCCTGTTCCTGCATGATGGCAAGGAAGCGCTCGCGCGCCTTGGTGTCGTCGCGCGCCGAGCCTTGCAGGGTCTCGATGAAACCGGACAAGGCGGCGAGCGGCGTGCGCAATTCGTGGCTGGCATTGGCGACGAAGTCGGCGCGCATCTCCTCGACGCGCCGCAGCGGCGTGAGATCGTGGAACGTCATCAGCGCCAGGTCGGGCCGCTCCAGGCCGGGCTCGCGCTTGACCGGCATGACGATCGCCTCGAACCAGCGATCGAGCGGACCACGCTCGGCATAGGCGACGCGTTGCTCTTCGCCGCGTGCGAAGGCGCGGCCGATGGCTTCGATGAGTTCGGGCATGCGTAACGCCAGCGATACTGGTCCGCCTTGCCGCAGCGCCGGCGCCAGCGCGCGGGCGTGCTCGTTGAGCGCCAGCACACGGCCGTCGCGGTCGAGCGCGATCACCGGATCGGGCAGGCCAGCGACCATGGCGCGCAGCGGATCGTCGGCGCGCACGGCAACGGCGACCGGTTGCGCCAGGCGATCGTCCTCGTCGCCGGCGCGCAACGCCAAGAGCGCCGCCGCCGCGACGATGGCGAAGCTGACCAGCGCATAGACGACGGCAAGAAGCTGGGTCATTGCCAAGACGGCGAAGACGACTGCCGCGGTCGCGATGATGAGCCGGACGCCGCGCGATCGCCTTCCGACCGGCGTCGCCCGATTTTCGGCCAGGCTCATCGGGCCGTCTCTTTGGCGCCGATGCGGCGCGCGGCGCGGCCGAGCAGCAGCTCGCGTATCCCTAAGATCGCGAGCGAGATCACGAACGGAATAATGTAATAGAGCAGCCGGAACAGCAGCAGGCCGGCCAATAAATCTTCTTTGTCGAACTGCCACAGCGCCACCATCATCGCGGCGTCGAACACGCCGAGGCCGCCGGGCGCGTGGCTGGCGAAGCCCAACAGTGTGGCGGCAACGAAGATCACCGCCACCGTGACGAAGCCGAGATTGGGCTCGTCGGGCACCAGCATGTACATCGCCGCCGCGCAGCAGGCGAGATCGACGATGCCGATCGCGATCTGAAGGAGCGTCAGCGGTCCGCCCGGCAGCGTCACCTGCCAGCCGTCGCGGCCGATGACGCGCGGCTTGACCCAGACCCAGGCGACATAGGCGCCGAGCAAGGCGAGCACCACGAGCGCCAGCAGGCGGTTGCACCACAATGGCAATTGATCGATGGCGCGCGCCGCTTGCGGCGCGTGCAGCACGCCGAGCCCGAGCACGGTGGCATTGCCGAGCCAGAACGTCAGCCCGGCGATGAAGCAGATTTTGGTGACCTCGATGACGCTCAAGCCCCAGGTCGAATAGATGCGATAGCGCACGGCACCGCCGGAGAACACGCTGGCGCCGACATTGTGGCCGACCGCGTAGCTGGTAAAGCCGGCCAGCGCCGCGACCCGGTACGGGATTTCCGGGTGTCCGATCGTGCGCAGCGCGAACAGGTCGTAGAAGGTCAGCGTCACATAGCCTAAGGCGACGAATGCACCGGCGATGATGAGCGTGCGCCAGTCGGTCGCCTCGATGGCGTCGACCAGCGAGTCGGGATCGATGTCGCGCAGGATGCGATAGAGCACGACGACGGCGACGATGATGATGGTGAGACTGAGCGCGATGCCCAGGCGGCTCCAGCCGATGCGCTTGTCGAAAAAGTGCGCGGTGTCGCGCAGGGTCTTCAGCATTTCCGAACCGGCTGTTGGCGCATCAGTCGACCGTTTTTCGCAACCAGCCCCCTAGCAGATGTCGTGTGCCGGCGCGAGGGCGGCGAACGGCGCGTTGATTGGCCACACCCTGCCATGTTCCTACGCAGCCTGCTATTCTCGCCGCCTGCAAAGAGCCGGCGGGGGCGGTCGTCCACTAACACCGCCAGTAGGCGCACAATTCATTGGGGAGATCGCCATGACGGATCATCCGGTCGCACGCCGCACGGTCATCAAAAGCGCGGGCTTGAGCATCGGCGCCGGATTGGCCTCGGGGATCACGTCGGCGCATGCGCAGACCGCGGCGCCCGCGGCGCAAGAGATCTGGAGCGGCGAATACTGGGCGCACAAGGGCAATGTGAAGCTTTACATGTTCCGCAAGCGGCTCACGGCGCCGGCGACCAACGCGCCGCAGCAGCCGGTGCTGTTTCTGGTGCACGGCTCTTCGAACGCGGCGCGCAGCAGCTACGATCTGACCGTGCCGGGCAAGGGCGAATATTCGATGATGAACGCGTTCGCCCGCTACGGCTACGACGTCTGGACCATGGATCACGACGGCTACGGCAATTCCGACAGCTCCGGCAACAATTCGGATATCGCGAGCGGGGTGGAGGATTTGAAAGCGGCGATGACGGTAGTGACGCAGGAGACCAGCCAGCAAAGAATCTATTTTTACGGCACGTCGTCCGGCGGCATCCGCGCCGCCGCTTACGCGCAGGCGCAGCCGGAGCACGTCGATCGGCTGGTGCTCTCCGCCTTCACCTATAAGGGCAACGGCGCGGCGGAAATCGAGCGGCGGCAAAAGCACATCGCCGAACTGCGCGCCAATCCGCGGCGCAAGCGCGACGCCAATATGATCCGCTCGATCTTCACCCGCGACGGGCATCCGGGCATTTACGATCCCGCGGTGCCGGAAGCGATCATCGCCGCCGAGATGAAGTTCGGCGACACCATTCCGAGCGGCACCTATCTCGACATGGCGGCGAACCTGCCGGTGGTCGACCCGGCCAAGGTCATGTGCCCGGTGCTGATGATGCGCGGCGAATGGGACGGTAACTCGACCAACGACGACCTGCTCGACTTCTTCCGCCAGCTGCCGAACGGCGACCGGCAATTCGTGATTTTGCCGCAGACCGCGCACAGCGCGGGCTTCAGCAAGAACCGCGATCTGCTGTGGTACGTGATGAAGAACTTTTTGGCCGCGCCGGCGCCGGTGGCGTCGTAACGCGCGGGTGCCCGAAAGAAACGCATGAAGCTCATCCAGGTCCAGAAGCCGGGCCCGCCCGGCGTCATGCAATTGCTCGACGTGCCGGTGCCCGAGCCGAAGCCCGGCGAGGTGCTGATCCGGGCGCATGCCATCGGCGTCGGCATGCCCGATTGCCTGATCCGCGCCGGCACCTATAGCTGGATGCCGCCGCTGCCGGTGACGCCAGGCACCGAGTTGGCCGGCACCATCGAGAAAGTCGGGACTGGCGTCACGTCGCGCCAAGTCGGTCAGCGTGTCTACACCACCGCGCGCGAGCGGCCGCATCGCGGCGGCCATTATGCCGACTATGTCGCGACGCCGGCGGAAGCGACCTTTGTGCTGCCGGACAGCGTCGCGTTCGACGCCGCGGCGGCGCTGGCCAATTATCAGGTCGCCTATCACATCTTTCACGATGCGCTCTCGCTGCGCCAGGGCCAGACCGTGCTGATCTATGCGGCGGCCGGCGGCATGGGCAATGCGCTGATCGACTTGGCCAAAAATCTCGGCCTGATCGTGATCGGTGTCGTCTCCAGCGCGGCGAAGGCGCGATTCGCTCGCGAGCTTGGCGCCGATCACGTCATCGACCGCAAGACGGAAAAGATCGACGAGCGCGTCAGCGCGATCACGGGCGGCCGCGGCGTCGATGCCATCATCGATCCGGTCGGCGGCCCTAGCATTCCCGGCAATCTCGCGCTCTTGGCGCCGTGCGGCACGCTGGTGGTCTATGGCGGACTCGGCGGCAAGGCGCCGCTCGATCTGCAGACGACGCTGCGGGCGAGCAAGAACTCGCCGGCGATCCGGCAATTCTCCATTCACACCTGGGATCATCTGGTCGAGGAGCGCCGCGCCGGCATGCGCGCGCTGATCGACATGCTGGCGGCTGGAAAACTCAATCCGCGCATTCACGCGCGGCTGCCGCTCACCGAAGCGGCGCGGGCGCACGAGATGCTCGAAGGCGGCGAAGTGTTGGGCAAGCTCTTGCTGGTGCCGTAGTTGAAGTGTGCAATGAAGTTTAACAAAAGAGCCGTCTAAGTGGTCGCGGGATGGCATTGATCGCAACGGCTGCCCCTCTTCCGGTCCATTGATCCTGTCAAGGGCGCGAAGCGCCCCCTTCGGCGGTCGAAGACCCTTGACAGGATCAATGGACCGGAAGCACTCGCTGTCCGTTGCGATCAATGCCTTGCTCTGCCTCCGGCGGCTCTCGATTGGTTGTTCCGAAGCGTCAACCTAAAATCAGTTTTCTAAATCGGCAGCGCTTCCATCTCTTCGCCGACCGCGAGCGGGTGCGCCATGGTCTCGTTCGCCGCGAAGCGGTTTCACCCTTGACATCCCGATCCGTTCAGAACTTTTTGTAGCTGTTGCGATCGACGGCTTTCTCTGAGCGAACGGCTTCGATCTTCCTCAGCCGCGGAAGAACTGCCGCAGCTCATTGTAAGTTTCTTCCGGCGCTTCCTCGGAAAGATAATGTCCGCATGGCAGCGCCTTGGCGCTGCGGATGTCGGTGGCGTAACGCTGCCAGATTTCGCCCGGGCTCGGCTTGGAATTGCGGCCGACGCCGCCGCTCGCACCCCACAGCAGCAGCACCGGGCAGGCGATCTTGCGGCCGGCCTCGAAATCCAAAGTGTCCATGTCGAAATCGATGCCGGCGCAGGCGCGATAATCCTCGCACATGGCGTGCACCGTCGCCGGATCGCGGAAATAGCGCTTGTACTCGGCGATCGCCGCCGGATCGAAGAAGCTCAAGCCCTGTTTGGTCTTCGACAGCTTCTTCTCGATGAAGAAATCCGGATCGGCGCTCATCAGGTGTTCGGGAAAAGGCTCGGGCTGGATCATGAAAAACCAGTGCCACGAAAAGATCGCCCAGGCCTTGTTCGGATGATTGAACACGTGATGCTGCGGAACGATGTCGAGGATGGCGGCGCGCAAAACCTTGTCGGGATGATCGAGGCACATGCGGTGCAGCACGCGGGCGCCGCGGTCGTGGCCGGCGGCGAAAAAGCGGTCGTGGCCGAGCGCCGCCATCACCTCGATCTGGTCCTGCGCCATGGCGCGGAACGAGTAGTTCTCGTGGTTGTCGCCGCCCGGCGGCTTCTCCGAATCGCCGTAGCCGCGCAGGTCGGTGGCGACCACGGTGAAATCTTGCGCCAGCCGCGGCGCGAATTTCTGCCACGACAGATGGCTGAACGGATTGCCGTGCATGAGCAGCAGCGGCGGCCCATTGCCGCCATGCACGGTGACGATGCGCGCGCCCGAGGTTTTGATCTCGGTGCGGGTAAAGCCTTCGAAGAACATGTTTCCTCTCTCGTCATTCCGGGGCCGCGCGCAGCGCGGAACCCGGAATCCATACTCCCTGTAGTGCAGATGATAGCGTGAACCTGTTGTTTCGTGGCTATGGATTCCGGGCCTGCGGGCTTCGCCCGCATCCCGGAATGACGCGCAGGGCGGCTGGCGCTAAGCTCGGCATCCATAATGGCCAAAGCGGGGATCGTCATGCATTTCCTTCGGCTTCTTGCCTGCATAATCGCGACGATTATGGTATTCGCCGCCACACACGAAACTCACGCCCAATCTCAAACGTCCACCACGGGGAGTGCAATGCCGTCCGATATCGATCCAAATTCCGGATTCCGCCTGCCGTTGCCGAAACGCGAGGACTTGGACGACGTCGGCAAGCGTGCCTACGACCGCGCCGCGACGCCGGGAGCGTCGATCGTCGGCTTGCGCGGCCCGGGCGGCATTGCGCTCTACAGCACCAATACGGTCGAATCGCGCAACGCATTCAACAATTACCTGCGCTTCAAGGTGTTCGATCCGAAGGTGCGCGAGGTGGCGATCCTCACTGTCGCCCGCGAGATGGACAGCCAGTTCGAATGGGCCGCGCACGAGCCCGAAGCATTGAAGGAAGGCGTGCCGGCCGATGTCATCGACGTCATCAAGCACCGCAAGAGCACGCAAGGCCTCGACGAGACTTACGCCGCGATCATCGAGCTCGGCCGGCAAACTTTTGGCGATCACAAAGTGACGCCGGAATGCTTTGCGCGGGTCAAGAAACTGTTCGAGCCGCAAAAACTTGTCGAGCTGGTCATGCTGATGGGCAACTACTCCGCCACCGCGGCGCTGCTCACGGCGTTCGATATGCAATTGCCCGAAGGCCAGAAGCCGCTGTTGCCGTGAGGGCGGATGACGGACGACAGATGACGGATGAAGAAGTGTGCTATCTGTCCTCCGTCGTCCGTCCTCCGTCGTCCGCGACTCATCGCTTCGGCTTGTCGAGGCCGAGTTCCCCCCACCGCTTCATCACCGCGTCGATATCCTTCTGCTCCGGCCGCACCGTCGGCGGGAAGCGGGCGCCGCCGAGATCGGGATCCGGGTCGTAATCGAGATTGATGGTGGCGTCGATCAACACGCGATGCCATTTGCCGGTGCCGAATTGCGCCACGTTGCGGTCGCGCTTGCGCACCGA
>Ga0187862_10005864_pt1 | contig 11238 bp, 9 predicted proteins | sample June2016WEW_10_1_FD_133003 | JGI IMG/M metagenome (GOLD analysis project Ga0187862, IMG submission 133003) | Peatland microbial communities from SPRUCE experiment site at the Marcell Experimental Forest, Minnesota, USA - June2016WEW_10_150 | ecosystem: Environmental > Terrestrial > Soil >...
GGATGCGTCTCGCGGTGTCCCAGGTATCCCGGAGGCGAGCCGATCAACTTGGCAATCTCGTGCGAATGCTGGAACTCGGCACAGTCGATCTTGATGCAGGCGCGAGCATCGCCGAACAGCGACTCGGCCACCGCTTCGACCACGCGCGTCTTGCCGGAGCCGGTCGGCCCCAGGAACAGCAGGTTGCCCACCGGGCGGCCCGGCGCATTCAGCCCGGCCAGGAACATCTGATAGATCTCGGCGACCTTTTCGATGGCCTGATCCTGCCCCACAATCTTCCGGCGCAGAGCGGTCTCAAAGTCACGGGCGTCGTTGCTGCGGCGGCTAGGGTCAAGTACGGTTGCGAGGTTCGTTCTCATCGGTTCGGGCCCTGGTTTCCTTTCCGGGAGTTGCATGTTTTCTGCGAAACTGCTCATTTGCTGTCACTTGCTTGCCAACTGGGAGGATGGGTCGCATTCCCCGCCCGCTCCCTCCCTAGTGCAAGCCGCTAGCCATCCTCCGAAAGCCCCGTAATTCCCCGCTTCTCATCGTTTTAGATGCGCCTAGCCCACCTTCCGTTAGGCCGGTCACATTACCCACAGTTTCCCCAAGAGAAATTGTTTGCAGACTGCGGGAACTTTCCCTCGCGTCCCAACCACCCGTATGCCCATGTCCGGTAAGCCGTAAGTCGCTTGGCCTGACGTAACTGGCAGCCCTGGTTACCCCTAGCCCACAATCAGAAACAGACTCATACGACTTATACTCTGGAGAATACCTTGTGTCCCGATTCTCGATGGCTAGACTCTCGGAAGCCAGACTCTCGATAACGAGCCCTGCGGGCTTCCTGTTCCGCCTGGCCTTGGTTGGGTTCGGTCTTCTTTCTCCGATCGCCTTCGGAGTCCAAAATCCGCACGGCGTACAACTGGTGCCAGCAAAAGCCGACGCCACCAAGAAACCCGCGCCCCCGGCGCCTGCCGTTATTGTGCCGCCTGGCTCCGATCTTTATATCGCTCAGCGCGGAGACAGCATTCCGTCCGTAGCCCGCAAATATCTGAAGCGGACCAAGTTCCTCACCTCTGCGGAAGCGGCTGAAGCCATCCGCCAAGCCAACCACGACCGGCAGGGAACCTTCCTCAAATCCGGAGAGCCCATCATCATCCCCGGAATTCTCGAATCCGCCATTGTAGAGAAAACGGTGCCGGTTGCAAGAGATTTCGAAGTCCGCGCCATTTACCTGACCGGCGTAATGGCCGGCAGCGATCATGGAATGCGCATCATCCGGCATTGGCGGGAAGTTGGCGGCAACGCGGTTGTGTTCGATATTAAGGATAGCGACGGCATCGTCAACATCGCCTTCGACCACCCCCTCGCCACCGGACAGCGCCACTATATTCCCGACCTGCCCAAGTTCGTTCACTTCCTGCATTCCCAAAACATGCACGCCATTGCTCGCATCGCCATCTTCCGCGACGAACATCTGGTCACCAGCCATCCGGAACTGGCGGTGAAGTCCCATAGCACCGGCCAGCCCTGGCGCGAGAACGGCAAACTGGTCTGGACCGATCCCTCGAACCCCAAGGTGCAAGACTACGACATAGCCCTGGCAAAGTTCGTGGCCCAGTCCGGAGTCGATGAAGTGCAGTTCGACTACGTCCGTTTCCCCGCCGAAGGCGACCAGAAAGATGCCCTTTTCGCTTTCCAAACTGAGCATCCCGAACCCACCTGTAAAGACGGGGCTTGCCCGGTCTCCCCTGCCGCCGGACCCACGACCGATCGGCCGAAGACAAAAAAAGACGTGCAGCGCTCGGAGGTGATCGCCGATTTCCTGAAGCGCGCCTATGCCCAGATCCATCCCACCGGCGCCCTGTTCTCGCTCGACGTCTTTGGCGTCATGGCGTGGCAGCGTCCCGTCGATCTTTCGCACACTGGGCAGGACATCGTAGCCATGGCCAAGCATTGCGACGTGCTTTCGCCCATGATCTATCCCTCGCACTTCTTCGGCATGGACGGCATCGCGCGTCCCGGCGATGCGCCCGAGCATTTCATCGGCGAGTCCATGGACCGCTTCAAGCTCATCACCAAAGACAGCGGCGTGGTGATTCGCCCCTGGCTGCAAGCCTTTGCCTGGCGCACCAAGACTTATTCGCCCCAGTACATTGAGGTACAGGCCGAGGTCGCGAAACAAAAAGGGGGCATCGGCTTTCTTTTCTGGAACGCCAATAACGACTACTCGAAGCCCTACACCGCCATGCCGGAAATGCGAGCCGCCAAGAACAAAGACCGCTACTTCCGCGGTGACGAAGTAGGCGCCAAGCCCGAACCGGTCGTAGCCACGCCGGTCGCATCCAACGCCGTGCCCATTGCCGCACCCAACCCAACTGTAGAGACGGGGCTTGCCCCGTCTCCGGCTGACAGCGCTCACCGCGATCAGAAAATCTGGCGCCACTAAAGCCAGCTCCGCAATAGCATAGGGATGTGAAGACACAGAAACACGTTGGCCTGGCCCGAGCCCTTTCCAAAATGGGCTATTGTTCGCGCTCCCAGGCGGCGGTCTTGATTCGTGCCAGCCGCGTCACTCTGAATGGCCACGTCGCGCGGGATCCAGAAACTCCAGTGCGAATGCCTGAGGACAAGATTTCGGTCGACGGTTCGCCGCTTGACCGAACGCCCGCCATCTACCTCATCATGAACAAACCGCGCGGCGTCGTGACCACCGCGTCCGATGAGAAAGGGCGCGAGACCGTTTACAGTCTGCTGGAGCCGGGGTTGCCGTGGGTTGGTCCCGTGGGGCGATTGGATAAGGCGAGCGAAGGCCTGCTGCTGTTGACGAACGATTCGGACTGGGCGGCGAAGATCACCGAGCCTGCCAGTCAATTGGACAAGAAATATCACGTGCATGTAGATCGCGTTGCGGACGCCGATCTGCTTGCGAGAATCACTCGCGGGTGCGCGGTTGCGGGCAACCCAACTGAAGAATTGCGCGCCAAGGGGGCGTGCCTACTGCGGCACGGCGAGAAGAATAGTTGGCTGGAGATTACGCTGGACGAAGGCAAGAACCGGCAAATCCGGCGTCTGCTCGAAGCGTTGGAGGTCCGAGTCTTACGTCTTGTGAGAGTGTCAATCGGGCCAATCGAGTTAGGCGATCTAAAGAAGGGCTCAACGCGACGATTAATGCCGGAGGAAAAGGCGGCCATCGATCGCGCGCTGCAGAAGCAGGCGTAGGGACAGCCGCCCTCGGCTGTCCAGGCGAGCGCAGTTCGCTGGGTTGCGCCTGTGCATATCCAAAAGCGCGGCGGGGCCTCGCCCCGCCGGAGAGACGAAGGCGGCTGTCCCTACGTAGCTTCGCCAGGCGATTGCAATTTCCCGGAAGCGAGGCCTTGCGTTTCCACGTACTCCTGTGCCTGGCGTAGCACCTTGCGCTCGTTACTGTGGGCAAGTTGGCGAGGCGCGTCGGCGAGCGGCATCCAGAGAGCTTGCTTCACTTCGATCCGCATGTCGGAAGTGAGGTTGTCGATTTCTCCGGACACATAGCGCATCAGGTAAAAACTAACAATCTTGAATACTCGCTTGCCATCGCCCCAGCTGCGGACGTAGACATACTTGTTGTCACAAAGTTTAGTGACCGGTTCGGCCACGACGCCGGTCTCTTCCTTCACCTCGCGCACGGCGGCAGCCTGCGGTTTTTCGCCCGTATCCACCAGGCCCTTAGGGAGTGCCAGCACGGCCCGGCTGCGCTTGCGCGGCGTCTTCAGAGGTTTGGGACTTTCTTTCCGCGGCTCACTTTTCTGCGGTTCATTCTTCTGTGGCTCAATCAGTGCGACGTGCCACACTCCTGAGATCTCCCGAAGCACCACGCCGCCCGCTGAAATTTCTCGTGGCATACGCTTACCTTATCGCGAATCCGGAAAGTGGTGTTGGCGCGTGCTAGCTGCCGAGTTGCGCACGAGCTACACGGTATCAGGAATTTCAGAGGTTCCCAGTCTCTTGCTGGATTCGCTGCCAGACGCGTTCCACGTGGCGGGCCTGGGTATTGGTTTGGCCGACGCAGAGTCGAAGCGTGAGTTTGCCGTCGAGCTTGGTATGCGTGAGGTACAAATCGCCGCTGCCATTCAGCCGGTCCATCAGAAGTTGATTAGCGTGATCTCGATTAGTATTGTCCCCCGCGCGCAGCCGGAAGCAGACGAGGTTGAGCAGGGCGGGCGCGGCCAGTTCGAAGCGCGAGTCTTCACCCACCCAGCCGGCGAATTGCTGCGCCAAACGCACGTGCTCGCGGATGTGGTGCTGCAGGCCTGCAATCCCATAATGCCGGATCACGAACCAGAGCTTGAGCGAGCGAAAACGGCGCCCGAGCTGGATGTGCCAGTCGCGATAATCAATGACCGCGCCAGACTCCGTTGCCTGGTTGCGCAGGTATTCCGGCAGAATCGAGAGCGTTTGGATCAGGTGCTTGCGGTCGGCGACGTAGAAGACGTTGCAATCGAAGTTGGTGAACATCCATTTGTGCGGATTGAAGCAGTAGCTGTCGGCGAATTCCACGCCTTCGTGAATGAAGCGGAATTCCGGGCAGAGCGCGGCCGTGCCGCTCATGGCCGAGTCCACGTGCAGCCAGAGATTGCGGTCGCGGCAGATGCGGCCGATTTCGCGGACAGGATCAATCGCGTTCGAAGACGTCGTCCCCACGGTGGCGCAGACGAAGCAGGGAATCAGGCCGGCCTTGACGTCGCGCTCGATCTGGCTGGCCAGCGCTTCGGGGCGCATGGCGAAGTTCTTGTCTACTTCGATCTGGCGCAGGTTGTCCGAGCCCAGGCCGGCAATCTTTACCGCTTTTTCGATAGAAGAGTGCGTTTGCGTGGAGCAGTAGGCCGTCAGGCGGCCATCGCACCCTTTGCGATTGCTGGCGAACTTTGTCGCACGTTCGCGGGCGGCCAGCAGTGCGGAGAGCGAGGCACTGGACGCCGTGTCCTGAATCACCCCGCCGCCGCTGCTCGTCGAAAGAAATTTTTCTGGCAGGCCCAGCATGGGCACCAGCCAGTCGAGCACATGCGTTTCAAGCTCTGTGCAAGCCGGACTGGTCGACCAGAGCATGCCTTGCACGCCTAATCCAGAAGAAAGCAAATCCCCGAGAATAGCCGGCCCCGAGGCATTCGCCGGAAAGTAGGCGTAGAAGTTGGGCGACTGCCAGTGCGTGATTCCCGGAAGGATGACTCGCTCAATGTCGCCAAGAATCTGGTCGAAGGCTTCGCCCTGCTCGGGCGCGTTTGGCGGTAGCTTCGAGCGAATATCTCCAGGCTGCACGCGCGACAGAACCGGGAAGCTCTCAATGCGGGAATGGTAGTCGGCGATCCAGTCCACCACTGCGTGGCCCTGGCGGCGAAACTCCTCGGGAGACATGTGGAATGATTTTGGCATAGGAAATTTTGTAATCGAATAATTTGGTAATTTTGCAATTTAAAACCCAGCGCCGTTAAATTACAAAATTACCAAATTACAAAATCCTCACTTCGATTCATCCAACCGTCCGTAGTACACCCGCGTGTTGTATTCGAATTCGACCCTGTCGTCCGCGGCATGGGCGCGAAGAATCCGCTGCAGTTCCTGCATCATCGGCGCGTGGTTGGGATGACCCTCGAGCGGCGCGTATGAAGAAGACAACAGTCGTCCGGCAGTGCCTGCGTAGTCAAACTGCTGACTCAAGTCGAACACGCGTTCCTGGTGCGAAGCCGGCGCAAAAAATTCGTGAATCATGGCGGTGGTGCGTTCGTGGCGAACCTCCTTATAGTCGGTGCCGTAAGTCAGCAGAAGCTGCTCGTATTCGCGCAGAAAAGGAGTGCTCGCGGTGCGGCGTTCATTCCATATCAACACGCACCATCCCTCCGGCTTCAGGATGCGGGCGAATTCCGCGCGCGCGCGAGGCAGGTCGAACCAGTGCGCTGCCTGGGCGGCGGTGACGAAGTCGACGGAAGCGGAGCCGAGCGTCGTTTCCTCCGCGGTTCCGGCAACCGAGACCATCCGGCTGTAGCGTTCGAGTTGACGCTCGCCCATTTCACGCATTTCCGCGTTCGGTTCGACGGCAAAGACCGAGTTCCCGTTTTCCAAAAGCAGGCGGGTAAACACGCCGGTGCCGGAGGCGATGTCAGCGGCGATGTGACTCGACCGCAGTCCACATTCGAGGCGAAGCAGGTCGAGAACCTCCGCCGGATACCCCGGGCGATAGCGGACGTAGTTCTCCACCCGATCGGAAAAACGCGCCGTTGGCGATTTAGTCATCGCGTTTTAGTGTAACCCGTTCCAGCGGCGGCTCGCTCCACACGGTACAATCTCTATCTTATGTTTGGGTTCTGTGCCGGCTGCATCGGCATTTTCTACAAGGAGCTTCATGAAACTTCTTTCGGGTGCAATTCTGTTCTTAGCACTGGTTGGTTCGAGCCTGCTGGCGGTTGATCAAAGCGGCAAGAAAAAAGACAAAGAACAGCCGGACAACTGGTCCATCAGCGGGTTCCGCGATGTTGCCGGCGAGCGGGAAGTCGAAGCGAAGTTCATGGCCGTGCCCGACCCCAAGCTGGCGGAAGAGCATCTGCGCATTCTGACCCAGGCCCCGCACATCGCAGGTTCTCCGGAGGACAAAGCGACCGCCGAGTACGTGGCGAGGAAATTTCGCGACGCCGGACTCGACACCGAGACCGTCGAATACAAAGTGTGGCTGAACTATCCGGCGGAGATCAATGTGGACCTGACCGCGCCCGACGGCGTCGAGATGCACGGGCCACGGCGCGAGCACGTCGACGACGATCCCTTTCAGGATGATCCACGCGTCGTGATGCCTTACAACGGCATGTCACCCTCGGGCGATGCCGAGGCGGATGTTGTCTACGCGAACTACGGCTCGCCGGCGGACTTCGACAAGCTGAAGCAGATGAACGTCGACGTTCGCGGCAAGATCGTCATCGTCCGTTACGGCGAGAATTTTCGCGGCGTGAAAGCCTTCGTGGCGCAGGAACGCGGCGCGGCGGCAGTCATTATTTATTCCGATCCGAAGGACGATGGCTACTACCGCGGCGACGCCTATCCGAAAGGGCCATGGCGCCCGGCCAGCGGCGTGCAGCGCGGATCGGTCGGATACATGTTTCAGTTTCCTGGAGACCCCACCACGCCTGGAGTGGCGTCAGTTGCCAATTTGCCCGATTCGAAGCGTATTTCTCCCGCCGACTCCGAGCAGTTGCCAAAGATTCCGGTGACTCCGCTTTCGTACGGCGATGCCTCGCCGATTCTCGAGCACCTCGGCGGACCAGCTTCTCCGCGCGAGTGGCAGGGAGCGCTGCCGTTTACTTACCACGTCGGTCCCGGCCCCGCGAAAGTGAAAATGCACCTTAAGCAGGATTATCAATTCCGCACCATCTGGGATGTGATTGGCAAAGCTCGGGGAACATCTTCGCCCGATGAATGGGTGGTCGCGGGCAATCATCGCGATGCCTGGGTGTATGGAGCGGTGGATCCGAACAGCGGCACGGCGGCAATGCTGGAAGCGGTGCACGGTTTGGGTGAACTGCTGAAGTCGGGTTGGAAGCCCAAGCGCACGATTGTGATTGGAAGCTGGGATGCGGAAGAAGAAGGATTGATCGGTTCCACCGAGTGGGGTGAAGATCATGCGCAGGAACTGGGGAACGCTGCCGCTTATTTCAATATGGACGTGGCGGTTGCAGGCAAGAAGTTCGGAGCCTCCGGTGTGCCGACTCTGAAGGAGTTCATCCGCGAGATCGCGAAGGCGGTGCCGTCGCCGCAAGGCGGAACCGTATACGAGGCGTGGAAGAAGACGAGCGAGCCGAGCGCCGAGAACAACCGTCCGCAGGAGACCAGCACTTTCCGTCCGGCGCCGAACGCAACGCAAAGCGATGTGCCCGTCGGCGATCTCGGCAGTGGTTCCGACTACACGGTATTCCTGCAGCATCTGGGTGTGCCTTCCACCGATATCAGTTCGACGGGCGAGTATGGTGTGTATCACTCGACGTTCGACGACTTTACCTGGTTCAAGAAATTCGGCGATCCCGATTTCCGCTATGAGCAGCAGATGGCTCGCGTTTACGGTTTGGAGGTGCTGCGCATGTCCAGCGCCGACGTGCTTCCGTATGACTACGAGAACTACGGGAAGGAAATTCTGGACTACCTCGATGCTGCGAAAAGCAAGAGTAAAGACCGCTTCGGAGACAAAGGACCGGACTTCTCGACAGCCCTTGAAGGCGCGCGCCGCCTGCAGGAGGCGGGTGCAAAAATTTTACAAAAACAGCATAAAATGACTGCCGCGCCGGATCGGATGAATGCTAAACTTCGGGAAGCAGAGCGGGCCCTGCTCATTCCAGAGGGACTGCCCAACCGTCCATGGTTTCACCACGCCATTTACGCCCCGGGACAATACACGGGGTACGCAGCCGTGGTGATTCCGGGGGTGAACGAGGCGATTGATCGGGGCGATCTTCGCCGGACCGAACAACAAATCGCTGTGCTGGCGGCCGCCTTGAACCGCGCCGTTCTGGTTCTGGAGCAATACCGCTGACTGCGGCCAGAAGGCGGCGCCTCAACAGTGCGGCAACGTAAACGCCGAGGCGACACGAGTATGGCACTGGCAAGAATCATTACGCGTTCTCATCCGTGCTCGCGAGAGCTGGCGCTGGATCTGCTTGCCCGCGGTTACACCGTCGAAATTGTTTCGCCCGAAAAAATCCCCGACAATATTGCCGATCTCGAATTAAGGGTTGATACCGGCCCAGGAGATCAGTTGATCGCCAGCGTGGAGGCACACAACGGCGAGCGTTCAGCTTCGCTTGAATTCTTGCATCATTTGAAAGCGCCGATGGTGGACTTCATTCGCAGACCGCCAGAGCCTCGTGCAGCCGTTCACCTTTCCGAAGAGTCTGTCAGCCTCAACCCCGAGCCCAGCATCGAAGATGTGGAATTACCTGCGGACGCTTCGCAACTGCCTGCGATGATTGTTTCCCCGATGGCAGAAACAAAGGTCGATGCCAGGCGCGATCCCGGATTCGACATCGACATCAACATCAAAGAAGACGCGCGTCCAGTCTTGCCGACGACCCCGTTGCCATCGCCGCCGGTGGAACCGCCAGGCTATTTTGCGGTGGATGAATCGATGATCCTCCTGCCGAAGATCGTGCCTGCAACGGTTGCCGAGCCTACGATTGCCCGGCCCACGCGACATCCGCAACGTCAGGCTCGCTCCGCGAGATGGCTCTGGGCCGCTCTGACTTTTGCCGGCGTGGTGCTGCTGGCCCTCGTTCTCGCGTTTGGCTTACGTCAGACTGGCAAGGCGTCCGCTCAGAGTTCCGAGGCAGCGCCAGTGGAAAGAATCGCGGCAGCATCCAGCGAGGAGAACTTGTTGAATGTCCCGGATCCGGGAAAAGAACCGGGAAAAGAACCGGAAAAAGACCCCGAAAAATCGGGAAGAGATCTGGGACAAGTCTCCGCTTTGGCAGTCGCGCCACCAGTCATAAAATCGAAAGGGAATTCAGAGCACGCAACGAAGGCGCGGCAGGCCGCGAAGGCCGGCGCTCATGCCGCGGGAACTTCGAACGGCAGCCGGCGAGCGAAGCTTTTACGCCGGCACGGCGACGACTTGATCGCGCGCGACACTGTTACTTATCTCGACAAGCGTACTGCCGACGACGCTGCCGCGAGAGCCAAGGTGGCGAAGAGTTCCGCTCACCACAAGAGTTCGTACCAGCAGGGCGGCGTGATCGCCGCGAGCACTGTTACCCAGCTCAAAACCAATCCACCTCCGAAAGAGCCAAAGTAGCACTCCGGCATCAGACACCACTCGTGCGCGCACACGCCGGACGAGCGGCCGACTTCGCCGCGATTGATATACTCGAACTTCGCCGAGCTTGCGCCAGGACGATGAACCCGCAGATCGCCATCCAGCACGTGTTGCACGACCTGCCTTCGGCAGCGACGGCGACATTCCTCGCGCTTTTCCCCATCGTTAATCCTTTGGGCGGCGTTCCGATGTTCTTCAGCCTTACCACCGACTACACGCCGGAAGAGCGCCGTCGCACCGCATTGAAGATTGCCGTTGATGTCATCGCGATCCTGGTCGTCTTCATGCTCTTTGGCCGGTTCGTCCTCAATTTCTTCGGAATTTCGCTGCCGGTGCTAAAAATTGCTGGTGGATTGATCGTGGCCAACACGGCTTGGGGCATGGTGACGGCTCCAGTCGCATGACGATGGCAGAAAGCAGCGAGGCTCTGACCAAAGACGACATTTCGCTCACGCCCATGGCGATGCCGATGCTCTCGGGACCGGGCTCGATCGGCGTGGTCATGGGACTGGCCGCGCACGTCGATCATTTTCTTTCTTACTTGGGAATGATCGTCGGAATTGTTGCGCTTGGCCTGACCTGTTATCTGTTCCTGCGATTGGGAGGTCCATTTGTAAAACGTCTTGGTCCTGGCGCTTTGGGTGCGATCAACCGCATTTTCGGATTCCTGATCCTGGCGATTGCGGTGCAGTTGGTATGGAACGGCGCTGCGGATTTCCGAGGCTGAATGCCGTCACAGGCGAGAAATCAGTCCGCGTTTCCGGCCGCTGCTACCGCCTCTTTTTGCATGTGCCGGCCGACCAGGGCAGCGCAGGACTCGATGAATGTTTGCTCTGGTCGAGTGAAGGTATCCGCAAAGTAGCTCTCGATACAGATCTCTGCCACGACTCGATTCTTCACGAATATCGGCACTACGATATTGGATTTCACGAGATCCGACCCGAGGTAGCGAGGATCGGCCGTAACATTGTTGATGGCCACGGTTTCTCCGGAAGTGGCTGCGGCTCCGCATAGTCCTTTGTCGAGCGGGATACGCTGGGTAGGAACGAAGCTGCCGGCACAGGGTCCCAGCACCAGAGCTTCGAACGCGGGGACTTCCATGAAATAAAAGCCAACCCAGTTGTAGCGGGTCATCGCTTCATGAAGGCGGTCGGCGATGTGTTGCATGAGAGACTTCACCGACTTCACTCCATCGGCGGAACGGCCGTATCTTTCAAATTCTTCCAGCAGTTCGTCATACTGTGACATCGGGAGCGGGATCTCCTTATTTGGGTTCGTCGACAACTTGCATTTTATGCTCGCTGGGCTGGTCCTCTCCGGCTGGTTACTGTTTAGTACTGGGTTCGGTACCCCCCCCCCCCCCCCCCCCCCCCCCTCCCACCCTTTGCCGTGATCATTGGAGGTAATATCAGACTGTCCCCTAGTCTAACAACTGA
>Ga0187862_10005865_pt1 | contig 11236 bp, 9 predicted proteins | sample June2016WEW_10_1_FD_133003 | JGI IMG/M metagenome (GOLD analysis project Ga0187862, IMG submission 133003) | Peatland microbial communities from SPRUCE experiment site at the Marcell Experimental Forest, Minnesota, USA - June2016WEW_10_150 | ecosystem: Environmental > Terrestrial > Soil >...
GTAGCTGTAATTGATGAGGAAAACGTGCGTTTGATCGAAGTCCGAAGAGGCATAGTTGCTCTTCAGGTTCAATGGATTGTCCCCGGTAAAGAAGAGACCCAAGCCGCTCTGTTCGTCGAGAGAATGCGACCAGGTATAGGAAGCGGTGATTTGAAATCCATTGGACATGCGCTTGTGCACCTGAACCTGCAACGCATTGTAGTTGGAGTTGCCAATGGCCTCGTAGAGCACGGAGTTCATGTCATAGCCGGGGTACGGAACACGCGTGGGCGCGTTGCCGGAGTACTCGTTGGTGTAGATGGGTTCGGTATCGAGAGGGCCGTAGTTCTGCGGCGACAACGGGCTCGTACCTCCATAAGAAGACATCTGGCCGTTCACGGGACTCTGCGCCGTCGCGATCAGCGGCTGGTTAAAGGGAATGGGGATAATTTCATGCGTGCCGTGGTTACCCACGTAGCCGATCTCGAAGAGCCAGTTATTAAAGGCCTGGTATTGCAGGTCAAACGTCCAGTTCTGCGTGTAAGGCAGTTTATTGCTGATGTCATAGCCGCCGAAGAGGAAGGGGCCAAAGAGGTTGCCCGCAGGCCAGCAGCCAGGATAACCACACGCGGTGTCCTGCAGGTTGGGCAAGGAGGCAAGGAATGCCGCGCCGGTGGCCGGCGGTGCCGACGGTAGGGTTGTTCCGAATGGCTCAGACAAAGTCGCCCCCTTGGCCGTCGAAACCGCCTGTACGAACGGTGGGGCGAGCGTCACACCGAAGGGGCCGTTAAAGCCAGCGCCGGCGCTTGGTGAGAAGTAGCTGAAGAGTTCACCGCGATCATAGTAAATACCATAGCCCGTGCGCAGGGTGAGTTTCGAGAACGGACTCCAAGCGATGCCGATACGCGGGGCGAAACCCCACTGATGATTCTGCATCAGAGAATCGCTCGCTCCCGGCGTGCCGCCCGTCTTGTTGTTCCCCGCGATTTCCAGGCCGGAGTTCGTGATCACATCTGTCCCGGAGTCACAGGAGCCATAATTGTACTCAGTCAACGTAGGGTCGGCCGGAGTTCCGTCGACCGTACACGGCACGTAGCTATACTTTGCGGGATTAAACGAGGTGAGTCTGCCATACTTTTCCGAGAGCGGCCCGTCGATATCCCAACGCAGGCCCAGGGTAACCGTCAGGTTGCTGCGCATTTTGTAGTTGTCGTTGATGTACGAACCGATGGTATTGGAGCGGTAATAGCGGCTCGCTGAACCCGCGAACTCATCCCCGCCGTGCAAAGTCCCTTCCACGAAGTTTTGGAAACTCGAGAAGTCGAGCGTATCCGTGTTCAAGTTGTTGTTGATGACATTCAACTGCGTGTGGTCCCAAAGCGCGCCAAAGCTGATGGTGTGTTTTCTCCACACCTTGCTCATGGAGGTTCCGTATTCCCATTGATTTTGGTAAATACCGCCATCGCCAAAGCTGGTGCTGGGGCCGAACTCCAGTCCTTTAGAAATGGTCGGATCCGACTTGCTGATATCGAACTGCGGGAACGTTGCCCCGCCGGGTAGCGTGATACCCATCGAACTCGCGGTGAAGCCTTGTCCTGTGCTCGCGTAGGCCTTCAGCCGTGTGAAGCCAACGTGTTGTTCCCAAGTAAGATTCGGAGACAGAATGACGGTGTTGCCGAGGGAAAATACCTGGCTGCCCGCGGAAAGTTGCTGCGAGAAGCCAAGGAGGGAGCCCACGGCGCCAAACGGGTCGGTGGTAGGATCGTTCTGAAAGTAATACTTCGCGGACAGACGATCCTTGGGGCTAATTACATAGTCGATGCTGCCAATCGCCTGATCGACATTTGCCTTCGTGTTGGGACCGTGCACAACGGCATCGTAGCCAAGGTTTTTTGCCATTGTGGGATCGGTGAATTGTGCGCTGGGAATGAGATATTGTCCGTTGGGAAGTTTGGCGTTCAAGAGGTCCATCGCCGAATCACTGATTTGTGTGGAGGTGATCGTCTTCCCGTAAGTGTTCTGAATCATGTTAATGATGCCTTGGGTGCTGCGGTCATCCGTCAGAAAAAGCGGAACGGTAACGTTTTTCGTCGAAGGGCCCGCATCAGCGATGCGCACGCCCTGGTAGGAAAGGAAGTAAAAGAGCTTGTCCTTCTTGATTGGCCCGCCAAGAGTGGCACCGAACTGGTTTCGATTCAGGAAGGGCCGGGGCAGGTATAACTCGTTGGTGAGGGGGTCGACTCCAGCGGCGTTGTAAAAGTAGGGAGAGGCGTTCATGTCGCTGTTCTGGAACTGCTCCCAGACCGCCCCATGGATTGCGTTGGTGCCAGACTTGGTGAGCACGCTGATGTGCGCGCCGCTATTGTTGCCCTGCGTCGCGTCGTACATGGAGGCGTTCACAGCGATTTCCTGGATTGCGTCGGGAGGGGGCGTGGGAAGCGCTTGGCCAATCGCAGCGTAAACGGAAGTGCTGGTCTGAATCGTGCCACCCGCCCCGAAGTTTTCACCGGTGTTCAGGACGAAGCGATTCTCTCCCACTTGGCTGGTGGAATTTCCGTTAAACAAGTTGTTCGTGCTGATGCCGTTCAAGGAGAAGCTGTTGCTGGTATCGCGGTTCCCCGCAGAGAAAATCGCCTGATTGCCGAGGCCCGCGTTCGAGCCGGAACCACCCAGAAAATCTGCGTGCACGCCCGGGCTCAAAATGGCGAGCTGCGTAAAGCTGCCGGTGCCGAGTGGAGTTTCCTCAATGGTCTGCGTATCAACCACGTAGCCGTTCGTGGTGTCGGTCTCATTCATCAGCGGTACGGCGGTAACTTCCACCGTAGAACTGACGGCGCCCACCGCCAGAGTGGCATCGACGGTGGTGGTGCGGTTGCCGTTCACTAAAATCTGCGTATGCGTTTCGGTCTTGAAACCGTTTTTCGTAAAGGAGACCTTATAAGTTCCGCCCGGGAGTTCCGGAACAAGATAGGAACCGTTCGAGTTCGTGTGGGCAACCACCTCAAGGTTGGTCGCGAGATTGACTGCTTTCACCGTGGTATCAGGGATAACGGCACCGGAGGTGTCAATCACCGTACCAGTGATGGCACCCAGCGTTTCTTGCGCTCTGGACGGCAGTGCGAAAACGAGGACAAAGAAACACAGAACAAGAACCTTTCTCAAATCAAATCTCATGAAGAATCCCTCGCTTTATCGAAAGTTTCACCGACTAAAACAAATCGACCAGGGAATCACCGCTGGATGCAGCGCGGCGGCACCGGTCCTCGAGCACAAGCTTGGACAACATGCACCCCGACGGCACATCGTCCTGAAACTAGATTCGAAATAGGCATAAGAGGAAAACAAACCAACGACTATTCCCCCATGGCACCCAAAGTGTGGCAAATTCTACACCTATCTCCTGTCCTTGCAACCGCAATTCTGTGAATTGATATGATTTCCACAATGAATTCTTGCCCCGGGGCTCCGCTTGATGCGGTACGGGAGACGGGCGGAAAAGCAGCGATATCAAGAATATGGGCGCCCACGCCGATGGTGGTCCAAGAGAAATTCCGCAGCGCTGGGGGTGTTGTCCTGCGTCACCAGAAACCTGAATTACCGGATGGCCTTAGGAATGAGGGATAGCCCTGGAGCTGCGCTCATTTTGAGAGGCCCAACCTGCTGATTGGGGACCCGCGAAACGCCATTCCGGAGAATGGCGTTCCCGGGGCAGCAAGCTAGTGCTTCTCGTCGGGGTGATTGTGGCGCCAGGTCCAATACTCCTTCTGCTCGCCGGCGTCGCGTTTCTTGAAATCGCGATGGTCGCGGTGAGTTTCAACCTCCCAGCGCTGATAGTAAACGCCCTCGTGGGCATTCCACACATGGTAGTCCTGGTAGCCAGGGTCGTAGACGCGATAAGAAGCACGTGCAGCACAACCGTTGATCAACAGAGGCGAGAGAAGAGTAAGAGCCAACAGAATGAAAGAGCCGTATTTGTGTATGCGTGACAATAGGGTATTCCTCCTTGATGGTGTGGGCTGCACCAGAATGGCAACGCCCAGGGAGACAGCACTCGTTTTGCCAAGCCGCATAAGCTACGGAGTATTTTTGATTTAGAAGAAATGAAGCGCTGGAAAGGGCATGGTTCTAGTACTTGGAAATCGCGTTTCTTTTTCCGGCGCACCTTGAAAAAATTACAGACTTTCTTCCTTCGACTGGACGCACTATCGCCGCAGAAATGTCCCACAAATCGGTTTATGCCATTGAATTCTCAGACCATTAATGAATTTGTTGCGCGTCTGGAAGCGAAGTTGCCCTTCCAGTAGCTGAATCAAGAAGCGTGGGGGGATCAGCCCGCCTCTAGAAACAAAGACGTTTCGCAAATAAACCAGTCGCTTAAGGAGGCGCTGCAAATGAAATTCGCAAAATGGAGTACCTTGATCGCGGCGGGCCTGCTCGCTTTGGGGCCATGCTTATCCGCAAAAGATCCGGGCGATGCAAAAGCCGTGGAGGATCGCCTTCAGAATTCAGGCAAGGTCATGCAGGAGATCCTGAATGTCCCGGATGATATCCCGCAAGACCTGCTCGATAAGGCGCGTTGCGTCGTCGTGATGCCTTCCGTTCTGAAGGCCGCCTTTGTTGTCGGCGGCAGCTATGGCCGCGGCACGATGGTTTGCCGTACGGGGAAGGACTTCACGGGAGCTTGGAGCGCGCCGGCCATGTTTGTGCTGGAGGGCGGGAGCGTGGGCTTCCAGATCGGCGGAGAAGCCACGGACTTCGTTTTTCTGGTGATGAACGACCGCGGCGCAAATAGCTTGCTGCATACCAAGGTGAAGTTGGGCGCGGACCTCTCCGCGGCGGCTGGTCCGATCGGACGCTCCGCTTCCGCCGACACCGACGCTTATATGCGAGCGGAAATCCTGAGTTACTCTCGCGCAAGGGGCGCGTTCGCGGGAATTTCCCTCGAAGGCGCGACGCTGCACCCGGATGAGGAAGCGAATCGCAAACTCTACGGAAACTCCGTCAGTGCCGCAACGATCATCACGGAATCGCGGGTGGATGCTCCAGCCTCCGCGCATGACTTGATCGCGGCGCTCGAGAGATCATCTCCCCGCATTCATCGCTAGTACCGCGCATTCAAACCGGCCGGAACTTTTGCCGCAAGGAAAGTGGCGCCACAAAAGTTCCGGCTGAAGTATACGGCGTAAGGACTGTAATGAGGGCCAGATGTCTCGCCAGGGAATTCGATCGAGGTAATCGCGGAAAATAATTCAGAAACCCCAGCCGGGAGGAACATTTTGTTCACGGACCACATCATCACAATCGCCGGCAGAATAATTACCATCACAAGTCACGACATTATCATGACGCTCGTTTCCCTCTTCACGGGCCTGGTGTTCTGGCTTGCGCTGTACTTCAGCAGGAAACGCGTGGTCGTGCTGAAGCGGTCCAGCGGTACCGACCAGGTGACCTTCGAATTGTCGCGCATTGCGGACGCGCTCGAACGGCTAGCCAACGGCCCCGCGGATCGCGCGATTGCGGCAGCGATGCGCCGCCAGTTTCAGTTGCAATCGCCCGCTCAGCGCGAATCAAAAGGCACCGCATATTCCATGATGCGGCGTTAGCCGGTTGACCCAGCAAATCACTTCATCCGGCAATGCAACGTACTTCCACGAGCTGAATATTTTTCATGGCACACAGCGGTCGAGAGCAAGTACTCGGCGGACTGAAGAATTTACAATCTCCTCGATTCACTAGGTTTAATCAGGGCGAACTTTGGCACGCGATGGGCACCCTCCCCGGTTCCCGTTCAGGTTTTTGGCATCAGGAGCATCACGAAGTGCAAAGGTACGATTACACTCGCCGTTGTACAAGGTGGACATTTCCTCGCGTGGTGCTTGGCTAGAGCTGTTCTCCCGCGCGTTGGATGTTGCGAATGGCGAAGGCAGCCGAAAGGCACCCTATGGCTGAATAGAGCAACCACGAGGATAGAGGTGAATCGAGCTTCTCTGCGCCATTTCCGTTCAAAAAAGAAAGAAACGGATAGAACGGATTCAGCCAGAGCGGCGCTTGGATATATGTGGGATAGGGTTGGTTGAAGCGTGCAGTGGCTGTCTGCCAGTGATCGGACCAGACGGCAAAAACAACTAGAGTCACGATGGAGAGTACGAGCACGATAGTGTAGGAAGCCGCAGTCGAATGAACGCTGCGACGGAAGACCGAGGAGCACCACAAGCCCACTGCGGAGATGCTGGCGAGTACGAGGATCGTGGATCCAACGGCTTGCAACAAATCGCGCACTTCGACCCCGCCAAATGCGAAGCAAATAGCCAGCAATGGAAGAGCGCCGAAAAGCAGCAGGAGCAGGTACAAGAACGCGGCAACGAATTTTCCCCACCAGATTTGGGGTGCACTCAGTAACGATGTGAGCAACGCCGCGAAAGTGCGTTGCTCTTTTTCGATTGTGAGACTGCCGGCACTGAAGATGGGGGCCATCAGCAGAAGCAAGACGAGTTGTGTGACCACGGCGGTGAGAAAGAGGGCGATGCCGATTTCGGCGCCCTGCAACGGATGTTGGCGGTTGGCCGGCTGCATGGTAGTGGTGGCGTAGTAGGCAAAGCAGACCGTGCCGGAGACGGTAAGGAGATAAAGAGTCGGCAAGAGCCAGGCACGCCGCTCGCGGAGGCGCTGGCGAAGCTCCTTGAGGATCATGGGATTACGGATGAAGCGGGTCATGGCGCTTTCCTCTCGAAGGTGCGACGATATTTGGCTTCCAAGCCGAGACCGCGAGTGTCGAAAGAGGTGATGGTCAAGCCTAAAGCGAGCAAGTTGCGCAGAAAATCGGAGGACTCGTGTGCTGTGCCGGGCAATGAGATTCGGCAATAGCCTTCGGATGCCTCGAGGATTCGTGCGCCAGGAATGCCTGCAAGAGCCCCCGTCACCGTATCGCGCGGGCCAAGGTAGCGAATCTCGCAATCCACACTGGCGGCTTGTTGGGTTGCGGGTAAAGCAAAGTCGGAATCTTCGCGGATGTTTTTTCCATCGGCGATGAACACAATGCGCGAACAGATATCTTCCAGGTCGGAGAGGATGTGTGAGGCGATGAGAATGGTCAGTCCTTCATCGCGAAGATGTTTGAGCTGTTCGCGGAGCGCGATTCGCGCGAGAGGGTCAAGTCCGGTGGCCGGTTCGTCCAGGAGGAGCACGGCGGGAGAGTGCAGGAGGCATTTGACAAGATGGAGCCGCTGCTTCCAGCCGAGGGAGAGGTGCTCGACGAAATCGGTGCGGCGATCGGCGAGGCCCGAACGCTCCAAGGCCTGCTGAATAGCCCGCGAGCGAACGGCGCCCTCCAAGCGAAAGGCATCCGCAAAGAACTCCAAGTACTCCTGAATGCGCATGTCCTGATAGATCCCTGCTACGTCCGGCAGGTACCCAACCGAAGCGCGAACCGGACGAGGGTCGCTAAAGACATCATGGCCCGCAACGACGGCGGAGCCTTCATCGCTCTTTATGAGTGTGGCAAGGATCTTGATCAGAGTGGTCTTGCCCGCCCCGTTGGGGCCTACGAGTCCCACAAGCTCGCCGCGACTCACCTGCAGAGAGAACCCGTCTAGGCCGCGAGATCGCCGGTAGTACTTCCGAAGCTGCTGCACTTCGATCATGGCCCCTCTCCTAAGGTCACTACTGTCAGGGAGTAGGAGCGGCGCTGGGGATTGAGATTGCGGAGAGCGGCTTGAAGTCCGCCTTCCTTGCTCAGGCCAAAGAAAACTCCCTTGGTACTCGAAAATACCTTATCGCCTTCCACCGACCAGCCGTGTATGAGTTCCAGCAAGGAAAATGGCGCTTTCTGCAACCTATTCCATTCGGCTTCGAACTCGGCGTTGCGCGCAGCAGCCTGTGGCCATCCGTCCTCTTGAGTCGAGGGCAAGTGGGCGAAGGGAGGCTGCAGGTAACCTCCCGAAGTGTAAACGATGCGACCTGTCTGCTGGCGATAGGCCAAAACCTGAACATGGGCGAGTTCCACGGAAGAACCAGCGGGAATTTTGCCGAGGAGATACACTCCATCCCTATTCACGAACAACGCCTGTTCAAAAGAGAGACCCGTGTCATTGCGAAGCAAGCCCGCTGGTTCACGCGAAATTGTGCCAGAAAAACGGCGCGCACCCTGGAAGTACAGGTCGCGGAAAGACCAACGCTGGAGCTTTATTTCGGTCTCCCAGGAAGAATCGAGGCGAACATCGGGATCGGAGTTAGCTGTGTCGAAGAGAACGTCGCCTTGAAAACTCTCCCGAGAGTTGCTCATATGAACCCAGCCGCCCGGCACGCGCGGATGAACCACGGAACGAGTGGGCGCAGAGATGCGCAACTGGGCCACGGCGGTGGCTAAGGTGGAAGGTCCATCCATCCTGTAGACGACCACCTCATCAAGGCCAAAGCTACGAGGGCGTTCGCGCTCGCTCCAGAAGAACAGGAACACGGAAAAGGCAATTGCGATGAGCGGAATGGTGATCCAGCCAAGTTCAGGGCGCCCCCACCTGTGAAGGATCACAAAATTGAACAAGCCAACGATGAGAAGATAGGCCAGGATCCACAGCAGGAGATGAAAGAAGTCTGGGAAGCGGAAGCTAGTCCCGAGGCGGTTCATTAACCAAAACGGATATTGAGGGAAATCCCTCTGTTCAACCCGGTCAAGCAAACGCTGGAATTGGGCTTGGATTTCGCCCGGAGTATTTTCGGTGAAGCCGAGTGGACGAAAGTAGCCGGCGAAATCGTCGCTGCTGACGGAAGGCAGCGCAACGAGGGTTCCCCAGCTCACGTCCAAGGGCGTGGCAGGCTTGAGATGGGCGCGGTAAATTTCAAGAAACTTCGTTGCAGGTGGCGCATTTTCTCCGCGGAAAATCTGAGAACTGCGAGCGTCGCCAAGTTGGTCTTCTACCAAGACAAGCTTCCCTCCGCCCGAAAGATACAATTCGAGTGCTTCGAGTTGGCGCGTGGATAGCTTGGCGATTGGCGCCGCCAGGATAACGGTGTTTGCCGGAGCGTAGCCCCAAAATTCCGACGGAGGATCGGACAACGACACAAGGCGAAGCTTTTTGGATTTGTTGATCTGCTCTTCGGGGCTTCCGCTGAGGAGAATCTTCTGCTGGATCGTCGTGGCGAGAGCGGGATTCGGGCAAATCAGAGCAATGATGTTGCCTTCTACTTTTGGACCGATGCGTTGCGCGGCATGACCGATGGGTGTGCCACTTGCCGTCAAGGCTTCGACGAACAGTACGGCCGCATCGCGATAGCGGACGTGAATCGGAACGGATAGGAGGCGTTCTTCGCCGGAAGCGAGTTGTGTGGGGATAACGAAGGCATCGGAAACAGGATGAACTTCAGGAATCAGAGCTACTTCCGAAACGTGCAAATCGAATGAAAGCGGCTGAGCCGTCAGATTACGTAGTTCCAGGCTCACCCTTGCGGGTAGCGCTCCCTGGGGATAGATGCCTTGCAAACCAATTTGGCGAATCTTAACGGCGACGCGTTCCTCTGCGGACACCGGAAGTGCCGCACAGACACAGAGGCAAACGGAGAGGAGGACCCGCGCTATTCGCATGGTTATGCCCTGAATAATAGTCTTAAACATAGACACCGGCAACTTGCTTCTTGTTTCTTCAAACTACTACAGAATGGATTGAATGGCTGGATCGATGGAAAGGTGTGTTACGGCTTCGCCGCTGATGACGTAGGCTTCGCCTGCGATGTTGGAGAAGTGCAGGAAGCGGCTGAGGTGGTAATCCTCATCGAGAACGCTGAAGAGGATCTGCGTTTCCGTGGGGCTCAGTTGGAAGGCGGAGAGGGCTACGGGTTGGCCGAAACTCGGCGTGACGGCGAGGTAACGGTCTACAACTTCGCGGAGATTCAGCATGGGCTTGTGACCCGCGGCCTGGACTCCTGAAAATTCATCGCGCCGAAGTGTAACGCTCCCCGCCACTCGAAGGAAGAGCGAGTTTGGCGGGCAGCCCTGGGATTCGGTAAGATGCTTGGCGGCAATTCCAACGACGGAAAGGAACACATCATGAGCTTGACGGTCGGTCACACTGCCCCGGATTTTACCTTGAAGGATCAGAACCAGAAGGAAGTGAAGCTTTCGGATTTTGCCGGAAAGAAGAAAGTTGTGCTGGTATTTTACCCGCTGGACTGGAGCCCGGTTTGCACCAACGAGCACGCCTGCTTCGTGAACGACATGAAGCAGTTTGAAACGCTGGATGCCGAGGTGCTCGGCGTGAGTGTGGACAGTGCGTGGTCCCACAAGGCTTACGCGGAAAAAATGGGCATCAAGTATTCGCTGCTGGCCGATTTCCATCCCAAAGGCGCAACGGGCGAAAAATACGGCGTGTATCTGGGCGAAAAAGGCATCACCGGCCGCGCCATTTTCATCGTGGACAAGCAGGGCAAAGTGGCGTGGGCAAAAAATTACGACATTCCGGTAGTGCCGGATGTGAAGGAAGTGGCCACGGCATTGGGTGCAGTTAAGTAAAACAAGCAGCGCCGCGCCGTGGGTTTCAATGCTTCGCCGGAGGGTTGGCGAAGGAGCGCACCAGCAGCACAAGTTCCCAGCGTTGCTCGTCCGTCAGGCGCTTTTGGAATGACGGCATGGGCTTGCGGCCTACCGTAATCTGGTAGTAGATCTCCCCGTCGGTCACCTTTTTCATCTGGGAAGCGTCGGTGAGATCGGCGGGGCCGGGGTCGTACATCATGGCGTCTGAGCCGTCGCCTTTGCCCGTGTCTCCATGGCAATTGGCGCATTTATCGGCGTAAATATCCTTCGCGGCCTTCAGAGCGGTTTCCGAGGGCGCTATGGGATTCTTGCGCTGCTTTTCTTCCTCGGGAACGGTCCACTTCTGCGTGTGAAACGCGGCGAGTCCAATCGATAGGAAAATCAAACTGAGGGTGCAGGCAAGAAGAACCTTGCGCATTGTGCGGCTCCGTTGCGCGGTGGCTGTCATGGCAACACAAAAAGTTTCGCATAACCGGGGCGCGGCGGGAAGGGCGCCATTTCCGGCCGCCAATTGGGGCCGCGATAACGGCATCCGCCCAGCCGCAAGCGGAAACTGGGTCAGCTTTCAGTTATTGAGTGAATCAGGACTCATTCCCGCACTGCCCTTCCAGCATGCATGGACTGAAAGGCTTTCATCAGCAAGCGCGAGGTCGGCCACAACGGAAGGTACAAGAAGATGCAGCCCAAACAACCGGCCAATGCCAAATGGCTTACGAATAGCCCCAATATCAGACA
>Ga0187862_10005869_pt1 | contig 11233 bp, 6 predicted proteins | sample June2016WEW_10_1_FD_133003 | JGI IMG/M metagenome (GOLD analysis project Ga0187862, IMG submission 133003) | Peatland microbial communities from SPRUCE experiment site at the Marcell Experimental Forest, Minnesota, USA - June2016WEW_10_150 | ecosystem: Environmental > Terrestrial > Soil >...
AAACTGCTGACAAATGGAAAAAAATCTCCCAGGGATGAAATGCGGGAGATTCTCGCAAGAATGACGGTGAAAACTTGGAAAAAGGACAAGGCGCGGATGAAGGAACTGTTGGCAGCATTGTAAAATGATTTTTCACCGGCATTTCCGCCGTGACCAACGCGCTTTCTTGCTTCACTCCACGGGCTGACGGTCGGCCCTGTTCCCCTCACGACCACGCCCGTTCCGTTTCGCAAAAAGCGCGCTCGTCACGAGCGGCATCGCGTGGCACCGAATGATCGGCGTGCTTCCGCCTGCGTTTCGCCGACGGTTGTTTCGCTCCGGCTGCGTTCCCGCCGTCTCTCCGCCTCCGCTTCACTTTTCCGTTCGCCGAACCACAGGCCGAAGCAAATTTTTTTAGCAGGGCACTACATAATTTCATACTCGCTATCGGGACTGAAATTTGATATACATATAAAACCCGCCAAGAAAAATGCAGCGCGGATTTGGCCTTGGCGCGACGCCAAATTAACGAAGGCAGTCAATGTCCAGGCATCTTGCATCAACATGTCGAAAAGGCGGTGAACTGTGATCCCGCCTCGATTCGACGGCTTTTTTCAAGCCGCCACGAAAAAATCGTCGCCCTACGACTACCAACGTCGCGTTGCGTGTGGTGAACGCAATGGCCGTCTCGAAGCCGAATGGTTGGCCAGCGGCGCAGAATGCAATTCCCGATCCATCAACATCCCAACCGGTCTCGGCAAAACCGCCGCCGTCGTGCTCGCATGGCTTTGGAATCGTGTTGCTCAGCCCGATGCTACGCATCGTAAAACTTGGCCGCGCCGTCTCGTTTATTGCCTGCCGATGCGAACGCTGGTGGAGCAGACCGAGCGCGAAGTCCGCACATGGATTCTGCGCCTCGCCCGCAAACACACCAAGCCTCGTGATGGTTCTGAACTGCGATGGCTTGCATTGCATTCGCCTATCATCCTCATGGGCGGTGAGGATGCCGACAAGGAGTGGGACATTCACCCCGAACGTCCAGCCATCCTCATCGGCACGCAGGACATGCTGTTAAGTCGCGCCCTTAATCGTGGTTATGGCATGAACCGCTATCGTTGGCCGATGCACTTTGGCCTGCTCAACAATGATTGCCTGTGGGTGATGGACGAAACGCAATTGATGGGCGCGGGGCTCTGGACTTCCGCCCAACTTGACTGGCTTCGTCAAGACCGCTTCAAGCCTGCGCAAAACTGCGTGACATGGTGGATGAGTGCTACGGTTGGCATCGCGTTTCTCGAAACTAAAGACCGCAAGGACGCGAAAATGGTCGCGCCTGCGAAAATCGAAATCACCGATGCCGAAGCCACGAAACTCGACATTCTCAAAGCCATCCGCCCCATTGCCAACTGGCAGCCTCCCCAAGCGAAAGCCCGCAAAGACCGCGCCGCCTTCGTTGCCGCGCTTGCCGCTGCCATCTCTGCTGAACACAAAAAACACACGCTCTCGCTTGTCGTCTGTAACAATGTTGCCGCAGCCCAAGAAATTTTCGCCACGCTCGCGTTCGCAAATACCGGCAGCGCCGAAATCATTCTGCTCACCTCGCGTTTCCGCCCCGCTGACAGAAAAGCGCATCTCGACAAACTGCTCGCTTTTGAAACCGCCCGCAAAGCCGCTGCCAAAAATGGAGATACCGCGCCCGCACATAACGGCCTGATTTGCGTGAGCACACAGGTCGTCGAGGCCGGCGTGGACATCTCCACCCGCCGCCTTTGGACGGAACTCGCGCCGTGGCCGTCAACCTTGCAACGCCTTGGTCGCCTCAACCGCGACGGCAAACTTAACACTGAAGCTTCCGCGCATATCTTTGAATTCCCAGCCGACAAAAACTCCATAAGCCCCTACGAGCCGGATGACCTGAAAGCGGCAAAGAAAATCATCGATGCATTCGTCAAGAAGAGCCAAGCCGAGCCGACCACGCCCATCCGCGAAATTCTCTCAGAACTATCCAGTCCCAGCAGCGGCGTTCACGCTGATATTGCAAAATCCCTTGAACCGAAACCCGCGTCGTTCCCACGCGCCTTCGAAGTCCACGGACTTTTCTCAACCGAGCCGGACGTTTTCGGCGGCTTCACCGATGTCAGCCTTTGGGTGCGTGGCGGTGACAAGAACGCCGATGTCACCATCTTCTGGCGCGATTGGGACGCCGCGAAGAAATCGCCAAACGCCGTCGAATACCCCGGTCCCGCGTTCCGACGCGATGAAGGTTGCGCCGTCGCTGTCTATCGCGTCCGAGAATTCGTGAAAAGCAGCAAAACCGCCTTCATCTGGAACGACCGCGCCGAAAAGTGGGAGCCAATCAAGCACGATAACATTTGTCCCGGAATGGTCGTGATGCTGCCCACACGCAACGGCGGCTACGATGTCGGCAAAGGCTGGACGGGTGCCAAACCCGACAAGCCCGCAAACACGCCGCCGCCCGGCCCGTTTGACGCCGAGGGTGAGGACGACGACAAGCAAACAGCCGCCAAGCCGCAGTGGGTCGCACTCGACGCGCACCTCGCCGCCGTCGCCTCCGAAACGGAAAAAATCTCCGCCGCGCTCGCATTGCCGTCCGCACAAAAAATCGCGCTCGTTCGCGCTGCCGCCTTGCACGACATCGGAAAAAGTTTTCCGCAGTGGCAGAACGCACTTCCGACACCACGTCCCGCCGCGACATCACTCTGGGCGAAAGCGCCATCGTTCGCCAAACGCGCCGGAATGCGCCATGAAGCTGCGTCCGCACTCGCCGCGTGGCGGCGTTATTACTGCGATCATGCCGCCGACTTTCCCGCACTGACGATCTACCTTATCGCCGCACACCACGGGCTTGTCCGCACGGTTCTCAATTCGCGCCCCGCGCCCGCGAAACAGCCCAATGTCGCCGGCATCCCCGTCACCGAACCGCCGTCCGCGTTGCCGTGGCACGAAAAATCCGGCGACAACTGGCAACTGGACTTCACGCCCGCCGCTGACGGTGCCAATGGCACATTTTCCGAAAACGCGAACGGCGAACTCATCTTCACGCCCGCCACGCCCAGCTGGTCTGCGCTCGCAGCCGACCTCCTTGGCGACTGGGAAGCCGAGACCGTGCAGGCCTCCGCCGGAGCCGTCCCTGCAGACGAACCCCGCTCACTGAACCCCTTCCATCTCGCCTTCCTCGAAACGCTTCTTCGCGCCGCCGACTGCCGTGTCTCGGCAAACGAAACGGGGATTTCCGGCACGGAGACCGCCAAGCAATGACACCTACCCCACAAAACACCACGGCGCTTCCCGTCCTCCCCTTGGCTGGACTGCATCTTGATACGCTCGGACACTACTTTGCCGCGATCGGCCTGCTGCGTCTCGCTGCCCGTCAATGGCCAACCATCAAAGGTTGCTGGCGCGACGGTGTGTTTCATCTCGTCGGCGGCCCGAAAGATTTTTCCGAACTCGAAACCTTCCTCCTGAGCATCGGCGCGAACAGCAAGTGGTCGCAATACACGATAAACAGACCCGCAAACGCACAAAGCGATTCACCCGAAAAGAAAACAGGCGACCTCGCACTCTGGCTGGCAAATGATACTACGGAGAACGAAGCGACTTTGGCGTTGTCTCACATTGTTGCAGGGAAAAGTAGGGCATTTAACCCCGTTTTCGGCACTGGTGGCAATGCGGGGAACCGCAGTTTTTTCGAAGGTTGGGGAAAAGCACGCGATGCGGTCAAAGCCGTCACACCAAAGGCAAAGAAGAACAAAAAGAAAGCCGGGGCGGACGAAACGTCATCTGTGCTTCCGGCCGAAATGCCATCCGCCGCCAAGCAAGACCTCTCTGCTTTTCTCACCGGCGGCACCTGTTTATTGCTCTCTGATTACGGCGCGGCCTGTTGGTTCAGCGACGCCAATAAGAAATACAATTTCTCGCCGGATTCGCCGTTCCGCAAAGGGCAGATCACGCCGTGGGCGATGCTGCTGGCCTGTGAGGCGTTTCCGCTCTTGATCGGCGCGACCTCGCGTCAACTTGGCTCCGCCCGCGAAGGCACCGGCGCGTTTCCGTTCGTCACAAAAGGCACTGCCCCGGAAAATGAAAAAGAAGTGGAGACACTGACCGGCGAATTTTGGGCACCGGTATGGAGCAGGCCGCTCTCCCTCGCTGAGGTTTCTGTGCTCTATAAACGCGGCCGCGCCGAGGCCAACGGACGGGGCGCCATCACCTCCGCCGCGTTCGCCGCCGCGATTATCCAGCGCGGCACCGATACTGGCCTCACCGAGTTCCGGCGCTTCTCGCTTCTGCATACGACCAGCGCACAGACCTTCGAGTCGCGCCTCGCGTCTGTCCATTCGCTTACAGGGACATACGTAGCTGACACCGCGCAGGCCTGGGCCGTCTCCAGCATTATTCGTTTTCGCGATGCGCTTCCTCGCGAATTCAAGAAAGGCAAATCATGGGTGTATCGCGGACTACAGGGGCCGATTGACACCGCGCTCGTGCGTCTCTCCACCTCCGGTAACAACGACGATTTGCTCCGGGAAAACTCGTGGGCCTTGCTCGATGCCGTTTTCGCTTCGCTCAAAAAGACCGCAAACAACAAAACCTACCGCGAACGCGAACCCGCGCTTGAATTGCTGCCCGTTTCGTGGGCGATTTCGTTGCTTAAAAAAGAACGCGAGTTCGCGCCAGAAATCCGCATTGCACTCGCCCTCGCCACGCTTCAAGCCGGGACACAAAAGAAAGATTTCGGCCGCGACGACACCCGCAAGCGCGACCTGCCCGCCCCATTCTTCGCCTACCGTGTCGGCGTTGTCCCCACATGGAAAAACAAATGGAACCGCGTCAAAATCGCCAAGAACACACCATTGCGCATCGAATGGAGCGAACGTCCGCTCATGGAGAATCTAATTGCCGTCATCCGCCGCCGTGTCGCCGTCGAAGCGAACACGCAGAGCCAACCGCCCTTCAACACACAACTCACACTGCCACTCGCCGATGTCTTCGCCTTCCTGAATAATGAAACCGACGATGCCGCGCTCGCTCGCTGGCTCGATCGTTTTCTGATCTTCGACTGGTCGTTTCTCCAGACCATCGAGCGTGATGTCCTTTCCACGCTCTTGCGTGCCGCCCAATCCAGTTCTGTAGGCAGCGTTCACGCTACCGAAGCCGTGTTTTGTTTCCTCCGCCCGCTCTTCCACACTTATACTTTCACGCGAATTCAGTCCGAACCAAAATCAGACAAAACACCGACTGCCGGAATGCTCCGCCCGCTTGTCGCTCTCCTTGAGCGCGGCGATACCGCCGCCGCGTTTTCCGCCGCGCAAAGCCGCTACAAAAACCTGCTCATCGAAACGGTTGATTTTTGGGAAACCAGTTTTGCCCTTTCAGACCCGCGACGCCTGCTCGCCGCGCTGCTCCTGCCCGCGTCGCCGACCGCCGTCGCTAAACATTTTTCACGTTTTCAATTCACCAAATCATTAAACAAGAAACAAAAAACATGAGCACACCTACACTCGACACCGCCGCTCTTTTGAACGGCACCCAAAACCGCTTCGTCATTCAGGCGACGCTCAAACCCGTCGCCGAAAAAACGCGCTTCCAACCTGCCGGATTCCCCGAAATCGGACACGTTATCTACGACGCACCTCAACCTGATGGCTCTCGGAAAAAAGTCTGCATCGTGGATAGTGCCGCAAGCATGGCGAACCACCTCGAAACCGTCTGCGTCAACGCTTTCGATCAAACGCTCGTGGATGAACTCAACGGCCTTCCTTACGTCCAGTGTGTCACCGGCGATAACAAAGACGAACTCGTCGTCACCACCCTTTCCGAAGCCCACCGCCTTGCCTCGGATTATTTCCTTGATGGAAAACTCATTGATGAAAACGGCAAGCTGTCCGCCAAAAAGTTCGTCGAAGAATTGCGCGACGACACCGACAAGTTCGGATTGCGAAACCTCGAAAAGAAGACACACCCGCTTCCTGCACAGTGGTGGAACATCTTTCGCACCATCTTCCGCTACGATCCAAACTCGCTGGTGCATGGCATTCTGTTTCCCGCACTTGGCATAAAATTGCCCCGCACCCTTACCGCGACTCTCGACGCATTTGACGCGGCCCGAGTTGGCACTTCCGGCGTGAAGTTCGACAAACTTGAAAAAACCAAATCCAAACAATCCATTTTCGCGAAGGATGAGGAAATCGCCTCCGAAATCCGCGCCACCTTCGTCATTGATTTGTCGCTTATTCGCTCTTTCGGACGCGATGAAGATAAAGGTCTCAACGCCGCGCAAAAGCAACTCCTGCTCGGCCTCGCGCTCTGGAAAATAGGCAAACTCCTTTCGTCTTCTTTCCGCTTCCGCTCCGAATGCGATTTGGAACTCGAAGGGATCAAAATTGATGGCACGGCCGGCGAAGTTTCTGCGCTGAACGTCGCCATCGGCGATCTCATCACCAAAGCCGGTTTCCAAGGTCCGCGTATCACCAAGGTTTATTGGCCGGACAGTGAACTTTTCAAACCTGCAAAAGACAAGGATGCCAGTTCGCAGGACGGCGAGAGCGATGGTGATAGTGATGAAGGCGAGGACGAAAAAGAGTGACCTGCTATGCGTATCCTTCTGAAACAGAGTTTCCCGCTAGGACGTTACCACGCCAATCCGTGGCGCGCCTTTGCGTTCGACGACCCACATGGCGAGTGGCCGCCCTCGCCGTGGCGACTCCTTCGTGCTGTTCTCGCTCGCAGTTTCCAACTCTCACGCGAGCGCGAAAACGCCAGCGACGATGACCTGCGGAAGAAACTCGTCAATGCGTTTTGCGAAAGCAAAATCTCATTTCAACTCCCCGCTCAATCGTGGCGTGGTCCCGGTTTGCAACAATACCAGCCGGCGGAGTTCAAAGCATCGAACCCGCTCCCGCGAAAATTCGTTGTGTGGAAGATTGACGAGAAATTCAGAAGCACTCTCCAAACGCTTAATTTCACAATTCCCGAAGTCGCTTCCTTCATCACTTGTTATGACGATGCCGACAAAAGCATGGTCGAACTCTTTAACGCAAATATGGAAAGCATTGCCGTTGAAGAAACCATTCCAGAGACCAAAAAAGGAATTAACGGCCATATAAAGGAAAGGTTGGGTAGCAGAAAACCGAAAGACCTCTGGTTACCGCAGAAGCAAAAGCCAGCCCAACAGCAAAAGGACAGGGAACTGGCAGCGATTGGTGGGAAAAGATACAAGCATTATTTCCCTGATGCCAAAACCTACAACACCACTAAAAACAAAGATAACTTCTGGCTCGTTTCGGCCGAACTCGACGCACTGTTCTGGTTTTTCGATGGTGAGAATTGGACGAATGAATTGCTTGCGCACCTCGACGATTGCCTCGCCCGCATGACTTATTTCGGACGCGCCGAATCTATCACCACGATTGAGCGATTGGAAAACGATGGCCACGGCATCAACGCCAACTGCGAATTGAAAGAGAAACGCACCGCGACCTCCGTTCCTGTCCTGTGTCCAAACGGCACCGCGACCTTGGAACAGATCGCTTGCCAAACTCATGAAGATGCTGTCGTAAATTCCACCACACCACCCGGCGCTACCTGGAAATACGCTGAACGCCCTGCTCAAGTAAGACCCGTTGCCAAAGCTCCGACGCGCAAAATTCTTCCGGCTACTCAGATCGTTCAATTCGCCATCGGCGGACGTGTCTTTCCGTCGCTCCGATACTGGCTTCGCATCACCGAGAAATTTCGTGGGATCGCCTTGCGTCAACTCGCTCAGCAACTGACTGGAAAACGCGACGCGAAGTTTGCCGAACTGCCACCCGAAACCCGCGCCAAGTTTTCGTTGCTTACCGGAAAAGGTGCCGTGGACACCGTGCTTGCCGGACATCAACACGCCGCGTTTTTCCTCATTCCCGATTCGCAAGGGAAACCCTCACGCTTGATTTGCTGGCGCAAAGCCCCCTTTACCAACGAAGAGCAAACCGCCCTCCTCGCCGCCGCCGAGGTGCCGCTCTCGTGGAATTTCGGCAACGACGATTGGAAACTGCGACTCGTTCCGCTTCCCGCCGAAACGCCTTTACCTCCAGACAAAAACATTTTCGGAGAAAGTGTGGTCTGGGAAACACTCACGCCGTTCGTTCCACCGCTTCATATATTCGGAAGAAACAAGAAACCAAAGAAGGGTTGTGAAATCGGAACACAAATCAAAAAGATGCTTTCCACCTGTGAATTGCCAACAGCGAGTGCGACCGTTCTTTCTCCATCCGACGCCCCTGCCCAATGGGTGAAAGTCCACCGCCCGCATCGTTCTCGCCACGAACAAGCCAACGATGACAAACGGGCGTTTAGAATCCGTTTACAATTTGAGAAACCTGTCAAAGGTCCTATTTTTCTAGGCCACTCCTGCCATTTTGGCCTCGGCCTTTTTGCGCCAGATCTTACCGGCGATGGCATATAGGTAGCTGTTTAACAGCCTCGAAATGTTATGAACGACCAAAATCCACCGGCCTCGACCGAAAATCGTTTGAGCGAAACGGAACCTTCACCAGCAACAAGAAGGTTTTCACCGGACATTCCCAAAGCGAGGGCAGATGGCCTCGCCAGAAGGGAACAACCGCGTCCGTCCGCTGCCGAGCCAAAACAGTTGAAAATCGTGGTGCATGTTGCGCCAGCCGAAATACAGCCAGCGGCTGAAGTTGCTACGCCGCCAACCTCGAATTCTCCGCCAGCCCAACCAGCGCAATCGTCACAGATTTCGGAACGAAAATTGCCCGCTGATTCCGAACCGCAACAAATTCCCGCGCGGATGTTGAATGAGTTCGTATATTGCCAGCGATTGTTCTATTACGAATTTGTCGATGGAGTGTTTGTGGAAAGCGCCGATACGCTGCGCGGCGGTGCAATTCACCAGCGCGTTGATTCGGGCACCGGGGCGTTACCAGCGGCCAAACGAAAATCGGAAGCCGGCAAGCCAAAAGAAGGGCAGGGAACAACGGCGGATGCTGCCGACTCTGCAAGCAAGGCGACTGAAACGCAAAGCACAGAACCCGAAACAATTCACTCGCGCTCCGTGCAAATGGGATCGGAACGGCTAGGAGTGGTTGCAAAAATGGATTTGGTCGAATCCAAGACCGGCAAGGAAGATTTGCTCACCGCGTTGGAGGTCTGTCCGGTTGATTACAAAGCGGGCGCACCCAAAGAAGGCGAGGAAGCCAATGAATTGTGGGACACGGACAAAATGCAGCTTGGATTGCAGGCACTGATTCTGCGCGACAATGGCTACGCCTGCAACGAAGGCATCATCTATTATCGTGCCACCAAGCAACGTGTCCGCCTGCCGATTACGTCTGAACTGGAAAACTGGATTCTGCAAAACATTGCGGAGGCCAGACGAATCGTTACCGGGCCGATTCCACCACCGTTGGTCAATTCGCCGAAATGTGTGCGCTGCTCGCTCGCGCCGGTGTGTCTGCCGGACGAAACCCGGATGCTGGCCGAACCGCCGTCAATTGACGTGGATTTACCGGAGAAATCAGATTTGTCTGCACAAAAACCGGCAGAGCCTCCCCGGAGATTGATTGCCGCGCGTGATGATACCCGCCCGCTTTATCTTAACACGCAGGGCTTTCGCGTGGGATGCAAGGACGAAGTGTTGCAGGTCAAAGAAAGGGACAAGGTCGTTGATGAAGTGCGCCTGCGCGACCTTTCGCACGTTGCGTTGTTCGGCAACATTCAAATCTCGACCCAGGCGGTTCAATCGCTCTGCGAAATGGAAATTCCCGTCACTTATTTTTCGATGGGCGGTTGGTTTTATGGAATCACCCGTGGTCACACGTTGAAAAATGTGTTTCTTCGCATGGAACAATTCCGGTTGGCGCGGGACGAAACCAAATGCCTGTCGCTGGCGAGGCAGTTTGTGCATGGGAAAATCCGCAATCATCGCACGCTGCTGATGCGAAACCATTTGGAACCACCAGAGCCGACAATCATGAAACTCAAGCGGGCATCGGAAGACGCGCTGGCTGCCGCGTCAATCGAGGAACTTTTGGGAATCGAAGGCGCTGCGGCGAGCCAGTATTTTCAGCAATTCAACGGCATGGTGAAAATTGCCGACGAGTTGGCTACGGAACACAATCCAGCAAAAGATGTGAAGCAACTCGCCTTCAATTTCAACTTCACCAATCGCAACCGGCGTCCGCCCACTGATCCCGTCAACGCGATGCTTTCATTGGCTTACAGCATGTTGAGCAAGGATTGCACGCTGGCGGCACTGGCAGTGGGGTTCGACCCTTACATTGGTTTTTTCCATCAGCCGCGATTCGGACGACCGGCGTTGGCTCTGGATTTGATGGAAGAAATGAGACCATTGATCGCCGAGTCCACAGTGTTGAGCTGCATCAACAATCGCGTCGTCACGGAAAAGGATTTCGTGCGTGCGGGCCAGGCGGTGAATCTCACCGCGCCAGGGCGAAAACGCTTTTTCCAAATGTATGAACAGCGGATGAGTTCACTCATCACGCATCCATTATTCGATTACAAAGTCAGTTATCGCCGGGCACTTGAATTGCAGGCGCGGCTGCTGGCTAAAACACTGACCGGCGAAATCGCCGAATACATTCCCTTGATGACGAGGTGATTTATGCGAACGACATACATGGTTTGCTACGATGTGGCGGATGACAAACGATTGCGACGCACCTTCAAAGCCTGTCGCAGTTTCGGCGATCATCTTCAATTTTCGGTTTTCGAGTGTGACCTGAATCCGTCCGAGAAAATCGAATTGGAAACGGCGTTGAGTCAGATTATCAACAAGGACGAAGACCAGGTGCTGTTCATCTCGCTTGGTCCGGCTGAAGGGCGCGGCGACCGGGTGATCACCGCAATGGGACTGCCCTATACGAAAATAGACGCGCCGTGTTTTGTGTTTTGAGTTTTTACTGTTCTTTGACAATTGAACCCGCGAGCGGCGGGGTGATGCGGAAAACCCCGTCCGCGCTCGCATGACGTAACCGCCTCAAAGCAAGCTGATAATGACAAAACAACCAGACATCACAAGCACACTGACATTCAAAACAGCGCAGGCTGTCGCAATTGCAGCATTGCGAGCTTGCGCCAGAAGGAGTAACAGTAGGACTATTTCCGCGCCCGCGCGGGCGCGGCCCCGTTGAAGCAAGTGGATGATGCTGGGGTGGTGCGCGTCTGGGATATTTCCGCGCCCGCGCGGGCGCGGCCCCGTTGAAGCAGTATC
>Ga0187862_10005875_pt1 | contig 11224 bp, 8 predicted proteins | sample June2016WEW_10_1_FD_133003 | JGI IMG/M metagenome (GOLD analysis project Ga0187862, IMG submission 133003) | Peatland microbial communities from SPRUCE experiment site at the Marcell Experimental Forest, Minnesota, USA - June2016WEW_10_150 | ecosystem: Environmental > Terrestrial > Soil >...
AACCGCACCAGGCGCGACCCCGGCACGGCTGTGCGAACATACCATGAGGGTCAGCTACCGACCCTCAAAAGAGGAACTTTCTACTTGGCTGGGAGTAGGAACTTTCTATTTGGCCCCAACACGTTGCCACGCATCTGGCGCGGTGATAAGCTCTCAGCGATAAGTTCAGTTCCAGGAGACCGACTTGAGCCCATCGACCGCCGCTCACCGAACGTATGCAATGGCACTCATCCTTTGCGCCGTTGCGATTCAGGCGGCGGCTCAAACCACCCCTTATACTCCACCGCCATCGCCGCGTGTCAAATTGAATTTTGACTTGAACTGGAAATTCATCCGCGACGATGTGGCCGGTGCGGAAGCTCTCGGCTTCGATGATTCATCCTGGACCACGGTCAGCACCCCGCACACTTTCAACGACGTCGACTCATTCCGCCAGATCATCTCCCACAGCGGCGGCGATCGCGGCACGTACAAAGGGCTTTCCTGGCCGGCGAAGGCCGGCGGCGGCCCGCTGTACGATATCGCCTGCCACCGCATCGACCTGATGAATTGTCTGTTCGACCGGCCCTTGCGGGCCACCGGATACCGTTCCACGCTGGTGCACCCAATCGCGGTGGAAGACAATGCCACGGTCCTGATCGAGCACGATTCAGGCCTGCGCGGAATGGTGGATGTGCGCTGGCACTCGAGGGTGGCGCGCGACGAGTTCCGCATTCGTGGCACCGACGGCGAGATGGATCTGACGCCGCTGAACGCGCCCGCGCTCAAGTTTCCCGGAGGCGCCGAAGAAGTGCCGGCGGCCGCCAACCTGCACTACCCGTGCGTCGAGGATTTTGCGCGTGCCGTATTGGAAGGCCGCCCACCGCGATCGAGCGGCGCCACCGCGCTCGAAACCGAGTGGGCGATGGGCCAGGTGCAGGCGAATCTATAAATGCCGGCTCATTTCGGGGCGCGCGAGCGTAAGAGCCTGTCAGAAAATAACCGGGCGACCCCCTTCGGTCGCGGCTCTGCTTCCGCTTACTCGATCCAGATGATTCCGCGATGAAACGCCACGGCCACGGCTTGCGCCCGATCGTTGCATCCCAGCTTGGCGAACACATTACTGGCATGAACCCGCACGGTTCCCTCGCTGATCGCCAGCCGGCTCGCGATCTCTTTGTTGGATTCTCCGTGGGCAATCAACTTGAGTATCTCGAGTTCCCGCGGACTCAGTTCGGGGCAAGGCATTCGTTCGGCCAGGCACGACGCGATCTCCTTGGGAAGCGGGCGCTGGCCCGCATGTACCGCCCGGATCGCATCCACTAATTCGCGGCCTTTTACATCCTTCAGAAAGTACGAGCGCGCCCCGGCCTGGAAGGCGCGAAACACATCCTCGGTTCCGCCGTACGAAGACAATACCATGATCCGCGCGCGCGGAAATTTCCCCAGGATGGCTGTAATCGCATCGATCCCGCTTAATCCGGGGAGCCGCAAATCCATCAGCGTGACATCCGGCTGGTGCTCTTCGAAGAGCGCCACCGCCTGCAGCCCATTGCCGGTCTCAGCCACGATCACCATGTCGGGTTGACTGTTGATGATCGCGCTTAGCCCCACCCGCACAACGAACTGGTCCTCGACGATCATGGTGCGAATTCGCCCGGCATTGTTCTTTTGGTTCATTAATAATCTCCGTGCGCCCGCTCGCCAATCGGCACTTCGACAAGCAACTCGGTCCCTTCGCCCTGCCGGCTTTTCAGCGTCAGGTGGCCGCCGATTCTTTCAGCGCGCTCGCGCATTCCAATCAATCCGTAATGCCCGTTTCCGGACGGAGAGAGGTGTTCCGGATCGAAGCCACGGCCGTCGTTGCGCACGCGCAACGCGAGCGAATCCGGCGTATATCGCAGCTCAACGTCCACAGTCCGGGCATGAGCGTGTTTCACCGTATTCGCCAATGCTTCCTGAAAAATACGCAGCAGGTTTATCTCCGTCGATGGACTCAGCTTCCGCGGCGCACCGACAACCTGTATGCGCGTCTGGAGAGCGGCCGCCAACTGCTTGGCGATTTCGGGCAGCGCCGCGGCCAGATTCGGGCATTCCAGTTCGTCGGAACGGAGGTCGGCGATGGCCCGGCGGGCCTCGGCGAGACTATATCTTGTCAGGTTGCAAGCCTCGTCCAGGCGCTCCCGCAAATCGCTTTTGACGTCCGGCAGGTGCATGTGCACGGCATCCAACTGCAGCGCGATACCGGCGAGATTCTGCGCCAGCGTGTCGTGTATATCCTGCGAGATCCGGTTGCGCTCGGCGAGCACGGCGGAGTATCTGGCTCTCAATCCTCGCATATGGAGCCAGTACAGCAGCCAGGCAAACAGCATCGCGGAAGGAATGACAATGGCGGCAAACAGCGGCGTCCGATAGAAAGGCGGCTTGAGATAGAACGAAAACGCGTCGCCGGTCTTGTTCCAGGCTCCATCTTCTTCACCGGCTACCACGCGGAAACGGTATCTCCCGGGACTCAGATTGGCGTAGTAAGTGAACCGCCTGGCGCCCGCGTCGATCCAGTTCTGGTCAAGGCCTTCGAGTGTATATCGGAACCGCATCTTTTCCGGGGCGGAGTAGCCCAGGGCCGCATAGTGAATCTCAAAATCGCCCGCGCCAAGCGGCAACTCGGCGTACTGCCGCAACGGTTGCTCCCGCTTGTTCAGAATGGCTTTTTCGATATAGACCGGGGGGACAAAGGTATTGGGGAAGATCCGGTCCGGCTCGACGACCACCAGTCCGTTCATCGAGGTGAACAGGAGCTGCCCGCCGGAGGTTCTCAAGGCGAGCGGCTGGTTGCCCACGTTGCCCGCTCTGGTCTTCATGCCGTCTCTCTCGCCGTAGGCAACCGAGACAACCTTCTTGACCGTACCCGCGGCAAAGCCCCGGAGATCCCGCTTGCTTACCCTAAATATTCCCTGGGCCGAGCTGAACCAGAAGTTGCCATAACCATCGTCGATGATCGCGTAGACAAAACCCGTCAAGAGCCCCGAGGCGGAAGTCCAGTTGAAAAAAACTCCATCCTTAAGCCGCGAGAGTCCGCGCCGGGTGGCGAACCAGAGAGCGCCCTCTTCGTCCTCGTGGACGGCGACGACGCGGTCGTTTGCCAGCCCGTCTCTGGTTGTAAAGTTGGTGAATTTGCCGTTGGAATATCTGCTCAAGCCTTTGCCGAGCGTGCCGGCCCAAAGAGCGCCGCTGTGGTCGCGCACTATGGCGCGAACCTGATTGCCGGCTAAGCCATCTTGCGTCCGGTAGTTTCGAAACACCCCGCCTGCATACTGAAAGAGGCCGGCGCCATCCGTGCCGATCCACATGCGGCCTTCGGCATCCTTGTAGAGTGCTTCGATTTCGAAGGTGCCCGTCCAATTGGGCACCGGCGTCAAGCGGCCGTCTTTCATCCACAGCAGGTCCTTGCCCGCCGAGATCCAGAGATTCCCGATCGAGTCCTCGGCAATCGACCTGACGTCGCCCAAGCGGGAGCCATTCACGTGCGTCCATGTTGCGAAGCGCCCGTCGTGGTATCGGGCGAGCCCGTCGACGGTTCCAATCCACAGGTCGCCGCGACTGTCCTCGAAGACAGCCCGCGTCCGGTCGTCCGGCAATCCATCTTCAACCGATACCGTGGAAAGCTGCCTGGTCCGTAATCGTGCCAGCCCGTTCGACTGCAAGCCCAGCCAGATGCCCGCCTCGCGATCCATGCACAAGGTGTAGATGCCGCCTAAGCCGGCGCCCCCTTCCACCGAAACCGCTTCGAAGGCCCCGTTGTGCAGCTTGGTAATCTGCTTCCCCCGCACCGCCCACACCCCCCCTTGCGGGTCTTGATAGAGTTTGTTGATCGGGCCGCCGGCGTGCGGAGCGCCGAAAGTCTTCGAAACGCCGTTCCTGCGTTGCTCGATCACTCCGTCGCTGTAACCGATCCACAACGAGCCGTCGCTACCGCACAGCAACTGCCCCAGCACGGCGTTATCGCGTGCAGGCTTCGGCAGAAAGCGTTCCAACCTATCGTTCGCGAAGCGATAAATTCCATTGCGCGTCCCCGCCACGAGACCTTCGGAAGACGACCAGCACACCGCCGTGCGCGCATCGGCCGATCCATCGTCGGGCGTGAAGCGCGCGAATACCCCGTGAGAATCGCGCACCAGCCCTTGCGCCGTAACCATCCAGATGTTGCCTTGGCCGTCTTTGGCCAAAGACCTGATGACATCGTCGGGAAGGCCGTCCGCGGTCGTGAAGGTCCGGAATCTTCCGTTCTTGAGGAGAGTCAGGCCGCCTCCATAGGTTCCGATCCACAGGCCGCCGTCGTCGTCTTCTTCGAGCGCCCACACCTCGTCGTCTTTCAGCGCGCCGGTCTGGGTATTGAATGCGGTGAAGCTTTCTCCGTTAAACCGAACCAGCCCGCCATCGGTCCCGAACCACATGTATCCATCCCGGGTTTGGACGATGGCTCTGACGCGGGACTGGGCGAACCCTTCGGCTTCCCGCCAGAAGTCGACTCCATATCGGGCGTTCTCCTGATGCCAGGCTGAGTGGAGTGGGGTGCCCGGGGCGGTCGACGCGCACAGCGCCGGCCTCGGCGAAATGGCCGCTAGGCTGAACAGCGCGACAAGCTTCCACCTCCCACGGCATCGCCTTTTCGTCAACATTCTTCGGGTGTTTCGTTCAATCGTACCGATGGCCGCACCCGCAATCAACCGCGTGCCGTGCTCCCCAATGTCGCCCTCGCGATCCTCAGGCATGGCGACTAGTCAATCCGCATAGTTCCTAATTATGACATTTGCATATGTCGGGGTAAACCGCAGTGTAATGACAAGCAGCCCGCCATGGCTTAGCATTCTGGCCAGTGACAAGGCGGATGGGAGTTTGCTTCGTCGCCGTGGTGGCTGTTGCCGCCGGCGCGTCCTTGCTGAGCAGGGAACCCCTGTCTGCGTCCGAGCCCGACGAGGGTCGGGTATCGATCTTCAACGGCGAGAGTATGGACGGATGGCACATCGGGATTCGTCTTACTGGTTGTAACCGAATCAGGTTCGAAAGTACCGCTTGCCCGATTCTGTCCGGTGCATGAGAACACTTATGGAGCGTACGTTGGAGTCGGCCGGAACATCCGAAAGGAAAGGTTTGGCCTGACCAAGGAGCAACGACAATGAGGAACATTAGAACTGTAATCGGCGGGCTCATCGCGATTGCCACCCTATCGATCTGCGCTTTTGCGCAGAACAGTGGTTCAATCACCGGCACGATCAAGGATTCGCAGGGCGGGGTGATTCCCGCAGCGGCGGTGGTAGCCGTAGACCAGGCAACCGCTCTTCGCCAGACGACAACTACCAGCACGGAAGGGAACTTCATTTTCCCGGAGCTTCCGCCGGGGACATACACGGTCACTGTGGAAGTAAAGGGCTTCAAGAAGAGCGAGAGCAAAGACATCGTCGTGCCGGTGGCCACCAAGGTGGGCGTGGGCGACATCGTTCTGGAGGTGGGCAGCACCGCCGATACCATCACCATCGAAGCCAATGCCGCGACCATCCAGATTCAGGCGGATTCGGGCGAGCGTTCCGACGTCCTGACCAACCGGGACATTCGGAACATCGCGCTCAACGGCCAAAACATCGTCGATATGATGAAGTTTATTCCCGGTGTCAACGTGAGCGCGCTGGTGGCGAACGCGGCTTCCACGGTGACCAACATCACGGGCAGTTTCCAAGTCAACGGCACGCGCAGCCTGGAACACGAATACACGATCGACGGGATCACCAACGTGAACCTGGGCAACAACACCGGAGCGCTGGTGTCGATCAACCCCGACGCGCTGGAAGAGGTCAAGGTGCTGACGTCGAACTACCAGGCGGAGTATGGCCGATCGGGCGGAGGCGTAATCGCGCTGACCACGCGCGGGGGAACCAACGAGTTTCACGGCGGGGCGCGCTACTTCCGCCGCCACGACAGCATGAACGCCAACACCTACTTCAACGACGAGCGCGGCGGCCAGGGGCCGTCGTACTCGCGCCCTCTGTACCGCTACAATTTCTACGGGTGGGATTTCGGAGGCCCCGTCTGGATCCCCAAGGTCTATAACGGCAGAAACAAGCTCTTCTTCTTCGTCAGCCAGGAATACTACCGGCAACTGGTGCCCCAGACTACGTCGCAAAACATTCTGGTGCCCACGGCGGCGGAAAGAACCGGCGACTTCTCGCAATCGGTGGACGGCTCGGGAAAGCACATCACCATCACCGATCCCACCACCGGCCAGCCGTTTCAGAACAATATGATCCCGCAGAGCAGAATCTACGCGCCTGGCGAGGCCATCTTGAATTTCCTGCCCCCGTCCAACACCACCGCGGGCGGATTTGGTTACAACTACTCTTCCCAGGTGCCCAGTTCTTACCCCCGGATGGAGACCATCCTGCGCGGCGACTGGACAATCAACGACAACGCGCGGCTGAGCGTGCGCTGGGTTTACAACCACGACGATCAGCAATTCGCCTACGGCACCACGACGGCTTCCTGGAACTGGCCGCTGACCATCACGGACCGGAAGAACGGTCCGGGCAGCGTGCCAAGCATTTCGCTGACCAAGAACTTCGGACCTACCGTGGTGAACGAAACCGTATTCGGAATTGGGCGAGGCGGCGTAACGATCGCGCCGGAGGGCAACTCGATCACTCGCGCGGCGTCGGGCATTGACACACCGCTGCTGTACCCCAACGCTAACACGCCCGGCTACATCCCGAGCCTGACTTTCGGCGGGATCGCGAGCGTCTCTTCGGCCGCCAGTACCAGCCTCTTCGGGCCCTTCAACCAGCGATTCCTGATCTGGCAGGTCATGGACAACCTGATCAAGGTTCACGGCTCGCACGTGTTCAAGTTCGGCTTCTATTTCCAGAGCGCCTCGAATGCCAGCAACAGTCAAGCCCACGTCCAGAGCGACCTCGACTTTACGACCAGCGGCTCCAACCCACTCACTACCGGCGACCCCTTCGCAAACGCCCTGCTGGGGGTGTACAACTCTTACACGCAGTGGAGCGCGAAAGTGTATCAGAACTACCTCTACCACGACATGTCCGGGTACGCGCAGGACACCTGGAAGGTCACGCCACGCCTGACGCTCGACCTGGGCATACGATTCTCCTGGTATCAGCCGGTTTACGACACCGGTGGAGATGCGGCCTACTTCGACCCCTCGGCATACAACCCCGCCAACGCGGCGCGCCTGTACAGGCCGGTCTGCGTGGGCGCCTCGACGTGCTCGTTGGGGGCGGCCACCTACCGGGCCATCGACCCGGACACGACGGGCCCCGCGACGCTGGCGAACACCCAGCCAGGCTACTACGTGGGCAAGCTGGTGCCGAACGCCGGCAGCGTCACCGACGGGATGGTGCTGGTGAGTTCGGGTTACCCGAAGGGCGGCGTTACCACGCAGAAGATTCTGCCACAGCCCCGCGTCGGCTTTGCGTGGGACGTAACCGGCAACCACAAGACCGTGGTGCGCGGCGGCTTCGGAATCTCGATCGACCGGTACGAGAGCGGCGTCACCGGATTTGGAGCCAGCAACCCGCCGCTCGTGTTCCAGCCCACGCTTCAATACGGCTATTTACAGGACATCCAGCCGGGCGGGGGCGGCCTTCTGTCGCCGCTGTCCATAACGGCCGTGACCAAGAATATCAGTTTTCCGCACGTGTACTCCTACAGCGTGGGCGTGCAGCGCAACATCGGATTGGGCACGGTGCTCGATGTCTCGTTCGTGGGATCGAAATCGCGGGACCTACCGCGCAAGGACAACCTGAACACGCCGGCCTATGGGTCCACCTTCACGGCGGCGGCGCAGGATCCGACGAAGTACGCCGGGGGAGTGATTCCGGCCGTGGAACCCTCTTTGCCGACGCTTTACTCGGCCGCCGGTGTGAATTTCAGCGGGTCGAAAATCTTAGGCACGGATTTCCTGCGCCCCTACCAGGGGTACAGCGACATTACCAACTACGCCTTCGACGCCGACGCGAATTATAACTCCCTCCAGGTGGGCGTCAATCGGCGGTTCTCGCAGGGACTCACGTTTGGTATCGCGTATACGTGGTCGAAGACCATGACAACCATTTCCGACGATGGCACATTTACCAGACTGGCGAACCCATCGTGGGACTACGGGCTCGCCGCTTTCGACCGCACGCATTACATCGTCGGGAACTTTGTTTGGGATCTGCCGAAGGGCAGCAAGCTTGCCAAGGGAAATAAGGCGGTGGGCTTGTTCCTGGACCACTGGACCTTCTCTGGAGTGACCACGCTGGCATCCGGGCAGCCGACCGACGTTGGTCTTAGCATCTCCGGCCAGGATAGCGGGGCGCGGCTTCTGGGCACGCCTACCGCCGGCAATCTCTCGGGGAACCAAATGCGCTTCCTGTTAAACGGCGATCCACAAACCGGCGGGACGATCAACATGTCGGCCCTGGAGGTTCCGGGGCTCGGCGACACCGGCCCCTTCCCGCGCATGTACCTGCGCAACCCGTGGATCGTGAACCAGGATCTCTCGCTGTTCAAGAACATCCCGTTAGGCGGGGAAGGGAAACGGTACTTGCAGCTTCGCCTAGAGGTGTTCAACGCCCCCAACCATCCGCAGATGTCGGGCTACAACCTGACCAGCAACGTGACCAACGCCGCGGGCGCGACCGGAAACAACATATTCAGCAACTTCACCGGGCTGGTGGCTTCGAATAATCTGCGACCGGCCGGGAGCACGTTGCCGCTCGGAACCTACTTTGGGGAGTACAACAACGCGCAGAACATGCGCGTCGTCCAGATTGCCGTCAAGTTCTACTTCTGAGGAACACATATAGGACGGCGACGCGAGAGCCGGGACTGGTCAGACGGAGCGGCCAGTCCCGGCAATTCGTTTGATGAGCCCCGGGGATGGCCGCGGTTACGGGCGGCTGCTTGTGCCTCCGGTACGCTTGGCGTTTCCGGGCGCGCTACGATGATCGCTCGGGGAGAGCCATATCCGTGCCTGACATCGTCATTCGTCCCACCACGAAGTTCCTGAGGGCGGGCGCCATCGCGGCGTCATTCGTGTTTCTTGGGTTGGAGATCGCCTATCTGGCCTTGTGGGCGAGCCAGTACCCCCGCCACTGGGTTATGGCTTTTCCGGCCTTGGTGCTGCTTTGGCCGGCTGCGCGCTGGTTGCGCCGGCAAGCCACGCGAACGGTAGTGACGGGCGATCGGCTACGCTACGAAACCGGCCTGGCCGCCAAGTCCACGCGCACCATTCAGCTTTCCAAATTCCAGGACGTGCGCGTGGAGCAGCGCCTGATGCAGCGCGTGTTCAATGTGGGCGATCTATCCATCGAGACCGCCGGCGAAGCCAGCCGGCTGACCCTGGCTAACGTCGACGACCCGCACAAACTGGCCGACGAGATCATGAACCGCGCACAAGCCGGCCAGTCCAGCGGTCCAGTCTAGGGTCCGAGCGCTTCAAGGATGCGACAACCCTCGTCTGACCGCGGCCCGGCGCTTCGCGATACAACTACCAATCGTGGGGTCGTGCTATCTTGCAAGGGGGAGCATCATTATGATTGAGGATCTGCTGCGGCCCCAGCATCTGCTTTTGATCCTGGGTATTATCCTCTTCTTTTCGGTGACGTTAGTGGTGGCCGGATCGGTCGCGGCCGTCGCGTTCGGCTTGCTGCGGCCCATGATGCCGCGCGAGCGCAGCCGCTGAGGGCACCGAACCCGCGACCGCAAGCTCGCGCCCTGGATCGATACAAACCGGTCGCGCCGCATCATCCCGGCAACCTAACAAACCGGACCGCCTCCTAAACCTGCTATACCAAAGCTGGCATCTCCCACCAAGAGCGGAGTAGAGTATTTTTCCCGGCCCGCTGAACCGTCCGTCCGTGATGTCTCTTGCCAGAAAAGATGGAACAATAATGCACTGCGAACTTAGTGAAGGACTGGCAAGTCAATGCTTGCGGTTCTCGATCTAGTGGACCGGGCGAAGCACAGGCTGCGCAACTCCGTAACTCAAACCAACATCGAGTGCGCCAACACGGAGCTGCGCCGGGTCGAAGAGTACCGGCACGATGTGCTGCGCGAAATCGCCGAGCATTGCGAAAGCCACGACTGTGCCACGCCAAGACTGGAAAGAATCTGCGGGCTTGAGCTGTTTGCTCGCCAAGTGGTTTCCCCCGAGCCGGTTTTCCGCGAGATGGTGGCGTAGGCCTGGCCTTGAACCTCGGGGCCCCTCCTGCTCTGCCGGTCTTGTCGCGGCCGGTCTAGACACAACCGCGGTTTTCATTTGGCTCCCGAACTCGGTTGACTTCATCACAAGCCGCCAACTCTTGACGTCCGAACTGCAGTGTTCTTGAGCTCTTCCTGAAACGGCCCTTTGGCCCGGCCACACGCAAATTCCGCCCCGCTCGGGACGATGCGGTCGCAAAGTGCCAATGCTGCCGGCTCCAAAGCAACCTGGCCATAAGTCGGCGCCGATCCTTCCGATTCAGAGTCGAGGGTGGCGGCGGGAATGATGCCAGCACATGGTCGGGGTTGGGCTTCGTCCAACCAACAACGGCGCTAGACCCAGCGCGAGCGTTAATTGGAATTATCGGACACTGTCTGCCGCCTTCTTCAGTGGCGTTTCCCCCGAATGATCGCCGCAAACTCGCGCCCGACCCCACGAAAGAACGGGTGGCCGAAGATTCCGATGCAGAGCACTGCGGCGAACAGCGCCATCGCTTCGAAACTTTCGCGCCCTTCCCGCTCCCAGTACACGTCACGGAGATTGAGCCACAGCGCGAACTCATCCAACGTGAGCGCGGCGCCCACTCCGTAAGCCATGCACATGGTCCGCGCGGCCCACACGTTTGAGCGTGCCGCGCCAGCGCCGACCTGGAGAAGCCATCCGTAGCCGACCACCAAGAGCAGAGCTATACCCCATACCAGGTGATGGATGTGCCTGCCGTGCATCGATACGTCGTGGAAAGGCCCAATGTGATTGTGAATGGCGAACGTGATTCCACGCACGACCAGGGCAGCGGTGAAATATCCTATCGACGTCAGGAAAAGCCGCTCCCGGCGCGATTCAGCCAGTTGGCGCTGGTAAACCCGCACCTTCGGTGTAATTGCGACCCGCGATTTCATCGAGCGTCAACTTTCGTCAATGGGTCACAGGGACCTCCTTGTGACCCAAACTTACCGTCAAGAAATGTCGAATGCTCGACCTGCCGCACGC
>Ga0187862_10005881_pt1 | contig 11221 bp, 11 predicted proteins | sample June2016WEW_10_1_FD_133003 | JGI IMG/M metagenome (GOLD analysis project Ga0187862, IMG submission 133003) | Peatland microbial communities from SPRUCE experiment site at the Marcell Experimental Forest, Minnesota, USA - June2016WEW_10_150 | ecosystem: Environmental > Terrestrial > Soil >...
ATATAATGTCCCCTGGTGCGCCATCTCAAATTTTCCGAGCTTGCCACCCTTTCGGGCGCCGCTGAACGCACCCTCATCATAGCCGAACAACTCCGACTCGATCAGATCTTTGGGAATCGCGGCGCAATTCAAGGCAATGAATGGCTGATGCCTGCGGGGACTCGCCTGATGGATCGCATGAGCAAACAATTCTTTCCCTGTTCCCGTTTCCCCTGTAATCAGCACAGTCGATTTCGTTTGCGCCACTTTCTTTGCAAGTTCCTTTGCCTCCATTATCGCTGCTGATGAGCCAATGATGTTGTTTATAGAGTATTTTGCACCTCTCAATTTCTGCAACTCATTCTTGAATTGATTCAACTCATCATTTAAACGGTGCACCAGATCTAAAGTGGAAATGGTACTCATATAGTTGATATCCATGGAGCCGTAAGCTAATACCCCAAAGACATTATTGCCTTTGATAAGGGGTACATAGTGTGCGATTGCAGTTTCGCCATTGGCCAGTGTAAACAACCTGCAATCCTGTTGGCCTGTCGTCCTGATCACAGGCATGTACGTATTGGGGATGATCCTGGAAACAGGCTGGCCGATGATATCTTTCTTCTTGCGGTTCAATATCCTGACATAGTGGTCGCTTAGGGCTACGATTCTATCTTCCGAATCCGTGATAATCGCTATCCCCGTTCTTGACAGACTATCGAATATCAGACTGGTGAGTTCATGACTTTCAAGGTGTCCATGCATGACATTACCTTCCTAAATCGATATGAAATTTTCGAGTCAAGACGCCTCAATTTTAGGATTATCCATATCAAAAAGTGTTGTAAAAAGCAACACTGTATTATTAGCGGGCAACAGAGGCCATTGCAAAACTCTTTACGACTGTGAAAAGCAATTTGGACGATTTCGGGTAGATTTTTGACCGGAGACCGTCTTCCCCTGATGATCGAGAAAATATATCGGTGGGAATGGCCCTAAAGGAGCGTTGAACGGCTCTACCCCAACCTCCTTACGTGGTTGGGACAACTCCGAAGGCTCTGAAAAACTTCAAAAGATTATGGGGACCGGTCATTATCAGTTCAGAAGCAAGGCCCTTGTAAATTCACTGACATAATTTTTCGTGTCGTCACTACACGGCGTTCATGTCCTGATGCTGCGGTTTCGGGGTCCCCAGAGGGTTGTCGAAGCTCAACTGCTCAGGCGCTGGGACGGTTACATCCTAACAGCGGGATGCCCACCTCAATCGGCAAGTCAACATTTACCTCTTCCCCCTTCAGATGAGCGGGACAATGTTTGCGGTTATCCGCTCCATCGGCAGCGGATAACCGCTATTCTGCAAAGCCGTTTAACTCGCCAACATAAGCTTGAATAGTTCGAGAAGTCCTGACATCTTCCGCCTTCCATCCGCACGCAATCAAAGTGCGGCTGGTTGACGGCCAGGTCGGCCCCCTTTTCAACCGGCAAGACGAAAACCCCTTTGTTCACACATTGCAAATACAGGGCAAATACAATGGGAAAGGGCGCAACTCCTTGATTTCATTGATAGCTATAATTTTATTTTCAATGAAAACAATAAAAAATGCAGACGAGCGGTGAAGCGAATCGCTCGGTTCCTCAATGCCGCCCGCAAAACGGACATCTGCCCTACCCCTGTGGATCAGTGAACAGTAAACAGTGATCAGTGATCAGCCAAAAACCAACTTCATCAATTCCCGAATCCCTCAATTCCTCAATTCCTCAATTCCTAAATTATAGCATTAAGTCATTTGGCCCTGCAAAACGGCAACGAGAAGCGGCAACGCCGAGGCCACGGTCAGCTTCACGCCCCCGGCTTCAACAGGCGGGGAGCCCATTATCTCCTACACAGTGACATCCACCCCCGGAGAAAAGAAAGCTTCAGGGAAAGGCACCTCGATTACCGTGAAGGGTCTGCAGAACGGCACTGCCTATACATTCACTGTAACGGCGACAAACAAGGTGGGGACCGGTCTGGCCTCAAGTCCATCCTCCCCACCGGTAACTCCAGCCACAGAACTGGGTGCTCCGACAGGAGTAACGGCAGCGGTAACGGCCAGCAACCCCGAGGCATCGGTGAGCTTTAATCTGCCAGCATCAGACGGCGGGAGCACAATAACGGGTTACACCGTGACGTCGAAACCCGGCGGCATAACAGGCACAGGTACGGGAAGCCCGATACCCGTGACGGGTCTGACCTACGGCACTGCCTATACATTTACGGTAACTGCGACCAACGAGATCGGGACCGGTAAGGCGTCAAGCCCGTCCAAGAGCGTAACGCCTTACACAGTCCCCGGCGAGCCCTTGGATGTAAAGGCAAAAGCCGGCAACGCGGAGGCAACGGTCAGCTTCAATGCCCCTGCTTCAAACGGAAGCCCCATTACATCGTATACTGTGACACCGTATATTGGGACAACCGCCCAAACGACGGCCACAGGGTCTAAAATCCTATAACCGTCACGGGTCTGACTAACAACGATCCCTATACCTTCACGGTAACGGCGACAAACAAGGCTGGACCCGGTCCGGCATCAAGTGTTTCCAACAGCGTAACACCCACCAAGTAGTTTAAAACCGCAGATGCCACTACACGGGCCAGTTGTCCTCGATGATTTTGGGGAGGGCTGGCCCAAGAGTCTCCAAACTGGAGAAAATGGCGAGTTCCTGATGAATCGAAGGGCTTTCTCTCAGACTGTGGAGAAAGGCTTTGTGAAGAAGAGAAGCTCAAAGAATGGTGGGGTTCGATTATAACGTGGCTGCCTCCCCATTCCCGAATCATGGAATGATGCTGCTCGGGTTGAATAATGGCAGATCCTTCTCAATAATCCATTTTTCCCGCCGCATAACACTGTGTTGGACGACGATGTCCGGCGTTCAATCATCCGGAAAATACATGGCGAACGCGCCGAAAATGGTCTAAGAGTGTAGTTAACAGATCAGATAGCGATTATTGTTTTTAGGTCTTATACGTGAAAACCGGGAGGTGAACATGCAGATTTTGGTTCTTTATTTTTCGAAAGGTGGCAATACCCGTAAATTGGCGGAGGCCATTGCCAGAGGGATTGAAGCGGTGCCGGGAGGCAAGACCTTGCTCAGGACAACTCAGGAAGTGACAAAGGATGACTTTCTAAATTCGGATGGAATCATCGCCGGTTCTCCGGTCTACTTCGGGGTAATGGCGGCAGACTTGAAGCGGGTTTTCGATGAATTTATAAGCGTCAGGAAAAAGATGGAGAATAAAGTAGGAGCTGCTTTCGCCACCTCTGGAGATCCAACGGGGGGCAAAGAAACCACGATGATTTCAATAATTCAGTGTCTTCTTATCTATGGAATGATCATAGCGGGAGACCCCTTAGACGCCACAGGCCACTATGGGGTAGCCTGTGTGGGACCCCCCGATGAGGAATCTGCGGCCAACGGGGAAAAACTGGGGAGAAGAGTTGCGGAATTATGCAGGAAACTGGTTTCCTGAAACAACTAAGAAGATTTAGTGAAGAGGCCGCAGAGGATTTCAAAGAACGAATAAAGAAGAGAGATAAACGATGCACGTCTCTGCGCCTCTTCTATTAACCGGCTTATTTGACTTTTTCGCTGAGAGTCTTGCCTGCTTTGAACTTGACAACTTTTGACGCCGGAATTGTGATCTTTTCGCCTGTCCGAGGATTGCGACCCTCACGTTGAGCCCTTGAACCGACGCTGAAAGTCCCGAAGCCTGCCAGAGTAATTTTGTCTCTGCTTACCAGGGCCTTGTTAACTGAATTTCTTTTTCAGCTCATGTTTGAGAATCTTGCCCGTCGGATTGGTGGGAAGCTCATCCATGAATTCCACGAATTCCGGCAACTTATACTTGGCGATCTTGTCTCTCAGGTAGTCCACGACTTCTTCCGCGGTCATAGAGCCCTTCTCTTTAAGGATAATGCAGGCCCGCACACGTTCCCCGAGGGCCGGGTCCGGCGCACCGATAACGCCAACGGCAGCGATCTTCGGATGTGGATCTGTCGAAATCCGGCCTTATGGTCCCTGTCTTTTTGTCACCAACTGCGCGCATGCAGCTTTCCCTCCCCCTTACGAATTTAAACCGCTGATTCTCCTAAACTCTCAGGCACTGTAGGCAGTTCCTCCGCTGTACCCCCTCCCAGGCTCGATTTGCCTTGGGGTAAGGTGCTCGCCGCCTAAAAAAACAGACCAAGCGGAGGCCGATGGGAGCATACGGAGACCTTTTCGGGGCCGGAGCAACGCTCCTTTGAATGGGGCGCCGGCCCCACAACACCATCGACGATGGAAAGACCGCCAGGCAACTTGCAGCACCGTAGATAGGAGGCAATAGGAACACGTTAGTAGCCGTTGGTTACAACGACATGTTCGAGGCGGAAGGGATTTGTCTCAAGTTGTGGAAGATGCAGTTGTTGCCGTGAAGGATGACAAGGAAAGGTCAAGCTGCATCAGGCCGTCAGCCTCACTACGGCGGGTGCTGTCAGAGGCGGCTTTTGTGAGACGTTGACCGGGCTCGTATTTCGGGCGGCCACGGCACGAGCCCTGCAGGGCATCGTCAAAGAGCGGCCTACAGATGTTTGGTTCGGTTTTTCCATCCTGATAGTTACATGTGGAAGAGATGCCGGCCCGCATGCTTTTTCTCATATATATACTTAGAGAAAAAGCCCTTTAATGGGTGACCCCTTTCCTCTTTCCTTGCAGTAGAGCCGTTCCGGGTCGAGATATCGCAAGCCGCACTCGATGCCGAGAGGAGACAAGCCATGTCCTACAGCATATCGACCTTGCTGACCCGCAATCTTCACGACGTCTTCGGTGAAAACGACCCCGCGCGTCGGCGCGCGGCCATCGACGAGATCTTCACCGAAGATTGCGTGTTCTACGAGCCCAGGAGCGTCTACCGTGGCCGCGACGAGATCGATCGCGTCGCGGGCGCGATCAAGGCTACTCACCCTGACTTTAGATATCAGCCAATTGCCGGGCCCGAGGAATTGGGCAATGGCGGGCGGATCCAATGGGTATCGGGCCGCCCTGGTGAGGCGCCAGCTTACGCCGGGACTGATTTCATCATTGCCCGGGACGGCCGGATTGCCGCCCTTTATCTCTTTTTCGACAAGCTACCCTGAGCTGCCGCCGATGCCGAACTGCATTTCGCCGATTTGTTTTCTGGCCATGCGCGAATGCTACTTTGTGCGCTGGCACATGGAAGATGGAGTGGCGGGGCGGTCCGGAGCTACCCAAAGGTTTAGAGGCCACTTGAAGTGATTTTTACAAAGATGAGCTTCCAAGCCGTTGGATCTGGACTGAAATCCGCCAAGTCAACGGCTCGGCCCGTTCGTTGAAGAAGAAAAAGTAGCCGAACTTCTGAAACCTGAAAACCATTTACACAAAATCCTTTACACCCCCCTAACGTAATTCTTCCGGATTCAATCCACCGAGTTTCCAAGTGTGGAATCCTCGCCGAAAACCTCCTCGATGGTCTCAATCATGGAATACCCAGTGGGCAGGAAGTTCATTCCTAAAAGTTCACCCTTCTCGAGACTGTCGAAAAAGCCTCCCGGCCACATTCTTTTTTCCGGCTGAAAGGCATGACCGTAAACTGACCGAGTAGCAAGGTATTAGGAACAGGTTACTGAGCGGAATACTCACATGAGGGTTGTTCTCTGCACCAGCAGAAGGGATTCCCCCGTCTTATGCTATCGGGTTGCTAACAAGCTGAAACCACAGGTGGCGATTTTTTCGATGTTATGCACCATGCAGTAGAAGAGCCACTGAATAGTGACCTTCAACTTTCCTCTCAGGGTAAAACGATCCAGTCGCTTCTGGGTGCGAATATTGCCGAATACCGGCTCGACGATGGCCATGCGCTGGGGATAGATCCTTTGGCCTCTCTCGGATTCGATCTTCTCAATCATTTTCTTGGTAAGATTTGTTGGCTCGGCTCCAATCGGAACTGTTAAGCACTTTCGTTTAGCATTTTTCCGGCGGATACACTTTCCTATCAACGGGCAGTTCTGGCAGTCTGCTGCTTCTGCCACATACCTTCTGTAGATGTTTCCCCGATCAGACCATCTTTTCACCTGCAGCCTGAGAATCTTTCCCCCTGGGCATATATACTGATCCGTGCCTTGCTCATGGCGGAAATCATCTAGCGAAAACTTCCTCTTTTGTATGGGTTGATGCCGTTCCCGGGTTACGAATCTGGGGTCTCTTTTCCGAAAATCCCTATCCGGGATGAAGGCATCCAACTCCTCTTGCTCACATCGGCTCAGGTTGGTTTGGCTATGATAACCAGTATCTGCCGTAAGTATCTTCCCCTTGAAGTAATCTTCACTTTGGCCCAGAACCTTCAGATTCTCTTTCGCTCCATTAAGAATCGGCGGGAGATGATCGTGATCCTGCCCGCTTCCGAAAGCCTCTCCGTGCAAGATCACCTGATGCTTGGAGTCGACCAGAGCTTGGCCGTTATAGCCTTGAATTGTTCCGTGGGAGGTGACCATCTTAGCCGATTCATTATCGGTGATATTGCTTTTGACCTCGCCAGTGGTGCCAATCCTGGGTTCGTTCTCTTTCAAGAAAGTCTCAATGCGCGCTGCATGTCTTGCCAGTTTCTCGATCTGCTTATCCCGGTCCGCAAGTGGAGCTAGAGCATCCTCCCTACCGCCATCCTGCCTATCTGCCTGAATCTGCTCTTGGAGAAGCTTACGGACCTTGCTCTCAATTTTCTCCTGTTTCTTCTTGAGATCCGGAAAGGTTCCACTCCATTTTGTCGAGGCATTGGAGGGGAGCTTGCAGCCATCCAAGGCAAAAGCTGTTCCTCCGAGAAGTTTCATCTCCTCACAAACAAGGAGCACGTCTCTAAACAAAGGCAGGATCTCATCTCTCATGGAGGAAACGAATCCGGCTATGGTGCTGTGATCCGGACACTGCTTGCAGGAGATGGCCATGAAGATCACATTCTCCCGACAAGCCTTCTCGATCCTTCGAGAAGAGATGATGCCCCGCGAATAGGCTAGAAGCACCACCTTCAAGAGCACCTTTGGATCATAGGCGGGGCATCCCGTCTCATCATTCTTATGCCTGGAATCAAAGATGGAGGTATCCAGTCGGGTCTCTACCAGAGTGTGGATGGCAAACTCAAGGGTTCCTGGCATGAGCTGTTCTTCAAGGGAAACGGGGATAAGCACTCTTTGAGAATAGTTGTAGTGCTTGTATCTGGCCATACTGTCCTCAGTCAAGGGAATGGATTATGGAAGTTGTCTTGAGAGGACTACAGTATACCACAGAGAACCCGAAAATCGGATGCAAAAGACCTTGTAGATAAGGGAGAATCAGGCTTTTTCGACAGTCTCCTCCTCTGTACGTAACAAATCGGAAGAGCGAAAAGGTTAAACTTACCAGATCATAGGGAAAAAGCCTGGCTATTCAACCTTCTGGCAAGATAGGTTGAGTATCTCTTTTCGGAGAGCGCTTGAAGGATAGAATGCACAGTCTGGCTGCCGGTAGCCGATGTCCTTCACCTTCTCTTATGTGTGATTGTCATGTCTAATCAAGTTGTTTTGAGGGCAACGTGATAATAAACGTTGCGCCATGTCCCGGCGTGCTTTTCGCTGTAATACTACCGCCGTGCCTCTCGACTATTTTCTTGCAGATAGCCAGGCCAATGCCAGTTCCCTCATATTGGCTTCCTCTGCCGTGAAGCCTCTTGAAAGGGGCAAAAATCCTGTCGAGGTACTGCTCTTCAAAGCCGATACCGTTGTCTTTAACGTAAATTTGAAGAGTTCCATCGTCTGTTGTGGTGCTGAACAAATCAACGACCGGCCTCCCCCCCTCCTTGTGAAACTTGAGAGCATTGCCAATCAGATTTTGGAATAGCTGCCGAATCTGTGTAGGATCGGCTTGAATGGAGGGTAGTTCTCCAACCTTTACTTCTCCTCCCGTCTGTTTGATTATAATTTCCAAATCGGAGAGGACTTCATGAATAACGGCACTGACGTCGACTTCTCTGAAAGGCTCAGGATTTGTCGTTACCCTTGAGTATTCAAGAAGCCCTGTGAGCAGGGAGTGCATGCGCTCAGTCGCATCGAGCATCCGGTTCAGATAGTCATTGCCCGTCTGTTCGAGCGAATCTTTATACTTTTGCTGGAGCATGTTGCCAAAAGAGATGACCTTGCGAAGAGGCTCTTGCATATCGTGTGAGGCTATGAAGGCGAAATCCTGGAGGGCCTGATTGCTTCGCTGCAACTCGGCTGTACGCTGCCGCACGAGCGCTATAATCGTAAGTCATCGTGTCATAGCGCAGGTGATAGATTACATCCCCGGTGGTTTCCACCATAAAACGGAAACGCTCTTCGCTCACCCGCAGCAATTCCTCGGCTTGTTTGCGGCTGATCTCGACAGCTGCAAGATTGGCGACGAGGAATAGTGTATCCAGGTCGCATTGTGAGAAAGCGGTCTTCGTTCGATTAAAGACGTAAAGCACGCCCAGATCTTTTGTGCCCATCTGGATGGGCACCGCCATTCCCGAGATTATTCCCTCATCCGAGATGATTTGGTCATCTTTTCGGTCGAAGCTCTGCTCCGTTAAATAGTCATCGACGATATAACCTTGCCGCATTCTTGAGACCAACCCACCCGAGCCCCTGCCGGAAGGGAGTCGCAGGTTTCTGAAGGCTTCCGTCTGGATCCCGGAGAAGGTATGCTTGTAAAAATCATCCCGGACCTCATCATGCAGCGCAATATAGGATATTTCAGAACGCAGTATTTCTCTGCATTTATCAACAATGTGCTGGAGATACTCATCGAGGCTCCGATCACTATGCATGGCTAAAGCCAGGTCATACAGTGCCCGAAACTTCATCAGCTCGTTTTCCAGATCCGTCTCTACCTGTCTTCTTTCAAGAATTTCACTTTGCAGATCTGCCAACTTTCGTTTCAATTCTTCATAGAACGGTTTTTGGGCCATAACAACATCCAACAATTGCTGTCGAGGTTGAGGGCACTGCCTGCTTTCCGTGCACTGCTGTCCAATTCAGGAAATAAGGAAGAAGTGAGCTCCGATCTGTAGAAGTCAGGGGGCGTACCCCCATAAACTCCGAATCCTGGGCAGGCCAACTGTCGTGTGAGTGCACCGGGACTGATAACTGACAAAGGTCGGGGTGGGGCAAAAATCTCTTCACACCTGCCCGCTGAGCCCTGGGGTTTGCGAGGCGAGAATCGACGGTCTCCCCCAGGCCCGTGTGATTGACCATCCGAGCCTGTTACCTCCCCTCGGGCAGCCATAAAATGCACCCCGTACCCCCCATAAAAGCCTGGCGAGCACTGATGGTGGTCACACACAGTGCCCGCTCAGACTGATAACCTGGTTTTTGAAATACTGTTTTCCCGGTCCCGAGCTTTCTGTGGTGATCTGATGGCCAGCATAGAATACAGGAGCCGAGGGACGCCGATATTTAGGCATTGGCCTAATCGAAGGAATTACCCTCACAGCCAGAACCTTTCCATTTCGTAGTCGGGGCTGCTCCTGCGAGCGGCCCCTTATCATTTAGGATGCCTAGTCTATAAGCGCATCGCCGGAGTTTGGGAGGGTTGTGGACAGAAATCAGACGTTTTTCTCTTCGTGTGAATTATCTGATCGACCAATTGAGCCGCGTACCCTAAAGTCGCATGCATTTCCGGCTGAGAAGAAGGAGTCGTTTCGGCGGCAAAAGCAAGCAAGTCCATAAATCTGCGGAGGTTACCAAGTTCAGTACCAGTCTGAACGATTGAAAAGTGTTCCACCGCGGTTTTTACAATATTTTCAACTTCTTCCTGAACGGACGTACCACTCAGCGGCCTCACTCCTAATGATTTGACTTTGCCAAAATATTCCTTGATTAGCGCATCGTCATAAGCTTGCATGGTTACCTCCAATCTTTGGGATCGATTTTTATGAACCGGCCTTGATCGAGAGGTAGTGCAATGAGGAGGAGTGTAGCGAATGAATGAGTTGAACAGCGCCATTGCCAATAGATGAAGGATTCGATTCTTTTTGGATTATACTGCTCCACCCAGTTTTACGCAATCGGGAAAACTACTTACTATCGTAAAGGTCAATGGATGAGAAGTACCGCATCGAACATGGAGGAAATGCTTGACTTCATCAGTTCTGGCAGGCAACCCTGCTCAGGTTATTATCTGTTTGCCGAAGTCGCCCCTGAGCGGGGTACCATTCGAGCAAAAGATTGAACGTCGATTTCTGCAACCAATCGCGATTCCATTCTTGTGCATTGCAAAAAAAATGGGCAGTGGACTGAACCAATTTTGACTCCCTACATCTGTTAAACCGAAGGAAGAAACGCGGGGAGCATTTGCCAATTGACGGAAAGAACAGATTGGCTGGGTATGCAATCACCTCTTATTGTCGACCGGTGGCTCTTTCCCCGGCTTTTTTTCTGGACTCGAGAACAAGTCGGAGAAGGAGTCCCATTGTGTGAGAGGTGGGAGGGTTTTCTGTGCAAATGCCGATAGATCCTTACCCATATCCAGCCACTTTCTGAATTGTTCGTCCAAGGAAACCCTGTAAGACAAGTAATTCTTAATAGTCAATTCCAGGTATTTTTCGAAGAACTCACTCAAAACATTTTGGCCATACCGGATGACCAGGTGAAGGAGGGTCACCGGCAAAAGGGAGTTTTTATTTTTTGCCTCTTCCATGATGATCTGAGTGAGAATAAAGGCCGTTACGTCCTCCTGGGTCTTGGCATCGATGATTTCAACCTGGCGGCCGTTTTTAATCAGATCGGACACTTGGTCGAGGGTGACATAAGCACTCTTTTCAGTGTCGTAGAGCCGCCTGTTGGCATATTTTTTGAGTAGTACCTTTTGGGCCATTAACGCTTCCCATCATTTAGGATCGGTGGATGACGCACAGCAGCAAAAAACCAGGATCATTATAGCCTAAGAGTATGGAAATTAAACACAAAAAAGTATTGTGCGGCGCACAATTTTTCCTTGACAATTCCTCCCCCGTAGCTATACTAGACTCACCTTAGGTCAAAGGCTTTATCGTTCGTTCAGACTTATACCAAAAACCAAGGAGGTTTTACAGAGATGGACCCGCTAAAACTCACAAAACAGATGATCGATTTCAACAAGGCCAGCTTCGACAACACCTTCACCGCCATGGTTTTGCTGCAAGAGCAAACAGAAAAAATGGTGAATGCTTTTATGG
>Ga0187862_10005883_pt1 | contig 11220 bp, 10 predicted proteins | sample June2016WEW_10_1_FD_133003 | JGI IMG/M metagenome (GOLD analysis project Ga0187862, IMG submission 133003) | Peatland microbial communities from SPRUCE experiment site at the Marcell Experimental Forest, Minnesota, USA - June2016WEW_10_150 | ecosystem: Environmental > Terrestrial > Soil >...
ACAACCTGCGCCTGATCGTGATCTGGTTCGGAAGCTGGAAAAACGGCAAGTCCACCTACCAGCCGGTGTGGGTCAAGACCAACCAGCAGCGGTTTCCAATCATCCAGGACGAGAAGGGCAAGGGCCTGCCGGCCTTGACCACGCTGAGCGACGCCAACCGCGACGCCGATGCGCGCGCGTTTGCCGCGTTGATGAGGCACATCCGCGAGGTGGACGGAGACGCCCACACGGTCCTCATGATTCAGGTCGAGAACGAAGTCGGAGTGGTCGGCCTGTCGCGCGACCACTCGCCCGTAGCCAACCAGGCGTTCGCCGGGCCGGTGCCGAAGGAGTTCATGGACTACCTCCAGCAGCACAAAGACACTCTGATTCCCGAGTTGCGCAAGCGTTGGGAAGCCGCCGGCTTCAAGACGTCCGGAAGCTGGGAAGGGGTCTTCGGCGCCGGTGTCGGGACCGACGAATTGTTCATGGCGTGGAACTACGGCCGTTACATCGGCCACGTGGCCGCGGCCGGCAAAGCCGAATATCCGTTGCCGATGTTTGTGAATACCTGGCTGCGCCAGAACGACAAGGAGAAGCCCGGCAGCTATCCGAGCGGCGGTCCGCTGCCCTGGGTGATGGACGCTTGGCGGGCCGGAGGGCCGGCCATCGACATACTCTCGCCGGACGTCCACGTCCCGAATTTCGACGATTGGTGCACCTGGTACACGCAATCCGGCAACCCGCTGTTCATCCCCGAGTCCCGGGGAGACGCGCGGGGCGTCGCGCAGGCGATGTCGGCCGCCGCCAGGTATGACGCCATCGGCTACTCGCCCTTCGGTATCGACCGGCTGGTGTCCCCGGACGGCGAGCTCGGCAAAGGCTACCAGGTTCTGTCGCAGGTAGCTCCACTGATCCTGGAAAGGCAGGGCCTTGGAAAGGTGACGGCGGTGCTGGTGGATAAGGATGCCCCTAGCTCCAAAGTGCGGTTGGGCGACTACACGATTGAGGCCCGCTACGCGTTGCGCAGTCAAGACCCCAATGCGCCCGTCGCTCCCCCGGTGGATCGCGTGGCCGGCGTGTTCATTCAGCTAGGCCCCGATGACTTCGCGATTGTGGGCAGAAGCATCAGTGTCTATTTCGAATCGGCCGCGGACCCAACCCAAAGCGTGGGACTGGCCACAGTCGAAGAAGGCCAATACGTCGACGGCCGCTGGGTCCCTGGACGCCGGCTGAACGGCGACGAAACTCCGGATTGGAGGGGCCTCTGGTTCCAGGGCGACCGTTACACGATCCAGAAGATCAAGCTGTACCGCTATCGCTGAAGACCGGCACTCGCCCGCTGCCTCTACAGCGAATTCAGATACGCGATCAAATCCGACATCTGCTGCGCCGTGAACCGCGGCCAGACGAGCTTCTTTTCGTTCATCAGGTCCAACATGCGGGGGCCGTGCTCCCAAAGAACGGACACCAGGGTGATGTCGGAATACGCGTTCTTGCCCTGGGCCAGCTTGGGGGCGCCGCTCGATGGGTCGTTGTGGCACGTCGCGCAGTTCTTCTCCGCAAAGACCTTGTGGCCGCGCTCCGCGTTGCCGTTGCCGCGGAAGTACTGGCGCGCCCAGATGTAGCTGATGATCTGCCGCATCTCTTCCTGCGAGAGCGAGGGAGGCGGCTGCTTCATGCTGGGCTGGTGGTTCCACATGTCCGCCGCAATATTGGTCAGGGTCTGGTTGCGCAAAAGCCCTTCCAACGCCAGTTTGCCGGTATGGCAGCCGGAGCAGCCCTTGGACTGGAAGAGCGCCTCGCCGGAATCCGACGGCGGAAACGCGAAGTTGGTCGCCAGGTGGCGCGTCTCAGGCAGGTTCTGCAGGTACACCAGCATATCGGTGAGCTCCTGCGCGGTGATTTGCGGCCTGGCCAGCTTTCGGGCGGCGAACGCCTCGCGCATCCGGGCGCCGTGGTTCCACATCTGCTGCGCCAGCACGACCGGGTCGGCCAGAGACTCCCACTTATCCACGGGAGGCGCGCCCGAAGAGTTGGACGTGGCAATGTCATGGCACGCGGCGCAATGCTTGGCGATGAACGCCTGCTTGCCGCGGCTGGCATCGCCGGGCCTCTCGAAGTAGCGCGCCGACACGAAGTAGGCGAACAGGTCGGCCGCCGATTCCGGCGACAGCTCGGCCTTCACGATGCCCTGCTTCTTCATGCCCGCCCACATATCGGGAGCGTGGTTCCACATCAGGCTGGCCATGACCGCCGGCGTATAGTCGCGGTCGATGTGGCTTGACAGGTCGGGCGCCGTCGTTCCTCCCACGCCCTTGAAGCTGTGGCATAGAACGCACTGCTCGCTTTTGAAGAGTTGCTCGCCGCGGCGCGCGTCGCCGGGAACGATATTGGCCGCCGGCGCGCCCCAGGCGGCCAGCGCGCCCGCGGCAACCACTCGAAGCATCCACATTGGCTGCCCTCCTATCTCGATAACCGGAGCCCGGTCATGAACACGTGCGCCCGGAAACCCTCATACAGGTAGAACTGCTCCCCGTAACCGTAATACTTCCACTCTGTGTTCCAGGATACATGCTTCTGGAGCGGAAGCGAAAGCCGCATCAGCGGCTGGTAGTAGCTCGAGGGCCGGGTGCCGGAGGAGATGAACAGCGATCCGCCGGCGGTGAACTTGGGCGTCAGGCCCGCGTAACCGGGCAGCGCGATATCGATGGCCGAACTGGCCGTGTGCGCGTTCTCCCGGTAGGCCGAGACTGCCGGACTCAGGAACAGCCCCAGGTAGTCGATGCTCGAACTGACGGTCGAGCGGTCGTACTCGCCCATCACGCTGATGCGCTTGCCGCCCGCGGGAGTCCAGTAAACGGCCAGGGAATTGTCGCGGCTCCCAAAATTGTATTGAATGGCCGCATTCGGGTTTTGATTATTGAGCACCTGGAAATTGGCCTGCAACATGAGCGACGCGGCCAGTTGGTATCGCGCCCGCGCGCGCAGTTTGTAGTAGTCGTTCAGGCTGGTGCGAAAGTAGATGCGGTCGCTCGAAGCGCCCTCGTAGTCCAGGTTGACGGAGAGCTTCTGCGAAGCGCGGAAGGTCAAGCCCGCCAGCCCCACGTTGCGGCTCAACTGGCCATAGGCCAGAGGGCCCGACTGGCTGAGCGGCCCGGCGAGCACCGTGGCGTCGCCCCACACGTAGCGGTAGCCGCCGCGCAGCGTGAGCCTCGAGGTGAGGTCGAACAGCACGTCGGTCTGCTGCTGGTTGTAGTTGACAGCCTGGCTGTAGTTCGCCGCGGTAATCAGGTCCGGGCCGAGCGTCTTGGGGGTCAGCAGGATCTGTTCGGCGTCCAGCGGCGATGCGGCGTCGTGATACCGGTCCGTCATCCACGACTCGATGATCCGAAGCCGGCGGAACGGCCGCATCTCGAACCCGACGTTGCCGGAAGTGTGCGGCTGATTGGCGGCGCCGGTGCCTATATTCTGCTGGCCGCTATAGAAGAGCAACTCGCTCAGCAGGGCGAAGTTGCCGGTCGCCAAATCGGTATAGTGCACATCTATCCTGGGCTCGCTGAACAGGAACTGGCCATAGAGGTTCAGCCACGAAAACGGGCTGGCGGTGGCCAGCGCCTTAGTGTAAATGCTGCTGCCGCGGATGCCGTAGGCCTGCTGGAGACTCGTCAGCTCCAGGGTCTGGCCCAGCAGCGGCGTCGTATTGTCGCCGTAATTGGCTCCGCTGAACGTCGCCTGGTCGTCGTCTTTGAAGGTGGTGCCGCCCACTTCGAGCGTGACGTGGAGACAATTGCACCACTCGATGCGGATACCGCCCCGGTAGTTGTTGGTCGAATCCCGCAGCAGGGTCGGCACGGCGAACTCGTCGTTGGAATCCTGCACCCACGTGTCGATCCCGTGGCCGTAACCGGAATTCCGGTCGAAGGCCAGGTAGGGGACGATCGTTTTCCCCGGACGCAGATCGAGACTCAAACTGGTGTTGCGCCGGTGCGTATCGAACGACTGCTCGTCAAAACCGGCCGGCGCCAGCGGGTTGGAGTACGAGGGCAGGGCGTTGAAATAGGCGATGTTGCTGTAGTCGAAGCTGAAATCGTAGATGCCGAGCTTGCGCGCATCCACGTGGGCCGTGCTGTAGGGATCGCCGCCCCAGCCATAGGCGCGCGCATCCAGGCGGTCGAAGAATCGCTTGTTGGGGTCCAGAATGGTGAAGTCGATGCCGGTCAGCTTGGGCCCTTGTCCCAGGTTGACCACGCTCCGGTAAGACTCGAAATTGCCGGCGTCGGAGACCCAGCGGTAGCCGAAATCGACGCTGCCCGTAATCCAGTCCTCAGTCGCCGCCGGCGCCGGAGATTCGGTCTTTTGTTCGGTTTGCGCGGGAGCTGCGGCAGCCTGGTCGGCGGGCTTGGCTGGTTGTTCCGGCTGCTGCGCCAGGGCCGGAACTATCAGGATGAGGGCCAGCAGGTATCTCATTTGAGGAAGTCCCGGCTCACATAAGAGCCATGCACCTTCTGGTGGCAGAGGTTGCAGTTCTGGAACCGCGGAAGGCGCAAATCATGGATAGCCGGAGGGACCGTGCCCAATGTTGCGGCGGGCGTCGGCGTCGGCAGGTTGGAGTGGCACTCCAGGCAGACAAAGCGCACTTCCGCGCGGGTCAGCATGCGCGGATTCGCCGAGCCGTGAGGCTGGTGGCACGCCATGCAGCCTTCCAGGCGGACGGGCGGGTGTTCGTAGGTGAACGGCCCGCGCTTGTCGCCGTGGCACTTGAAGCAGCCGGGCTCGTTGGCGTTCACGGTCTGGATGGAGCGCGGCAGGAAGCTGCCGTGCGGGTTGTGGCAGTCCACGCAGGACATGGCGCCTTCCGGCAGCCGATGTTTATAAGGCCGCTGGAAGCTGGCCCATATGTCCGCGTGGCACCCCGCGCATAGCTTGTTGATGTCGGTTTGTCTGCGCGCCACCAGCCCGTTGGGCCCGTTTGCGTGGATGGAGTGGCAGGCGGTGCAACTCACCTGGTTCCTGGCATGACTGCTGTTAATGCGTCCCACGTGCGTGGGCTCGTTCAGATGGCAGGTGAGACAGATCTTGTCGGTATCGGCGGGCTTGAGCTTCGCGGGTTGCCGGATATCGGCCGCGCTGGCCGAATCCGCGTGCTTGCCTCCGGGACCGTGGCAGGCTTCGCAGGCCCTGGTTGCCCAGCCGTTTCGATTGCCGGTTTCCACCAGTTGGTGAGGGTTCTTCTTGAAGGCGTTGAAGATGTCCTCGTGGCACAGTTGGCAGGCTTGGGAGCCGGCGTATTCTGCCGGCTGGGTGGCAGCGGGAGGGGGAGCGGGGGCGCCAGGCTTGTCCTGGGCGCCCCATATGGCGGTGGTGAACAACGCGACCGCGGCCAGAAACATGGCTCGCACGTTCCCGACCGGCCGGAGCATGGCGGTCATCTCTCCTTATCTTACAGGCCGGCGTGTACCTGGTCTACATCGAAGGCCATGCCGGTGCCGTGGCACACGCTGCAACTCTCGCCGAACTTCGGATCGGTATTGAGGTTGGCATGGGCGTACACCGACGACTGGAAGTGGCAGGCTGTGCAAGCCGAAGTGGTCGCGGGTACGGGGCTCTCGAGCCCTTGCGGGTCTTGCACGGCGTTCTTGCCGATCGGGAAGATGGCTTCCGTGGGAGACGGCGTCTGCACGTGGCACATGTAGCACTTGGCGGTGTCCGGCGGGGAACCGCTCGGCGTAAAGACGGGGTAGAGGATATTGCTGAAATTATCTTCGGTTCCGCCGTGTCCGACGACGATATAGCTCAGGCCGTTCTGTGCCAGCGTCTCGCCCGTATGGATCTTGTGGATCATCATCGTGAAGTTGATGCCTTGCGGCGGGAGGGCCTGATCGGCCGCATTGGTGGCCGTGGCGCGCGTAGAGGCATCGGTGTTGCTGGGGTTATGGCACAGCACGCAGTATAGTGTGTTGTTGCGCAGGCTGCCATGCAGTTCCAGACGGGTGTGACAGTTATTGCAATTCGAGAGCGCCACCACGGTGCGCCGCGGCGCGACCGGCGAGCCATCCACGGAGAAGTAGATGACCTGGTTATTCCCGCCGTAATTAACCGTCTGCTGCAAGACCGTGCCGGCCTCCAGCGTGGCGCTCAGGCGCCCCTCAATCCCAATGGCGTAGGTCCCGGTGGCCTTGGCGGGTATGGCATGCGTAAACGTGTAAAAGCAGGTTCCGCCGGGGTTGCATGTCGCGGTTGCAGCGACGCTCTCCGTCACGTACCCAGGCGTGCCGGTCGTGTCCGAACCAAAACTGGTGTAGCCGTAATCCGTGGTGGGCCCGGCCATGGTAAGGGAAAGCGAGTTCGATCCCGTCGTAAACGAGCTCATCGGAATTCCGTTGCCGTTGTTGTCTCTCACCGTGAAGGTCACGACCGGCTTCTGTCCAGCGCCGCCATTGTTCACGTTTGTCAGGGTGAAGTTCAGGCCGGTAATCTGCTTTGATTGGTCGGGTACGGTGTGCGCGCCCATGATGGAGGCGTCGAACTCCGACTCGCCCTGCGGGATGTGGCACTGCGTGCATTGGCTGTCGTCCATCTGCGGCAGGTTCACGTGATTCAGGCCGGTGGCGAAGTTGACATTGTCGTGGCAGCTCTGGCACGCCGCGCGCGTGGGGCCGGTGAGCCATGCGGTGGTTTGCGCCGCGCCGTTCTTGGGATTGTGGCAGGTTCCCGCGCAGTCGAGCGGTTCGTATAACGAGGTCGAAGGAAAATACACGGTGGAGTAGTTGGTGTAGCCGCCATGCCCGTAAATCTGGTACGTTCCGCCCGCGACCACGTTCGGCAGATTCGCACCCATGTGAAGAGCGTGGATGAAGACCTTGAAATCCAGGCTGTTGCCGGTGTTGGGGTCCGACGTTTGCGGCTGGTGGCACATGATACAGAGCGCGACACCCACGCGCGAGCCGCCGTGGAAACTCAAGATGTCGTGGCACTTTTCGCAGTCCGCGTCACGGACCACGTCGCGCGGCGCCGGCGTGCCGGTACCGTTGGGCACGAAGTCGAAGGTGGTGGAAGCGTAATTGGTGCCGAGGTCCCATTCGGTCAGATTGCGGGACCCGTAGATGCCCACGCGGTTCGTGAGGGTGGGGTCGAAACCGGCCGGTGCCTTGGTCTTATAGGTATAGATGTACTCGCCGGTCGCAACCGTGGTGGTTGTGCCGCCGGAATCGCCCCCTGCCTGCGTGGCCGTGGCGCTGCCCGTGACGGCCGCAACCGTGCTCACGTTGTACGAGGAAAATTGCTCCTGCCCTTTGGGAATGTACGCCGACAGGTATCGAGGAGTGATGGCGCCAGGAGTCAGAATGCCGGCAACGTCCAACGGCAGGCCCGTAGCGTCCGTCACCTTGTAATCCACACTGATGGTGCCGTCCGAGGCCATTTTCGCCGAGACGACGGTGAAGACCAAGCCGGGGTTTACATACTCCACTATGGCTTGGGGTGCGTAATAGGCTTGGTCGTGGGCCGTGAATCGAGTATTCTTGGGCGCACTCACCAAGGCCGCCGACCCCGCGACCACCACAAGGGCCAACGCGTACGAAGGAATCCGCATATTCATCTCCAATTTAAGAAACCGAATCTGTCAAAAGTACCGGAACGGACGGGAAACAACCCGCCCGTACGGGTAAACCATGCCGAAGCTGTCGAGCAAGTAAAACACAGCACATGCCCATCCAAACCAGGCTCAGGAGAATCAGACTCTCAAACCTCTTATTATCATTGTGATGAAAAACTCTTCACCGCAATCGGGGATTTCCCTGTCACGGTGAAATGGGTGAAAAGACCAGACCGCGTGGGTGAAATCCCGCTGGCCCTGGTTGCCCTCACTCGTCCGGCAGGATGGGCAGATCACGATCTAGCGGTAATGTTACGCTTACGGATAAATCCTAAGAATAATCGGATTTCCCTTGCTTTCGGATATCAAGAACGTATATTCTGGTTTTTGCTGTCCGTCCACACATCACCATCCATATCCATATTAGGAAGAAAATGCCAATCATCCTCCCTGCTCCTTTCTCTGCTGAACGCATCCGCCTGTTGTCCGTGGACGTCATTCGTAGACGAGCGCTGGAACGTCTCTACGAGCGCAGAGATGCCGTGGAAGAACTCATCCGGTCGTTAGAAGGTTACGAGCATTGCCACAAACCCTGCGCCGCCGAGTGCATCGAGCTCAGCGTTGCGCGGAAGTGTTCGTGAGATTCCGCTCGATGGCGAACTTGACCAGACCAACCAGGTCGTGGATATTCAGCTTGCGCATCAGGCTGGCGCGGTAGGTGTCGACGGTTTTGGGACTGATGCCCAGCAGGTCGGCGATGTCCTTGGCGCGCAATCCACTCACGAGGTAGGAAAAGACCTCCGTCTCGCGAGGGCTGAGGGAGGCCAGCGGATCTTCCACCCGGGCACTTTCGGCCTTGGTAAAAAGGCCGGCGCCGCGCAGCAGCGGAGAGACGTACACGCCGCCGTCGCGCACGTAGGCCATGGCATCCAGTAGGTGGCGCGAGGGCCCGTCTTTCAGCAGGTAGGCATCGGCGCCGGCTCGCAACGCCTCGAAGACGGTGTCCTCTTCCCGGCTGATGGAGAGGATCAGTAGTTTAACCGCGCAACCGGAAGCGCGCAAACGGCGAATCGTCTCGATGCCTGAGATGCCGGGCATATTCAGATCGAGTATGGCAAAATCGGGCTTGAGCGCGGCGATCATTTCCACGGCCGCGGCGCCTTCGGAGCACTGCCCCAGGATGCTCATTCCGCTGGCCGAGCACAGTGCTGCGATTCCTTCGCGCACGATGGCGTGATCGTCCACCAGAACCACCGTAGTCTCTCGCAATTCCTGCATGTTTCTCCTGGTAAGGACTGTTCCCTCAAGAAAACGGCACTGAGACTATCAGTCTAGTGCCGGCCGGGCCGCTTTCAATCTCGAATTTTCCGCCCAGCGCGGCGGCTTGTTCGCGGATGGAGCGCAGGCCAATGCCGGATGCGACGCCGGCCGGGCCGCGCAGCAGTCCCGCAACGTCAAACCCCACCCCGTCATCCCGAATGGTCAGGATTACACAATTGTCGCGCGTCTCGAGGGCCGCATCGACGCGGGTCGCGCGGGCGTGGCGCGCGACGTTGGAAAGCGCCTCCTGCGCCGCCCGGTAGATCGTCACCTTCACCTCCGGATCGGGCTCGCGCGGGAGCGGTTGGATGCGGAGAGACGCTTCAGATCTTTGGGGAATACCGCTGTTGTTCCACAGTTGTTCGAGCGCGGCTTCTATCGTCAGCCGCTGCCACTCCGGGGGGTGCAGCCGCACGGAGACCGAGCGCACTTGTTCCAAAGCCTCGTTGGCCAGAGTGGAGATGCGGCTCAGCGCCTGTTGCACCAGCGTCGGCGGGTCGGGGAGGAGCGCGGCGACGATCTCGAGTTGCAGGCGGATGGCCGCCAGCATCTGTCCCAGACCGGTGTGCAATTCCCGGCCCAGGCGCTGCCGCTCGAGCTCGATCTGGCGCACCGCTCCGCGCCCATTTCCTTGGCGCCGCTGCCGGGCGAAGATGGAGAGATCGCGCTCCGCGCGTTGCAACCGGAGGCAATGCCGTAGCAGGCTGTTCTCCAAGCGAAGCAAACCGCCGGACCCGGATTCCGAGCCTTGACTCAACCAGAAGTCTCCTATGCCAGAGGAGCTATCCTAGACAGAATGCCAGTTTCACGGCGGGCTTTCAATGGCCGTACGTACCTAGTACTGTTGTTACTAAATGTAGTACTTGCATGGAGTTCCGAAAAAGTATTATAAGAAGGACACCAATGTCAAAAGTTATCAGCTTTGTTCCCCGCCTGGCCGTCTTCGCGGCCGGAATGGTGGCAGGCGTGCTGACTGGTTCCCGCCGCGAGCGTGGGCGGATTGGCACCGCAGCGGAACAGGGCTTGAAGCGCTCGATCGCCGATCTGGAGAGCCGCCTGGAGGCGCATGAATCGGCCGGCGCGACCCGGCTCGCTCAGGTCGAAAAGCGCTTGGACGAGCACGCCGCCAAGCTGGCGGATATCCCCTCCACTGCGCAAATCGTCGGCGCCATGGAGCAACTGCTGTCGAAGACCATGGCCTCTCTGGATGAGCGCCTCACCACTCAGGCGCATTCCGTCGAAGCTCTGAAGACCACGGTCACCGAGACCGACAACCTGCTGGAGCGCGTGCTGGAGTCGCTCGATTCTCTGCAGACGTACACGGACCCGGCCGAGTCGGCACGGGATTCTCTGGCTCGGCACGCAACAGTGTAAGCCCTTGATCTATTATTCCAGTAGACAGTGGTCAGATTTTTCCTGATATAAATAAGCCCAAAAATGTACTATTCTGGGGATCGTACATGGATTTGACAAAAGTGCTGGCCAGTCTCCACGAGGAGTTGGACAGCCTGAACGCTGCAATAGCCACTCTCGAGCAGTTGCAGCAGGGAGGCCGGCGGCGGGGGCGACCGCCAAGGCTGGTTCTCGGGAAGGCGGACCGCGCCATCCAGCTATCCCGCAAGCAGTCGGCTAGAACGGAACGTCGTCATCCGTGATGCCCTGATTCAGGTCATCCGGAGGTTCGGACGCGGCGGCTTGAGGACGGGGAGCGGAGCGCGGCTGGGAGACCGGTTGCGCGAACTCGCTGGCGGGCCCAGCGGGCGCTCCGGCAGTGTCGCCGCGGCCGCCCAGCAGAATCAGGTCGTCGCAGACCACTTCCGTGAAGAACCTCTTCTGCCTGTCCTTGTCTTCGTAGCTGCGGGTTTGCAGGCGGCCTTCGATATAAACCTGCTTGCCCTTCAGTAGATAGTTCGCCAAGTTTTCGGATCGCCACAGAAGGATATTGTGCCAGTCGGTTTCTTCCTTCCACTCGCCGGATTGCTGGTCCTTCCAGCGGCGGCTGGTCGCCAGGGTGAAAGTGGAGCGGGCCACGCCATTGGGAGTGAACTTGGTCTCGGCATCCTTGCCGAGATTCCCAAGCAGGATAACTTTGTTGACGCTTCGGGATGCCATATTATCCTGAACTGTAGCACACCAGGGCGGGAGCGATGAGAGAATCGGTTGGCAGGCCACAAGAAGACGATGACCTGCCCCACCCTACCGGGTGAAGATGGTGGCGTCCACGTTCATGCCAGGGCGCAGGATCAGGTCTCCGGGGCTGTCGACCAGGATCTTAACGGGAATCCGCTGCACCACCTTGACGAAGTTTCCGGTGGCGTTTTCGG